>SDBV01000581.1_pt1 | contig 52658 bp, 44 predicted proteins | sample 2277081 | NCBI WGS metagenome assembly SDBV01 (sample SAMN10402039, study PRJNA504765) | marine sediment metagenome | isolation source: marine sediment core GS10_PC15, 223 cmbsf | place: Arctic Ocean: Southern Knipovich Ridge | collected 2010
TTTGGCTGTTCAGCAAATTCTCCTGCACGAGCCCGAATGTCACCCCGCCGGATGCACTGTTCGCCAAAAGGGGTGGAAGAGACGCCGAGGCCATCAAAAGGGCGAAGAACATCCCCACGCCCCCGGCCCATTTTGGGAGCGCCACGGTGCGGTTGGACCGGATTAGTCCTGCAGCGAGACCTGCCAGGGCGAAAAAGTAAAGCGCATCGCCTTGGACGTACAGGTCGAAATCGACAACGCTGTGGGCCAGGAATCCCACAGCCCCCGCAGCGCACCCAATGGCCAGGATGGCCTTTACCCGATCCACGTTCTCTCTGCGAATTCCCTTGAAGATTTGCACACCCAGCACAACCAGGAAACCGATAAACAGGATCAGGCCGATCAGGCCCGTCTCGCACCAGATTTGGAGATAATTGTTATGGGCAAGCTGTGTCGGGTAAGAGCCCATGTCCATATACTGCCGGTACATGACCCCCCACGTCCCCCATCCTGTTCCCAGCAGCCAGTGATCCCGGATGATCTTGAGCGCCCCCTCCCAGTACGTCAGACGCAGCTTGAAGGTTACCGAAGACGCGATCTCCGACAAAGCCGGGTCGTGCCCTCTCATGAACTCGCTTGCCTGTTCGCCGTCTTGGGGCAGCGCTCCTTGGAGGTAAGAAAGTGATGCCTCCTTGGTGCCGCCGACCTTGTTCTGCCACGCTGCCGCTCCCAAGATCAGACCTACTCCCAATAGTGCGAGTGCCCAGCGTTTCCCCGGCACTTTTTTGCCCGCCCTAGACAGGAGTATCAATAGAACCAGCCAGACGACGACGGCGACAATCATAGCCAGCCAGCTTCCACGCGAATAGGTCAGGAAGAGGATGATTCCCTGCCCGACGCACAGAATCGCCAGCAAGACAAAGCCTGTCAATCGAGGCATCCTTGGAAGGATCTCTTCGAGGGAACCCAGCTTTTTAGCTTTGCCGACCCCCCTTTTCCGTAATGTCATATTAAGAACGACATAGGCCGAGAGCGCGATGGGGATTATCAGGTTGAGATATCCGCCCAGGGAATTCGGATGCATGAATGTCGAAAACACCCGATTCGAAGTAAGTCGATGGCGAATGGCAGGATTGTCTAAGGAGGCGAGGAGTTTGGCAGCTTCGTCCGGCTTCTCCAAAACCATCTGCCTGACTTCCGCGAATAGGCCGAAGAAGTACTGATGGAAAGCGTAGTATGTCACGAACGCACAAGCAACCAATATGACCAGGAACAATCCGACCAGGTGATCTCGCTTGTAGTCCATGTTCGCGAGGAGGATCCAAAGCGCCACGTAGGAGCCCACCTCCACCACCCCCATCCAGGTGTCCCCTGTGCTCACGGAGTATTGCAGTCCCATCATTACCGTGAGGAGAAACAGTAGAAGCAGGAGCGTTGGCCACGGGCTCGATATCCTCCGGTCTTTTCCGAGAAAGATCGAACCGGCCCAGACAAAAAGGAGGGCATAAAGGAGGAGCTGGAAAAAGGGATTCGAAGCCGGGAACGTTCGGCCGTCAAATATCGGCCGAAGGAGTAGGACTATCAAGATACCGCTCAGAATTACCCACTGGACGATTCCCTGCATGTCCAGAGCTTCCGATTCGGGGCTGGACGGGCTGTCCTGTTTCCCCTTCGGTTTTTTAGATTTCCTTGCGAGTTTTGAACTCATGGCGAGTTCCAGTCTGTCTTGCGACGGCTGATGGCGGTTATAAGCTGGAATTGCAGAAAATCCAGAAATTGTCCGAGAGGAGAATGTGTCCCAGATCCGTCATTCAGAGCCGAAGGCGAAGAATCTTTCTCGGCCTCAATGCTATTGCCGAGGAAAGATCCTTCGTCCACCCGCGGTGGACTCAGGATGACGGTAGAGCCAGTCACTGTCCAATGTCTCACTCTGTTCAGCCTACTCCCTCGATCTTCGCTCCGCCACTCTCATCAAGAAAAGCACAATCGCAAAGATGCCGACCGCTTGTGCGAGAATGGCGCCTGCATGAATGATCCTGATCTGGGTCAGAACCGTGGCGCCGAGGCCCGCCACCACAGTGACCAGGTAAATGAAGATAACCGTGTCGCGATGCGAAAGCCCAACGTCAACCAAACGATGGGAAAAATGGCGCTTGTCCCCCAACAGAATTGACTGTCCCGCCCGAACCCGCAGGTAAATCACGCAGAGCGTATCGAAAATCGGCACGCCCAGCACAATCAACGGCACCAAAACGGCTGCCTTCGATGCTCCGTCCTGGCTATAGAAGGTGCTGACTGTGGAGATCGCGCCCATGAAAAAACCGCACAGCAGGCTTCCCGCATCCCCCATTATAATCTTCGCCGGATGGAAATTATGCCACAGGAAACCGAAGACAGACCCGGCGAACGCCAACAGGAGAAGGCAGGTAAAAGTCTGCCCCGTCGGAAATACGGCGACAAAGAAAATGAGTGCCGCCAGCCCCGCGACTCCTGCCGAGAGCCCATCCATGTTATCGAGCAGATTGAAAGCGTTCGTTATCAGCACGATCCATCCGACCGTGATGATTGACGTGAGCCACGGATTTTCCAGGAACAGGCCCAGCCGAACCCCGCACAACACAAGAAGGGCGGCTGCCACCATCTGCCATAAGAGCTTCACGAGGGGTCTGACTTTCCAGATATCGTCGACTAACCCCAACACAAACATCATCGTGGCGCCCCCGGCGATGCCGAGTCCCTTGATCAACAGATCACGAGTCAGGAACGGATCAATTTGCTCGCGCAGCCACGGCAAGGGGAATTTGTCCGCAAACAACAGATAAATGCCGACATGAGCGCATACGATGAGGGCCAGAGTCGCATAAATCGCGGCTCCCCCCAACAGTGGGAGCGGCTCGGTGTGAATTTTGCGCTCGCCCGGATGGTCGCAGATGTTCCACCGGACAGCTTCCTTCCTAGCCCAATGAGTCAGGACGACCGACAACAGGAAGGCAGCGACAAAAATATAAAGATAAAGAAGAAACCACATGAGACTTATTGGAAAACGATGGATCGCAGCAATCGCTTAAACCAAATCTCCCTTCGTGCCTTCGTTGCGAAAGGATACCGTCCAGGGTCTCGGGGTTGATAATTCGGAATTGGAGATTCCCCTTTCGAAACCCCAACCCCGGATCCCCAAACCCGGAACCCGTTGTCCTGCCCCTGCCTCTATAAAAAAACGATCCCCAGCCAAAAAATGGGGACCTGTGGAATCTCCCGCTGCACAGCCAAACTGTCGGGGAGTAAGTATCGTGTAACGAAGGATCTGATGTTTAGGGGTAGAAGAGAGCGGGATCAGGGTTTGAGGGACATCTTGTCGGAAGAGAGAGGACCATTTTCTATCCAGGCAGCGTCTCCCCTTTCGCCCTGTCAGGCCCGCACATTCAGCCTGTCGCCCCTCCGTTGGGCTGATCGTTCGGCCTGACGCTGCACCTCGATTGCCTCCTGACGCCGCTTTTCGATTAGTTCCGAATCGGCCGCCTCCCGGGCAAGCCGTGCCCCATCACGTCTTCGGGCTTCAAATGCATCCCGGCCCCGCCGGCTGATCTCGACCCGGTCCTCGATCTGTTGTCGTTCCTCCAGATCGCGGATCCGAGCCCTCTCCTCTGCGGGGGTAGGCTCGGAGGGAATATTCAGTTCTCCGGCTCGAATTCCCTGGATTGGCATCTTCCGCTCCTGTTTCCTCTCGTCCTTGTTGCGGCCATACTACAACCGTACAATTTTACCATACCAAATCCTTGGAAATCAACGGGTTTGGGCGGAACCTCCTGCTCCCACAGTGTAGTACGAACCCATAAATCTAGAACCAATCGAGTTGCCCATCAGCCGCAAATCCCGCAAACGCCTCAAATCCTCCAAAAGCCACGCTGACGGCCCCCCGCTGATCAGCGACGAAGCCGGGCACACGCCGTCGTCCCCTCCTTCTTCCTCGCCCTCGCCGCCTTCGTCAGACTCACCTTCACTGCCCTGCTCGCCTTCTCCGTCTTCGGCGGATTCGCCCTCGGCCTCTCCGTCTCCTTCCCCACCTTCGTCGGATTCGCCCTCGGCCTCTCCTTCGCCTTCTCCGCCTTCATCGGATTCGCCCTCGCCTTCCCCCCCACCGTTAGGACCGAGGTTGATATCCTTCACCATGATTGTGCCCGCCTCCGTCCCATCACTCATCCATAGCTCGTGCCCATGAACACCATCGTCAGCGCCGAAGAACAGGACTCCGTCACAATTCGCAAGATAATCCGGGTCGGAACCCTCTGGTCCCGGGTATATATCCCTGACCATTACGGTTCCCTCTGCTGTGCCGTCACTTTTCCATAGTTCGTGCCCATGAGCCGCATCCCGCGCGTTGAAAAAGAGGGTTCCGTTAACATCAGTTAGATTGTGCGGAGATGACGTGTCGGGATCGGGGCCGATGTAAATATCTTTAACCAACACTGTGCCTTCTTCCGTACCGTCACTTTTCCACAACTCCGTCCCGTAGTTGCCCTCCCTGGCGGCGAAAAACAGCGTTCCACCGACAGGGACCATGATTCTATCCGTTGGGATTACAGTAATCACCGGTACAATATTCTTAACCTGAAGAGTACCGGATGACGTTCCGTCGCTCTTCCACAATCCTTGTACCGTGCGAAAGAACAGAGTTCCGTTTACATTTGTCAGAAAAGTGGGGTGGGACGCAACGGATGACCCGGGCTCTTGCACCATCATGGTCCCGGCTTCCGTTCCATCGCTTCTCCACAATGTAGACAAAGGGGATCCGTCCACGGCTGTAAAGAACAGAATATCGTTTGCGGCCGTTAGAGACTGATTGGAAAGGCCATCAATTTCCCTGACCTTCCGAGTCCCCCCCTCGGTGCCGTCGCTCTTCCACAAATCCCGATCCCCGTCCCCGTCGATCGCGCCAAAAAACAACGTCCCATTAACAAGTGTCAGAGCCTCAGGGAAAGAACCTGCATCAACCGGGTCGATGTCTTTCACTTTTCGGGTTCCCGCTTCTGTGCCGTCACTCTTCCACAATTCCCAGTCGAAGTCGGTGTTCGAAGCAGTAAAGAAGTACTCTCCGTCGAGGACGGCAGTGGACTGCGTGTCAAGCTCTTCATCGAATGAAGGAGAAATGGTTCCATTGTGCATTCCCGGATCGATATCCTTGACAAGGGCCGTGCCCTCTACCGTGCCATCGCTCTTCCACAACTCCCAGCCGTGGACACCATCGTCGGTCACAAAGAGCAAGACGTCGTTCACCCTCTCCATGTGAAAGATAGTCCCATCGAGACCTGCGGGGCCGATATCATCCTTGATCTTGACTGTTCCCGGCTCTGTCCCGTCCGTCTTCCAAAGGTCATAACGGCGACCCCCATCGACGGCGAAGAAAAAGACTGCGCCGCCCAGACTTACGAAACCGCTCGGACGGGAGCTGTCATCGGTCGCAATCTCACTCGCGAAGGCTCCCTGGCCCAAGGAATCGAAATTGACCTCGGTCTGGGCCAAGGCTGGTTCCGGGCCGATAGTCCATCCCGCGACGAGGATGAGGAATAGTTGGATCGTCTTATATTGGGTCTTCATCGACCTTGATAGTAGAACCTCACGAGTCGTGCTCCAACCGCCCTGCCAAGCAGTGCAGAATCCCTCAAATGGCGAATACCGTCCAGACGAACTTCAAACGCGGTCCCGCCGATCAGCGACGAAGCCGGGCACACGCCGTCGTCCCCTCCTTCTTCCTCGCCCTCGCCCTCTCCGCCTTCGTCGGATTCCACCTCGGCCTCTCCTTCGCCCTCGCCGCCTTCATCGGATTCACCTTCACTGTCCTGCTCGCCTTCTCCGCCTTCATCGGATTCGCTCTCGCCTTCGTGTTCTCCGCCCTCACCATCCTCTTGATCCTCCCCTCCTCCCTCCATTTCCCCTTCAGCCTCGCCGTAGTCCACCGTTGCCCCTCGGGAAACTAAAATGGGGATGTCATTATTTACGGCTTGCTGGTTAAGCGGGTTGAAGGCGAGGTTTATATGGTCCCCTTCCCCAATGCCCGGATTCGCGACAAGCGCGCTGATATCGCTGATTTCGTTCGCGGCGAGATTGAGGAGTCTTAGATTGGTCAAATTCGCCAGGGCGCTGATATCAGTGACGTTGTTAATGAATAGATCCAGGTCTACGAGATTGACCAGTTCGGCTAAGGGAGTCAAATCGCTGACGCGGTTCTCTTCGAGATCCAACTCGGTCAGATTGACTAGACCGGACAGAGGGCTGATATCGCTGAGAGTGTTTAGGTCCAAGATTAATTGGGTCAGGTTCATCAATCCTGCCAGCGGACCCAGGTCCGAAATGTAGTTTTCGTATAAGTCGATCTCCTCGAGGTTGGTCGCGTACTCAAGCCCGGTCAGATCATCTATGTCCGAGCAGCAGGCGTTGAGGGAAGTCAACTCAAGCAGATCCGTGTCGAGAATCCGCCCCGATGGCTTGTCGATCGCCACGCGGATTACCGCCTCCAGGTTGGGATCAGGAATGTTGACCTCGGTCTGGGCCAAGGCTGGGAAGGATAGCAGAACCACCCCGAACGATACACTCAGCCTTGACAGAACTCCCGCAACCCTCATTCGAATTCATTCCCGCTAAGTCAGCACTGTGGGTGCATCTGTATTCGAAGGACAATTCGGTACAACCCTGGTGTCATACCTGCCCGAACTTCCTGGAGATTCTGTCAACCTTTGAAGAATTGTACTATAATGATTACAAGCATGGGGATTCGAATGGGTCCAAATCAGTTAAGTGATTTCTGGAACTCTTCTCATGTCTTCGGTGCATTCTCCCAGTTTTCACCACCCAGGTCCTTCTCCGACCCCAAAACAGCCAAAACATGCCGATAGGAGATGGGTTATCGATGGAACCCACGTCATCTGGATCCCAGCCGGTCAAGGTTCGACCCTCGGTCCTGGCAGGGTCTTGGTACCGCGGAATTTCGACGGAACTGCAGGAGGAGGTTGACCAGTACCTCGACAAGGCCGCCTTCGATCCCGGCGCCGGCAGAATCTGCGGGCTGATCGTCCCTCATGCCGGCTATTTCTACTCCGGCGCGGCCGCGGCCTATGGCTACAAGGTCCTCCCGAAAGGGGCCTTCACCCATGTCGTGGTGATGGGCCCGACGCACCACAGCCGGTTTCAGGGCGCCTCTATTCCCCAGTTCACTCACTACGAGACCCCGCTCGGCCGGGTGGAAGTCGACCGGCAGGTCTGCGACTGTCTCCTGGCTGATCCCGATTTCAGTACCGTTTCAAGCGCCCACACCGAGGAGCACTGTCTTGAGATTCAGCTTCCATTTCTCCAGCGAACCCTGGGCGAATTCAAGCTGATTCCCGTTCTCATTGGGGACGTCACGCCCGAAGATTGCGACCGGATCGCGTCCGCCCTGCGCGCCGCCTGTCCGGAATCTTCCCTGTTCGTTGCCAGCTCCGATTTCACCCACTACGGACACCGGTTCGGCTACCTTCCCTTCGACGACGAAATCAAGGAGAACCTGGAAAAACTTGACCTGGGCGCTGCCGAACGGGCCTGCCGGAAGGATGTCGACGGCTTCTTCCATTATGTGGAGGAAACGGGGGCCACGATTTGCGGCCAGAAACCCATTGGGATCCTCCTGAGGCTGCTCCCCGAGGGCGCATCAGGGGAGGTTGCCAGATACTACACTTCCGGCGATGTCACCGGTGATTTCAGCCACTGCGTCAGCTATGCCACGGTGGTCTTTTCGGAAAAGGCCTCGGAAAAACCGACCCCCAACATCGCAGACAAGGACTCCGCGCAGGCGGAGGGATCTCTTTCGGAAGATTCGCGGGATTTCCTTTTGCGATTGGCTCGGCGAAGCATTGAGAAACGCCTTTCCGGGGAGGAAGACGATATTCCTGAAGAGAACGTGGGGGATCTTCTTCCGGAGCTCCTTGCCCACTCCGGCGCCTTCGTCACGTTGAAGCGGAAGGGAACTCTCCGGGGCTGCATCGGCTATGTGGAAGCCGTCAAACCTCTGTACCAGACAGTCAGGGAGAATGCCTTGAATGCCGCCTTCAGGGACCCGCGCTTCGATCCGGTCGACCGGGATGAATTGGCAGAAATCCACATCGAAATATCCGTCCTCTCCCCTCTCAAACCTCTCGAGAGTCCTGATGATATCGTTGTGGAGCGCGACGGGCTCGTCATAGAACAAGGGACCTGTCGCGGGCTTCTCCTTCCCCAAGTCGCTACCGAAAACGACTGGGATGCAATGACCTTCCTTCGTCAGACCTGCAGGAAGGCCGGTCTTTCCGAGAGCGCGTGGCGGGACCAGAATACCCAGATCCACTGTTTTACCGCCGAGGTGTTCGGGGAGTAGCCTTTGTTCGAGATAGCAGAACTTGCCACTCGGTCGTATGTAGCCCGGAATTTGAGATCGAGCCGAGACGGATCCTGTGAAGAAATGGACTGGGTTCTGCCGATGGACATAGAGGAAGAAATGCGCAAACTTTACCAAAAGGACTAAAAAGCTACGAAATACGCGCATCAATTGGAGAAATACTAGATTAATGGCCTCGGATCCAATTAAAGATCTTCTCGAAATCGACGTCTCTCGGGACCGCATGCAGGCAGTGATTCGTCCTGTTCGTCGCCCGACTTGTCTGCCCGGTGTGGCGGTGGAAGATGTCAAGGGCTTCCTGGACGAAAACAAGGTCTCCTTTGGAATCGGCGAGGGCCGTTTGGCGGAGGTCGTGGCTGCTCTGCGATCTCCGGGGGGCCTGAGAAAAGTAATCGTTGTGGCCCAAGGGAAACCCCCTATTGCGGGTCAAGACAGCCGGCTTGGCCTGCCCGACATAGGGGAGGAATTCCCCCAGTCTCGGCAGGGAGACAGCCTGCTCTGGTGCGTCGAGGAACTCCATGACGTGTGCACGGTCCTCGAGCCCACTGCCGGATCACCCGGGAAGGATGTCCTGGGCTGTGAGGTCGAATGCCGGCATGGGGCCAAGCTGGATATCGGACTTGGGAACAAAACCAACGAGACCATTGCCGGAAAAAGGGTTGCGACCACAACCGGCCTGGCCCATTACCACCATGGGGAGGTCCAGGTCCTCAATCCTGTTCAGATCAACGAAGACAAGATGTCGGCCGTCTTGGTCCTCAGGCCAGTCCCTGATGACGACGCCCACATGACCCTTGAGATGGTCACCTGGCTTGTCAAGAAGCTGAGCATTACAAAGGGTGTGAATTCGGCGCACGTCAAGCAGGCCCTCGAGGCCCACCGGGAAAATGCTGCCGAGGCGAAAAAAGTCATTTTGGCCCGGGGAAAACCACCAACCGTCGGCGAGGATGGAAAACTTGACTTCAATATGAATGTCCAGGATTCGGTGGGGGCTGTGAGAGACGATGGCAGCATTGACTACCGGGAGCGCGGTCTTATCACGAATGTGAAGGAAGGAGACTTGCTTACGAAGGTCCTTCCTCCAAAGAAAGGAAAACCGGGGCGAGATATATTCGGCCAGGAGGTCCCGGGACTAATGGGCCGCCCCGCGGTTTTCCAGGCCTCTGAAAACACCAAACTCTCTCCCGACGAGAAAGAGATCTTCGCCACGGTGGATGGGATGGTTCGCGTACTCGAAGACGGCCAAATTCAAGTGATCCAGGAATACGTGGTTTCTGGGGATGTGGATTATTCGACAGGTCACGTCGAGAGCACGGGAGATGTTTTGGTTGAGGGCTCCATCTTGTCGGATTTTAAGGTGACTGCGACGGGCAACATTGACGTCAGGAGGAACATCGACAAGGGATCCGTTGAGACAGACGGGGCCTTGAAAGTCGGCGGCGGGATTATCGGAAAGTCCGGTATGATGATAAAGGTCGGGACCGATATCGAAGCTCTCTACGCAGAGAACGCGACAATTCGCGCTGGGGGCGACGTGGAATTCAGCGGGGGACTCGTTTATAGCGAGGTGAGGGCAAAGGGATCGGTCAGGCTGACCGGCCGACGCGGAAATATCTCCGGGGGCAGGGTCGTTGCCACGCATGGTGTCGAGGCGACGGACCTGGGGGCGGATACCGGAGTCCGCACGGAGATCATTGTGGGGGTGGACCCGGACCAGCGAGAGGAACTAATAGAACTCAGGACAAAGCTTCCCAAGATTGAGAAACGGATCAAACATATCGATTTGAATCTGGGCCCCTTTCTGACCAAGAAAGGAAGAATGGACAAACTCCGCCCCCAGCGTCTGGCGGAGATTAAAGAAATGGTTGCCGAACGCAAGCAGCTGCACGAAAAGAGGGAGGCCTGTCAGATAAGGATCGAGGAACTCCGACAGGAAATGGCGGAAAGCGTCGAGGCCCAAGTCGTTGCGAGGGGAACGGTGTATCCGGGTGTTGTTATCTCCATTGGGGAGTTGAAACGGATGGTCATTGAACCCACCAAGGATGTTGTCTTCTATTTGGACAAGGAGAAACGGGCTGTGGAGACCTCCTGCGCTTCCCAGCGTCCCTCTCAAAGCCAATCTTCGAAATCCAAAGCCACCGCCTAGCTGACTTCCGAACCAGCTCTCAGATCTGCTATCATAAAAACGTCAACAGCTGGCCCGCTTGGGCTTCCATCACCATTGACTCATCAGACGCGCCCGTAGCTCAGTCTGGATAGAGCGCGCGGCTCCGGACCGCGAGGTCACAGGTTCGAATCCTGTCGGGCGCGCTTCTTACTGTGAGGCCGATCCCGGATTTCCAACCGATATCTCCCCTTTTAGGGCCCCGATCCTCCAAATTCCGTTAAACGCTCAACCGCCCGTTTGACGTGTTCAGGGGCGAAGCATTCTCTGTACGCAGCTCCTTAACGAGGCTCCAAAAATGCCCAAAAGCCTCTTCCCAAGTGACCTGTCCCCTTGAAGCCCACGCCTGTGACCTACTTTCCGACGCGAAGCCGTCGAGCGAGCAGTTCAGGGAGACCAACCTGCTCGATTTTTCTGCAAGCACTGTCAATATCGTAGATCACTCTCCGGAATTCCAGCATGATTTCATCGAATGCATCGGCGAATTCAACTACTCCGTATGCTGCTCAAGGGTCCGAATCTCGCGGCTGGCCCACAGATCCAAAGTTTATGAAGTGACATGTATTTGTGGAAAGTTTGACCTTCTGGCCATAGTCCACATCAATCCGACTGGGGTGCTCGGAGAACAAGCTGGGAAAGTGCGTGTGCCCGAAGAAGCAAACTCTGAATTTGCGCTTGTTCAGATGCTGAAAATGTCGGGAAGCGTCCAGCCAATCGTAGATGTATTCATCACGGCTCATGGGGGACCCATGTACGCCGCAAGAAATGGCGTTCAGCTGAATTTGTTCCGGCAACTGCCGAAGGAACTGTTGATTGTCTTCAGTGAGATTATCTGCTGTCCATATTGCCGCGCTTTTGGCTACCGAGCGAAAAAACCAGGGCTCCTCCAGCCCGCTGCATGCCGCATCATGGTTACCCATAATGCAGTCAATAGACTTCTGTCGCACGATCTCGACGCATTCGTTCGGATTGGCGTTGTACCCTGTCACATCTCCGAGGCAGATTACACGGTCAGCGCCATGGCCCTCAATGTCGTCGAGGACTGCCTGAAAGGCTTCCAGATTGGAGTGAATATCTGAAATCACTGCGATCCGCATCAACGACATCTCCTCCAATATAGTTTAACACGCCGAAGCCATCTCAACATCTGAGCGAAAACATGGCCTTGACTGCGGAAATTGCCGGTTAAATCATATCCATACGATCTGTGGCCATTAGCAGAAGAGGCGCCGGTTCCGATTCCGGCAGGTTTTAAGAGATTCCGCCCCATTGGAAACCCCTGCCTCAGAAGGAGCTTCCGAGGTGTCTTCTTCCTCGCGTCGTCCGCGAGTCACGGCTTGATAATTGTTCAAAGATAGAGGAAAATATACCCGAAAGGGTTACGGTTTATCCTTGGGAGGATGGAATCCATGAAAGGTGACTCTATCAAGATCCTTCTTGTCGAGGACAGCCCTTCCGACGCCCGCCTTGTGACGGAATCACTAAGAGATGCTTGGGCGAGTCGATTCCAACTGGAACATGTGGAATCGCTCACCGAAGCCGTTCAACTGATCAACTCCAGACATTTCGATGTCATCCTGCTGGACCTCATGTTGCCGGACAGCCAAGGGCTCGACACGGTAACACAGACCCACAATCATGCACCCCAAGTGCCGATTATCGTGTTGACCGGTGTCGGTGACGAGGAAATCGGGCTCAAAGCCGTGCAGAGTGGAGCGCAAGACTACCTGGCAAAGGATCAGGTCGCAGGCGAACTTCTCTCACGAACCATCTCATATTCTATTGAAAGAGTGAAGCTTTTGGTCGAATTGGAAGAAATCCGCTTGAGGGAGCAGCACGAAAGGGAACTCCGTTCTCTGGAACGTATCTCCAGATCCCCTGAAGGCGAAAGTGCCCTTGGAACGACAGCGCTAGGGGCAGTTCCGCTGCGGGATGAGAATCCGGAGAAGTTCGAGGCTCTGGTCGATCAGTACGCAGCATTGATAGGCGAGGCGTTGGACGATTCCCTCCTGGGCGTAGAGCGTATCGTGGCGGAGGGCCTCCGGAACATCGGGGAGGAATTGGGATCGCTCAAAGCCAGCCAATACGATGTCGTCCATTTGCATACCGCCGCGATAAGGCGAAAAACTGAGACAACAAGACCTCAAGAGACTCAAGTAATAGTCGAGCAGGGACGCCAGATTGTCCTTGAGCTGATGGGCTACGTTCTGTCCTATTATCGAGATAGTTCTTTGGCAGAATGACTCCAAGGGAATTCCAGGAGAACTCTTGACGAATGGCCTGGGGAACAACTCTCCCATGGCCTATTGAGTCAGTTTTGGAGTGTTCGCTAAAAACCTGAAAAAACAATAGGGACAGGAATCGATGTCTCTGAAGTTTCAGCCAATTCAACTCTTATTGGTGGAAGACAATCCGTCGGATGCCCGATTTGTGAAGGAAATACTGAAAGAAAAAGGGAGGGACAAATTCACCGTACAGGACGTGAACCTGATGTCCGAAGCCCTCAAGATCTTGTCCGATAACGAATTCGATGTGATTCTGCTGGACTTGAATCTCCCTGATTCCCGTGGATTAGATGCTCTTCTTCGCATTTCCGAAAAGCAGTTTGATGTTCCCGTGATTGTGCTGACGGGGATGGATGATGAGTCGCTCGGGCCCACTGCCATCCAGATGGGAGCGCAGGATTACCTGACAAAAGGTGAGCTTTCCCCGGATTTGCTGGTCCGATCGATCTGGTATGCCATTGAGCGCCATCACTTACGGAAGCAACAGGAGAGAGAACTTGGCACCATTGAGTCTTTGTCCCTCTCCGCGCCGCAAACAACCCCCAGTTCTGAAAAGAACAGGATTTCCCTTCAGGAAAAGTCGCCTGCTGTTATCGAGGAAATGACCAAGCGATTTCGCAGCCTGCTGTCCCTGGCGGCCGGCAAGACGGAAGCATACGCTGAGGAGAAGATTTCCGATGAAATCCGCGAGATTGGCTTAACCTTGGCAACGAATGACGCCGGTACTCACGATATTATCGGTGTATACATCCGGGCCCAGAACGAAGAACTCGAAAACAAGTCGACCGAGGAGAGGGCGCAGGTCATGGAACTGGCCCGGCAGATGGCCTTCGAGCTCATGGGCTATGTGCTATCCACTTACCGAAACCGGCTTCGTACCCTCAAGAAATCATAGAAGGAGCGTTCTTGAGCAACTTACCTACGGTTTTAGATCTGGGTCGGATTTGTCTTCCTGACAAGGGAAAAGCCGGTCCATTTTGTAAATAGGTAAATTCAATGGGTACTCGAAAACCATTAGTTTATGCGGGGCTCTTCCTCTTCCTCGGGCTGGCTTATTTCGTGATGAGGGATTCCACCTGGGAGGGAAGCGCTTGGCTGCACACGGTGATGGAGACTGCTGCTACGCTCCTTGCTTTCACCGTGGGGATCCTTGCCCTCGTACGCTATTACAGCAAGAAGAACAACACTTTTCTTTTTGTTGGCAGCGGTTTTCTGGGCACAGGCCTGTTGGACGGATACCACGCTGTCGTTACCTCACCATATTTTTTCGAAGGATTTCCCTCTGCCCTTTCTTCCCTTATCCCCTGGAGTTGGACCGCCTCGCGCGTTTTTCTTTCGGTATTCCTGTGGCTGAGTTGGCTTGAGTGGAGGAGAGAGACCAAACTCGGGGAAAAAGGCAAAGTCAGCGAAGAAAAGATTTATCTGACGGCTGCCGCCCTTACTTCAGCCAGTTTTCTGTTCTTTGCTTTTTTCCCTCTCCCCCGTGCCTATTACGCCGAATTTCCATTTCACCGGCCGCAAGAATTTGTTCCAGCCCTGTTTTTTCTTCTTGCCCTCATCGGATATTTGGCCAAGGGATCGTGGAAACAGGATGCCTTTGAGCATTGGCTGGTTCTCTCTCTGATTGTCGGTTTCATGGGACAGGCCATGTTCATGTCGTTTTCCGGTGATTTGTTCGACATGATGTTCGATTCCGCTCACCTACTGAAAAAGATCAGCTATATCTTTGTAATGATTGGTTTGGTTATCAGTATGTATCATCTCTTCAAGGAAGCCGAGGAGGGTCACGAGAAGATAGCTCGCGCCAATGAGGATTTGAGGGAACAGATAAGTGCTCGAGAACTGGCGGAAAAGGAACTGCAGAACCATCGCGATCATCTGGAAGAGCTTGTGGAGAAACGAACAGCCGAACTAGAAAGACTGAACGAACAGCTTGAGCAGGAATTGGGCAGGATCGAGGAGGCGGAAAAGGAACTTGAAAGAAAGCACGATCTGCTGGTCACGCTAATAGACAACATGCCCGATTATATTTACATCAAGGATAGAGAAAGTCGTTTCATCCTCAACAACCGGGCCCACCTTGACATGTTGGGATGCAAGACGCAGAGCGAGGCGGAGGGAAAGACCGATTTCGACTTCTTTGCCCGAGAGTTGGCCAAGGGAAAATACTCTGATGAAAGAGCCATAATTAAAAACGGCAACCCCCTGATCAACCTGGAAGAACTTAACGTGGACATTGAAGGGAAGAAAGAGTGGGTATCGAGCACAAAGGTACCAATGCGGGACAAGGATGGAGAGGTTGTAGGGATTGTGGGAATTTCCCGAGACATCACCGCTCGAAAGCTGGCAGAGGAAGCGTTGGAGCGGAAAACGGAAGAGCTCGCTCGCTCCAATGAGGAACTGGAAAATTTCGCCTATGTGGCTTCTCACGACCTGCAAGAGCCTCTGCGAACCATTTCGAGCTTTGCGCAGCTACTGGCTAAGCGTTACAAAGGAGAGCTCGACCAGGATGCAGATGAGTTTATCGGTTACGCGGTCGACGGCGCCGAACGCATGAAGGGATTGATCAATGACTTGCTCGACTATTCCCGCGTAACCACCCGGGCCAAGCCCCTTGAAATGACCGACAGCGAAATGATCTTGGATCGAGTGCTCCAGAATCTCCAGGTGTCCATCGAGGAGTCACACGCAAACATATCCCGCGATCCCCTCCCGAAAGTGATGGCCGACCCAGCCCAGCTCACTCGGCTCCTCCAGAACCTTATCGGCAATGCCATCAAATTCCGGGGCGATAGTCCTCCCGAAATCCACATCAATGCGGAGAAATACAACGGGGAATATCTGTTCTCGGTGAGAGATAATGGGATCGGGATCGAGACCCAGTACAAAGATCGCATATTCGTCGTCTTCCAGCGCCTTCATACTCGCAGGGAGTATTCAGGATCGGGAATGGGATTGGCGATTTGCAGAAAGATCGTGGAGCGGCACGGGGGCCGAATTTGGGTAGATTCGGAACCGGAGAAGGGTTCGACGTTTTACTTCACTATCCCGGACAGGGGTGGAGGGAATCATCCGTGACAAGGAATTTGCCTGGCAGACCTATTGAGATTCTCTTGGTCGAGGACAATCCTGCCGACGCAAGACTGACGGTCGAAGCTCTCAAAGAGAGCAAGGTACTTAACAACCTCAGCGTTGTCGAGGACGGTGTCGAAACAATGGCCTTCCTTCGAAGGGAAGGAGAACACGCCGACGCACCGCGACCCGATCTTATCCTGCTGGACTTGAACCTGCCCAAGAAGAACGGACGGGAAGTTCTTGCCGAGATCAAGGGCGATGAGAATCTCAGACGGATTCCCGTCGTGATTCTGACTACGTCACAGGCCGAAGAAGACATTTTGAAGGCCTATGACCTCAATGCGAACTGCTATATCACCAAACCGGTAGACCTGAACCAGTTCATCCGCGTCGTCAAGGCGATAGAAGATTTCTGGCTGACCATCGTCAAATTACCGCCCGAGGAAGTGACATGACCACCAAACCGATTCGAATCCTGTCGGGCGCGCTTTTCTTCAACCCCATCCGCGCAGGATCGTTTTCCAAATCCGCCCATTCAAAATGGCCGAATATGCCCTGCATGTGCAGATTTTCACAGTATGACTAGCTTTCCAAGACTCTTCGAAAAGGGTAGAATACGAACTGGAATCGGGTTCGTGGGGGATGCCCGGGGCTCTCCCCGAGGATTGCCAGCTTGAGGAGGCCCGAGCGGAACACTTGCGGCGGGAACGAGAGAAGGAAGAGAAGGTCCACGCGCGGATGAGTAGGAATTGAAGGCATTGGGAGGGTTGACGATTGTCAACCTTTGTGGCATAATATGGGGAGAAAACAGACGCGGAAAAGGCGGCAACCTAACCCAAACCCATATTACCCATTGAATGAAGTAAAGGACCTTGCGAAAGACGGAAGGGTCCGAATCACGGGGAATGCCTTGGACGGGGCAAGAGATGCGTTCGAGTGGAGATTGCACGATATCCTCGACGCGTTAGGAAGATTGCAGAGCAAGCATTTCTATAAGAGTGATGTGTCACAGAACGACCCACATTTAATACTAGATTTCTACGAGGCGTGCGGGCTGAAAGGCGAGGACGTTTATACGCATTTCTATATTGATCGGGATACCGACACACTAATAGTCAACAGCTTTAAGGAGATCTAGAGACCACCATGAAATGCCATGAGTGTGGAGGGACCTACATAGAGAAGGCCGGAGATCTTGAGATCGATGACAAGTACGTCGGGCCATTAACAATCGGTGCGGTTGACTACTTGAGGTGTAATCGGTGTAGGGAGTATCTTTTTTCCCTCAAGGCCGCCACACAAATTGAAGAGGCCCGAGAAAGAGCACTTGATCAGATGATGCAGTCAAAACCAATCAGTGCTTTCATTTCCGCGGCGGCTGCGGCCGACCTGCTAGGAATGTCACGCCAAGCGTTGCACAAACATCGGCGGATCCGACGCGGCTTCATTTTTAAGACGCAGTTTGGGGACAAAACGGTTTATCTTAGAGAATCCGTTTTGCTATTTAAGGCGAATAGCGACGGACGGTTTCCTCTTTGGAAACCTGTAGAATCAACCAAATACACAAAACAGGTCCAATACACAAGGGAAAGGGAAACGGTGCTGGATGCAATGCCCCAGTTTTCCGGCGAAAGTTTTCCCGAGCTACGGTCGGGAGTCTTCTATATCCAGAATACTAGAACTGCACCATTGAGGGGATACAGCCATGCCCAATGAAAAGAATGAAGAGAGAAAAACTATCCATGTCGATCAATCTCTCCACACCGTGTTCGTGGACAGCCTATTTATAAACACGAGGTCGGACGGGTTACATTTAGTTCGTTTCTTGACCGCCCTTCCCGAGGGACTCAAAGAACAGTCGCGCATGATTATCCTCAACGAGGACCTGAAGCGCATCATCGATGCGCTCTGCAAGGAATCCGACTATTATCCCGCGAAGCCCAAGGCGAAGCCGAAGCCAAAAAGGAAGACACGAGCGAAGTCCAAATAGTCCCCCCTGCCGTGTTGCATGGAATTCCACGAAAGGGCTCCGAAACCCATAGGAATTCGGTGCAAATGGCTGCAATTTCCCTACCACATGTTGGTTGAACAGACTATGGACTCCAACTAACTTCATTGTAAGCCTTTTCGATATGAGCGTTGATATCATACTCTCCAAACTCAACCAACAGCGGGATGTATTTTGAAAGGTCGGCTTTTTCCTTTATCTCTTCCAGGCTGTTTCCTTGTCCATAAAGCTCGTTCACCTCTTCCATCAAATCTGTTAAGTAATTCTTCCACAATGTGACCTGTCCCTTTCCTTCAAGAACATCCCCATGTCCTGAAATTATCTTCTCAAAATCCAGTCCCTCCATCGCCTCCAAAGTCCGTATCCATTCGTAAGGATAGCAGTCAGGCATATAGGGCGCCCACGCATGCAGCAGATCGCCCGTGACGAGGATCTTTTGCTCGGGCAGGAAAACGACCGTGTCACCGTCGGTATGCCCTCTGCCCAAAAAGAGTATCTCCACTCTTCGGTCTTTGCGATTAAGAACCAGGCTCTTTTCAAATATCATAGTGGGCAATGTGTTCTTTACTATCTGTCGGTAATCTCGCACACGCCCTTCCCTTTTGGAGATTTCCTCTCTCAGCTCAGCCTGCAGGCCCGCCTCACCGGCTCCATCCAACTCGCGCTTCAGTGATTCTATTTGTTGGGTCAACCCTGCAATATTAGCCTTCACACGTGGGATACCCCGCTTCAATATCCCCCGGTACGTGTTCACATAATTGATTAGCTCTACACCAGGACAATCCTCCAGATAAGCGGGATTTCCCTGAAAGTGGTCATAATGGTAATGCGTGTTCACCACATAACGTATGGGCTTGTCCGTCAGCGACTTTATCTGATTGATCAGCGACCGGGCGGCAGAAGGCGTGGAATGCGTATCCACAACCATGACCCCATCTTCGAGAATTATCACCGCTGCATTGCAGTGGATCATGTCTCCGGGACGAGCAATTGCGATGTAAACGCCATCAGCCACCTCCTTCAGATCGAACAGCTGATCCTCCGCAAAAACAAAACTCCCATGCAACAAAACCATAAGCACAATGGACAGTCCTGATAACCTCTGCCTTGCGCTTCGTCTCGCCCCCGAATCTCTATTCTCACCCTGCCCCACTTCTTCTATATTGCTCAATCCGTATTTCATTTTCGTCCCCTTTCCGGAATCTCCTGTTGTTAACGCCCAGCGCCGAGGGAAGAGCGATACTGCTTGTTTCACTTATCGCAACAGCCCTCGGAAACCCCGGCGAACATACATTGAGCCGATCGATTTCTCGAGCGATTCCCTTGCCTTGGTGAACTCTTGACTGGGTCCCCACGCCTCGTAGGTATAAACATAATCTCTGCCTTGTGCGATCGCTACGAGGTAGGAATAATCCTTTCCCCCAATTTCTTTCGTGCCGTCGATAATCTTTGCAGCGACATCGTTCTTTATCGTAATGTCACGGACTTTTCTGACGGCAATCGCCTGCTTGGCGGTCAGTGATCGCCTGATGAGTGTGGCCCAGAAGGTGGGGTCCGCACCCTCTACATTCGGGTGTCTCTGGACTTTGATGAGAACGCCGTCGGCAGAAGTGGCCCGCGTGACATAGTCGATCTCGTAGTACTTGGCGAAGGACTCGGGAAGGTCGAAATCAACGCCTCTCCCTCGTTTACCGGTGCGCACGTCGCTCACCCTGCCCGTCAGCAGCTCGCCGGCCAACTCCCTCACCCATGGGAACGGAACTTCCTCCTGGACGACACGTTGAGGCAGCGGCGAGTTGAGATGCACCGTAAGTGTTGAGAATACCACCTGGTTCTCCAGAGCGTTAATTTTGCCTTTAAGAAGTTCTATATTCTCCGTTAACCGCTCGAGTTCTCGTTCAACCTTCAGCGCATCCTCCACCTTGTCTGCACGTTCCAACAGCGTGACGAGTCTTTTTCTTACCTCCTCGGCGTTACGAAGCCGAATCTGCAAGTCACGCATTTCCTCGGTGATGTCGCTTCCCTTGATTTCCTTTCGTGTAACCTCGCCTAGTTCCTCAACGTTGGCGATGACCTGCTCGAACAGACCGGCGGGGACCTTGACCATGATGGACGAGGCGTCCATAGCCTGCATGTATCCGCCGGCCGCCTCCGCCTCTTTCTTGATGGTCTCAACCGTCCTGTGGATGTCTTCCACCACCAAGGACATCACGGCGGTGTATACCATTATTCGTCGCGTCTGGGCTGGATCGGTCGCCGGAGATGAAAGCTGCGCGAACATCGCCGGCTGAAGCCTCATAAACTCAATCGACGCTACCGCGTCCCCCGCCACCGTATATTTCTCCATACCGGAATTAAGCGCGCGACCCCCTTGCGCCTGTCTAGAGGATCGCCCCGGGCTCATACACCCTACGACCAATACCAGCGCTGCTGCCAGAGCCAAACATGTCTGTTTCATAGTTACAGCTCCCATTACGAATTAACCACTTGGGAATAGAATTATCTGCACCGGCCTTTTGCGTCAGGCCTAACATTTGGCATCAGCTGACGGACGGGTCGTCCAGCGGATCATTCCTTCTCTGGAAGTACTTTGATATACAGATCTTTGAATTGCACAACCATTTCCGGACCGAGATGGAGCTGTAAGGCGACCACTCCTTCTTTCCGCCCGTCCGGGTCGACGATGTCACAGGTCACCTTCCCGTTTAGAGTCATCTTCACACGGTCGCCGACGCACTCGATCTCGTACTCGTTCCAGTCACCTTGTTTCCCGGTGGCATGAATCGCTTTGCGCTCCTCATCCGGTAGGGCTTTCCAATAGTCCATCGATCCGCGAAAACCTTCGTCATAGAGCATGCCGAAGAAGACGGACTCGGCAACGTCCGCCTGGTATCCCTTTACAACATAATCGTCGTATGTCTCGCTGCGAAATTGGATCCCGCTGTTGTGGTTGTCGAGCTTGACCTTGACTCGCAAAACGAAATCGGAAAACCGCTTCTCCGTGGCCAGGAAGGAATTGTGTTCAAGCTTGACGCCGTGAGTCGAGCCGACAATGACCCCGTCGCGCACCGCCCACAGTCGGGAATCCCCCGACCACCCATCCAGATTCTTCCCGTTGAACAGCGGCACAAATCCGTCATCCTCTGCCGCCATACCTGACATATTGACGCAAAGGACAACGAAAAACAGAACGGCCCATCCGGACAACTTGCACTGACTTCGACTACCGATTTTCTCGTACATGATATTCGACCCTCCTGATAGTTCTTTGATCTTGTTCGATACCGACTCGATCATGCTTACACGGCTGCATAGCTGAAATTGTACGGGCTAATATTATTATCCATTTCTTCAGCCAAAAGTCACTCTGCAATCTGCTCGGCCTGCGTCGCCATGAATGAAACCCTGTTCCTGAGGCTTTCCCCGGGTGACCTGCTTCTTGATCCTGAGTCATGAACAGAAAGAAGCGACGATACCGACTCGTATCGTCGCTTCTTGGTAATAATAGAAACCTGTTCCCTGTGCGGTGAAGTTACAGGGCCTCGATTTGGCCTCTTATCTCACCGGCCGGATTGTCTTCGGTGTGGACATTCACGTACGTATCTCCGGCCATCACTGCATCCGCAAATCCGGCGAAGTCCCCCGCGAAATCGCTGATCAGGTCCGCCTCCTCGATGGTTCCCTCTTGGAGAACTCCGTCAGGGGGATCTATGGCGGGATTGGCGGGACCGAACAGGAAAACCACCGCCGGACCGTTTGTATCCGGACCGGCAACGTGGATGTGAGCCTGAATCACGCCGGAGATGTTGCTTACAGTCAACACATATGAGAGGGAATTCTGTGTCAGGTTCAGGGTGAATTCCGCCGTGCCGGAGGCGTTCGAGCCGATAACGTCAGGGACCTCGCCCTCAGGGGTGAGATCCGCCGTGAACATCACTGCCCCCTCTCCCTCGCCCTCCCCTTCGCCTTCCCCTTCGCCCGGAGCCGGAACGATTGGGGGACAGCCTGCCACGACCGGCAAGAACACAAACACGGCAATAAGCAGATAAATCCCTTGTGTCAGGTTAATTCTTTTCATGGTTCCCAACCCTCCAGTTTCTTAGTGTAGGCACGGAAGTATTGAATCGCTCGTCTCCCCCTCCGTTCAGAATCCAGACATTTTGCGCATGTATAACTGAATTCCGCATCCGTTGTCAATAGCAAAGGGTCGCGAACAACTCGGGAACCGTCGTTCAATAAATCAATAATAGTGAAAATTCAAGCCATGGTGAACGGGTGGTAATGGTGGCGGGAGTAGCCATGGGGATACCCGAAGTGAAAACTCCAGGCAGGATCTCGATGACGAGCGGATGAGTGGGTTAGAGTTGTTTCTGCAACTCCTTGATTCGCTGTTCAAAGCGCCCCCTCTCGCCGAGTTTGCTGGTCGCCCTCACCTGCTGACGGAGGGATTGGATCTGGTCTCTGACATCCTGCCTTTTTAGACGATCAACCGCGGCATTAACGGCACTCTCGCGTACGATTGCTGCGGACAATGCCTCCTGGGGGTCCGCCGAGGCGGGGGGTGCGGGGCCAAGCTGTCGCGCGGCCCTGACCTGGTACAGGTTGGCCTGAAGTTCTCTCTGTCTCTTCTGTAATTGGCTGATGTCTCCCAAGGTCGTGGTTCTGAACAGCCGGATTTGGTACTGGACGCGCTTCAGCTCCTGCTCCAGGTCGACTCGGCTGGCGGAACGCAAATCTTCCTTCTTGCGAAACTCCTCGAGGGCAAATTCGGTCGCCTCCGAGGCCGGCTCCGCAACCGGAGCGAGGTCCGGGCTTACTTGAGGAGTAGGTGGAGCCGTGATCCCGGGCGCCCCAGCAGGGACTGACGCGGCCGGCGATACCTCCGCCGGCTCCGGTGCATCCTTTCTCTCTATTCTTGAGACCCATTCTTGTGGCACTTCCAGGGACATCCCGCCCCCGAGAATGACCTTCAACGTTCCTCCGCCTCCCGGCTGGACGATCCCTTCCAAGACATTTCCATTCTTGAGATATACCTTATCTGCTTGGGCCTGAAAGGCCGGCGAAACGAACAAAATCGAGGCAACGATTAGTGGTAATATCAGTTCTCTCATTGCAGTTCCCCTCCGAGAGCTAGAGATTTTCCCCTATAAGTCTATACGAATCAATGAATTAAATCAAATCCATCGTGCTGAAAATTGGCCCTGAGTGCTGCATGAACGACCTTCCTATGATCTCCAATCGTCAAGAAATGTGGTATAATGAAACGATTTAGGACAATTTGCGACAACTTTGTTCATGTCAGGGAGAGCAAATGGCCACTTTAGTCCTACTACAGGGGAATCCGCCCAAGAAAAAGTACTCCCTTGTCCACGTGCCCTGCATCCGGATCGGCAGGAACGTCGAAGAAGACGAGATCCAGGTCGAAGACGGTAATGTTTCCCGCCATCATGCTCTCATCATGTACGACAAAGGCCAATATGTGCTTGTTGACCTTCATTCCTCCAACGGAACCTTTGTCAATGGCCACCCAGTCGACACGCATGTTCTGAACGACGGGGACATCGTTACGGTCGGCCATTCGATGCTTCGGTTCAATGCAACCGTTTCCACCGCCGGGGAGGATGCAACACCCGGGACTTACATCCATCCGGAACCTGAAACGAGGCGGGAGAAGAAACGGGACAAGAATAACTCTGACCATCCACTGATTCCCGCAGGCGTTTAACTCCTTATTCTACAAGTATTTCCAGGACAATCCAGTATCGTACCCAACGATGGTTCAGTACTCATTCTGTGCACGGGTGCACAATTTTGTCGTCCGCACCTGAATTGGATTGTGGGCTATGAAGTAAGAGTTGGAGGGATCTCGTGGGAAGAGTGAGGTTGTCCTCGGTATCGAAGAATGTTGTCACCTCGATGTCTCAAAGGTAGATCAAGAGACATCCCCATCCTGGGTGGTATCGAAGGAACTACCTGTCCGGTAACGACTTAGTCCTTCATGGAGGCCAGACGCATTTCCTCAATCATGATTTTCTTCCAAATGACTCTGGCTCGCTTGAGGCTGACTCCGAACGTCCTGCTAATCTGTACCAATAGGCGCGTACTCATAAGCCTTTCCTCCTTATTCTAGGAGACCACCGGTAACGCACAGGATTAATGAGCAAGGCGTGTGCCTTTGGATTCCAGCTGAGTGGATCTTGTTAATTCATTCATATATCAGTAGTTGACTCTTTTGGGGTTGAATGAGGTGGTACATTTTTGACCCACAAGTGATCATTTTTGCCACAGTACGCAAATAATACAAAGATCGTAATATATGCATGGGCCATAAATATCGTAACCTCCCTTTGTACCTCTCCCCTTTTATCGGCCAAATGTGAATCGAAGAGAGTGCTCCGCGTCTAATAAGTTGAAACGGAGCCTGCAGCTTACAGATTGAATTGCTTACCGAGTGGGGAGGGCTTATAATTCCGGAGTTGAGAATTTCGGAAGTCTTGTCGGCAAACTTCACTCTTTTGGATCTGGAAATAATCACTTAGCACTGGGGAGGAGGGAGTTCCCATGGCGGGTAGAACCCGAACGACGGCATTGCTCCTGGCGAGCGTACTATTACTGAATGGCTGCTCTACGACAGGTAAGGGAGTCGCGATCGGCGCACTTCTCGGCGCGGGCGCGGGCGCCCTGATCGACAGCGACAAACCGTTGCGCGGAGCGGCAATTGGAGCGGGGATCGGAGGTGTAGCCGGAGGGGCTGTCGGTTACGCTCTGGAACGGCAGCAGCGCGAGTTCGACCAGCGGATTGCGGGCGTGGAAACTCAGGTCCAGCAGATTCAGGTCGAACAGGGGCAGCCGGCCCAAGAGCAACTGGTAGTACGGTTCAGCGGAGATGTGATGTTCGACAGGGGCTCCTTCACGCTTAAGCCCGGCGCGATTCCGAAATTGCGCGACGCGGCGGATATCCTGGAACAGTACCCGAATCAAGAAATCCTGGTGAAGGGCTTCGCAAGCGAAGAGGGGACGGAAGAATACAATCTTCAACTCTCCGAAAGGCGTGCGGACGCCGTCCGGAAATTCCTTATCACCGAGGGGATTGAGCAGTACCGCATCACGTCCCTCGGTTTCGGTAAGGCCTTCCCCATCGCCGACAATTCCACTCCGGAAGGCCGGGCCCTGAACCGTCGCGTGGAACTCCAAGTCCGCGAACGGAAGTAGTAGTCAGTCAATACTGAACGTGTGGTTGGTTTGCTCCTCGTGTCATTCCGCCCTCGTGTCATTCCTGCGAAAGCAGGAATCCAGAATCTTGGGTGAGGAGCAGGAAGAGGGTCCTGGATTCCTGCTTTCGCAGGAATGACAGTTGACGGGGTTGGTGTTGCGTTGGAACCAACAATGTCCAACTTGACAGAGCAGTAGTTTCATTCCTTGAAGAAGTCTGTGGGGAATACCCATCTTTGACGAAAAGGGCTTGCCCTGAGCCTGCCGAAGGGAAGGATCACCCCCAAGCCCCCTTCCTAAGAAACCGAACCTTTCCTTGATTATTGTGTTTTTCCCTGAGTAGGACTGAATCGAACCCGGTGCCACCGGCGAACGAGCCGCCACAGTTACCCAACAGAGAACCAATCTAGAGTCATTCACTCGAGAGATGATCTTTTGTTTCTTTAAGGGATCCTCCTTCCGACTCTTTCTTTCGCCTGCCGAGCCAGGGCAAAAAGATGGCGTCTAAGACACCAATAAAGAGGTAAATAGAGAATAACCCGAAGCCCGAGGCCCAAAGAACAAATGCGCTCAGGAGAACAATCAGAAAGGCAATAAATGCAAACATCACAAGGGGTTGATCGAGGTTTTCGTCATCAGGTTTCTTTTCGTGCTCATTAGCCTGCACTCTGGCTTTTCTTACGCTTGGCCTCATTTCATTGATCGCTGCTCCAGCGGCCATTGCCAGGACAGTCAGAGCAAATGTGGCGACCGCCATGATTACGAATCCCACAATGGGACCGAAGTAACCCTTCAGCCATTTTTCAGAGATTCTTTCCTCCATCGAAAATAAGGCGAATCCCGCCGCACCGATCACGGCAATGATCGCTACAGCGGCTGCCACCTTAAATACGTTCTCCGCGATAGGCTTTAGAAATCTCATCACCTTGTTCTCTGTTAAATCCCCTACGCCCCCTTCCTAAGAAACCGGACAGTTTGTTCCTCCTATAGCAAATGTTATCTTTTCTCCGAAAAGATCGCCAACAACTCCCGCAGATTGGTAATGGTGTGATCGGGGGTGTGGTCCTGGCTGGGGGTCCGGGTGCCGTGGTCGTACCAGATGGCCATGAGACCGGCGCCTTGGGCGGCGGGGACGTCTTTGTGGGGGTTGTCGCCGACGTAGGCCATTTCGTTCGGCGGAACGCCGAAGTGTTCGATGGCGCGATCGAAGACGCGTGGGTCGGGTTTTTCAACGCCGAGGTCGGAGGAGATCCAGAATTCTTCAATAAAGCGATCGAGGCCCGTCGCTTCGATCTTCTCCCGCTGGATTTCGCTGAAGCCGTTGCTGACGACACCAAGACGATACGAGCGGCCTAAGGTCCGCAGCACTTCTTCCGCCTCGGGAAAAAGGGCGTGATTCTCGCGGCTCCACTGGCTGACCAGCTTTCCTGCTTCGTCGGCCACGGAGTGGTCCCGGATATCGACTTTCTCGAACGCCTGCCGGCAGAAATGAATCCGCAACTCTTCGGCGGAGTCGAATGGGTGCGGTCGAGTCTTGTCCGCCGCCTCCCAGATCTTCATGTATTCCTTCACGAGCTGGTCTGCAACCGTGCCGGAGTCGATCTCGGGGATCCGGGGCGACAGGTAATCTAGCGCTCGCCTCGTGGCGGTCAGGGAGGACTTGACTGTGTCCACTAGAGTTTCGTCGAGGTCGAAAAGGATGACGCGGATAGACATGGGGTGATTTTACGCTACTGGGAGCCACGTTTCAAAACTTGAGTTCTTACCCTCGTGCTCCTGCTCGTACTCGTTATCGTAATCGATTCTTGGATTATTGATGACTGCAAAGTAAATGGAACGAAAGATGACTTCTGAATGAAGGCGGCTCAGCGGGAGCTTCGCCCTCCCGAGCCGAACTGAAAAAGGGGCAGAAACGGCCTTAACCCCGGGGATCGGGGCGACGGAAGAAATCGGTCAGGACGAGCCGGGCGGGGGGCTGAGGCATATGGCCGGTGCCGATGCGGTCGGCGTGGCGGGGGTCGGAGAACCATTTCCACCAGTAGACGCCGTGGAACCACGGTTCTTCCCAGAAGGTCTCGAACAGCGCCTGGTACGCGCGGGCCTGTTCCCCCAAATCGATAGGCTCCTCCCGGCCGCGTCTCCCCCATTCCCAGGGCGCCTTGGCGGCGCCGGGGACGCTGCGGAAGCCGGCTTCGGTGAAGAGGATTGGCCGGTCCCATTTCCGGTGGAGTTTTTCGAGCCGTTTTACATATGGGCCGAAGCCCTGCTTCATCGTTCCGATGGAAGCTCCGGGGCCGTCGGCGATGGAGAAGTAGGCATTGACGCCGATGTAGTCCAGATCATCCCAGAAGGTTATCGCTTCCGTCTCGTTGAGAGTGTTGGCGGCATAAGTCAGCGGTCCGTCGTACGCGCCTCGAATGTCGCGGATGACCTGTCGCCACTTCTCCGGTTTTTCACGCGTGGTATGGACATATTCGATGCCGATGCAGAGCAGATCGATGTCCCATTGGGCACTTTGGCGGGCATGATGGAGGATGAAGTCCCGGTAGTCGCTGAACCACTGGTCCCAGGCGGACTCGCTGCTCATCTTGATGTCCCCGCGCCACTTGCCCCCGTCCTGGAAGCCCCGCCCCCAGATGTGCGGCTTCATCATCACCTTCATGCCCAGGCCATGGGCATCGCGGACGCATTGCTCGATATGGGCTGATTGCATGCTGCGGTCGCGGTCGCCGAATCGGATGGTCGGCTCGGTCACGGAGCCCATGTAGCCGAATGGCATGATGGCCACCCATTCCACGCCCATCTCTTTCAACTGCCGGAGCGCTGCGAGAGAACTCTCCGACCCGTATCCCAGTCCGCCGCGGTGGACGTGGGCGAAGTTCATCCCCTTCTGGAATTCATGGGTGATGGGATTTGCAGCCTGTCGGCTCGGGTCGTCTTCCGGTTTCGGAGACGAGACCCCGGCGGAGGTGGTCAGCATCCATGCGATGAATGCGATCGCGATGGCGGATAGGATGAGGAACTTGGGGAGTTTTCGTAGCTTCAAACGGTGATCTCCGTGTGCGTTCAGAAATCGGGCCTTCTCACAGGTACCAGCATCGAATTCCATCAAGGCTGGGAGTCCAGCGAAAAGAACTCCTTCACCTTGTCGACAAGACCTGGCGGCGGTTTCTGCTGCGGGCCTCTCCTCGACATCATCCTCCTCAACATCATCTGCCTGGACGCGCTTGCATCCACGGTACTCAAAATATAGCATTCCGGTAATGATTCACGTAGTTTATTGACGCCTTCAGCCGTTATTTGGGTTCCCGAAAGCCATAGGGACCGAAGGGATTGCAGATTTGCGAGTACTGGGATAGAGGCATCGGTAAGGGTTGTATCGCTGAGGTAAAGCCTTTCTAAGTTCGTCAGGTTTGATAGGTGCGAGATTCCTACGTCGGTTACACGGGTCTGGGACAAATCGAGCAGCTCAAGGGAAATCAGCTTCGAGAGGTCTGCCAGGCCTGCATCAGTGATGCGGTTCCCTTCAAGTCTGAGTTCCCGGAGATTGCCAAGGCTGGAGAGATAGGAAAGACCCTTGTCGGAGATTTCGGTGCGATCCAGCCACAGTTCTTCCAAAATAACCATTTCTCCCAAGTGCTTCAGTCCTTCATCCGTAATCGGGGAATCCCACAATGTCAGCCACTTCAGCGACGTCATTTCTTTCAAATGGGCCAAGCCCTCATCGGTCTTCGCCATTTCTGGTAGGTACAGATATTCGAGTGAATCGAGGTCCTTGAGATGGGCAAGTCCTGAATCGGTGATTTGGGTTTCTGATAGGAACAACGTTTTAAGAGTATGAATTTTGCCGACATAAGCGAGCCCCTCGTCCCCAATGAATGCACTGTTGAGATCCAGGTGCTCAAGCTTTTGTAAAGGAACCAGATGGGCCAGTCCGGCATCCGTAATTGCTGTCCCGCCAACGCCAAGTTCCTCGAGCGATGTCAGTTTTCCGACAAGTTTCAGCCCTCTGTTAGAGATCAGAGCGTCGCCCAAATCCAATTTCTTGAGGGACTGGAGGTCTTGGAGGTGTTCCAGTCCATTGTCTGAAACCTGGGTTCTGCTCAAGGACAAACTTTCGAGGGAGCTAAGGTCTTTGATGTGACTCAGCCCAAGATCAGTCACGTTCGTGTTGCTCAGGTTAAGGCTTCTCAGGGAGTCCATTCCCGAGAGGAATGGGAGACCAGCGTCGGTCGCCTTTGTTGACGAAAGCATCAGACTTTCCAATGAATCCATGTGCGAAAGATGCTGGAGGCCCCTGTCGGTGGCGTCGGTCTTGATGATCTCAATCTCCTTCAGCGATTCCACCTGAGAAACGTGGAACAACGACTTGTCGTGGATATGTGTGTCGTTGAATCCGACTTTGCGGAGGACGGGCATATCCTTCAAGAATGACAGCCCGTCGCCGCAGATCATTACATCGCTGCCAAAGGATATTTCCTGCAAGCCCTTCAAGCCTGAAAGGTAGATAAGGCCTTCATCGGCAATGGTCTTCCCATCGATAAAGATGTGCTGCAGGTCATTCGCTTCCAAAGCTGCCAATGGAGATAGATCCGACGCCTCATACCACTGGATGGCGTTCCATACGGGTGTCCGCACGAATTTCGGCAATTTGTCGTACCACTCCGGGGAGTCAAAACGTTCGCTCATCAGGCGAAGTTCGGTTTCCTTCCCCGCGGGAACGGTGACGTCCCCTTGGGCTTGGACGATCTGCACCGACTCGTACCCCTCATCTCCCCAGTCGCGGATGTTGACCATTCCCATTGACCAGTCGGGCGGGAAATGGAGGGTGCGGGGCTTGTCGGGAGGTTTGAGGAGGTCCTCGGCGGTGAGGTCGTTTGCGGGTTGATCTGTTCGGTTGCAGCCAAAAGGGAATGCGCAGAGGAGTATCAGGAAAGCCAGTCGAGATAGCGACATCGGATGCAATCTCTTGCGTTTCATGAGGCCATATCCTCAAACACTCTACAAATTCTCTTGATATTGTGAGGAATATGGGACGGTTTGGCAATGATGCAGTGATACGGGGTGTGGTAAGCGGATTGACCGGCTGGTTTTGGGACTGATACCCTGCGCTGGGGATTATTGGCGCGGCTCAGCAGGAGTCCTTCGGCAAGCTCAGGGCAAGCTCTCGCCCTCCCCATTTCATTTCTGGGACTGGTTGCGGGAGGGCGGTGCTCCCGCTGAGCCGAAAGAGTGCGCTATTCCTTGACTGTCAATCTCATACAACGAATCCTCGACAAGTCGCCGAGGCTGGCTGCCGGTCTGATGTGCGGGACGAGCCGGGACGGGATCGATGTGGCCTTGGTTGAATTGGAGGGCGCGGGTGCGGAGACGAAGTGGCGGTTGATTCGTTTTGAAACGGTTCCGCTCCCTTCCTTTATGATAGAAAGCGAGGCGTGGCCTGAGCCGGGGTCGGCCGGGGAGGTCGCGGAACTAAATTTCCTCGCAGGTCGGGGCTTTGCGGAAGCGTTGCTGTCTGTGCTGGGCAGATCCGGAACGCCGAAAGAATCGCTGGATATTGTTGGAAGTCATGGACTTACCTTGTCCCACAATCCCCTCTGTGGCAAGGGGACGGCATCGACGCTCCAGATCGGCGAAGGGGCGGTTATCGCTGAGACTACCGGGTGCGTCACGGTTTCCGATTTTCGACCGGCGGATATGGCGGCAGGCGGGCAGGGCGCGCCGCTGATACCGCGCGTCGATACACTCCTCTTCGGCGAGTCGGACAAACCGCGACTTTGCCTGAATTTGGGTGGAATTGCTAATGTGACCTACCTGGAGCCGGGCAAGGGGGCGCAGTTGGCTTTTGATACTGGACCGGGAAACCTTCTGATAAATGAAGCGGTCCGGCAAATGACCGAGGGGAAGAGTCTGTTCGACCGGGACGGCAAGATCGCCCTGTCCGGTCGGGTCGATGAGGAGTTCCTTGAAAGCGTACTGAAATCCCACCCGTTCTTGTCCAAATCGCCCCCGAAATCGACGGGACGGGAGGAATTCGGGCCGGAATATTTCGAATCGATCTCCTGCGGGTGGGAGGGGTCGCCGGAAGACTGGGTGGCGACGCTGGCGGCGTTTACGGCAGACACGATCGCCGATGCGGTGGACCGATTCGTCTCGACACCGGAATCGAAGGGGGAAATGATCGTCAGCGGGGGCGGTGTGCATAACCGGGCGATTATGAACCGGCTCCGGGAGCGGCTTTCTAACTGGGAGTTGATGAGTTCGGAGGAGCTGGGCCTGGATCCGGATGCGAAGGAAGCTGTTGGATTCGCGATCCTGGCGAATGAGACGCTTGCGGGCCATCCCGGCAATTTGCCCAAACTGACCGGGGCGCGTCACGCGGCCATTCTGGGGAAGATTTCCCTGCCGCCTGTATAGTTGCTGGGGGAAACCCTTTTTTCACGAGAAAAAAGGGTTATCCCCCAGACCCCCTTCCTAAAAAAGCGAAAGAAACTCTCGAAATCCAACAACCAATGGAACTGACCCACATCATTCTTGTTCTCGTGATCGGAACTGCGGCCGGATTTGTGAATACGGTCGCCGGGGGCGGTTCTCTGGTGACTCTTCCCTTGCTGATGTTCTTGGGGATGAACGGACCGACGGCCAACGGGACGAATCGAGTCGCAATCCTGGTTCAATGTGTTATCGCCGTCGCGGGCTTCAAGAGGAAGGGCGTGTCTGATTTCCGATTCAGCCTGCAATTGTCGGTGCCGGCCGTGCTGGGGGCTGTCATCGGCGCCTTGTTTGCAGTCGACATCTCGGATGCGGCTTTCCGGAGAGTGCTGGGCGTGGTCATGATTCTGGTCCTGGCCCTGATCTTATGGAATCCTTCTCGACGATATGGCGGTGACGGCCCGAATCTCGACCGCAAAAGGCGGCTCATAGCCGTCGGGGCTTTCTTTCTGGTCGGGATCTACGGCGGGTTTATTCAGGCGGGGGTGGGGTTCGTGATCCTGGCGGCGCTGACCGTTGTGACGGGGATGGGGTTAGTCGAGAGCAACAGCCACAAGGTGTTTATCGTGGCCACTTACATACCTGCGAGTCTATTGATTTTTATATGGAATGGGCAGGTGGAATGGGTTCCCGGTCTTGTCCTGGCTGTTGGGAATGGAGTCGGAGGCTGGTTTGGGAGCCACTGGGCGGTGGCCAAAGGCGAGAAGTGGGTCCGGCGGGTGCTGGTAGCCGCGGTGCTGGCGATGGCGGCGAAGCTGCTGGGGTTGATCCCGGATTTTGGTTGAGGAAGGGCTCAGTGCTTGCCGGGGACACCAAACTTTCCGATAAGCCATCCAAAGAGGATGCCCCCTGTCGCCCAGGGGATCCCATTGGCGATGTTTTTGCCGAGACCGATAGCCTCGCGAAGGTGGACCATTCGCATCAGACTCGACAGGCCGAGTCCCAGCACAAGGCCGCCTACAACCATGAGTGCAATTATCAGGACTGATTTGACTCGCATTGGCTCGAGACCCCTCCGAGAGAGTGAAGATTTCTTGTTGCGTCAGGATTGCCGCCGGGCGGACAATGGGAACTTGGCCGCATCCAGTCGGGCACACCGGTCAAGACGGCATTTTATCATAAGACTCCGATTTCATGGAGAATAGAGAGAGGCATTAACGGATCGACTTGAGTTCCCTGCGAAAGGACCGATATTGCTGAGGGTGAGCTCAAATGGCCTCGGTTTACTTATCACTTGGATCCAACCTGGGAAAACGAGGGTCGAACCTTGCCCGGGGCGTGGAAGAGTTGAAAGAGCTGGGAGAAGCGGTCCGGATCTCATCTATCCACGAGACTCCTCCCTGGGGAGAAGAGGAGCAGGGAGATTTCTTGAATATCGTGGTGCGATTGGAGACCGATCTGGGGCCCGAGGCGCTGCTGGATTCGGTGAAGAGCCTGGAGACGAGGCTGGGAAGGATGCCCGGTCCCCGTTGGGGGCCGCGGGTCATCGACATTGATATTCTGGACTATGGTGGCGTAGAATACAGGTCAGATAAGCTGATTCTTCCCCATCCGGAGCTGGCCAACCGAGGGTTTGTCCTGGTACCGCTGCGCGAGATTGCGCCGGACTGGAGACATCCCGGGACGGGTGAGCCGGTCGGAGAGTTGATTGAAGGGCTTCGGGAGAGCGGGGAGGATTTGGATTACAGGATAATTGGCCCGTCGGCGTGACGGGCCGGCGTCAAGCTTTCGCTTGGACCCAATGCCGGGCTGAGACGGGAGGAGGCTGAGAGAACACTGCCTTCCGGGACTGCCCGGAGGGTTTTTCTTTTTTAGGAGCTTGCGATGGAAGCAATCACGGTAGTCACTCTCCAGGAGATGAAGCAGCACGGCGAGAAGATCGCCATGCTTTCGGTTTACGACCACCCAACTGCGCGGATTGCGGACGCGGAAGGAATCGAGGTTCTTCTCGTCGGGGATTCTGTCGCTACGGCCCTGCTGGGGCATGAGAACCCACTGCCAATGACGATGGATGGGATGATCCATCATGTGGCGGCTGTCGCCCGGGGTACAGAGAAGGCGCTGGTGGTGGCCGACATGCCGTTTCTGTCGTATCAGATTTCACCTGAGGAGGCCGCGGAGAATGCGGGCCGGTTTGTGCAGGAGGCAGGGGCGGCGGCGGTTAAGCTGGAAGGGGGATCCCCGAGCATCCCTGCAATTGAGGCGATCCTCAATTGCGGAATCCCCGTGATGGGGCATCTCGGGCTGACGCCGCAATCGATTCACCAATTCGGAGGGTACAAGGTCCAGGGTCGTGGGAAATCGGCTGATTTCCTGCTCGAAGAAGCGAAGAAGCTGGAGGGGGCCGGGATATTCGCCTTGGTCCTTGAATGCATGTCTTCCGAGGCCGCCCAACGGATTACGGAGGAGCTTTCGATTCCCACGATCGGAATCGGCGCGGGCCCACACTGCGATGGACAAGTACTGGTAGGGTTGGACTTGCTGGGAATTGATCCCGAATTCTCGCCGAAGTTCGTGAAGAAATATGCAAATCTGCACGAGACGATCTCATCAGCCTTCAGAAAGTACAAAGAGGAAATCCGATCGGGGGAGTTTCCATCCCCGTCCGAGTCCTACGAATGAACGGATAAGTAGTGCGCTATGGAGCAGATTAGTCAGCCGGAAGAGATGCAGCGAATTGCGCTGAAACTGCGCGCCGAAGGGAAAACCATCGGCTGTGTTCCCACGATGGGCTACTTCCATGAAGGCCATTTGAGCTTGATGCGGGAAGCACGGCGGCGATGTGACGTCGTGGAGATCAGTCTTTTCGTGAATCCGACCCAATTCGGTCCTTCCGAGGACCTGGAGAAATATCCGCGGGATCTGGAACGCGATATGCGCCTGGCCGAGGAGGTTGGAGTCGATTATGCCTTTGTTCCCGAACCGGGGGACATGTATCCCGATGGGTATTCGACCTATGTGAATGTGGAGGGGCTGACCGAGACACTTTGCGGGAGTGTCCGGCCCGGCCATTTTCGCGGCGTGGCGACGGTGGTTGTCAAACTCCTGAACATCATGCTGCCGCATTACGCCTTTTTCGGGCAGAAGGATGGGCAGCAGCTTGCGGTTATCAAGCGGCTGGCGCGAGATCTGAACCTGCCGGTCACAATCGTCGGGCTGCCTACCGTCCGGGAGGCCGATGGATTGGCGATGAGCTCCCGGAATGAATACTTGAACCCTGAGGAACGAGAAAGAGCCACTGTTCTGAGGCGGGCGCTTTCCGATGTGAAGTTGATGATTTTGAACGGTGAGCGAGACGCGGCTCGAATCTCAGAAGAAGGCCGGTCGCGGATCGAGTCGGAGCCGGGTGTGAACCTGGAGTATTTTGAAGTGGTATCGACGAAATCGATGCAACCTGTATCCCAAATCGATGGCGAAGTAATGATCGCAGCGGCCGCCCGGGCCGGTCGGGCCCGGCTGATTGATAATCTGGTAGTACGATGCAACGGAAACGAGGTTGAGTTTCCGGATGCTGTGTAGCGAATAAACAGAGGATTCATGCTTATATCCGTATGCAAGTCCAAGATTCATAGAGCCACGATCACCGACGCGAACTTGAATTACGAGGGAAGCTTCACGATTGACGAGGAGCTAATGGAAAAGGCGTCCATCGCTCCTTATGAGCGCGTTCAGATCGTGAATGTCCACAATGGGACGCGGGTCGAGACCTACGTCATCCCGGGGAAGCGGGGTTCTGGAACGATCTGCCTCAACGGCGCTGCCGCCCGCTGGGGGGAAGTAGGCGATGTGGTGATCATCATCTCTTACGGGTTGGTCTCTCAAGAAGAAGCCCAAAACCACAAGCCCACCCTTGTTCGGGTCGATGGGAATAATCGGCCTGTTTGAATAGGCAAGATTGTAGGATGGGCCTTGGCCCATCAAAACAAATACAGCATGGGCCAAGGCCCATCCTACGACTCCAAGTCGTAGTCAATTGCCTGGGATTGCCATCTCTCCGTAACTGGATTGTTCACCAACTTGTGTGGGGCTGTACTTAGTTCCAGAATCCTTCATCATGCTCCACGCCTTTTGCGTGTACACAAGAGCCGCGGAATTTCCAACGGAAGAATGGTCAAGCACTCTCTTAGGTGAGAACTCTGGAACGGATTATCCAAATTATCAAGGAGCACTGGGGCTATGATACCCTTCTCCCTTTTCAGGCGGAGGCCATGAAAAGTATCGTGGAAGGACGGGACTCGGTCGTGGTGCTGCCGACGGGAGGCGGGAAATCGCTGTGTTACCAGGCGCCTGCCGTGGCCATGGAGGGTATGGCGCTGGTCGTCTCCCCGCTCATCTCGCTAATGAAGGACCAGGTCGATGAGTTGCACCAATGCGGCGTGGCGGCCGCCAGCATCAACAGTAGTCTCACGAGCGAAGAGCGTTCGCATGTTAATGCGAGCATCCGTGAGGGCTCATTGAAGCTCTTGTATGTCGCTCCGGAACGGCTCGTGACGGACCGCTTTGTAGAGTATATGCGGCGCGCGAATATCTCGTTTGCGGTTGTGGACGAGGCCCACTGCATCAGCCAGTGGGGCCACGATTTCCGGCCCGAATACCGGGATCTCGGCCGTCTCAAGGAAATGTTCCCCGGTATTGCCATCCATGCGTATACGGCCACGGCGACGGAGCATGTACGATCGGACATTACTAGTGAACTCGCCTTGGAGCGTCCGAAAGTTCTGGTCGGGACTTTCGACCGTCCCAATTTGGTTTACCGCGTGGAACGCTATGCAGGACAGAACGACCGCCTCAACCGCATTCGCGCCACGATACATCGCCATCCCAAAGAATCGGGGATCGTGTATTGCATCAGCCGTAAGAATGTTGAGCAGGTATCGGCGGCCCTTCAGGAAGCGGGATACCGCGCGGTTCCGTATCATGCGGGGATGGGCGATGACGAAAGAAAAGCGAATCAGGAGGCCTTCATCGGCGAAGAGGTGGACATCATCGTGGCTACGGTCGCGTTCGGAATGGGAATCGACAAGTCGAATGTCCGCTACGTGATCCACGGGGGGATGCCCAAATCGGTGGAACATTACCAACAGGAAAGTGGACGGGCCGGCCGGGACGGGTTGGAGGCCGAGTGCCTTCTCATCTTCAGCAATGCGGACTTCATGCTGTGGAAACGAATTCTCGAACAGGAACAGGGAGAGGCGACCGAGATAGCGCTTTCGAAGTTGGAAGAAATGATCAATTTCTGCACGGGGGTTACCTGTCGTCACAAGGCCCTCGTGTCCTATTTCGGTGGAGAATACGCCAAGACGGACTGTGAGGCCTGTGACATCTGCCTTGGGCACGCTGATCAGGTTGAGGAGCCTCTCGAAGTGGCACAGAAAATCCTTTCGAGCATCCTGCGCCTACATCAGCGTTACGGGGCGGATTACACGGCCTCCGTGTTGGCAGGGGCGCCCCACGAAAAAATTGCCGACCGTGGTCACGATGACTCGGACACCTGGGCCGTTCTGTCGGCGTTTACGAAAAAGGACGTCCGGGATTGGTTGGAACAACTCATCTCGCAGGGTTTCCTGATTCGCTCGGGCGAGTACAACGTACTTAAGTTGACCGAGACGGGGCGGGAAATCCTTGACGGCGACGCGACGCCTACCCTGCTCAGGCCTGCCACGAAACAAGCGCCGCGGAAACGCTCGGCCCAATCAACCAAGTCCTGGGAAGGCGTTGACCGCGGTCTCTTCGAGGAACTGCGGCAAGTACGGCTTGAACTGGCCCGGGAGAGAAACGTCCCCGCATTCGTGATCTTCGGAGACGCGGCACTGAGAGAAATGGCCCGGGCACAGCCCACAACCAAGCGTTCTTTCATGGCCATCCGGGGTGTAGGCAAAGTGAAGAACGAAACGTTTGGCGCCATATTCCAGGGAACGATCAAGAACTACTGCGACGCCCATGCACTGGACACGGACATCGACGGTATCCCCATATCCAACAATCCCGACAGAGATTGAACAACCTATGCTCTTATGAATCCGCTGAGTCGAGATGTCTTGTTGAGAGGAACGCCCCGGCGGGGCATGCGCAAGTAGCCCCGGGTGGAACCCGGGGACCGAGTCGCCCCCCTCCACCGCCCCGGAGGGGCGGACGCACAGGATGGAGTGTAATAACCTTGGCAATAACGGTCTCGTGCGCCCCTCCGGGGCGCGGGAAGGGATGCATCGTGGACCTGGGGTTTCGTCCCGCAGGCGGGACTGCACCCCAGGCTACTTGCGTTGGCCCCGCTGGGGCCTTCCAAAGTGATTGCAGGGTTCGCTTTGCCACCCTGGGCTTTATCCGTCGCCCTGCCGCGGACGAGACTGGAATGCGCATTACTTAGTGCTGTTCTCCCCTATTGCCTCCTATTGAACTCTGCATTGTTAATAGAACGTACTGAAATATGCGACATCTGGAAATCGCTCGGCAGAACATCATGGTCTTACAGACGGCTCAGCGGGAGCTTCGCCCTCCCGTGGTCGACCGAATGAGTGGAATGGGAGGGCGAGAGCTTGCCCCCTTCGACAAGCTCAGGGCAGGCTCTGAGCTTGCCGAAGGACTCCTGCCAAGCCGCAATTGGGTGTTCCCTTTTCTTTGGAGTCTTCAATAAGAGGATTTGTGTCTTCCCGGTCTCGATCCGTGGATATAATTAAGGATCATCCGGTTGTATTAAAAGGAGTCAACTCGGGCGGTATTAGATGATGGGAAAGTTCATTAAAGAAGGCGACAAGTTCGTTTACCGGCGTCGGCGGGACTGGTCGCATAAATTGGTGGAGTTGGTGGGCGGGCCGATTCTCGAAAGACGGCTCGCGGCGTGGGAACGTCGGGATCTCACCGCCTTGACGCCTGACGAGCTGAAGCTGCTGGCACGGCAGTTCAGGATGTATCAGTCGTTTGTCCTGCCGGGGAAGATACAGGTTGGGGGGAAGAAAGACTCGTCCAGGATGTTCGAGGAGTTGGTGGAGGGCTTTGGCCTGTCGGGATTGTCCGTCCTGGACATCGGGTGCAATACCGGGTATTTCGCCATCGAAGCGAAGCGTCAGGGGGCGGGCCGGGCTGTGGGTGTGGATCACGTCGAGCCGGCACTTCGCATTGGACGGATCTTTGCCAGGGTTCTGGGCCAGGAAGTGCAGTTGAGGCGGTGCTTTTTTGAAGAGGTCCCTGAAGACGATCGATTTGATGTTGTTTTTGCCAACCAGATTCTCTACCATTTGCCGAATCCACAAAGGGATTTAGACAAGATAGGGAGATTGTGCACCCGGCGTTTCCTGGGGTACGCGAAGATGGTGTCGCATCCCACCGGGATTCGGGACGAGATATATATTCCGACGCCGGACGAGTTTTTCGAAGATTTCCGCACTCGGGGTTTCGTCGATATTCAAATGAAACCGTTTCGCGATAGAGTATCCTGGGGAAACACCCCTTCCTGGCCGGATAGCCAGGGTAGCCCCGACTCTCCAAAGGTCAGGAAATTCCTGGTTCGCGCAAGGAAGAAGTCTTGATCATCCAGCGATTGATTCCCAATTTAGGAGCGGGGTCCCTTCCTCTGCCGTGACTGAGCCAACGAGCCCAGATATGAGACGATTGTGCGTGCTGTACGTGATGGACCAGCACCGGCAGTACAGCTCCGGTGTGTGGCACACCCTGCATTCGGCTGCCGCCATGGCCCGACAAGGGCATCGGGTGATTGTTCACTATCGCCCGAAAGGGGAGGCGTTGATTGTCCCGCGAGCGGAGAAATTGGGCATCCGGGACCTTCGCCCCTACACCTATTCAAAGAGCAGATTCTCAAAGGAATTCCGCGCAGCGGCGGCTGAGATTGGGCGGACGATCACTGAAGAACACGTGAATGTGGTGCAGGTTTCACGCGGCGTCACTCATCTCATCGCCGACCAGGCTCTTCGGAACCTCATGCCCAGGCCGATACTGGTCCGGGCGTGCAATTCCACCCGGCGGCTTCCCAAGAAGACATGGCTTCATCGGGGATTAAACCGGCGGACGGATAGTTTTATTTGCATGGGCCAAGGGATCGCGGATGACCTTGTGAGACGCCGGGTCGCTGATTCGAAGCGGGTGAGTGTGGCGCTGCCGGCACTTGATGAGGACTTCTTTCAGGAAGTTTCACCCGGGGAAGTGGAGAGGGTGCGCAAGGAATTGGGAGTCCCCGAAGGGCACAGAGTGGTAGGGATCCTGGGTACGATCGAGCCTCGAAAGCGGGTCAAGGCCTTTGTGGAAATGGCTGCGCGGGTGCATTCCCAAGAACCCGACGTCCAATTCCTCGTCGTCGGGGACGGCCCTGAGAGGGGCGAGATCGAGGCGCTGATCCGGGAGAAGGATCTGGAGGACCTCTTCTGCTTGACTGGCAGAGTGGACAGACGCGAGCTTCTCCCTATTCTGGGAATGATGGATGTCGCCGTGTACATTCCATTTGAATCGACCGGACCCAGCCGGGCGCTGCTGGAGTATTGGGCGATGGGCGTGCCTTCGGTGGCAGCGGATGTGGGCCTGGTCCGTGATTATGTGTGTGAAGGTGCTGAGCACACCATCATTCCGCCTTGCGATGCCGATGCCCTTTGCAGCCGTGTGATCAAGATGTTGGGTGATCCTGGCGGGGCTCAGGGTACGGGTGAGGCCTGTCGCGCCGAAATGTCAAACCATTTCACTTTGGAGGCCCTGGGGAAACGTTTGAGTTCCCTCTATCAATCCTGACCTGGAGGGAAATTCATATCGAAGGAATCTATTTGAAGCCTGAAGCACGGGTGGATCCGGGAAGGCGATCCCCATCACCCCCGTCTTTGGGGGCTGATCGTAAAAAATCAGTTGATATTTGTAGGCGGATCTATGTATTATTTGGCGTCGGAACTCTTGTACCCACTTTCCCACTCAATCAAGAAAGGAGGCAGTGAATGGCCAAGCCAATGACCAAAGCAGCCTTGCTCACGCATCTCTCCAAGAAGACAGAGCTCACGAAGAAAGACGTTGGGGCGGTATTGGATGAACTGATAGGTGTTGCATACAAGCAAGCAAAGGCCGGGTTCACAGTTCCCGGGTTGGGGAAACTGGTTGTTGTAAACCGGAAGGCTCGGATGGGTCGCAACCCTGCTACGGGCGAGCCGATCAAGATTCCGGCCAAGAAGGCCCTGAAGTTTCGTATTGCCAAGGCCGCCAAGGACGCCATTCTGCCGAAGAGGAAATAGTTTTTTTGCGACGGCTATTCCGTCGCACATGGACAGTCCCGAATAAGCAGTTCCCTGATGTCGGATTTGTTGCCGGCGCCTTAAGGTATTTATCTCGTTTCGGACTGGAGCGAGGTCTTCGATCAGGGATGCTGAGGGGCTGTCTTTGTTTATGGCCCTTTGGGTCCGGTTACGAACCAATCATTTCGTAATTTTCAGAAATAGGATAATGCAAGAGGATCGAGTGGTTTCACTTCTGCCGAGCGCCACGGATATTATATGCGCGCTGGGCTTTGAGGACCGGTTGGTCGGTCGATCGCACGAATGTGACTTTCCAGAGTCGGTCAAGCGCCTGCCGATTTGCACGGAAGCGAAACTTAACCTGGAAGGGAGCAGCTCGGAGATCGATTGCCGAGTCAAGGAGGTTCTGGCCGATGGGCTTTCGATCTACCGTGTCCGTGAAGATGTCCTGAAAGCGCTGCGGCCGGATGTCATCGTTACGCAATCTCAGTGCGAAGTCTGTGCGGTCAGCCTTCAAGAGGTTGAGGAGGCAGTGGAGGCTTGGCTGGATTCGCGCCCTCGAATAATCTCGCTGGCGCCGAATAATCTTGCCGATGTGTGGGGGGACATCTACCGGGTTGCCCAGGAATTGGGTGTTCCTGACAGGGGACAAGATGCAGTCAAGAGACTGAAGGAGCGAACGAAGGAAATTGCTGAGAAGGCCCGTACCGTGGATCGTCGTCCTTCTATGGCATGCATTGAGTGGTTCGAACCTCTCATGGCGGCAGGCAACTGGGTTCCGGAGCTGGTTGAGATGGCTGGAGGCGCCAACCTGTTCGGCGAAGCAGGGACGCACTCGTCCTGGATGACCTGGGACGCATTGCGGGAGGGCGATCCCGAGGTAATCGTCCTGATGCCCTGCGGATTCGATCTGGACCGGACGCGTCGTGGGTTGCCTGAAGTGACCAGGAATCCGTCCTGGGGTGAGCTCCGGGCGGTCCGTACCAGCCGGGTCTATCTGGCCGACGGCAATCAGTTCTTCAATCGCCCGGGACCCCGTCTGGCGGAGTCGCTCGAGATTCTCGCCGAGATACTCCATCCCGATCGTTTCCATTTCGGCCATGAAGGGGCCGGATGGGAGCGTCTGTGAAACATCCCGCGGAGCATGCGTCCCGGCGAAGCGGTCGTCTCGGCTTCGACCACATCAAGGAGTGATCCTTGGCTGGTGAGTGCTGCGAAGAGAATGAATCTCACTTCCCCACATATCTCAACCGGTAAATCTTGTTCCTGTCGTCATCGCTGATGAGTAAGGAACCATCGGGCTCCATAATCACATCGACCGGTCGTCCATAGGTATTATTCCCACGGACGAAATTCACAAAGACACGTTCCCCGTAAGGATGGCCGTCCTCGAACAAGACTTGTGTAACGCAGTAGCCGACGGGAACGCTGCTGTTCCATGAGCCGTGATAGGCCACGAATGCATGCCCTTTGGCGCCTGGAAACTGATCGCCGGTATAAAAGTCCATGGCATTAGGCGCCCAATGCGCGCCGCTGGTCCACTCGGGTGGAATGGTTTCGGCTGCCAGCTTGAGGAGTTCGGGGTGGTCCAGGAACTCGTGGCGAGGATTGCGGTTTCCAACGAGGAATGGATGACCGTAGAATCCGCCCTCTACGTATCGGTTCATTTCACCGGGAGGATTCAAATCCGTGATGGGTTGACCGTATTGAGTTTCCCCCCTTCTTTCAATCCTGCCTCCAAACCAGTCACTGCCATGGTCCATACCCCAAATCTCATCTGTGCCCGGGCGCACGACCAGCTTTTCGGTGTTGCGAATGCCTCCGCAAAAAAGCTTCTCATCTCCACCCTGCAGGTTATAGGACCAGACTTTTTCCCGCTTGCTTTCTCGTTGGTCGGTGACGTTTCCGGGATCGCCGATACTCGTGTATATGCGTCCTTTGTGGATGAGAAGGGAGCGCCAGTTGTGGCCCCTGCGCCCGGATAGGAGGTCACTCCCTATGACCTCGATCTTTTCGTCGGAAACGCCGTCTCCGTTGGTGTCACGGGCCTTGAATATCCCATTGGGTTGTGCAAACCAGAGCCACCCGTCGTGCCAGTGCATCGCGTGGGGTAACTGATGACCTGTGACGAATGTGGTTACGGTTTCGTACACTCCGTCCCCATCCGTATCGCGGGAAGCCATTATCTCTCCATCTTCCATACGCGATACATAGAGCGTTTGGTCGGGGCCGAATTCCATGAATCTCGGTTCTGTGATGTCGTTAACCGCGATGGAGAGCTTGTAGCCGTCACGGACTTTAATATTCGGATTTGGCTCCTGAGGGACTGCCGGGCCATTTGCACTGATGAAAGCAAAAAGCGATAAAGCCAGGGCCAAATTACGAGTAATCCGCTTCATATTCTCCTCCTTGCTCTATATATCAAGTTAACTTGCACTAAGTGTCGTAAAAGTCGGCATTTTACCAAATACGGGATATTTCTGCAATTCAATCGACGGACTTTACAGCTCGCCAAAAAAACTTCCCCGGGCAGGCCGCGGCAAGAGCGGGACCACACCCGGGGGGTCGTGATTCTCGGACTATTCGGGACGAAAACCCGGAAGACAGGTTCCAATAGAAGAAAACTATCTAACCCGGAAGTATCACTGTCAACGAGCCGGATATGGTTCAAGGACATTGCGGGCAAGGGGATAAAGGGTTATATCGATCGTTTCCCTGAGAACAGACTGTCTCTTGACGTCATTGCGAGCGACCGGAGGGAGCACGGCAATCTCCTCTTTGTCACCCACGCCTCAGAGACGAGATTGCCGTGTCGCTCGCGGACTCGCTCCTCGCAATGACGAGAAGGGGATTACTTTGTGAGAACTACAGGCTAATCGTTGTGAAAGACCATTTCCATCCTGGTCCAGCCTCTCGCACCTTCGAGGGGAATCTGCATGGGATCGCACATTTTCATCCACTCGATGTTCCGTTCTTCCTTGCTTTGCTTGGCCCTGTCGCCCTCAAGGTCGTCGCCGGTGTATTCGTAGTAGCCGAATTCGTACCACTTGCCTTCGATCTGCTGGATGAAAATGGAGAAGTTATGCTTGTGATACTTGTTCAGGAGGTCGCGGACACCGGGGTTTGAGTCGTCGTGGACTTCTTTGTACTTCTGTATCATTTCCGGCTTCAAGCCGATGACCATTCCCACGCGCCTTATCTGCCCAGTGCTCTTGGCCGCCCCGCTGGCCTGCGGCAGCCGACCCATCAGCATTCCAAGTCCAAATACGGCGGCTAAACTGAGGATGTATCCGATCATCTTCATCCTGGTCATGGTTGTCTCCTTTTTCTTTTCGGTTCAGACAGGAAAAACCGTTCCAAGCAGAATCCACTATCCCCTCTGGAGCAGCTATTGTAATCCATTGGTCGTTTGGTGCACAACTCGAACCATGGAAACGGACCTGCAGAGAGTTGTTCTCTCCGCCCTTCTGCTTTCTGGTCGTGCGCCCCGGCAAATTGGAACTAGTGCTTCATGACTTTTGTTTTTATTGGCACACCACCTGCTTTTTCCCCTCGCAGGCCCGTTTGGGCCGAGACGAGGCGAGGAACAACTTACACTATCAAGTGTCATGCGCCACTAGTGCTTCATGACAGTTGAATCTGTGGGTCATGTCGGCGGCAGCAGGAGCTTCGCGCCAAAGGCGGGACTTATCCCAGCCTGGGGCGTAGCCCCAGATCAGTGGCGAAAAACATGAAGGGCTGAAAGCCCGTCCCATTACCTAATCCCAACGCGGTAACATTCACAACCCGCGTTGCGCGCCACAGAGAGATTGCGGCATGGCGATAGACCGGGCTTTCAGCCCTCCTCCTTGCACCGCACTCATACTGGGGCTCCGCCCCAGCCTGAGATTGGCCGCGCCTTCGGCGCGGAAAACATATCGCGAAAAATCCGAAACCTCTCTCGTCCCCAAGTTGAACTTGGGAACGAGAGGGAGATCGGCATACATACGCAATAGCTATAATCAAATGGAATGAACCACTAGAGTCGTGTCGTGATGAAGTAGAGCACGGCGAGCGTTCCGAGCAGGAATCCCGCCAGGACCCGGGGATCGGTAATGCCCGTGATCTTGCCGTGGAAGAGGACGGCGGATGGCTTTTCAAAAGTTGTGCCCTCAAGAAGTTTCGGATCCGGCGGCGGAGTCAGAAGGGAAATCGCAATGTAGATGGCAGAGCAAATACAGAATCCCCACCAGGCCTGCATCAGCATGGGAACACCCCAGACATCTGTTACCAGCTTGAGGGAATGTCCCTGATCATCTCTGAATAATGTTATCACCGGCAACTCAAAAATGAACGAGAGCGCCCCCATAATGAATCCGATAATTAAAGTGGCAACCCCGGCCTCCTTAGTTCCGCGCCGCCAGAAGACACCGAGAAGCAAGACTGTCGTGATGGGAGGCGCCAGGTGTGCTGCGATCGCATTAATCGCTTCGAAGATGCTGTCATAGTTTTTCGCGAGAGGAGACCAGGCCATCGCAAGCAGCATAACGACGACGGCGCTGATTCGGCCGATCCTCACCAGTGACGCATCTGAAGTGTCTGGTTTGAGCTTCTTGACAATATCGACGGCAACAAGAGTGCCGGTGCTGTTGAAAGCGGATGCGATGGTGCTCATGAGCGCTGCGAGCAGCCCTGCCGCGATTAGACCTCTCAATCCAGCGGGTATCAGGTTTACGAGCATTACAGGAAGCGCTTTCTCCGGCACATCAACGAGGCGTTTCATGACTTCTTGGCCGTTCTCAATGACGGGTACCATTTCGTCCTTGAAAAGGACGTAGCAGAGGACGCCGGGGAAAACCATGAAAAACACAGGGGTGAATTTGAGGAGACCAGCAAAAAGGGCCCCGTACTGCGCATCTTTTTGTGTCTTTGCGCCAAGCACCCTTTGAACGATCGTTTGGTCGGAACACCAATACCAGATGCCAAGGACCGGATAGCCCAGGAAGAAGGCGTACCAGTTGTACCCGATTTCGCTGTCTGTGTGGAGGGTGTTCAACTGGTTCGGTCCGACGGCCGCCTTAAAATCCGCGTAACTATTGATCCCGTGCTCGGGTAACGCGAAAAGACCAAACAATGTAACAATAACCGCACCGCCAAGTAGAATGACGGTTTGAATCGTTTCCGTGATAACAACAGCTTTAAGGCCTCCGAGCAACACATAAATCAAAGTGATGATTGAAATCGCAATGATGGACACCCAAACATCGACCCCGAAGAAGTGCTCAAATACTTTTCCTCCGGTATACAAACTAATTCCGATGTGGATGAACAGCGCCGAGCAGATCGCCATCACGGCCATGATCGATCGGGCCAAGGGGTGATACCGTCTCTCGACGAATTCCGGCAGGGTGCCGATCTTTGTCTTGAAATAGAACGGGGCGAAGATGAGTGAGAGAAGGACCAAGGTGAAAGTGGCCATCCACTCCCAGTTTCCTTCCGCGAGACCCTTGTTGGCTTGAAATCCGCCCTGGCACAGGCCGACAAGGTGAATAGTAGAAATATTCGAAGCGAACAGGGCGCATCCCACGACCGGCCACTTCAGTGATCGGCCCGCGAGAAAGTAAACGTCGCTGGTGACCTTCTGTCTTCGGAGCACGAGTGAACCGATAACAACCATGGCTGCCATGTAAGCCAGAATGACTACATAGTCGAGAATCTCCATTGCTCCTCGTTCCCTCTATATAGAAATCATGTCACGTGAGGCACACAGCGGAAGTGTCTTGTTCGGATGAAACGAGAATCGTGCAGTTTGCGGAATTCGATTGGAATTCGCCGCGGCTTCATGCGTCCAGCAATGAAATCCGACTGCCTGAGCCGAGCCTCGGATTATTGAGTTTCGCATGGCTAAAGGAACAGGATCGTAGGATGGGCCTTGGCCCATGACCTGCAGGCGGGACGCCTGCGCTACCTCGATTGCCCATGCGGTACACTCAGACCATGAGCTGTGTCTTTAGCAACATGAACATCAATAAGAATCTGACGAGCCGGCTGTCACCCGCTGGGCCCGGCAACATATTACGACAACAGGGCCGACCGAATGATTTCCGTGCGTCCCGACGTGCGTGTTATTTCGTGGAGAACTTGTGCACTGTCTCGTGGGTGTATTTCTCGCCCGGCCGAAGGATTACCGACGGGAAGTCGGGCCTGTTGGGGGAGTTCGGGAACTTGTCGGTCTCCAGGCATATCGCCGCATGTTTCCGATACACCGCGCCGCCCCCGCCGGAAAGAGTCCCATCGAGGAAGTTCCCCGAATATAACTGAAGCCCAGGCTGGTCGGTGTAAACTTCCATGACTCGTCCTGACTTCGGATCATAGACGCGGGCGGCAAAGACGATTCCCTCGCCTGTGCGATTGAGCACATAGTTGTGGTCATATCCCCCCTTCACCTGATCGATGCGCTCTCCGACCGTGTGGGGCGTGGTGAAGTCCATAGGGGTGCCTGCGACCCCGGCGTGATCCGCGAGCGGGATGAGTCTGTCGTCGACGGGCGTATACTTGTCGGCGTTGATCGTCAGCTCGTGATCAAGGACCGAACCTTCACCCGCAAGATTCCAATATGAGTGCTGGGTCAGGTTGATCACAGTCGGCTTGTCCGTTTCCGCTTCATAGCTGAATTTCAGCTCGTTGTTATTCGTCAGGGTATAGCGCATCTTGCATTTCAGGTTGCCGGGATACCCTTCATCGCCGTCCTTGCTCAGGTAGGAGAACTCCACGCCCACCTCATCTCCAGTCGAGAAATGCGTAGCATCCCAGATGACCTTGTCGAAACCGATGGCGCCTCCGTGCAGGTGGTTGGTTCCGTCATTCTGAACCAGCTTGTACTCTGCGCCGTCCAGGGTGAACCTGCCGTTTTCAATGCGGTTTGCATACCGGCCCACAACCGCGCCGAAGTACGGGCTGCTTTCTTCGTATTCGGCCAACGTGGCGAGTCCCAGCGTCACATCAGAGATGTTTCCGTCGCGATCCGGCACCTCGATCCCCAGCAGAATCGCCCCGTAGTTGATGACAACGGCCTTCAATCCGTTCGTATTCGTCAGCGTGTACCGGGCGACCTCCGCCCCACTCTTTGTCTTTCCAAAGCTGTCTTTCTCAATGGTCATGGTTATCTCTTCCGCTCCTGCATGGGCCGTTAGGCACAGGGCAAACACAACTATGATTAGGGACTTGATGGTTGAATATCGCATCTCTCTTCCTCCTACCAGAAGATCGCATATAGCACCAGGGTAATAAGCACGACTACGACCCCGAATACTTTCGCGATATGGGATGATTCGAGATCGATCTCCGTCTGGACCGGCAATATTTTCGGCTCGGTTGTCTTCAGTTTAGCCAGAGTGAGGACTCCCATGACGGCCAGGACGCAGAAAAAGGAAATCGCCATCCGGTTCAGGAACGCCATTTCAGGGAAGACTTGAGCGAGAATGTAGTACATGATGGGATTGAGCACCAGCCCGACTACACCCGAAATCGGCGGGGCTTTTTTCACGAGCAATCCGAACACGAACACGGCGAGAATTCCCGGCGAGATGTAGCCCTGGAATTCCTGGATATACCTGAACATACCACCGAACTTGGGGTTATCGATCAAGGGAGCGACAGAACACCCGATGACGGCGAACACGCACACACAGATCCGCCCCGTAGTGACCAGATTCTTCTGGGAGGCCGCCTGGTTCAGATACTTCCGGTAAATATCCATGGTGAATATGGTAGAGGCCGAGTTGAGCATGGATGCCAGCGAACTCATCACCGCGCCCAAAATGGCCGCCATCATGAAGCCTCGCAGACCTACCGGCACAAGATTCCGAATCAGCAGGGCAAACGCCGAATCGTACTTGTATCCGATGAGCAGCTGCGATTCTTCAATTTGCTGTTCTGGCGATGCAGTTTCATTCTGGTCCTTTATGGCTTTGAGCAGGACGGCGTTGGCTTCGAAGGGTTCGGCTCCCGGTTCCGGGCTTTCTCCCAGAACTGCGCTGTTAAATGCAACGAATTCTCCGGCCTGGTCGGGATACATGTCGGCGAAATCCTTGTCGAAATTGAAGGCCACCTTGGCTTCGGCTGGATTGGCCTTCACTTCCTCGAATTTCGCAAGCACGGGGCTGTTCGTGTCAACGGCCTCGATTTTCATGTCGCCGCTGTAAAGATTGAAGGCAATGATTCCTGGAAACACGATGATAAACGGGATGATCAGCTTCAATGCGGCGGCGAAGACGATCCCTTTCTGCCCTTCCGCCAGCGACTTAGCGCCCAGCGTCCGCTGCGTGATGTACTGGTTCAGGCCCCAGTAGTAAAAATTCGGGATCCATAGACCGATCGCCAGAGCGATCCAGGGAATCTCCGGGTCGGAATTCGGCAAGATCATGTGGAGTTTGTGGGCGTTGAGCGCCTTGAATTTTGCATACGCGCCGGTCGCGTCCACATTTGCCAGCGCGGGAATCGTCTCTTCAGTTGCCGCGCCCAACGCCTTCATGGCCAGCCACAGGACGACGGCGCCGCCGAGAATCAGGGCTGAGCCCTGGAGGAGATCCGCCCATGCGCACGCCTTTAACCCGCCGCAGGCGACGTAGATGGCTGCCAGGATACCGATGGCCCAGCAGCTGGTTACGATGTTGATCTCAATTCCAAGCACGTGTTGTCCGCCGAACAAGGTCTTAACGACCAGCGCGCCGGAGTACACAACCGCTGCAAAGGTGACGAAGACGTAGATCAACACCGTGAAAAAGGCCATCAGGGATCGGGAAGCCTCGTTGTATCGGTATTCGAGAAACTCGGGGATAGTGTAGATGCCGCTGCGGAGAAATTTCGGAAGGAAGAAGAAGGCCGCAACCACGAGAGTAACTGCCGCCATCCACTCATAGCTTGCGATGGCTAAGCCCAGCCACTTCGCTGCGCTTCCACTCATTCCGATGAACTGTTCTGTTGAGATGTTGGCGGCAATAAGGGAAAAACCGATGAGCCACCAACTCAGCCCTCGGCCGGCCAGGAAGTAGTCCTCGCTCGTCTTTTCGTGCCGGCTTTTCAGGATCCCGATGGAAATGACCGCAACGATGAATGCCACGAAGACCGCAACATCGACAAGACCCAATTGCACCGCTGTCACCTCTTTCTGGAATGCACAGGAATCAGAGAACGCGGCATCAAGGGAAAGTGCCCCGCAAGGGCGCAGGGAACACCTTCAGAACCGAATGATCGAGTGCAAGCCCCCCACGTTGGGAGGAGTCCCCAACGAAGAAATCAGTATACACCAAAGGACCCGAAAACCAAACAGTGGCGCGAGCTCCAACGCATATGCTGTATCAGTTCACGGCGAGAATCAAGTTATCCCGAGAATCAAGTTATCCCGAGACTCAAGTTATCCATTGAAGTACAAGTACGCCGCCAAGATCCCGAGCAATACCAAAGCTGAGACGCCGACATCACGCTTGTCCCAACTGCTTCTCGACTGCTGCCGATCCTTATCACTCACCGTTGCGTACGTCAGCCCCTGAATTTTCTCCATGTCGGGGGGTTCCGTCATGTAGCTGACGACGATCATGACGACACTTGACACTATGAAAATCAACAGGCTGTAATACTGGAAATAGATGTTGTTGATGATCCAGAGGAACGAACCTTCTGCGTAGCCGGTTTCATATCCGGCTAACCCGAGTGACACCGGCGTATCCACGGCAAGCCGGAACACCCCCAATAAAAACCCGACGACCAAGGCGGAGAGGCAGCCCTGGTGATTCAGCCGCTTCATGAATACGCCGAAGAAGAACACGACGAAGATCGGCGGCGCCAGGTATCCCTGCACGCCTTGCAGGTAGTGATACAGTCCACGCGCTCCTTGAATCACGGGCACCCACCCCAGGCCGATGATCACCATGCCCGCCGTGGCAATGCGCCCGATCCATACGAGCTGGTGCTGTGATGCTTGGGGCTTGAATTTCTGGTAGAAGTCCATGGTGAAGAGCGTCGAGCTGGCATTGAACACACCCGCCAGTGAGCTCATCAGCGCGGAGAGCAGGCCCGCCACGACAATACCCCGGACGCCCACCGGCAATATATGCTGAACCAGCAGCGGGAAGGCCGCCTGGGTTTGCGTCACATTGAGTTCGCCGTTGGTGTACAAGGCCGCCTGAAGGGCCTCGCTTCTTCCGCTGCTTGCCAGGGCGAAGCAGATCATGCCGGGAATAATGAAGATGAACACGGGCAGGAGCTTGAGAAGCGCCGCGAAAATGCTCCCGCGGCGAGCCTGTTGCTCGTTCGGGGCGCCCAGGGCCCGCTGAACGATGTACTGGTCGGTGCACCAGTACCAGAGGCCGATGATCGGCGCACAGAAGAGCATGCCAAGCCACGGATAGTTGCCGTTGAAGTACCAGGCGATTCGGCCCGGCTCTTTGACCGGCGCCCAGGCCCCCTCCATCCCTTCCGGAACGAGTGGCTTCCACAAGTTGAACATGTCCGAGCCGCAGATCTCCCGCAATTCGCTCCAGCCCCCGAGCTCCCTAAGGCCGAAAAACGTGACCAGGACCGAGCCGATGATCAGAACGAGCGACTGGATCGCCTCCGTGTAGGCCACCGCCCGGAGGCCGCCCATAATCGTATAGAGTCCCGTGAGCAGTATCACGGCTATTGATCCAATCCAGAAGCTGTCCAGTACGGTAAACCCGAGATCTAACCTCATTTCCGGAAGAAGGGTGCTGAACACGATCCCGCCGGCGAAGATCCCCACGGCGATTTTCGTCAGGATGTAAGCGACCAGCGAGATGATCGACAGCACCCAGCGTGCAGTGGCGTTGAACCGCCTTTCCAGGAACTCCGGCATGGTAAAAACCATTGAACGGGCGTAGAACGGCACGAGGATCCACGCGAGCACGAGGAGACACCAGGCGTGCAGCTCGTAGTGGGCCATCGCCACGCCGTCCGTGAATCCCGAGCCGGCCAGCCCGACGAGGTGTTCCGATCCGATGTTCGAGGAGAAGATCGAGGCGCCGACAATGACCCAGCCGAGATTACGGCCTGCCAGGAAGTAATCATCCGCCGTGTCCTTGCCTTGCCGGATCACCCACCAGGCAACACCCAACAACATTGTCAAATACAAACCGATCACAATCCAGTCGAGTGCTGCCATCGCATGTTTCCTCCATTGCCGTCCATGGTTGCTGTCAACCTCACAGTGAGTGTATCAAAAGAAAGGACGACTTTTCGTCCCTGATAGAGAAAAGTCGTCCGTCGGATACTCATTCATGCGAAATGTTGGTTCTTTCTGTGTCTAGAGCGTGGTTTTTTCAGCCTTGTGCCAAATCACTATGGCCGGTCTTCGCTTTTCTTCCCCTGCCGTGTCCTTCCCTGCATGCAGAATCCACGAGAACACGGTTTGGACCACTTGGGCCGCGCCGTGCGCAATAAACTTTCCTTGGTTCTCTACCGCAGGAGGGTGTTCCGTAAGTATTTACAGAATAACCACTTAAAACTAGCATTCCCCGAGGGAAAAGTCAACCTCGTTCAGGACATCCCCCCAAGAATCTTGCAGTTTTGAAGGCATGACGAACCTCTCACAAATCATCACAGGATCGCCCTGACTCCACCGCCAGGACAACGCCGGAGGCGTTGCGGGCTGTAGCCGGGGGCAAGCAAGGCGCAGCCCCCGGACGCCGAACCCAATATGGAGCCTACCCCGCAGGGGTAGAGGGATGATGGGTCTGTGCCCCTACCCCTGCGGGGTAGCAGATGGATGGGGCGTCCCAATACCAGGGGTTGCGCTTCGCTGACCCCTGGCTAAAACCCGCACCCG
>SDBV01000582.1_pt1 | contig 52650 bp, 49 predicted proteins | sample 2277081 | NCBI WGS metagenome assembly SDBV01 (sample SAMN10402039, study PRJNA504765) | marine sediment metagenome | isolation source: marine sediment core GS10_PC15, 223 cmbsf | place: Arctic Ocean: Southern Knipovich Ridge | collected 2010
TTCTTCTCTTCTTTAGAATGGTAGTGAACTGTTACAACGTAATTAACCAGTTAAAGCACTTGATTTTTATTCTTCAATAAAATAGGTTTATGAAAAGGTTTTTGATATAAAGAGGACACTCGCGTATGCCATATAATAAAAACTGGGAAACAGTAGTAAATGGACTGAATTCAGATTCAAATATCGGTCTATCTTCCGAAGAAGCACAAAAACGGATAAAAGAATACGGAAAAAACGAGCTTACCGAAAAAGAAAAGAAAAGCCTCTTATCTATAATTTTTGGACAGTTAAAAGAAGTTATGGTAGTTATTCTTATTATTGCGGGGATAGTTTCACTGCTTATTCATGAAGACGGCTTAACAGATGCAATTGTTATTTTTATAATTGTTATATTAAATACTACGATTGGTGTGTGGCAGGAAGCTAAAGCTGAGGCAGCCATGGCTTCTTTAAAAAAGCTCTCCATTCCTTTTACCAGAGTTATTAGAGACTCTAAGCCAATAGAGATATCATCCAAAGATATAGTCCCGGGGGACATAATTACAATAGAGGCCGGAAACATTATTCCAGTAGATGCAAGACTAATAGAAACTGCAAACTTAAGAGTACAGGAATCCACACTTACCGGAGAATCCGAACCTGTAGAAAAACATTCTAGAACACTTACAGCAGAGAATCCTGCTTTAGGTGACAGAAAAAACATGATCTATATGGGTACTCTTACAAGCTTCGGAAGGGGCAAGGCAATAGTTACAAATACAGGCATGAAAACGGAACTCGGCAAAATTGCAGGCCTTCTTCAGAGCGTAAAAGATGAAAAAACGCCACTGCAGAAAAAGCTGGCAAAATTAGGCGGTACACTTGCAATCGCTGCATTAGCTTTAATCGGAATCGTTATTGGCATTGCCTTTCTGCAAAATCCTGTTTTTGATAAGGAAAGTGTAAGGCATACGTTTATGATAGCAATAAGTATGGCAGTAGCTGCAATTCCGGAAGGCCTTCCTGCAATCGTTACTATTGCACTCGCATTGGGCGCCGGAAGAATGTTTAAGCGTAATTCTTTAATACGCAACCTTCCTTCCGTAGAAACTTTAGGTTCTGTAACTGTAATCTGTTCAGACAAAACCGGCACTCTGACGCAAAATAAAATGACTGTTGTTAAGATGGTTCTAAATGATATTAACATAGATATGAAGGATTTTAACAGGGAAATATTTTTAAGTGAAAATCCTGTTAATGCTGCCTTTATTGCAGGCGGAACATTGTGTAATGATGCAGCTTTAGAATTTAAGGGTAGTGATAATTTCAATGTACTGGGCGATCCAACGGAAGGCGCATTAATAGCGACAGCCCTAAAAGCCGGCATGACCAAGGAAGAGCTCGACAGTCAATTCCCCAGAATAGGAGAACTGCCTTTTTCTTCGGAAAGAAAGCGAATGACTACAGTACACAGACTTTCTGATACTGATAGTCAATTTAAGAAAATGCTGGAGCTACCCGGCATTTCGGAATTCGGCCAGATTGCATTTACAAAAGGCTCTGTTGACGGGCTGCTAACAATTTCGGATAAAGTATTTTTCAATAACAAAATAATGGAAATGAAAGACAGCATAAAAGAAACTCTGCTTAAACATAATGCGGAGCTTGCTCATAAAGGAATAAGAGTACTCGGACTTGCATACAAACCTGTTTCATTAAACGAACAGGAGCTTTTTGAAATTACCCCGGAATCATTTGAAAATGGCCTTACCTTCCTTGGTATGTATGGTATGATAGATCCGGTCAGGCCGGAAATTAAAGAGGCCGTTATAACCTGTAAGCAGGCTGGAATCAGGCCAATAATGATAACAGGAGACCATCCTTTAACTGCAAGCTATATAGCAAAATCCATAGGAATTGCAGAAGATGATAAATTCATTACAGGCCAGCAGCTTGAAAAAATGACTACTAAAGAACTCGAAGAAGTAGTTATGGAAATATCTGTTTACGCGCGCGTATCTCCGGAGCATAAAATGAAGCTGATAGATGCCCTTCAGGACAAAGGCCAGATAGTGTCCATGACAGGAGACGGAGTAAATGACGCGCCTGCTTTAAAGTCTGCAGACATCGGAGTAGCCATGGGAATTACCGGAACGGATGTCTCCAAACAGGCATCCGATATGATTCTGTTAGATGATAATTTCTCTACAATTGTAAAAGCTGTAAAAGAGGGAAGAACAATTTTTGAGAATATAAAAAAGTTTATAAAATACATACTTACGGGAAATATGGCGGAAATTGGTATTATGCTTTTAGGCCCGCTGTTCGGCATGCCGCTGCCGCTGCTTCCAACACAAATATTATGGATAAATCTTGTTACAGACGGGGCGCCTGCAATTGCATTTGGCTATGAACCTGCGGAAAAGAATTTAATGAAAAGGCCGCCTTACCCTCCAAAGGAAAGTATATTCTCTCGCGGAGTAGGAAGCCAGATACTGTGGGTAGGCGTGTTAGTTTCCATACTATGTTTAATTATAGGCCGGATGTTTTATAATCCGGAAAGCTCAAGCCGAGTATGGCAGACGATGATTTTTACCACTATTACTTTTTCTCAGATGCAGTTTGCTTTTAGCTGCCGTTCAGCGAGTAAATCAATATTCACAATTAATCCATTTACAAATATCCCGATGCTGTTTGCAATAATCTCAACTTTTGCATTGCAGATACTAATTATTTACAATCCTTTTTTTCAGAATATATTCAAAACCGTAAGCCTCTCATTAGTAGAACTTGGAATATGCTTCGGAGCAGGATTTATTATTATATTTTTTGTTGAAATTGAAAAATTGATTAGAAGAATCCGAAACAGGCCTTAGCCGCTCATCTCACCGACTAATGCATCAAACATTGTAAGCATATCGTCTGTTGTTTTTCTTAACCGTATTGCAAGTATCTGGGAAATCGCGCGTGTAATAGGAAGGCCTATTTCCGGATTTTCATTTCCAAGTTTGATAAATGCCTTTTTACTTATTACAAGAAAACTTGAATCTTCACTGGCCACAACAGTAGCAGACCTATTATCATCATCTATTAATGCAAGCTCGCCAAAAAAGAAATTCTGTTCCGAATCGGATTTAAATACTGTATAATCATCTCCTGCTCTTGTTTTTTTCCGAACCTCAACAGCACCCTTAAAAATGATGTACATTTCTCCGCCAATCTCGCCTTCTTTAATAATCAATTCACCTTTAGAAAAATTTTTAGACTTACATATCATTGTTAATTTGGAAAGATATTCATCATTCTCTTTAATTTCCAGGAAAAGGGTAATCTTTTTTAGTTTATCTAATACTTCTTGATCTTTAGGCATAGGCCAACTCCAAAATCTTTAGGTCCTTTCCAGGATTATACCCATAGAATTTTTCTGAATAGCATAATCATCAGCTGGAATGAGTACAGGTTTATTTACTTCTAATATTTTTACATCATGAAGATTTGATACAAGCATGGATACATCGGATGTTTTCTGCGCTTCTCTTAGGGCTTCCATTTTGAGCTTATGAGGTGAACCTGTATTTTCTAGTATTCCGATAATAAGCCTGCTCATTTCATTATTTTCTTCTTTTATAAATACATTGACTGAATCTTTATACTCTATAAACGGTTTACCGATATATTTTTTCGGTATCGGGTTTGTATATAATCTAGAACTTCCTTCCTGAACACCGAGCAGGTGGTAAAGAATTTGTGTTATACCGTTTGTAGAAGATGAATTTGCCAACAACATTCTGCTATATTCCCTTATAAGAATTATTTCATCACACATAGCCTGTTTTAAATAGGCTTCAAACTTTTTATCTAAAAGCTCTACGGAAATATAAACATCACGTGAAATGCCTCTTATTGTTAGAACAGTCATTACTGTTTTTGAATCTACTTCGGATGAAGCATGACTTTCCAGTTCATCTGCCAGGATAAGAACTCTTATTGCATTTTTAATATTTGCACGGTTTAAGGCTGTTTCCGAATAATAATCTCCGCGAATAAATCGGAGGCCGGTCAGCTCCTTGTCATTTTTAAGTTCCTCAACCCTTTCCGGTTCCACATTTGAAATTATTACAATGTTTTCTGAGGATATTTTCTTATTAAGCCTTAGTATTCCTTTCAAAATATCAGCTATATGTTCCTTCCATCCGCATATAACAAAATGGTCTTTCATATTACTGCAATTCATTAGTCCCCTCCTTATCTTTAAATTACGTTCTACAAAGAATGAAGCAAGAGAACCGGAGAGAAAACTCATAGCACCAATTCCAAGGAAAATCGATATAGTAGCAACAATATACCCGCCATATGTGGTTGGATACTTATCCCCGTAGCCTGTAGTAGTAAATGTGACGATTGCCCACCAGATTCCATCTATAAAATTTTTAAAATGATTTTTTTCATTATTATTAATTTCAAAGAATAGAATAAATCCTGCTGCCAATATAAGGTAAATAACCAGAAGGATTACTGGCAATGCAAATTTGGAGGCTCTAAGTCTGTTCCATAACCGGTTTATGTCTTTTTTCATGACAATTATAGTCTTTAGTTTTATAATCGTATGTTTTTGGAAGGCATATTAACTGTTTTTTTAATAATTTCCCGGACACTGTTGTTAACTGTAAATATTTACCAATATTTTATTAAAAGCATACTGGAGATAAAAATGTAGAATTAGTGGAATTATTTATATTAAATTGAGCAAATGTTAAAGCAAATACTATTATTGCAAATATGGCCGGACAACAGTCAAAGAGAATAACAGCTTTAAGTATTGCATTAGAAAAAGGATTGGATAATATAGTTCAGTTTCTAATAGAAGCAGGGGAAGTTTAATAGTATTTTATATCAATATAATACCTGCTTAATTATCTTTTTTAATATGCCTTGTTACTGATAAATTTATATTAAAAATATAGAACTTAGTCAAGATATCGATTCAATTTATGGAGTAAGGTCGATAAATTAATTTTATTAAATTTCACAAAAAGCTTATAAAACTTCATTTCTCCTTGATACAGAACATAATTTTTACTAATATTATTTAGGAGCTAAAAATGAATAAAAGTAATATTTCCCTTTTTAAAATAGTCCTGGTTTTGTTTGTTTTAATTAGTACCAGCCCTGCTTATACTATTGGACAGCCGGACCTACACTTTATATCCGAAGAGAAAAAAGATTCGGAAATTATAATTCAGGATGGTTTTATTCCGGAGAGATTATTGGCAGTTAGTCCGGATGACATGTATATTGCAAATGCAGGTTATAATTCAAATAAAATTACTATTTGGAACAAAGACGGAAGCCTGTTTAATACGATAGAAATTGTTGGTGATAACATCTTAAGTCTTGCTTTTCATCCGGAAAAAAACCTGATAGCCTTTGCGTATATAGAAGACCAATGCAGTTCAAATCAAACTATTGATGCAGCAATAATTAATTTAACAGGTGAAATAATTCAAAAGCTGGAATGTGATTTTATAAATGTTAATAGCATTTCTTTTAGCCCGGATGGAAATACTATTGCGCTTGGCGGGCTTGGCGCGGAAGGCGGTAAAATAGAACTCTGGAATATAAATGGTAATTTTATTAATAATATTTTTATGTCCGATGAATGCATACAATGTATTTTTAATCCGGAAGACGGTAATATTGCAAGTATTGAATTAAATGGGAGCGCTATAAAGATCTGGAACTTAAATGGGGATTTAATATTTAAAATAGTAGATAAGGACATTTTTGAAAGTAATGAGTTTACAGGATACATAGACTCTATTGATTTTAGCCCGGATGGAAAATATATTATTGCCAGTACCTGGTTAACCACTTACGATGAAACTTATAATGAGTTTCTTGATGAAATTTCTACTAATTTTAGCTTTATGGATGACAGCAGTTTTTTTAGTAAAATAAAATTGTGGGATATAGAAGGTGAACTTATTAAAGTACTTTCAGAAGAATCCCAGCCTGTTGATCGTGTTTTATTTACACCGGAAGGTAATATTGCTGCTGCAGTTCAAAATATAGTAATAGAGCGAATAAATGAATTTAGTTACTATGAATATAGAAACGGGACAATAAAAATCTGGGATAATTCCTTTGAATTAATAAATACAATAGAGGCCAGCCTGGGACAGATTATTAATATGGAAACATGTAAAGATGGCTCGATTTATTCCCTCTGCCTAAGAGGATTTGAGTTCTGGGATTCTGAAGGACAGTCTATTACTATTATTCCACAGGATGGTTCTAGTAAACACAAAGTAATTGCAAGCCCGGATAATATGTATATTTTAGGTTTTTCATATGAAGGCAAAATATCTATTTGGGACTTAAACGGAGTATTAATAAGTTCCATTATATCTAATCAAATGAACCTGGGTGTAACCAGGGATGTTTCATTTAATAATGATAGCTTAGAAATTATTCTTATTTATGATTTTGGTTACGAAATCTGGAGTATCGAAGGAGAATTAATCACAACTCAATATGAAGAAGACTGGGGCTGGACAGAGAAATTTGTTAGCCCATTAGGTAAAATGGTGGTACCCTTTGAAAACGGAACAGTTAAAATTTATGATTCTATAAATATGGAACTTACTTCAATTGAAACAAGGCCGTTAGAGCAGATATATTTAATTGATTTTAGTACGGAAGAAAATTTTTTCATTACACTGGATTTGGGAAATGAAATAAAATTATGGAATATTGGTGGAGAACTGCTAAATTCTATTACTGCTTTTTATTATACTAATTGTATAGCTGTTGGGCCCGAAGCCAAAAATATAATTATTAGTAAAGATAATGAGGTCTATATTTTAGGCAATGAAAATATACAAATACAAGCTGATTGTCTATATGTAAAAGATCTAGCTTTTCATCCGAACGGAAATATATTTGCAACATGCGGAACGGATAGAACTATTAAACTATGGGACCTGGAAGGCAATCTTTTAAAAACACTTTCCGGGCATAATTCCAGTGTATTAAGTATTAGTTTTACTCCGGACGGTAATAAAATTATATCCGGTTCAATTGATTCTTCCATTAGGATCTGGGATGTATCTGAGGTTGTTGGAACTTATTAAAGTAGTTTTAAATACCATTTACAGGGAGGAGTATAAAATAGTTAAAAAATATTATTTATTTGATTAATTATATTGTCTGTTTTTTCAGGTTGTGTATCCTCGTTAGATTGGACTAAAACGGATTTTGAGGCATACGCTACATCGGATCCGGAATTAAAATCGTTTCCTCTTAAATATTTTGGCCATGAGATTAATCTTAAATTAGGTATCTGCTGTGTTGATTATCTTGATTCCAGATATAATATTGATATTTTATCTGTATGAGGAAATCACGGAGTATATCGAAGATAAATACGGTGTTATTATTGAAATTTCAGAATTTGAAAATCATAGGGAAAATGGCCATTTTGGAACTACTGTATCCTACACTGCCGATGGCGATGAAATGATAGAGTTTGACACCAATTATCTAAAAATTGACGGATTTACTTTAATCGGCGGTTTGTTAACTCATGGAAGCTGGGCAACTTTGAGCTGGAGTGAAAATCCGTAAAATGAATCGATCTTTAAACATGAAGAGGGAAAAAACAGCCAGATGCAGATTCAAATAGCAACATCTCCAATTGGTGCCTGGTTTACAGTAAGATTACGTATTATAGACGGAGAACCGGACGAGAACGGTTATTATGAATTTACAACTGTTGTTGAGGAAAAAGTAACTCTGCCGTTTAAATCCGCGGGCTGTAATGTTGAAGATATGGAAGAAGCCATAAAACAAATACCTGCATTGTTAAATGCACAGGAATAATAAAACTTAAAATCCAACAAACCAGGGATTCCTTAAGTCTTCTTTATTATACTCAAGTTCTTTGTCAGAATTATGCCGATAAACCTTTTTCCCAACACTGTTTAATATAGCATGGCCTGCCGCGGTATCCCATTCCATTGTTGTTCCAAACCTCGGGTAAATGTCTGCTTTATCCTCCGCAAGTATACAGAATTTTAATGAGCTTCCTGCTGAAATTGTTTTTACAGGAATATTATAATTATTCAGGTCTTTTATAAAAGCATTGCATTTTTCACTTACATGCGACCTGCTTGTTAAAACTTTAAGTTCTTTAATTTGTTTATTTTGATTGATAATTATCTGCTTGTTTTTTATTTTAAAAGACCTTTTTTTACCATATTTCAACTCAACAGGTTTATTGTTACAGAGTACATTATTTATTTTATACGCGCCCTCTTCTACTGCACCATAATAAATATTATCCGGCACTGGCGCATAAATTATCCCCAGTATGGGTTTATTATTTCTAATTAATGCAATATTGATTGTAAACTCACCATTTTTAGATACAAACTCTTTTGTTCCGTCCAGGGGATCTACCAGCCAGAATTCCTGCCAGCTTTTTCTTTCTGAATAAGAAATAATTTTACTTTCCTCAGTTAAAACAGGCAAAGCTTTACTATGCTGCGGTATTATTAAACTGCTTAATGCACTACTAATAATATTATCAGAAAGCCTGTCCGCTTGTGTAATAGGCGAGCTGTCCTTTTTACTGACTACTGTAAAATCCGTACTATATACCTTTAAAACAGCCTCGCCTGCTTTTTTTACAATTTCTATTAGTTCAGGGATGGTTTCGAGCATTAGCTATCATATAGATCTTTAATATGATTAATCAATTACTTATATGTATTATTCAAATGGATGTTTGCAATTTAGATTATCAAACCTGCTATAATCTCTGTCTGTAGTAATCCAGGCACAACCCGACTCAATAGAAAGGGCAGCAAAAAAAGCATCCGGAATAAGATTCCCTTTTGCACTTGATTTCTCGCAAAGCTCTAAAAATATTTTCCAGTGTTTCGGCCCGGGATTTATTGGAATACTGTTTTGTCTTTCTGTTATGCATTTAGTAAAATTAATTGCTGTTTTTAAGTCTGTTGGCAAAGAAAATATTTTTGGATGAGTCACGATTCTTAAAAAACCGCTTAAAGCTAATGTTGAATAACCAGAGGTTTCATTACTTGAAAGTATGTTTTCTAAATATTCTTTATATTTATTATGCTCAGGAATATCCTCTCTGTGTGCATAAATATAAATATTAATATCAAATAAAAACATCCTACTTTTCCATCATTTCCAGTAAAGATGCTGAATCATCCAGATCTATACCAGGCTGAAGTCCGTTTCCCTTGAAAGTAACAAGTTTTACTGGTTCCACATTTTCCATGGCATTTAACCTTGCTAATTTCTCGATTAATGCTTCTTCGACAATATCACTTAAAGTTTTATTCTTTTCTAAAACAATTTTCTTTAGCTGCAATAATAGAGCATCATTTATCCTTATAGTTGTTCTCATATATTTAATATAATAAAAAAGCATCTTGATGTCAACGTTCTGCATCATGATGCTAAGACTTTTATTCTTTCTCTAATTTTACAGTAACTGCCTACTTCTTATTTTTCCGCGCCATAGCAGATACACCCGTAGAAAGCCCGAAAAGATTTATAAATCCTGTCGCGTCTTTATGGTTGTATGTGCTTTCGCCGAATGATGCAAGATCTTCGGAATAAAGCGTGCAAGGTGAATATCTTCCGGAAACAATTATATTTCCCTTATAAAGTACAAGTTTTACTTTACCGGAAACATACTTAAACAATTTTTCCATAAAACCGTCTATTGATTCTCTTAAAACAGAAAACCACTTTCCGGAATAAACAAGTTCACTATAAGCTATAGCAAGGTTGTGCTTATAGTGCAGTTCATTTGCATCTAAAACTATCATCTCAAGTTCCTGAAGCGCTTTGTATAGAATTGTGCCGCCTGGTGTTTCATAAACACCATGGCTCTTCATTCCAACTACACGGGTCTCTACTATGTCCGAACGGCCTATTCCGTTTACAGAGGCATATTTGTTTAAAGCAGTGAGGAGTTCTACAGGACTCAATTTCTTGCCGTTTAATGCAACAGGCATCCCCTGTTCAAACTCTATTTCTATTTCTGTTTCTTTGTCCGGCGCATTCTGAGGAGAAACTGTTAACTGAAACATTTCCTCTCTGGGCCTATTGGAAAGGTCCTCAAGATCTGCTCCTTCATGACTAATGTGCCAGAGGTTACTGTCTCTAGAATAAATATTTTTTTTGGTAATATTACCAAGGGGCAGATTTCTTTTTTCTGCATAATCTATTGCCTGTTCTCTGGAATGGATATCCCATATTCTCCACGGAGCAATAACCTTTAAGTGTGGTGCAAGTGCCTTATATGTTAATTCAAACCGCACCTGGTCATTTCCCTTGCCTGTGCATCCGTGAGCAACAGCATCCGCGCCCTCTTTTAAAGCTATTTTCACCTGATGCTTTGCCTGAAGCGGCCTCGCAATTGATGTACCAAGAAGATACTTACCTTCATATTTTGCACCGGAGCGTATCAGAGGAAATAAAAAGTCTTTTACCAACTCTTCTTTTAAATCAAGTTCATAATACTTTGACGCACCGGTTTTTAATGCTTTTTCTTCCAATCCGGTTAAATCTTCATTCTGGCCTACGTCTGTACATACTGCAATTATTTCCGCGCCATCATAATTCTCTTTTAGCCAGGGTATAATTATTGTAGTATCCAGGCCTCCGGAATATGCTAATGCTATTTTCTTTATTTTATTGCTCATATAAAACACTCCTTAAAATACCCAAAACATGGGCATGCTTTTTTACAGTAGAATGCCGGGCTGCTTACCTAACAGCCGGGCTGTATTAATTCATTAATAACTTTTTAAAATTGATTTTAATATTTCCAAACCTTTTTTTAGCTCTTCCTCTGTAATAACGAGAGGCGGAGCAATCCTTAACATATTGGTGCCGGACGACAGTATAAGAAGGCCTGCTTCCTGTGCCTTTTTTACTATTTCTAAAGGGGCTAATTCTATTACCTCAATTCCCTGCAGCATTCCAAGTCCTTTAACTTTACCAAGAAAGGAATAATTTGCTGACAATTCATTAAGAATAAAACCCAGCTTTTTGCCTTTTTCTGCAACTTCTTTAATAAAATCCGGATTGGATAATTTTTCCCAGACTTTAAGCCCCACTGCTGCTGCAACAGGATTTCCTCCAAAAGTTGTTCCATGTTCCCCCAGTTTTATAAGGGAATTAACCTTTTCCGGTATAAGAGTTGCTGAAAGCGGAAGGCCGCCTGCAAGGGGTTTGGCTAAAGTAATAATATCCGGATTAAGCCCAAACTGCTGGTAAGCATATAAACTGCCTGTACGCGACAACCCGGTCTGAATTTCATCTACAACCAACAGAACATTATGCTCTTTACAAAGCACATTTAATGCATCCGCAAAATCCTGATTTATTACATCGAGTCCGCCTTCTCCCTGAACAACTTCTACAAAAACCGCAGCAAAACTGCTTTTAAGCTGCTTTTTAAGGGCCTCTGTATCATTGTACTTACAAACTTCCATACCGGGTATTAAGGGTTCAAAAGGTTTCTGGTATTTTTCTTTTGGGGTAGCAGAAAGAGAGCCCAAAGTCCTTCCGTGAAAGCTGTTTGAAAAACTTAAAATTTTATAATTACCCTCTCCCTTTGTACGTAGTGAATAAAGCCTGCTGTATTTTATTGCTGCTTCATTTGCCTCTGTACCGCTGTTGCCCAAATGCACTGCACTAAACGGCCCGCTTTTTGTAAGCTTTTCTGCAAGCTCTAAAACCGGCTCTGCTGTATATAAATTTGAAATATGTATCAGCTTTTTCATTTGATTATAAGCTGCTGCTGCAAGATCTTCCCTGCCGTAGCCCAGAGAGTTAACTGCTATACCGGAACCGAAGTCTATGTATTCTTTTCCGGAGAGGTCTTTTAATATAACGCCGCTGCCTTTATCTATTACAAGCAATTCCTTTGAATAGTTATTAGGAAATGCGTGATTATTTACAATAGTATTCATTTTTTATCTCCTGTTTTAGAAATTCTTGTATTTAGCTTTTTTTAATAATGGTTGTTCCTTTTTTTCCTTTCATAAGCTCACGGAGTGAGCCCGATCTATTAAACTCTCCAATAACTATTTCATTTATTCCATTTGATAATGCTTTTACCGATGCCTGCACTTTCGGAATCATTCCTCCGGAAATCGCGCCGGCCTTTATTTCTTCTTCTGCTTCCGCAGGAGTTAAGCCCGGAATCACTTCTCCGTTTTTTAAAATTCCCGGAATGTCGGATAAGAACACAAGGGCAAAAGCTTTTATACTTTCTGCTATAGACAATGCGGCAGTATCTGCATTTATATTTAAGCTGCTTCCTTTTATGTCCATGGAAACGGAAGAAATTACAGGAAAATAATCACTGCCAAGCAAGAGCATTAAAAGCTTTGTATCTACAGCTGTTATATCTCCCGTACGGTTGTCCGGAGACATACTTATACCTGTAAAAATTTTCCCATCGCATCCGCTTAAGCCCACAGCATTTAATCCTGCAGCCTGAAATATTCTTACAAGCCGTTTATTTACTTTACCGGCAAGCACCATATCCACATACTGCATTTCCTCTTTTGAGGTCATTCGTATTCCGTTATTAAAAACAGGCTCTATTCCGAATTTCTTTGTAACTGCACTTACTTCTTTACCTCCACCGTGAACAAGCAGACATTTATATCCTTGTTTAATATTCAAGTTTTTAATGTCATCCGCGAGCTCGGAAACGAGTTCTAATTTTTCCGCCGCTTTTCCGCCTATCTTTATTACTATATATTTTTCTATACTCATAAGTTTCTATCTTAAAATCCAGAGTCCCTTGAAGCTTGTTGTTTTTGAACTTTTAAGCTTCTCCAAAAAAGTTTAAACCTGCTTCTTCTTTTAAGCCAAACCTGATATTCATATTCTGCAGAGCCTGTCCAGACGCTCCCTTAATCAGATTATCAATACATGAAAAAACCATTAATTTTTTTCCATCTATATGCCAGCCTATATCGCACCTGTTTGAACCTCGCACATCCATAGTCTGAGGAATAGTATTTCCTAATAATTTTATAAAACATGACTCACCATAATATTTTTTATAGATTTCATTGATAACACTGTTATCTAAATCACTTACAATATCAGCCATAATTGTTGATGCAATACCTGCTTTTAATGGAGCAAGGTGCGGAGTAAAATAAAGATTAATATCTTTCTCCTCTTTTTGTAATTCCCCTTCTATTTCTGTAACATGCCGGTGAGTCCTGCATGGAGCATATGCGCCTGCATTTTCTGTTCTTTCACAAAACAAAAGGTTTTCGTTTAATTTTTTACCCGCACCCGAAATACCGGAAATTGAATTAACAATAACATCTCCTTTTATAAGTCCTTCCTTTGCAAGGGGAAGCATCGGCAGCAGAACAGAAGTAGGATAACACCCCGGATTCGCAATAATATCGTATTTACTTATTTCTTTCCCATACCAGTCACAAAGACCGTATATTGATTTTTCGAGCAGGTCCTCCCCCGGGGGTTTACATCCGTAAGCAGTTTCAAAAAGCTTTATGTCTCGAATCCTGAAATCAGCAGAAAGGTCTATTACTACTGTCTTCATAAGAAATTCTTTAAGCAGTTCCGCTGATTTTAAGTGCGGAAGCGCGGCAAAAACAACATCAGGTTTATAAGTTTCCAGTTCTTTAATAGTTATGAGCTTCCCATCTGTTAAACTCATTTTCTTTAATATTGTTTTGCTTAAACCCTGGTCTATTTCCATTATATTTTTTCCTGCTTTTGATGATGAAACAGGTATAATATGTTCCACATCCGGATGCCCGTATAACAGCCTTAACAAAATGAGTCCAGTATATCCTGATGTGCCTACAACTGCAGCTTTCAATTTCTTTCTCCTTAAAAATAAAACTCTATTTAAAAATTATTTATTTAATATCCGGTTTTCCACCAGCTTATAATCAGCACCCTGTTTTAAAACAATCATAATAGTATCATCACCTGCTACAGTGCCAAGTATCTCTTCTATATTCCTGCTGTCTATTATTGAGGCAATACTCGCAGCATAACCGGGTATAGTTTTTACAACACCCAGGTTCCCGGAAAATTCTATAGATTTATAACCTGCAAGAAATAAATCATTATTAACCGGTACTGAAGTATCTTCCGGCAATGAATAAATATAACTTCCTGTACCATCCGGTTTTTTGAATACTGCAAGCACTTTTAAGTCCCTGGACAGTGTTGCCTGAGTAATATTAAAACCGGATTCTAAAAGACGTTTTAATATCAGCTCCTGATTATCAACCTTCTCCGAATTAATAATCTCTGTTATAGCATTATGCCGTTCCTGTTTTTCTACCATTTCTTATATATTTCTTATCGGTTTGAATAAAATGTATATATATACACTAATTATGCATAAATATACAGTCTTAAAAGATTTTTGTCAAACAGTTTTCTAAAGTTCTTAGAAGCTTGCTGGTATTATTCTACAGTTTACAATTCAGAACCCTATTTGCTTATATATATATATATTTCTTGCCGATTATCAAAAAAATAACTATCATAATAAAGTAGCATGAGTAAAAAGAAATTCTTTAAAAATTTAAATGAATCTCCTCAAAAAGAACTAAAAACAGTTAAAGATATAGAAAGTGTATTTACTTTAGATGAAGCTCACTGGGCGACTACAGGCGTTTCCAATAATGCATTAAATTGCGACAGCTCTTTTATAGCTTATGTTGATACTGATAATAATAAAAGAGTAATGTGCTTTGAAGTTACAAGCTCAATAAAGTGGATGCTGAATATACTAAAAGACAGGCAGGGCATACTTGATTATAGTGAAACATTAAAACTCGCATCAATTAACAAAGAAGATAAGGAAGGCAAAGCATTATTAACATCTGCAAAACAAATACTAAAAAAATTAAGAAAATCAAAAGAAAACGAGATTACACTTAAACAAGTCCGGGAAATAAAAGAAAAAATATCAAAGGCCGCTATAAGCGAAGCAGGCGTCATTTTGCCTGATGCAGCAGTAGATACTCAAATAAAGGAATTGCTTACCGACATTATTAAGACTATCGGAGGCGTTCCACACCCAAATGAAAAACAGGGAGTAAATAAGGAAAAATTTGATGAGTTTATAAAAACCGCTAAAATATACTTAAAATGGCATGAAAAAAGTAATATGCCGGAAGGCCAGTCAGAATCAAAAATTATGCCCCTGGGAGCATTAACAAAAAAAGCATTTAGTGCATATACAAAAATTCATAATAAAATAGACCATTTTTTTTCTTTATGTAAGGTTTTATCATATACAAAACGTGTAAGAAAAATAACAAATGATATTGCAAAACCCGCAGGAGAAAAGCCGCCGGAAACAATTAAAACTTTAGATATAAATAGTAAAGAAGTAATAGAAAACTATCTTAAAGAATCGTCGCTTGCAAATCCGAATTTAGAGCAGGAATTAATATTTAGTGAAATTATCAATTTTTATTATGAAGATGCAATTAAGGACTTTATAGCTGATGTAATAATACCTTTAAAAATTTCACCCGCAGAAAAATTAACATTCCGGCAATGGATATCTGTAAAAAAGAAATTCACAGAACATCAGAAATGGCAGGACGGCAAGCAGGGCGCTAAACTTGAACAAATAGAAATCAGCAAATTAAAAAAATACTGCAATGAGGAATTTATTAAGAAAATTCATGCACTTATTGCAGAAAGTGTGGATACCGCATTAGTTCTTGATGAAATACGAAATGTAGAAAAACTCATACTGTTTCAGGTATGGATGCTTAAATTTTTAAATAACTTTGTTTATTTCCCTTATCTTTATGATCCGGAAAAAAGGGCGCTGTTTGAAATGGGTACTCTTATTATGGATGGAAGAAGATTTACACTCAGCGTAAAAGTGGAAAACCATGACAAACATATGGAGTTCTCGAAACAGAGTAATATGTTTATTCTGTATGTTAAAATTTTATCCTCAAATGAGAATAAATATGAAGTGGCTGTTCCGGTTACTTCCGGAGGCAAAGGCAATCTGTACATTGGAAAACGGGGAATATTTCAGGACATAGACAAGAAAGACTGGGATGCTGAGATTATTGGTATAGTTGAAAACCCGATAAGCTTAATAGAAGCCTTTTCCACACCATTTAAAAAGCTTGGAAAGCTAATTGGCTCAAAGATTGAAGAACTTAAATCTGCAGCAGAAACACAGATGGGCACTGTTGTAAAAGGCGCGGAAACTCCAGCAGTCCAGACAACAACACAGCAGACATCAAACGCTTCCGGAATGGGGAATCTTTTTATGGGTGGAGGAATAGCTATAGCCGCATTGGGTTCTGCAATGGCATTTATAACAAAAACATTGTCTGAAGTAGCATGGCATACAATACTGTTTACTATCCTTGGCGCTATTTTAGCAGTATTAATGCCTATATTTATAAGCGCATTTATAAAGTTAAAAAAACGGGACTTATCATCGATATTAGAAGCATCCGGCTGGGCCGTAAATGTCAGAATGAACCTTACCTTTAAGCTTGGCCATTTTTTTACACAACGGCCAAAGATTAAAAAGCCAATAAGTATATTAAAAATATTTTCATTTATTATTACTCTGGCAGTTATTGCAGCAGTAATATACGGAATAATAATACTCATTTCAATTATTACCTTAAATACTGTAATACCCTATTAAATATAATTTTATCTGCTTGATAAGTATTAATAAATTATAATAATATTTACTATGGTAAAATTAAGTAGATTAGAAAAAACAGTATATATCCTGTTTATGGTTTTTAGTCTGGCTTATACAGTAATACTTTTTGCTTATCCGGAGCTACCCTTTCATTTTGTAATTAAGATAATTCCTATTATTTGCCTGCTTATACTTTCAGCATTAAATTCAAAAACAATTATCAGGATACTCCTTTTCGCTGCCTTAGTTTTTTCTGCTGCAGGTGATGCTGCTTTGGGAATAGATAAGCAAAACCTGTTTATAACAGGACTTATATTCTTTCTCATAGCGCATATTTTTTATATTATTCTATTTTTCAGAGGCTTTAAGTTTAATAAAAACTCAATTCTCATTAATATTTCTATACTCATATATGCAGTAACAATCGGATTCTTTTTAAGGAACATAGAAAACAGGTATTTAATTCCGGTCATGGTATATATATTGATAATTACTATTATGACAATTGGAGCAGGTTTCTATTCTACAGGTAATAAATACAAAACAGTTTATTTTGTTTTAATAGGTGCTGTTCTATTTATGTTTTCAGATTCCATGCTTGCAATTAACGAGTTTTTATACGAGTTCCCCTATTCAGGTCCAATTGTAATGATAGTTTACTACCTGGCACAGTTTTTTATTGTAAATGGTTTTATTCTAAAAGATAAGTATGAAGGTGATTAAAAAAGTGTATTAAAGCAACAATTTTAAATATAAATTATTCTAAGCAATTCTATTATACTACATCTTAAAAGTTTAAATAATCTGATATTACCTAAGCTAAATCAATCAAATAAATTATTTGGGGTGCGATTTCAAGAACAGGTTTTTTATTATTAGGACAAAGATTGAGGCTATCCCATAATCTTTTTACAAGAATAAACCTTGTTATATAAATTTTTTATATGGAAGGCAGGAAAACAGGAATTATTTTATTTATTGCTAAATCATGTAAACTTAAAACATTTCTATATGAAAAATTATTTATCAATTAATATCAATGAACTCTACAAAATTGAAAAGGAGAATGAACAAAAAAAGCGGCGAGCAGCTGGAAACTTTCCGGTTTAGTTATCATAGTCAATCTGTGTTAATCCTGTAAATCCGTGTCAAATTTATAATTTCTGGTATTAACGGTTTACAGGTTTACTTAACTATATTATTATATTAGAGTTTTTATAAATACACTAAATCATTATCGCCTTTTATTTTAGAAGGCTTAATAATAAGCAGGTACATATGAGTTATATCAATCCGCAACATTTAGGAATTATCGCGTGCCCCGGTGCAAGTGATTTTGCAAACCAGATAATTAAGCATTTAAAAGAAATAACTAAACAGCAAATAGAAAGTAAGATTAGTGCGCTTTCATCAAAATATAAAATCCCGGAAAGCGAAGTATTAACAAAATATAATTTTTTTAATGATTTGATTGGTCAGGATATTGATCAACCTAATGGACCGGCTGAGTCATTCATTTCTAATTTTGAAATAAAAACAAAATTTACCCAATTCCCTAATGGAGAATTTAAAGCAGAAATTCTTTCATCTATAAGAGGCCTGGATGTATGTATTATTCAGGATATTGCAAATCATTATCCTCTATTATTTCATAATGCAAAAAAAACTCAAAGATTAACTGTTAATGATCAGATTTTCTGCCTGCTTGTTGCAGTGGATGCGGCACTGCAGGCTGGTGCAGGTAGTGTAACAATAGTAATACCTTCATACCCTTATGCCCGCCAGCACAGAAAAAAATCAAGAGAAGGTCTTACTGCTTCGAGGTTCGGACAAATGCTTGAATTTATAGGAGTAAAACGGATAATAACTCTCGATATCCACTCCAAAGAAATAGAGAACTCCTTTAACAATTTAAGGCTCGAAAACCTTCATGCGTCACACCAGATAATAAGAGAATTAAAATCCTTAATGGATCTCAACAGCCCCGATATTGTAGTAATTTCCCCTGATTCAGGTTCTATAGACAGAAATAAATTCTATTCCCAGAGCCTGTCCAAACCATTAGGGCTTATATATAAAGAAAGAGACTATTCAAAACTTTCCCATAACGCAAAGGACAGTAATATTACAAACATTACGCTGTTAGGTGATGTTAAGGATAAAACGATTATTATTGCAGATGACATGCTTGGAACGGGCGCTACATTTTTAGAAGCAATTACCTACCTTAAAAAGCGCGGGGCAAAAAAGATAATATGCGCTGTAAGCCTTCCTTTTTTTACAGGCGATGCTATTGGACACTTTGATGAAGCTTATAATAGTGGTATTTTCTACAGGCTTATTGGTACAAATGCTGTATATCATGATAAAACATTATTAAATAAGGACTGGTATATATCCACAGATGTGACACAGCTTTTTGCGCAGAGTATATTTAAACTGCATAACTGTCTGAGCTTAAGTACATTACTTGACAACAGAGATCTTATTAAGGATATACTTAAGCAGGATGACTAATTCACAAAAAATGAAAGAAAATAGGTTATGCCTTGCATTAACAGAAAGCACATTAAGTAAAAACGTAGATATAATAAATAAATATAAAAACTATATAAATATGCTCGAACTCCGTGCAGATTTTCTAAAATCTGAGGAATTAGACCAGCTTAACAGATTCCCGCAAATGACAGGCCTGCCTGTAATACTTACAATAAGACGGGAAAAAGAAGGCGGTACTTTTAAAGGTTCAGAAAAAGAGCGCATAAAACTGCTTAATAATGCTGTATCCGTAAACAATACAAAACACTATGCGTTTGTAGATATCGAGGATGATTTTCATAACCAGGACCTAGAAAACAGGATAAACAGCAACGGAACCCGGATAATAAGGTCGCTTCATGATACAGACGGAATTCCGGAAAATCTGGCTGATATTTTAAAAGGTTTGAGACAAGGCCCTAACGACATTCCAAAAGCTGCTGTAACTCCTGCAAGCACTAAGGACCTTATTAGCTTAATAAAAGTATTTAAAGAACTCGAAGGACAGGAAAAAATCCTTTTAGGTATGGGCTCTTTCGGATTTATTACACGAATTTTAGCACCAGCATTAGGTTCATATCTCTCATATGTATCTGCTCCGGACGGTAATCAGGCAGCACCCGGGCATATAGCTCCTGATACCATGCAGGAATTGTACAGATACAAAAACATCAATAAAAAAACAAAAATATATGGTGTAATCGGAAATCCGATTATGCATTCCTTTTCGCCTAAAATACATAATAAGGGCTTTATAAAGTCAGGTATAGACGCTGTCTATCTTCCAATTCATATAGACAGAATAGAAGACTATTTTACTCTTGCGGAACTGCTGGATATAAAGGGTATATCAATTACAATACCTCATAAGCAGTCGATTATCCGGCACCTGGAAAACGTAGATGAAACTGTAGAGAAAATAGGAGCATGCAACACCCTGCACAAAGGCAATAAAAAAGGCTGGACAGGATACAATTCTGATGCCTGGGGATTTATAGAACCGCTAAATAGTATTTTTAAAAAAGACAGCCTCTCAGGCAAAAAAATTACTGTAGTAGGAGCCGGCGGCGCAGCAAGGGCCATTGTCTACATTTTACAGAAAAAAGGAGCATCTGTTCTAATACTCAATAGAACAGAGGAGAAAGCACAAAAACTTGCGGAGGATTTCAACTGTTCCTGGGGAGGACTAAATTCCAGAGGAATAGAGAAGACTTATGATTATAACGATATAATAGTCCAGACAACAAATGCAGGCATGTATCCTGATATACACAGTGATCCGTTTTCAGATTACAGCTTTACAGGAAAAGAAATCTTTTATGAAACTATTTATAATCCACCTGTAACAAAATTGATGCAAAGGGCAATAAATGCAGGCTGTAAAGTTATCTCCGGAAAAGAAATGTTGATAAACCAGGCATTAAAACAATTTTACTTATTTACAGGAAAGCAATTTCCGTGTAAAAATGAGATAGAATTTGGAAAGTACTAAACAATTTAGTGAAACTTCGTTAAAAGTATGCCGAATATTACAATTGAAGGCTTTTTAAGAAGTTATTATTAAATGAATCTGGAATTTTAGAATACTAATAACTGTTTTATAATAAACTAATAACTTTAAAAAGCTTTACAAACAAAAGAATCCACAGATGCTAAAACTTTTTAGGATTCTGTATTGAGGTATTATTTTGAAAAAATTACTCATTTCAGTTTTAATATTAATTATAGCCAGCCTTTTTTCATTTGGCGAGGTAACTTTCTCTGAGCTTAATGTAACTCCGGATGATAATTTAATCTTTAAGGCTACAGTTGACCTTCCGGAATGGGACAATTATGATACACTGTTCGTTTCCACTCTACAGGACGGCAATATTAAACAGCTTACTTTCTTTCCGGAAAAGATTGCATTACTGGATAACCAGAAAGTTCTTCAGATCCAGAACCGTTTCGGTGTTTTTCGAAGTGACTCAGAACTAAAAAATGTCCGCTCTATAGACCTTTTCCCTGCTTTTGTAAATGGAAGTGAAATAGCCACAGGTAAAATCAACCCTATCCAGGCATCACCGGACGGTAAATTCCTGATATATTCACGCCCAACTTCTACTGCTTACGGTGAACTATGTTTATACGATCTTGCTCAATCGTTAGAAATTATAATTTCTAACGATTTTGACTTAACTTTAAGAAACAACATTGCCCTCTGGGCTCCTAATTCCAAATATTTTGTGTACAGTACAAAAGGCCATATATACTATTTTTCTATTCCCCAATACCTGGAAAACCGGATTATTGCAGAGAATTTAAGAGAAGTATGCGAAGGCACCTTATCTGCCGCAAGCTGGGACAACACAAATCACCTGTACTATATTACAGGGTCTCTTGTTTACAAGATTGCGAGTACGGAGTTCTTCACACAATCTTTATATACAAGAGTTTTAAGAATGGGGAATATTGCAGGAAAAATCCCTTTTGGTTTCGATCCAAATTTTGACCAATTCTGGATTTCTCCTGACGGAGAAAAAATCCTTTTAAATAAAGGCGGCGGTAATATAATCCTCTACTTTTTAAATATAGAAGATTATGTCTCTACAGGAGCTACAAAATCTTTACCTTACCTTTATCTTCCGAGAAATACTTTAGTAACAAAAGTACTATGGTCTAAAGGAGATGTTATTACTCTACTTGCAAAAAGCCTGGAAAACGGAGTAGTAAACTCCAGCTTATTCCGACTGGACATTCCCACAGAAGGAGACATTTCATCTTTTACTCAGACTTTAAACGAAGGTGTAAGAGATATAATATTGTCACCTGAAGAAACACAGATAGCCCTTGTTACAGACAATAATATACTAATTTATTATTATTCAACATTTTACAAGAAGAACGAAATTGAATTTGATATGCCCATTTCTGCTTTGTGGCGAAGTGAAACAGAATTAATAATTGCTGGTATTTATACGTGTAACTATTTTAATTTAAGTACAAATACAAATAATCTGATTAGCCTGTCTCAACCAGGAGAATTCGGTTTTTCTTCGGATAACTCATATATAAAAACCCGGGTAAATGATGTTACTTACAAGCGGAGCTTTCTTGATACGGAATGGAGTACAACCTCTAATTTTAATATCAGGGAAAATGAAGTAGCATCCACTAATTTCCGTGTTTATCTTGAAGTCACAACCAGGGGCAGCTACAATAATATAGTTATGATAAGGAATATTAAGCAGTACGGTACAGAACCGCTATTCCCTCCGGAGAAGTTCGAATACGAAGCATTTCCTTTACAGGATGAACTTATTAGTTTTGAGAATTTTACAAATGGCTCAAGAATAAGAGGTCGAAATATAGCACTTGTATTTAATGCCATAGATTCCATAGAAGGCTTAACAACAATATTAAATGTTCTGGCACAGTACAGGCTGCGCTGTACATTCTTTATAAATGGCGAGGCAATACGGAGGTATCCTGCTGCAATACGCGAAATAGCGGAATCCGGGCATGAAGTAGGCTCATTATTCTATATACCATTTAATATGACAGATTCCAGGTTTTCTATTGATAAAGAGTTTATTATGAACGGGCTTGCAAGAACAGAAGATGAATACTTTAATGCAACGGGCAAAGAAGTATCTCTGCTCTGGCATGCACCATTTTATTTTATAAATACAGAAATGATAGAAGCCTCTCAGGAGATGAATTACATATACATAGGAAGGGATATAGACTCATTGGACTGGGTAACACATGATGATTTACTTATGGCTTCCGGTATTTACCTGCCTTCCTCCGAATTAGTGGAAAGAATTATAGAAAAAAAACAGCCGGGCTCTATCGTTTCGATTCAGGTGGGAATTCCGGAAGAAAGAAGAGACGATTATCTTTTTCAGAAACTCGATCTCCTTATAAATGGATTAATTCAAAGGGGATATTCTATTGTACCTGTATCAAATTTAATAGAAAATTCAAAATAGTTCTTGATTTTAATATATTTGATAATTAGGATGTAAATGAGTGAAGTTAAAAGCTCGCAAAGACGATATAAAATATATAGAAAAAATGATGTAATTTTCAAGGGAGGAAAATACAAGTTTTGAACAATCCGCTTAATGCATATAAAGAGACACAGATTAAAACAGCAAACCAGGGAAAACTAATTATAATGCTCTATGATGGAGCAATTAAGAATATAAACTCCGCTTTAGAAGGGCTCAAGGCAAAACATCATAAATTTGATGAAATTAATAAATATATTATTAAAGCTCAGGACATAGTAACAGAGCTTATTGTTTCATTAGATTTTGATAAAGGCGGAGAAATATCAAAAAACCTCTTTAGTCTGTATATATACACAAACAGATTATTGCTTAATGCAAATATGAAAAAGGACGACAATCTATTAAAGGAAGCGAAAAAAATCCTTTCAGAATTAAGAGGGGCCTGGATAGAAATTGTTAAAAAAGGGAATATTGATTCAGGTTCTTCCAGTCCAGGCGGTATAAATATCGCCGGATAAGGGCTTTTTCGTACAAAAGAGGGGGAACGATTATGCCAGCAGTTTTATTAAAAGAAAAAATAAATACAGACAAAAAACCATTACAAAAAAAAGATTTGGATTCAAATATTATTGAAGAACGCGTATTTATTCTAAAAAGGCTTAGAGAAATGCTTATTGCCCAGAAGGAAAAATTTAAAAACTATTTAAACCTTTTAGAAAAAGAAGAAGAAGCAATATTAGATGAAGATACAGAGAAAATTGAAGTACATATTCATGTAGAACATTCAATCTTAAAGGAAATATTCTCCTTCCAGAAAGTTATTAAGCCACTTGAAGATTTATATAGGATAAAGTTTCCAGAAAAGGAAAAATCAGTACCTAAATTAAAAAAGAGCCTCGCTTCATTAAAGGAAAAGGTACTTGCAAGAAATGAAAAGAACAGAAACCTGCTAAAATCTAAGATTACTTATCTTAGACAGGAAATAAAGGCTATAAAAAAGAACCGCAGAACACGGTCTCCGTATTCGGAAGTTAGCACACCTTCTATTATTGACATAACCACATAATAAGAAATAATATCTTTAAATATGAAAGAACCTGTTTATCTGATAGACGGATACAGTGTAATATACCGTGCGTACTTTGCATTTATAAAAAATCCACTTTATAGCCCGGATGGAAAGAATACTTCTGCTGTATTCGGTTTTTTTAGAATTATTTTTAATTTATTAAATACTAATAATCCAAAAAAATTAGCAATAATAATGGATTCACGTGTTCCAACATTCAGGCATAAAATGTATCCATTATATAAGGCAAACAGAGAAAAGGCCCCGGAAGACCTTCATGAACAGATACCGATTATAGAGGATATACTCGATACTTTAGGTATTCCCTCTATTAAAAAAGACGGATACGAAGCAGATGATATAATAGCAACAATAGCAGAAGACTGTTCCAATAAGGAAATCCCATGCTTTATTCTATCAGGCGACAAAGACCTGCTGCAGCTTGTAAACGATACAACAAGCATCCTTTTGCCTGTAAAAGGAACACAGGGATATAAAATACTTAAAAGTGATGATGTATTTGAAACAAGAAGCGTAAGGCCCGACCAGATACTCGATTATCTTGCACTTACAGGGGATAAATCCGACAATATCCCCGGAGTAAAGGGAATTGGAGACAAATCAGCTATAAAATTACTAAAAAGTTTTGGGAACCTCGACGGTGTTTATAAAAACATAGACAGGATAACATCCAAAAGCCAGCAGAGAAAGCTGATAGATGACAGGGAAAATGCCTATTTAAGCTATAAGCTTGCAACACTTGTTAAAGATTTAGAATTAGGACTTAAGCCGGAATCGCTGGACTTAAAACAACGTGATACTCTAAAAGCATTATCCATATTTAATAACCTGGGAATCAAAATTTTTAATGATGAGCTTGGCGGTTTTACTGAAACTTCCGGAAACAAAACGGAAAAAATAAAAGAAGGAATGTATGAATGTGTATTGGTGGAAGAAGAGCTTAATAAATGGATCGCAAAAGTAAAAGAAAATGTTATATTTTCATTTGACGTAGAAACAGATAATATAGACGAATTACACGCAAACCCTATAGGATTCTCCGTTAGCATAAAATCCGGCGAGGCATGTTACGTTCCAATAAAAGCGGACAATATAGAATGTATAGATGAAGTAATAATTAAAAACAAATTAATATCCATACTTACAGATACGAGCCTTAAACTAATAGGACAGAATATAAAATACGATTATAAAGTTTTAAAGCGGTGGGGAATAGAAATAAGCAATATCTATTTTGATACTATGATTGCCTCATGGTTAATTAATAGCTCATCAAACTCTCATGGCATGGACAAACTTGCACAGAATTATTTAGGCTATACTACGATAAAATATACAGACCTGATAGACAAGAAGGAAGATAAAACACTTTTAAATATAGACCTAAAAAAAGTAACAGATTATGCAGGCGAAGACGCGGACATCACTTACAGGTTATATGAGATTTTGCTGGAAAAACTAAAAGAAAACAGCCTTACAGACCTGTTTTTTAATATTGAAGTTCCGAATATAAAAATACTTTCAGATATGGAATTAACAGGAATTAAATTAGACACAAGAAAATTAAGACTTTTTTCAGAAGAGCTGGAAATAAAAGATGAAATAGTTAGACATGAAATTTATACGGAATGTGGAAAAGAATTTAATATCGATTCACCCAAGCAGCTTCAGGAAATACTGTTTACAGAAAGAGGCCTTACACCTATTAAAAGAACAAAAACCGGTTTTTCTACAGATATGAGTGTACTGGAAGCCCTTGCTAATACAGACCCGGTCTGTGCAAATATCCTTCTGCACAGAAAACTGTCTAAATTAAAATCAACATATGCAGATGCCCTGCCTGAATTAATAAACAATGATACTGGAAGATTACATACACACTTTATACAGACAGGCACAGCAACAGGCAGGCTGTCCAGTAAGAATCCCAACCTGCAGAACATTCCAATAAAAGATGAGCTTGGCAGGAGGATAAGAAAGGCCTTTATCTCAAGCCCGGAGCATACTTTTTTAAGTGCTGATTATTCGCAAATAGAACTTGTTATATTGGCAAATCTCTCAGATGACCATGCATTAAAGGATGCCTTTCTAAATAATAAAGATATTCATACTCAGACTGCATCACTATTATTTAATATTGATGAATCAGAAGTAGATTCAGACCAGAGGAGAATCGGCAAGACAATCAATTACAGTGTGATATACGGTATATCCGGCTTTAGGCTTTCCCAGACATTAAAAATATCAGGGAGGTTGGCTAACGGCTTTATAGAACGGTATTTTGAGAAATACAAAGGTGTTAAAGAGTATATAAACAAAACTATTAAAAAAGCTGAAAAATTCGGATACGTTGAAACACTAATGGGAAGAAAGCGGTTTATACCTAATATAAACAGCAGGAATAAAACAGAGAAAAAAGGAGCGGAAAGGATTGCTTTTAATACACCAATACAGGGAAGCGCGGCAGACATAGTAAAAATGGCAATGCTTAAAATTGGAAACGAAATTAAAGATAAAAATTTAGGCTCAAAATTGCTGCTTCAGGTACATGATGAATTAATTTTAGAAGTTCCGGATATGGAAATCAATATAATTTCGCCTATTGTTAAAGACTGCATGGAAAATGTAAAAGAACTTGCAATACCTTTAAAAGCAAATATAGAACTCGCAAAGAACTGGGGTGATATTCATTAGTCCAGCACCAAATTTAGACCAATAAGTTTAATTTTGGTGCTGGACAGGAAAATTAATATGGTAATTGGTGTAACCGGAAAATACTGTTCAGGAAAAGATACTGCAATACGCATTCTAAAAGATTCGGGCTTTACAGAAATAAATGTGGATAAAATCGGACATGATATTTTAGATGAAAAGAAACATGAAGTTGTAGAGGAATTCGGTAATTCAATTCTTTCAGATAATAATAGTATTAACAGACGTAAACTCGGAAAAATTGTTTTTCCAAATAAAAAAGCTATGAAAAAACTCGAAGCTATAATTCATCCTGCAATGGTTTCCCGGGTTAAGAAAAAAATCAAAGAGATAAACAGTAATACAGTGATAAATGCTGCAATTCTGTTTAAAATGGGCCTGGATAGGCTCTGTAACGCAGTGTTCTGTATAAAAACACCGTTTTTCAAACGTTTTTCACGCGCATTACAGAGAGATTCATTAACCGTCGGGGAAACACTGCAAAGACTGCTCAGTCAAAATAAATTATGTCCTAAATCTAAGCATAGGGATGTCGATATTTATTATATAAGGAATCATAAAAGTAATATGTACCTTAAAAAGCAGCTAATTTGTAATTTAGATAAAATATCATTATAATTAAAACAGGTAGGTTTTATATGGAAAATAAAAACATACTCTTAATAATTGCATCTGTTTGTTTGTTCTTTGTAGTAATAATAGGTGCCTCTATGTTTCTATTCTGGCCAGCCGGTAATGCAGATTCCAATTATACTGCAGCTCAGAACACCCTTTTTAATAATAATTCAAATACCATCCAATATACTGCAGATGCAGTGAATATCGAGAACGAAGAAAATTTAACAGGTGATGAAAACAGAGTACAGACGGATAGTGATGAAATGGAAATGCCGGAAGAAAATGAATCTGTCGGGGAGAAGAGAGAAGAAGACTCCGGATTAGAGAATAATACAGGTGTTCAAAATTTAGTAAATGGATATATAGAAGATGAGAATGAGATTCAGCTCATAGAAATACCCGGAAACACATTAACTACACAAAAACCAAGCTATGAACCTGATACAAACCAGACAACTACACAAACAACAAATACTACTGCAACTACAACGACCCAGATAAATACTCAAACAAAACCGCCTAAAGAATACTGGATTCAGGCTGCATCATATAAAAATTTAAGTTCAGCAGAACACATGAATGCCACTTTGCGGGATATAGGTATAATATGCACAATACAGACTAAGGACATATTCGGTGAAACCTGGTACAGGCTAAGAATAGGCCCTTATGGAAATTACGATGAAGCGGAAAAATTCTTAATCTGGATTAAGACAATAGACGGCCTTGAGGGCAGTTTAATCTGGGAAGTAAATAATTAATAAAGCAATTTGCGATGTTAAAGGAGACTGATATTTCAGGCGGAAAAACACGCTGCCGATGCAAAGCAGAACCAAGCCATATAACATTTTTAGAGGTTTTATTATTATGTTCTGATGCATCAGCAGCATGTTTTTCCGCCTGATTGCAGTATTATTTTTTTAAAACCGCAAAATGCTTTTTTTGGAGTGGGGAAGTACTTAAAGTGCGAATCCATCCTAGAAGTTATTAGTGTTTTTCTTATTTTAGACAGATTTTTAGGGGATTTTTTTAGAATTTACAGTTTTATTATACTTTATTTAGTTCTATAAATTTGATATATTAAATTGAATTTTCTGTTATGAATAAAAAAGTATTTCCAGCATTAATAATTCTTTTAATCTTCTTTGTCTCCTGCAATAAAAAAGAAATTATATATCCTGAAATAGAAAACGGCCAAATAGATTTAGAGAACTGGGATTTTAATAATAACGGGCCTGTAGAATTAAAGGGGGACTGGAAACATGTCTGGCTAAATGACAATCCAGACTATATGGATATGGATTATGATGATTCAAGTTGGGAAAACTATAAAACCCCGGATAACTGGAGAAATAATAAGGATTCACCATTCGGTTATATCTGGTTAAGGCTTCATATTAAATTAAATACGGATGAAAAATTATTTTTATATCAAAGTACATGCTCAAACAGCTACAGCATGTACATTAATGGCGATGAGTATATTCAAATAGGCAATCCGGGGAATAATCGTGAAAACACAGAATTTAAAATACTTCCTGTAATAAAGGCCCTGCCTTTAGAGAGCACGCTGCTTATTGCATGGAAAATATCCAATTTTGATGATTTAAACGGAGGGCCAGGTATAGTTCCTGTTATAGGTACATATACGGATCTTTTTTACAAATTATGGCTCCCTGATATTTTTAATGCTTTTATACTCGGTATTTTGATAATAATCTGTTTAACGCATGTCATATTCTGGTTCGGCAGAAAAAAAATTACTCATTTCTGTATTTTGCCCTGTTCTGTTTAATAATAATTATAAGAATGATTTCAGATTTTAATTATATCCAGAGATTATTTCCTGAGTTTAATTTTTTTCATCTCCAGATGAAACTTGAATACTTAACCCTCTCACTTGGTGCAATGGTCTTTCCAAGGTTTATGCATCTTCTTTTTAAAGAGGAAACAAAAAAAATATTCCCTGCTCTTTTTTATATTTCCGGAGGGCTGTGCGCGATTTTTATTAACTTTACACCAACATATATTTATACAGGTTTTCAATTTGTGTATCAGTTGTTATTAATTTCCGTATGCATCTGGGTTCTTATAATAAGCCTTAAAACAAGCTTTAATAAAAGAGAAGGCAGTATTATATTGTTTTTTGGTACAGTAGGATTATTTTTAACAATAATAAATGATATATTAACTGTAAATGGAATTATAAATTCTATAAGCTTAACTCCAATTGGAGCAATACTTTTTATTTTTGCCCAGTCGAGCATGCTTTCCTTAACGTTTTCCCATAGAACTGCCTCCCCTTAGAGAATGGCAGGAAGATTTTAATGACTTTATTGATTATTTCGTAGAAAAAATATGCATAGAAATGGATATTAAAGTTAAAGAAATCGACAGTAAGGTTTATAAAAAATTAAGAAATTATAAATGGCCCGGGAATATACGTGAGCTGGAAAATGCGGTTATGCGGGCTATCATACTGTCTCATAATAAGAATAACATAACTTCGGATATTTTTAATTTCCTTCTGAATCAATCCATCTCAGAAAATGATTACAGCAAAGCAGTAAAAATTATTTCAAAAAAAGTCATTGATAAAGAAGTAAACATTAAAACCATAGAAAAAGAAATCATAAATGAAATATTAAATTACTTCGACGGAAACGTCATGGAAGCATCGAGAGAAACAAATATCATGAAAGATAAATTTTATAGAAACAGAATAGAGATATAAAGCCCAGCACCAAATTACTCAAGATAGTCGTATTATTATTGAACATCCTGACTTAAGCGACATATAGAATTCAGACGCAAGTCATAAGTAATTTGGTGCTGGGCGGTCTACAGGCAGACATCCAGAACTGCCTGTAGAACAGTAAATTAACGGCCTACCCCTTCTATCCAGTAATCAAGATTTCCTCTATTATCTAAAAAAAATGTAATCGAATAGAGGTCGCAAAGGCTTAAATCCCAAATTTCAAGTTCATAGCCGTCTTCATCTTCTATAAGAATATCAAAGTAACATGTATCATATCCTGAAAATTCAACGAAAAATTCTTCACGGTCATATAATACTCCAGAATCTCCAAGAAGATCCTCTTCCCACTCATCGGAATATGTAGGTGATACATAAATGTAATAAATTGTGAAACCTGTTTCATTATAGATATAAAAGTCCTGAACTTCAGCTGAAACATTGCCAATTAAGAACACCAATATAAATAGTGCAAATAATATTTTCCTCATTTTCATCCCTCCAAAAAAATATTTTAACCAGATGGTTTAATTAAAAATAACAGCAACCATCTGTATATAACAACCTGATGCATTTATAACAAAGTTTAGTATATTAATAATAAAAAAGCCAATTTTTTTAACATTTTATTTAAATTATTTAAAATTTATGCTTGAATATAACTTCTATGAATTTTAATAATTATAAACAGGTTTTCTCGTATTTTGAGTCTTTTACAAATCTTGAAAAAGGCAGAATAACATATACAGAAAGAAATTATAGAATAGACAGAATGTCTATACTCCTTAAATTTTTTAATAATCCTCATAAATCATTTAAAAGTATTCATATTGCAGGAACAAAAGGCAAAGGTTCAACAGCAGTATTTATTGCTTCGGCTTTAAACCAGGCAGGGTATGTAACCGGCTTATTTACGTCTCCTCATGTTAGTTCATATAAAGAACGGATTACGGTGTCATTAAAACCTCCAATGGAAAGTATACTTATAAATTCAGGCAATAAAATAAAAAATGTAATCGATAGTATAAAAAAAAATGAACTACCAGGTAATTTTAGGCCGACTACTTTTGAGCTGTTAACTTTATATTCTTTTCTTATATTCCGCGAGCTTAAGTGTGATTATGCTGTAGTAGAAACAGGAATAGGCGGAAGGCTCGATGCTACGAATGTTATTTCCCCTGCTGCATGTGTTATAACACCTATAGACCTGGAACATACAAATATACTGGGCAATACGCTTACAGAAATTGCTAAAGAAAAAGCAGGAATAATTAAGCATAAGGTACCTGTATTTACAAGCATGCAGGATAATCAGGTGAAAGATGTTTTAAGGGAATTTTCGATTAAAAATGAATCGGAAATATATTTCTTAGATGAAGAAATGGAACACTTAAGCTCAAAGCTTTATTCATCCGGCACTAAAATTTCGTTAAAATTAAAAAATAAAGAGAAAATAAATTTAAATTGCAAATTGATAGGCGAATTTCAGGCGGAAAATGCGTCCCTGGCATTTATGGTAATTAGTAAACTTTTTCCGGATATTTCTTTAAATGAAATAAATGCCGGTTTTTCTTCGGCATTTTTACCCGGCAGAATGGAAATAACAGAACATAATCCCCCAATTATATTTGATGCCGCCCACACACCTCTATCTATACAAAGGATGCTTGAATCGTATAAGAAACTCTTTCCGGAAAATGGAATACTTATATTCGGTTCGGTAATAGATAAGTCTCCGGAGAAAATGGCACCCATTTTGTGTTCCAATTTTAAAGAAATAATAATTTCCACACCTGGAAGTTTTAAAAAGAGCAATCCGGAGCACGTTTTTAAAATATTTAATTCAATTAATAAAAACACTATACTTAAAAAGAAGCCTTCATTAGCATTAAAAAAAGCAATGGAATTGGCAGCAAAAGAAAAACATAAAAAGACCAGTATTTTAGTAACTGGTTCTTTTTATATGGTATCTGAAATAAGAAAACTTGTTATGCCTTCAATTAATTAATTGCCGAAACAAAGTATCGGGGATTTAAGGCATCATATTAAGAATCGGAGTTGCAAAGTATGGATACTAAAAACCTGGAAGGCAGACTGGAAATAAAAATAGGGGATATTACAAAAGAGCAGGCAGATGCAATTGTTAATGCGGCAAATTCCAGCCTTATGGGCGGAGGTGGTGTGGATGGAGCTATCCACAGACATGGCGGGCCTGCTATTTTAAAAGCATGTAAAACCATACGCGATAATAAGTATCCGGAAGGTTTACCTGCAGGAAAAGCGGTAATAACAGAGGCAGGCATGCTGCCCTGTAAATATGTTATTCACACTGTCGGGCCTGTCTGGCATGGAGGCAATTCTGGAGAACCGGAAAAATTGAAAAGCTGTTATTATGAGAGCCTGCTTCTCGCAAAACTTATAAAGGCAGAGTCTATATGCTTTCCTGCAATATCTACAGGAGTATACGGCTACCCGAAGAACAAAGCATCTGTTATTGTTTTTAATACAGTAAAAGAATTCTTAAAAGAAAATGACTATCCAAAAAATGTTATTTTGATATTTTTCAATAAAATCGATGCTAAAGAATTTATTAAATCACTGAAATAGTAAAAAAAGGAGTAAATCTTGTCTCTTAACTGGAAAGAAATAAACCTTATATTAGATGAACTTAATCTTAAAGGGAGCTTTATAAGGCAGATACACCAGCCGCATCATGACAAACTTGTTTTAGATATTTATAATCGACAATCGAACTTTAAAATATTAATTTCCCTTTCTAATCCTGATTGCCGCATTCATATGTTAACAAAAAAGCTCAAAAATCCTGATAGGCCAAAAAGATTTACATCATTTTTAAGGGCTCATATTAAAAATGGAAGAATCCTTGCTGTTGAGCATGTAAATAATGACAGGATAATAAAATTTATAATTATCAAAGCAGGAGTGGAATTACATATGTGGATAAGGCTATGGACCGGTGCTTCTAATATTATAGTTACTGATAAAACCGGCAAAATCCTTGAAACATTCTACAGAAAGAAAAAGAGAAATGAAATAACAGGCGAAACCTTTAATCCGGTAAAACCGGGTAATAAAAAAAAAGAAAAGGACAAATATCAAGTAAGAGAATTACCCGGAAGCGGGACCTTTAATCATAAGATTGAATCATTTTTTTTTGACAATGAATTTACAGAACAGATAGACTCACTAAGAAATTCAATAATAAAAAATATAAACTCGAAAATGAACGGAATAGAAATAAAATTAGAAAACGCATATTTCAGAAAAAATAAATATCAAAACTATATCCGCAACAAACAAATAGGAAATCTTATTGAGGCAAATATACATAATATTAAAAAGGGAGATTTATGGCTAAAAGCAGACGATTTTTTTAATTCTAACCAGCCTTTAGAGATTCAGCTCAATCCAAATATCACTGCTGTGGAAAATGCAAAAATATACTACAAAAAATATAAAAAACAGAAAGGGGGATTAGAAAATATAGATAAGGAAATTGATTTCCTTAATAAAACATATAGCAGCCTTAATCGCGAAAAGGATAAAATATTAAAAATCGAAAACATAGAAGCTCTTAGAAGACATTTAAAACCGGAAGAAAAAATTAAAAAAAAGGAAGAAAATATTCCCGGAATGGTATTTACATCAAAGGAATTTAAAATAATCGTAGGAAGAAAAGCAGCTGATAATGATATTTTGTTAAGAAAGTACATAAAAGGAAATGACTACTGGCTTCATGTAAGAGATTATCCGGGTGCATATGTATTTATAAAATATATAAAAGGTAAAAGTATACCTCTGGAAGTACTGCTTGATGCGGGTTCGCTTGCAGTTTTTTATTCCAAAGGAAAAGCCTCGGGACAGGGAAATGTATACTATACACAGGCCAAGTATTTAAGAAAGCCCAAAAATGGGAAAAAAGGGCTTGTTATACCTACGCAGGAAAAAAACCTCTATATCAAACTCGAAGATACACGATTAAACAGATTGCTCAAAATCTAAAACATTTCATTCTTGATTTACAGTAAAATTTGCATCATACTTAAACTATGGTTGATATACCAGATGATAATAGAAAAAAAATACGGGAATCCCTTGTTGATGGAATATTTTATCCATCTGAAAAAGACCAGTTAAAGAGTTTGATTTTAAAACTCCTTGATGCGGAAAAAAAATATCTTGACGAATCCTTTGCAATTATTTCACCTCATGCATGCCTTGAATATGCAGGAAATATTATGGCAGCAGCTTTTCAGGCTTCAGCAAAAAGAAAAATAAAAACAGTAGTTATTATAGCCCCTGAGCACAGAGAAAAGCGAAATGAAATAATCCTGCCGGAATCTAATTTTTTTAAAACGCCTTTGGGCCTTGTACCAATTAACCAGGAGCTAGTAGAAGAACTTATAAGCTGCAGCAACTTTATAGTCAAAAATGATGTACCCCATTTAGAAGAACATTGCATAGAAACTCAGCTGCCGTTTATTCAGATTATTTTTCCCAACGCTGATATAGTACCAATAATAATGAGTAAATCAAAACCAAAAAATATTAAACTACTTGCAAATGCATTACAGCTTACTTTTTCTAAAAAGTATAATGAAATACTTTTTGTAATTTCCGTTAATATTGCACATTCAAAAAAAGCAAAGGAGACAGTAAATAAGCAGGCAGAATACTTTTTAAAACTTCTAAAGGAGTGTAACTGGAAGGGAATCCAGGAATCTATATCAAGAAAAGAAATTAGTGCATGCGGGGCAGACTGTATCGCAGCAATACTCTCCTTTACTAATATGAATTTTAAGATTGATGAATTAAAACACAGCAATTCCAAAGAATTAGACCCTTCAAGCCTCAGAACTGTACATTATGCTGCAGTATCCATTAAAAAAACTACTTAATTAATAAAGAATCCTCCGCGCAGCAGCGCTGCTATAGATTTTTATGTTTGTAAGGCAGCCTGACCACATGAATGCTTGTGGCCAGGTACTATTTTATGCCATAATACTCCGATGCTTTGCATTATAGTATTATATAATAAAGGAATAATATATGAACTTTAAACTAAACAGGGAAGAAAAAATAATTTTATTAAGAGCTGCAAGAGATACAATTGCTTCATATTTCGAAGAAGCACCGGATATAGACTATGAGATTACTTCTACTTTATCTAAAAAGTGCGGAGCTTTTGTAACCTTGCATAAAAGGGACGGCGCTTTAAGGGGCTGTATCGGGCATATTTCATCTGATAAGCCTTTAATTGATACTATAAAAGAAATGGCTTTGGCAAGCTCAATACAGGACCCCCGCTTCTCACCTCTGAAAAAAGAGGAACTGGGGAATATAGAAATAGAGATCTCTGTACTTTCCCCATTTAAAAGAATAAACAACCTAGAAGAAATAGAAGTAGGAAAACACGGTATACTAATGCAGAAAGGCTATAAATCCGGACTATTGCTTCCCCAGGTTGCTGTTGAATACGGATGGGACAGAGAAACCTTTTTAACACATACATGCTACAAAGCAGGGATGAACAGTACATGCTGGAAGAATAAAGATACAATTATTGAAATATTTCATGCTATAGTTTTTGGAGAAAAAGACTTATTGGATTGATATATATTGTTTGCAGATTATAACAACAAACGGCCGCGAATCAGCATGAATGAATTATAGGCCTAAATTCAATATTTAAGTATGAAAAGCTCATGGAGGGAAAGAAAACCTCTATTAACTTCCAGGATAAATTCGCTCTTTTAGCACTCCCTCTCCTCAAAAAACAAGTTACTTGTGGTGTTAAAAAAATAATAATGCTGTCGCGGAAAAATACGCTATTGATGCACGTCTGTACCCTTGTGGTACGTCTGCACCCTTGTGGTGTCAGAACATAATAATAATACCTTAAAAACGTTATATAGCTTGGTTATGTTTTGCATCGATAGCGTGTTTTGCTGCTAAGCCGAAGGCGACTACGAGCCTGTGGTGCAGCCTGAGATCTTAATTTTCTTTAACGTCGCAAATTGCTTTAATATACTCCTACTTTAAATTATTTTCTAATATCAGTATACTAAAAGCTAGGAGTGTATTTGTGGCCAAAGATTTATACACGATTAAGATTAATTACATTAATGAAACTATAAATCAAACACTAAAAGATCTGCGTTCAAAACAAGTCAATTTTACACGCCATTTTAACCACAATGAAGAGTTTTTTATAAAAATTGATTCTGATTTTACTGTTCCGCAATTTGGAATTCATCATGACGTTATGTTAGACAATCCGGAAACTGAATATCTGGAAAATATTACTGATATAATAAAACAGCTTAGTTTTAAATTACCGAAACTATTTGAAGGAACTATGTACTTTTTTAATCCTTCACAGATATTAAAACCCTGCTTCTTTGAAATTTATGAATTTGAAAGCACATATTATTTATTTTTATTACAAATAGATCTAACATTCCGTCCTCAAAAACATAGAATAATTGAACGCGGAACTAATGATATTACATCATCGTACTATTCAAATTTTTTATTTATAGATTCTATATTTATTCCAATTAAAGAAATAGTACAAAAAAACAATAAGCTTCATTCATTTATAATAAAGAGCCATTTATCAGATACATGGATAGGAGAAAAAGGTGATTTTTATCATAAAACAGGCTTCTGGATGGACCATACTCTAACAAAATTTTTTAGCAAGCTATTTTTCAGGGAGAATAAAAAATATTACCCGTACTATCCTCTTATATGCAGATACAATACAGTATGCGAGTTTGTTTTTAATTTTTCAAGGGAAGGCAGAATAAAATCACTCCCTCCACTTCATAATGCATATAAATATCTCTTACCTGTATTACCGGAAATACAGGATGATATAAAAAAAAGAATAGAGGATAATCGCGAACAATTCAAAAGAATAGAAGATCTGGCAATATATCGGAATATTAAAAATAATATACCTGAAGAATTAAAAACATTTGCAGATAATATAAACATTAGCATGTATTTAAATGATAAAGGCATGAGGGAATATAAAATTGACCTGTAGTAAAAATAATTATAAAGGGAAAAAAGTAACTATTATGGGGCTGGGACTTCACGGCGGCGGCCTGACATCTGCTAAGTTTTTTGCATCCCGCGGCGCAGAAGTTACTGTTACAGATTTAAAAAGCAGAGAAACTTTAGGCAGCTCAATTGAAAAACTAAAAGAATATTCTATCAATTTTGTGCTCGGGTACCATAATAATGAAGATTTTACTAATGCGGATTTAATAATTAAAAATCCTGCCGTTCCTATTAATTCTTCATATTTAAAGCTGGCTGCTTCTAATAATATTCCAATAGAAACTGATATATCCCTATTCCTAAAAGAAATAAAAAACAACAGCAACCCTCTAATTGCTATAACAGGAAGCAAGGGGAAATCCACAACAGCATCCGCTGTTTTTTACTGCCTTAAAAAATTCTTTCCGGACATAAAGCTTGGAGGAAATATAACAATTTCCCCGTTGAATTTTATAGATAATTTAAATAAAAGTGCTCCAATTGTACTTGAATTATCCTCGTGGCAGCTTGCAGACCTTAAAGGCAAAGGCCTTTTAAATCCGTTTATTTCTATTATCACACAGCTTATGCCGGATCATATGGACAGGTATAATTCTATGGAAGATTACATTACAGACAAAAAGATAATTTTTCAGGAGCAGACAGAAAATAATTATGCACTCTTTAATTATTCTGATTCATATCAGAATAATTTTCATAAAGATACAAAAGCAAAGTCCCTGTATTATTCGCAAACAATGCTTCCACCGGAATTAAAAGGCGCTTATTTGTCTGCTAAAACCGGATATATAAAAATTAGTGAACTATCTGAGGAAATCCTTCCGGAAACACTTACCCTGGCTGGTGAACATAACAGAATGAACCTTCTGGCTGCTGCACTTGCGTGTTTTATACTTTATTCAGCAAAAGAAAAGCAATTAAGCGCAGGCCGGATAATAGAAAATATATCTTCCGCATTGCAGAAATTTCCGGGTATAGAACACAGGCTTGAATTCTTCCGGGAATATAAAGGCCTTAAATTTTACAACGACTCTGCGGCAACTATTCCTCAGGCAACAGCAGCCGCAGTTAAATCTATAGAAAGACCGGTGAGCCTTATTACAGGCGGTACAGATAAAAACATAGACTTTACTGAGCTTGATTCTGTTATTGAAATACCTGTTAATATAATACTTCTTAAGGGTACAGGAACAGATAAAATAATTCCAATATTACAGTCCCGGAGCATAACTTATTTTGGGCCTTTTGATAATCTAAAGGACGCTGTTTTATGCGCAGTAGAAAAATCAGCAACAGGTTCTTCTGTTATCTTTTCACCGGGATGTACGTCTTTTGGAATGTTTAAGAATGAATTTGACAGAGGAAATCAATTTAAAAAAATTGTAATGGAACTTTAATGTTTATAGAATTAAGTTATATATTATCCGGGTAAAGTATTTTAATATTATCATTACCTTTAAAATGTTTTTTATCAAATGCAATAATTTTCTTAATCTCCTTATTAATTGTAAATGCCATTAGTATTGCATCAATATAATCTATATTCTTTTTAAAGCATCGCTAAGCTCAAGTTCCTTTTCTTCCAAATCATACAAAGTCTGTAAATTCATCCGGAACATTGCAGAACTACTAAAATATTTGAGGATTTCGAACCGGATACATTTAAAGGCCAGTCACACGGCCAGGAACATATGGAGTTCTTTAGAAAAGGATTCAATAAAAAAGGTGTTTATTTTCTTGATGAACCTGAAAACGCACTTTCTCCGCAAATGCAGATTGAACTGTTATAAAGTATTAAAAGAGGCAACAGACAGCGGAAATGCGCAGTTTATAATTGCTACACACTCACCTATCCTGATGGCACTTCACGATTCGGAGATTTTCAGCTTTAATTATTCGGAAATAGAAAAGCTGAAATATGAAAAGACCAGGCATTATCTGTTTTATAAAGGATTTTTTAAGGACAGGACTAAGTATCTGCCATAAGATTTTATAGCGGGAAAATTATTCCCATATCTTTTAAAATCATTAAAACAGAAAATAATAATCCAATCCATGGAACATATGAAAGCATCCAGTAGATAATTCCCATTTTCAGGTCTTTTTTATTAAGACCAAGCTGCCATATACCGTTTTTATAAGTAACCGCACTGTCTATTAACTCTGAACATTCTCTAATACCGGAAATATACAGTATAGGGACTTTTTTACCTGTATCTCCAAAATCCGGTTTTTTTATTGTATATGTTCCAATCCTTGCCTTGTTATTATCATCTCTATATTTATAAAAATATTGATATTTATTGCCTTTCTTTTTTCTATATGCAATTCTACCAGTTGATAATTTTCCATATTTTAAAAGCCTGATATATTTACCAAAATTTCGCGGCCAGTTTTTTATCAGCATAAAAAACCCTGCAATTGGCGCAATAATAACAAAAATTACAAAAATCCCGAAAACAGAATACCTTGCTCCTGCTATTACAGAAAAGTTAGGATTAGAACTAACATAATTTATTGTAACTCTATCTCCCGGGCTATAAATATATCCGGAAGTAAAAGAATACTGAATATATTCTATTTCATTATCCACCATAAATCTGAATGTATTTTTATAAACCGGGGTATCATTCACACTACTGCTGGTGCTTTCAACATTAATCACCAGCCCCTGAGTAGAAGCATCTACACCTGCAAGGGCAAACGACGGTATAAGCCTTGCGGAAATCACAAATAAATAAACAAATAAAAGCCCCTGCAGAGCAATAAATAACCCCAGGCCAAAACTATTACCAGTACTCTCCTTTCTAATTAGACATTTTTCTTTTAAGCCCAGTCTCCTCGGAGGAGAGCCAAGATTTATATGTGAATTTGTTTTTTCCTCCGGAACTATATCCTTAGCGCCATATTTTAACAGTAAAGTAATAATACGCTTATGAATATGCTTATAAGCATATTCAATCGCCTGCTTACCATTACTATCCTTTATATTTACTTTAGCACCATAATCGAGAAGCAGTTTAACATGTTTAATTTTACCGCTTATTACAGCGGAATTTAATACTGCCCTGCCTTTGTAAAATCCATTTACATCTGCACCATGTTCAATTAGCTCTTTTACAAGTTCTCTATTATTATTTAAAACAGCCTCCAATAATTTTTTTGACAAATTTTCGAAAGCAGGTTCCTTATTTTCCACAGGTCTTTCCAGCGTACCATCCAGTAATCCGAGTATAGTATCTGCATTATCTATTCTTGAATCAATGTCCGGTTCGAGCATTATATCAAGAACTATTTTTAAGTCCTCTGGTAATTTTATATGTGTATTATAATCTATTTTCAGGTTCTTAAATCCAAGTTCAAAAGGCTCTTTTCCGGAAAGCATAAATATTATAGTCATTCCAAGCGAATAGAGGTCTGTTGCCGGAGTAATTTTACCATAAAGCTGTTCCGGCGGCATATAGCCTATTGTGCCTACAAATGTATCTGATTTTGCAGCAGCAAGTGTATTTTTCTCTGTGTATCCTACAGCTCCAAAATCAACTAAAAAGACTTTTGTACCTTTATCTATAATAATGTTCTTAGGATTTATATCCCTGTGCACAAGCTGGGGTTTTAGTGAATGTATATATGATAAGGTTTTTAAAAGGCTCCTCATGATTCTTTTAATTTCTTCCACAGAAAACTGCTGTCCGCTTTTTATCTGTTCATAAATATTTTTTCCCTGAGCGTATTCCTGAACAAGCACATAAAACATTTCATTATTTAAATTTATTTTAAAATGCCCGAAATAATCGGGTATATTCGGATGGTCTATACTTTTTAATACTTTTACTTCCCGCTCAAAAAGCTCAAGTATTTTCCATTCGTCAAGCTTATTTATATTAAGCACTTTTAAAACAACTTCTTTTTTTGTTTTAATTTCTTCTGCAAGGTAAGTCCTGCCTATACCGCCTTTGCCAATACTGCTAATTATTTTATAAGAATTATTAATCGTCCGGCCGATTGCAAAACTTTTATCCATTTTGTTATTATTCTACCATTATTATTCTATTTTAATTTTCCTACTCATTTATTTTTTCCATAGCTTTTTCTGTATATAAATCTATCCTGCTTTGTAATATATCAGACAGGCCGAACTCACTTTTTATCTCGTCCGGCTCTATACCCATGATATGTATCTCCGGAATACTGTGTCCGGTTCGCATACCAAGTTCTATTACTTTTATTAAGTCTCCTTCGTGCGTACTAAAACCGGCAAGCTGCTTTTTCGTAACAACGCCCTCCGGTTTAAAAAATTTGAACTCACCAGGTCCAATATTCATCTTAACCGTATCTATAATAACGATTCTTTCTGTTTCTTCATTTAAATATGACAGCAGATTTAATGCATTTCCGGAAAGATCTACGGCAGTAAAATTTTTTTCAAGTTTTTTTTCTACTATATACTCAATTATTCTTATTCCGATACTATCGTCAAACATCGAATAATTACCGACTCCAATAATATATTTCATTAATAACCTCAAAAATTGTTTGCTCTAATTTTTCTATTATATATTGCTTATTAAAATAAATAAAGAAGCTTTAGCTTTTCTTATAGATATTTTGAAGTCGGCTTTAAAATGTCTATACGCACATCTATTTACTTATTAGAACTCAAAAAAAGAAGGAAAATGTTCTTTTTGCTATCTTGTTAGTTAATTTTTTTTTATTTACAATATTCTGTGTTGAGCTTATGCTTAAAGCTATAGAGAATATTTTTTAAAAAAAATTTATTAGCGCTAAATACAAAGAAAGTTATATCTGAAGAAAAATTTTCTATGGAATAATGAGGATATAAAAAATAGTGAAATTTATATTTGACAGGAAAGAAATGAAAGAAAAAATCATTCTCGAACCTGGCGAATACCATACAACCAATTGTGAACGCATAATCTGTACAATATTAGGCTCATGTGTTTCTGTTTGCTTAATAGATAAATCAACAAGTTTAGCAGGTATGAATCATTTTTTACTGCCTGAAGCTATTGAAAAAAGTAAAATATATAATTCCAACTCAGGTCATTATGGAATAAATGCAATGGAACTCCTTATTAACGAGATGCTGTTTCGCGGCGCCATACGCGCAAATCTGCGGGCTAAAGTTTTTGGAGGGGGGCAGGTCATAAAAACATTTACTATCAATAAGATTCCACAATCCAATATAGAATTTTCACTTCTCTTTTTAGAAACAGAAAAGATTCCAGTTATATCAAAAGACATTGGAGGAAATTATTGTAGAAAAATCTTCTTTTATACTGAAACTGGAAGAGTTTTAGTAAAAAAAGTTGGTGAAATAAAACTTAAACAGATAGAAATAGAGGAAATTTCTTATAAGAAACGTATTGTAAGAAAAGAAAAACATGGAGATTTTGTACTATTTGATAGAAGATTACAAAATAGATAAAATATTTCATGGCTTTGCTATAGGCAGGCCAGCACTTTTGCAGTAAGTTCAATATAAGAAACATTTTCCGGTGCCTGCGGATAAAAACTTTTTATCACGAGACAATATTAAATTTTAAGGTTACATTCGTGCCTTTTTCTATAGTTGATTCCACAGAAATATCCCCTCCATGAGCTTTCGTAACAAGATATGCATATGTTGTTCCAAGGCCCATACCGTCGCTTTTATTATTGAAATCTGAATTGAATTTCTCAAAAAAAGTAAAAAGTTTCTCTTTAGAAATAATCCTGCCCTTATTATTTATTGTGATTATTACTTTATCCAGGACATTTTGCATATTTATTTTTATTACTTTTTCCGAATCTTCTTTTTCCTCACTCACATGTTCAATCGCATTCTTAATTAAATTATGAAAAACTCCGGGCATAAGGTCATTATCGAATTCAATTAACGTATTTTCTGTATCATTTTCAAATATTATTTTCACTTTTGCTTCATTTATTAAAAATTGTAAATCTGCCAGCCGGTTTTTAATGATATCCTCTAAATTATATTTATTTTTATTTAATATATAATTTCCATTTTCTATATCCTGTAGTTTTTTAATACTATCTATAAGTTTAATTGTATATTCAGTTGATTGATATATTTTATTCACATAAGACATAAACTTTTCATTTATACCAATTTTTATTCCCTTCATTAAATTTGAGTATCCGAGTATCGGTGTAAGCCTATTCATCAATTCGTGTCGTAAAAATGCTTCATATTCTCTACGCAAACGATTAACTTTATCCTCCAATTCTTTTCTTCCTGTTATATCCAGGAAATATTCTATAACCTGTTTTACTTCTCCGTTTTCATCAAATAAAGGGAAAGAATGTATTTCTAAATATTGTTTAGTACCATCCGCGTTAACATTTACATGCTCTGTTGTTATTGGCTTTTTCAAATTTCTAATAAGTTTTATTGGGCATGAATATCCATGATTATTGCATGGATTATTAAAACCATGTGTTATATAATAACAGGCACCAAGCTTATTTCCATAATAATTCTTAAAAGTTGTATTTGTCATTTCTATATCGTAATTATCTGCATTAATTACATAAAACGGATGACTTAAAGAATTTATAACATTATTAAGAAAATCTTTTTGCCGGAGTAATTCATTTTCTGCAATTTTCCTCTCTGATATATCACGCACAAAGCTCTGATAGACTTCTTTTCCACCTAAATTAATAATATGACTGCTTATTTCTACAGGTAATTCTGTCCCATCTTTTCTTCGGTGTGCGTGTTCAAAAACAACATGTTTCTTTAATTTCATTTCTTCGACAATAGCAACAAATTTCTCATCTTTCATCGGTGTATCAATATCCTTAAAGGTTAGTTCAAGTATTTCTTCTTTTGTATATCCAAGATGTTTCGCAGCATTATCATTACAATCCATTAACTTACCCGTTTCCGGTTCTACTATATAAATTGAATCATTTGCATATTTAAATAGATGACGATATTTTTCTTCACTTTTTTTCAATTCTGCTTCTGTTAATAAACGTTCAATAATTTTTCCCAGCCTTTCTGCAAGGGCATTTATAAGGTTCCTTTCCTCTTTTAGGAAGGGCCCTTCATTTAAAACCGGCATTTTTTCTAAATAAAAGATTTCAATCAAACCTGCAATTTTATCATAAACAATAATTTCACAAGATTGAGCCCATTCAGTTACTCTCATATTTGCAGTTTTGAATACTTTTTTATTATAAGTAATTCTGGCGCAGGTTATTTCCGGGTATTGCCATGATGGAGGAATAAGATTTACTGTGCCATTTAAAATATCGTCTAAAGAAATATTTTCTTTTTCTACTAATTTTGAAAGCCCATAGAGACAATTTAGTTCTTTTATTCTTTCACCTAAAGCATGGGACCTTTGTGCCAGCTCAGTTTCTAATTCCTTTATACGCTTTTCTAATTCATTATAAGTTGTCTTATTGCCCATCAGGCATGTCCTTTTTTATATTCTTTATATTTACAATGATATAAAAAAATTGTTTGAAGTCAAATTATTTTTATATACTTTTTTTGTTGAATAGTTTAAAAACAGCACTATTTTCTAATTATTTACTTTAAAGGCAGGCTGAAAAATACTTTTATGCCCTTTTTTAATTCACTTTCCATCCATATTTTACCTTTATTCATTTCTACAAATTCTTTGCATAGAATAAGGCCGAGCCCGGAACCTGATTCTCTTTTTGTTCCTCTGGTAGAAATATTATAACCTATTCTGAATAATTTATATAGATTACTGTTTTTTATACCTACTCCTGTATCAATTACCGCAATTATAAGTTTTTTCCTGTTTATGGAGGATGTAATATTTACATTACCGCCATCCTCTGTAAATTTAAGAGCATTGGATATAAGGTTTCTTATTACAAATTCTATCATATCTTTATCTGCAAAGACCATTTCTTTTTTTCCTGCTTCAAAACTGAGTATTATATTTTTAGCTTCTGCCGTACTTGCATATAGTTCAATACACGAATTTATCACCCTGCTTATTTCAAATTTCTTTGGATTATACTTTATCGAATTTGTCTGGGACCTTGCCCATAGCAACAGGTTTTCTAAAAGCCTGTATTCTGATTTTGTTGATTTCTCCATGGTTTTCAAATATTTTAAGATTTTCTCCTTGCTCAATTCACTAAAATCATCTACCAGCAATTTTAAAAAACCTAACAAAGAAGTAATGGGATTTCTCAAATCGTGAGCGATAATAGAAAAGAATTTATTCTTGGTTGCATTTAATTCCTTTAAATGGGCCTCATTCTCTTTTAACTGTTTAAATACAATGTTATAAGGCACTTTTATGCCTGTTTCTACAATAGATTTATAAATAAAATAAAATGACAGTATCTTTAAATAATGGCTAACCAGATTTGATATATCATAAGCACGGATATAAAAAGTAAATGCAATTTCACTTAATATAGTAAAAATAATTGACAACACTAAGAATTTAAAAACCTGTTCATCAAATTCTTTCTTTTTTAAAAAAAGAAATACCAGAGAAACAGATAGAATGGCGGATATAATATACTCACTTATTATTTTAAAGGGTGTTAGGTACATGCCCTCTATAAAACAGACAGGGAATATTTTCCATATAAAAACTGATAATAGAATTATTGTTGTAATAAAAAAAAGAATGATAAAAAATAAATAATAATTTATTGCTTTCTTCGTCCTATAGGCAAATATAAATAATAACAGTACTATACTTTCAAAGTACCTTGCTGCAATCCAGAGCCTTGTAGCAAAATCCACATTTTCCGGAAAAATATTCATTCCGGAAAAAGAAAGCGTATGAAACAAATCAATTATTCCAATAAACAGATATGCAATTCCAAGATGTATAAGATGAGGATTGTCAGATTTATCTTTTGAATTCCACGCAATTATAAAGATTGTGCTCGAAATAACTATACTAAAGAATTCGCTTATAGAGTGAAAGAGTAAATAATTGTAACGGCTGCTTAACCATAAAAGGAAGAATACAATAATAAAAAAAATAAACTTCTCTGACATTTTGAAAATTGTTAAGAAGTTTTTACTATCAATTTTCATTATAGATAATAATATAAAAAATGAATGATTTAATATACCATTTTTTTATATTTTATAAGGTTATTCATCTTCTATAATTTCACTATTTTTAATATCTTCTATCAGCTTTAATATTTTATCTTTGTATTCTTCCGGAGAAAGAATATGGCCCCAGCCCAGTTGAATGCGTAATAAACCATCATACGCGAGATCCTCATTCTTTTTTATAAAATGCGGAATATTATTTTCTTCCAGACACCTGGAAATTATATCTGCTTCTATTTCATCTTTAAGGTCCGCAATATTAATTACTTTAGACATTAGCTCTCCTCATTCTTAAAATACGAAAAATGTAAATATAAATCAAACAATTTAAGTTTACTATATAGTCTGGTGATATATATGAGAATAAAATAGGCTTATATAGAAATTAGTGTAAAGGAGCAAATTATTTTCTTAATTAATCCTAAAATAAAACCTTTATTTATTGCTTAATATTTGATAATATTACACTTAAAAGATAATCGTGATTTGAGCGGAGGAGACGCATTTATTGAAATGCGTAACATTAATCCTGGTATTAAAGCCATATTGTCTTCCGGTTTTAGTCTGAACGGTGAAGCACAGAAAATGATTAAAGAAGGAATAATAGGATTTATTAAAAAACCATATAAAAAAATAGAGTTAGAAAAAAAGATTATAGATGCTTTAAAACAAGATTAGTAACAGGATTCCTGAAATAATACCTGACTATATATAATATTTAGAAATATTATATATAGCCTATCCCAAAAAACACTTCCACATTTTTAAAATGCATTTGAATATACTTCTTTTTAATAGTTTTGTATATGTTATAAAAATCCGTATAATATAAATAAATGAAAGATTTCGTTTTTATCATACCCGGCATGGTTGGAATAATAATGATTTTATCATTTAAAACTCCGGAAAAGTGAAAAATTAATATTTCGTTCATAATTTCAATATTATTTGTAATTTTATTTCTATAATGTTATATTCCTCTTAATAAGAATTGCTATTATTAGTCTGCATTGCTGTACTGATAAAAGGACCAGGAGGAACTTACTGTGAGAACCTTTTTTAAAAGACACAATTTAGTATTTAAAGTATTTATTTTAAGTTTTACTATTTTTATTTTATTCGGATGCAATGTAAAAACTGCATATAACCAGATGGATTGGATTATTCCGTGGCTCATTAATAATTTTATTCCATTAAATAATGAGCAATATACACTGCTTGACGACCAGCTCGAAACAATTCTCGCATGGCATAGAAGCACACAGATTCCTGTTTATGTGGATACTTTAAGAAAAATAATATACGATGTTAAATACGGCCTTTCCAATGATAACCTCGAATATGTTATTAACTTATTTCAGATTTTCAAAGATGATTTTATTGAATACGTTCAGCCTGAAATTGTCACTTTCCTTGAAACACTAACAGATGCACAGATAGAAATTCTTTTTCATAGCTTTGATAAGAATAATGAGGAATACAAAGCAGAAAAAGTAGACCCCCCGGACAGTGAGATACGTGAGACTATAGCAGATGAAATGAAAGAAAATATACAAAAAATATTCGGTAGTATAACGGAGAATCAGGAAAGGATAATAAGGAACTGGTCATTACAGCAGAAATTAATCGGTGAAGAAGAGCTTGCAGAAAAAATTGGATGGCAGGTATTATTTAAAAACACACTTGACTTTAGGCATAATAAATACCTTTTTAAAGATTTTTTTGATTTTCTTCTAAAAAGCAATGATACAGTAAGGCCTGCTGCCTATCAGGCTAAGCTCGACTATAATCAAGAATTAATGAAGGAAATGCTTTTACTTCTTGATTATTCCATGACAGATGAGCAGCGCCAGTTTCTTATAGACAAGATGACAAAAATCGCGGACCAGTTAGAAGAATTGATTGAAGAATAATCCATGATCCCGTTAATAATAATTAGTTTTAACTGCTTAATAAAATAAAGAATACCCCGCAGCAGAGCTGCGAGGTATTCTTATGTTTGTAAGACAATAAAAAACCCGGCCAAATATTAGCCGGGCTATTAAATAATTCTATTTTTTTATTTCACAAATTTCACCTTAAGATAATGAGCAGAACATGAAATACAAGGGTCATAAGACCTTACAAGCATTTCTAATGCAAGCTCCATTTCCTTTTCGCTCTTTCCTGCTTCTAATAGTTCAGGCACAAGCTTATCAAAATCGAGTTGTATGTTTGCATGATTCTGGTTAGTAGGAATAATACAGTTACCTGAAGTACACATCCCATCATTATCATAAGTATAATCATGATACAGTATACCTCTAGGTACTTCTACTGCACTTGCGCCGGAAGAATATTTTGACGGTTTTACAAGTTCTTCATCTACATTATAATTAGAATCAGCAATAAGCTCGTCTATTAAAGCAAGGCTTTCATGAAAACTATGAACACATTCTATAACCTGAGCCGCGGAATTTAAATATGGATTTGCTACTATTGGTTTCATTCCAAGTGCTTCCGCAATCTTTTTTGCTTCCGGATGAAGCATGTCATAATTATTATTAAACCTCGCTAAAGCGCCTGCGGCATAACTATCCAACTTGTTCTTTGTATATTTGGCAGTTGAATTTGGTGAAATGTACTCATTGGTTACACTTTTATATTCGCTAACCTGCCATTGCTCTTTTGTACCGTCCGGCATTACAGTCTGTATGCATCCGTCGTATAAACCATAGTTTTCGTCTGATGTCACAGCCATATATTCAGTAGGCCTGTCAAATGCAGGAAAATTTGGTGCAAGAGCTGCAATAGTTTCCAGTAAAGTGGTTACATCCCCAACTCTATCGAGCATTTTTTTCTTTAATTCTTTTAATTCATCCTTTGTAGGAATCTTAGAGAAGCCGCCCGGCAATACTGTTGTCGGGTGTGTTGTCCTTCCGCCTATCATAGAACCCCATTCATGGCCAAGTCTTTTTAGCCTTAGGACTACTGCTACAACAGCTCCGTGTGTTTCTACCAGAGGAAAAACAGAAGGCGCTCCGAGTAAATCCGGCGCGACAAGTATACCAACATGAAGTATATGAGAATCAAAGTTCTCCGCGTGCTTTAAAATTCTTCTTAATTTTATTGTCTGCTCTGTATTTTCTATCCCAAGTGCAGCTTCCGATGCTTTTACAGATGCAAGAGTATGCCCGACAGAGCAGATTCCGCAGATTCTACTTGTAATTCTTGCTACTTCAGAATAATGGCGTCCTCTTACCATAGCTTCAAAAAAGCGCGGCGATTCAGGTACCTGCCATTTGCATTCTTCTATGGTCCCGTTACTTATATTAACAATAATATTTCCATGTCCTTCCACACGGGTTAGATGGTGGACATTTATATTTATATCTTTACTCATTATGCATCACTCCTCATAGTTGCTGTAAACATTTTGGACTTTGTTTCAGCTCGTTTTTCAGAAAGGCCAGCCTGTAAAAGGTTTTCTTTTAATGCTTTTTCATTAGGATTATCAATAAATCCCCTGCATGCTTCACATGGAATACCATCAGCGGGACAAGGAGCATCACAACCTGCTCTTGCTACAGGTCCCAGGCAATGGTCTCCATCCTGATACCTGCATATTGTTTCATTTCTTTTACATTCCACACAAACCGGATATGTTGGAATTACTGGTTCCTTTCCATGTAGCAGATGCGATACAATATTTAAAAATTCGTATTTATCCATCGGACATCCAAGAACATTATAATCAACTTTAATTACAGATGATACAGGCAATGCCTTATCATTACTTTGAAGCTGCGGCATATTTGCATCCTTACCGTAAACATTTTCCCGGAAATCCTTCTGGTCATTCTTTAAAGCATTTATTCCGCCTGTTGCTGCACATGCTCCATATGCAATAACGATATCCGCTCTTTCCCGTATATCTATTAGTCTCTGTTTTTCAGATTCTCTCGTAAAACTTCCTTCTATACAGGCAATATTAAGATGCCCTGCTTTTTCCGACATTGCTTCGCGGAACTCTACTATATCTATATGCTTTATCAGCTCTAAGAATGCTTCATCTCCGTAATTTGTTAATTCTATCTGGCATCCTTCACAGCTTGAAAAATCAAAAAATCCAACTTTGGGTCTCGCCATTATATTGCCTCCTCCATTTTCATTATCTCACTTAGTTTAAATACCGGGCCGTCCACACATACATACTTATCATTTATCTGGCAATGCCCACATTTACCAACTCCGCACTTCATTCTTCTTTCAAGGTCGAGATATACATCATCATCCGAAATGCCTAATTTCCTTAATTCCATAATTACAAATTTAAACATGATAGGAGGACCACAGATAATTACCTTTGTATCCGGTGATATTTCTGTCTTACTAAATAAATTAGTAATAACACCTACATTCCCCTTCCAGGAATCATCAGCTTTATCAACTGTTTCATGAAAATTAACAGATGTAGAACACCTGAAGTTTTCGAGATCTTCCAGGAACATCTGCTGATTTGGCTCTTTTGCGCCGTAAAACAGGGTAAAATCCTTAAAATCACTGCGCTTATCGAGTATATACTGAATAATACTTCTTGTCGGACAGAGCCCGATTCCGCCGGCGACAACAAGTATATTATTTCCTTTTAAAACATCTATATCAAATCCGTTTCCTAAAGGCCCTCTAACTAACATGGAATCGCCTTTTTTTAAATTGTTTATAGCACTGGAAACCCTTCCTACTGTGCGAATAACAATATCAAAGTTATCTCCTTTTGTAGGGGAGCTCGCAAAACCTATTGGTATTTCACCATAACCAAACAGGGAAACTTCTAAGATCTGGCCAGGTTTGTATATCATTTTATTCCCATTTGTCATTTTCAAAGTAAAATGTTTTTCTGTTTCCGTAACCTGAACTACATCTACTATTTTTGCTTCTTCGGGAAGAAATATATTTTCTTTTGCATTACAATTATAATCGCCCATATTAAGCCTCCATTACCTTTTTAATTACTTCCACAGGATCCGCTATATCCGAAGTACATGAAACAGAACACCTTCCGCAGCCCACACATGCAGGCGAGCCTAATTTGTCATTTAAGTACGATGCTTTTCTCATTATTCTGTGCCTGAACCTGTCGCCTCTCTTTTCTCTGAAATTCTCTTCCGCTCCGGCTCCAAGTGATATTTTAGAAAACTCCTCTGTTAAACACGCATCCCAGTATCTTGTTCTGTCACCAGACACCTGATCTAAATTCCATTTGTCCTGCACATCAAAACAGTAGCATGTTGGGCATACTATGTTGCATGAACCGCAGGAAAAACACTTTTCTGAAAGTTTTTCCCATAATTCTTTATTTTTAAAAGAAGCCCTTACTTTTTCTGCTATATCCTTGGATGAATGAGTCAGCTTCTCTTTGCATTTGCCCATTATATCTTGATTTACCTTTTTAGCTTCCTGCACCTGAGAATCATCCGCTTTATTAAAGGTGCCGAATTTAACGAGTGCTTCACCTTTATCTGTAAGAACTTCTAAAACATATCCATTGTTTATCTTAGTTAGAAAAGCATCATGCCCTTCGGCTTTCTTTTCTGCACCTACAGAATCCCAGAATCCCCTTTCTGATATGTTTTGAATATTAGAGCCAACTATTGTCGCCGCATCTCTGTTAGCACAGTAATAATTGTCTTTTTTATTATCCGTATAAAGGAAATCCGTCATGTTTATGCCTTTTATATCATAAAAATGCACACCGAATAATATTTTTTCTTCCGGATTAATACACCCTTTAAATTCATTCGTGTTAAAAGTAATTAAAGTCTGCTTAGGCGGAAAGAATTCTTTTTTTGGAGGTAATATAGTTACATCATAATCAAGTCTTAACTTATCTGCTGAACTAATCCTAGCAAAAACGAACTTTGCCTTTTTTGCAACGGGGCCGATTACAGTTTTCTTTTCTATTAAACTGGATAGAAAACTGTTAAAATCATTTCCATTTATAAAATAATTATTCATATATCTTTTTTA
>SDBV01000583.1_pt1 | contig 52610 bp, 67 predicted proteins | sample 2277081 | NCBI WGS metagenome assembly SDBV01 (sample SAMN10402039, study PRJNA504765) | marine sediment metagenome | isolation source: marine sediment core GS10_PC15, 223 cmbsf | place: Arctic Ocean: Southern Knipovich Ridge | collected 2010
TCTGGTGGGCCTACTGCAATGGCGCGATGAGGGGGATGGGATGAAAGTCTATGTTGCCTCATCCTGGCGCAATAAGGTGCAGCCTTATGTTGTAAGTAGGTTGGTGGCTGCTGGGCATGAAGTTTATGACTTTAGAAATCCACCCGGGGGCGACAAGGGATTTCATTGGCATGATATTGATCCTGACTGGCAAAATTGGTCACCTGAATTATACCGTAATTCCCTATCTCATCCTCTTGCAGAACAAGGATACTTGGTTGATCATGAAGGCATGCAATGGGCAGATGCTTTTGTATTAGTCATGCCTTGTGGTAGGAGTGCTCATCTTGAACTAGGGTGGGCGGTCGGTTCCGGGAAGAAGACGGCAATATTGTTATCGGATGGCGAACCTGAATTGATGTACAAGATGGTAGACCTAGTCGCTATCGGTTCGGATGAGATTATCAAATGGCTGGGGTAAAGTCAATAGACGGAGAGGAGGAAAAATGGGTGACAACCGAGTAAAAATAAGGGGCTTCTCAAAAGAACCAAAATTTAATGTAGGGCAAATAGTTCACGTTGACTTGAAAGATGTTCCAGAAAAGGATAGGTTGGATTCGATCGGGGTTATTATCGGTGTTTCTGTGAGGTTCCCGATGACTAAGAAACTCAGACATATATCCTATCGTGTACGCTTCCCCTCTAACTACGTGAAACCAGAAAGCCGATTCACTTCCAGTGGTATTCCTATTATAGATGCAAATGCAGAAGATATGAGATTGGCAAAAATCCCATGACCCGCGGTATCATCTTGGCTATCTTGTTCTTCGCAGCTCTCATATGGTGGGCTTGGTACAACGGCGCGATGAAAGAGATGGGATGAGTAGACCAACAATTGTTTGTCTGTGTGGGTCAACGAGGTTTAAGGACGCCTTTGACGAGGCTAATTACCAAGAATCGATGGCAGGGAAAATTGTCTTATCTGTCGGGTTTTTCATGCACGCATCTGGTAATCGGCATGGTGAAGACATAGGGGCGACACCTGAGCAGAAAATCGCGCTTGATGAACTCCACATGCAAAAAATCAACCTTGCTGACGAAGTGTTGATACTGAATGTAGGTGGGTATATCGGGGATTCCACCAAATCAGAACTAGAGTACGCTCAAAAGCACGGCAAAATAATCCGTTGGTTGGAGGTGAAATGACGATAGAGACCAAATTCGGAGGGTGGTTCAGTGGTGAAATGCACGACGAGATCGTATTGGTAGATTATCAATATTGCAAAACAGATAGAGGTTTGGGGTGTCCATTGAATGCGGGGATTAAAGATTTCCTATCACATGACGATCCTGATAGTCCAATGATCCTCATGCAATATATCGGCTTCAGGGACAAGAACGGTAAAGGGCAAGAGGTTTATGTCGATGACATTGCAAGAGACGGATTGGGGCAAGTATTTGTAATTGAGTGGGATTATCCCCTGTTGGCAAGACTACAGGAGATATGGTTTGAAGTCGTTGGTAATATCCATGAGAACCCGGGACTCAAATGACTCCCATCTCTGATCTTTCACCAAAGGCGATGAGGCTGGCGTGATGTATTGGGTTCAGAAATTACTGGAAAAGCGACCAGTTAGGGCCGGCGCATTTCCCTTACAGGTATGGTACCATAAAGGCCGGAGTGAATTTCGTGCATCAATCGCGCTTCATGAATACGATCTTGATAAGCATCGGAATAAAATAATCAGGGGTCAGGGAAAAACTGTATTAGAGGCCCTTTCTTCACTAAACGCACGGATTCAGCATGAGGCATTCGCATCGGAGTTAATATGAAATCGATACATGAGTAGATGAGGAATGAGCGGAATTATCCACATAGAAGGCGGATTCTTTAACGCAGGTGTTGTCATAACTGATGACAGAGTTACCCTGGCAGCCCCTATAATCAAGTATATGAAGGGATGGACCGTTCAGCAAGTCTATGCTTATGCAGCTAAGCGGAAATGGCTGTGTAATTCTTCAAACCACAGTTCAAAATGAAAGTGAGGTGATGCCTAAGTGACCAATGAGGAACAAACTGATTTTCCTAAACCAACAGTGATTAACGGGCGGTAGGGTGGGCAATAAAGGAGGGAAATGTTTCAGTTTCTTAAAGATATGGCAAAATACGCCGCCATAATCGTGATCTGGTGGCAGATGGTCAATATCGCCGCGCAGCGTGAGAATGCGCCGATTGTGAGACAGTTACTTAAAGGGTTGGAGGGATAGATGAAAGTAAATGAACAACCAGTGCTTATCGAAGACGACCCACTTCACGGGCAGACTTTTGAGCATCCGGCGTTCGGGCAGATTTCGGCCTCGCGGGTAACTGGAAGTGCATCACTTTACGGGAGCGATTTTGAACATCATGCCTTTGTAGAGGTAAGAATCTCGCGGTCACAATTAAAGAGGAGTCTCGCGCGAGATCGGTTCTTCCCCGGATATACGAATCCGTAATTCAGTGAGTGATTTACACCATCCTGATAATTACTTTGCGGAATGTCATAACCAGATATGTGGTAAACGGCTTCGCCCCGACTACCTCGCCCCTGAGAACCTGCATGAACTAGTGAGGGTATGCTTAGAGAACGATCTTGAAATTAAAATCCGTGCCCATAAACACAGGGGAATGGCGGGAGCAAGGAATTTAAAACCTAACGGGCCGCGCAAGTTTATAGAATTTCATGACCCTACAGTAGAAAAAATCTCCACCGCCCTAGCAGAGGCAATCGTGGAGACGAAGGGATGAGAATATCAGTGTTTTTCGCATGGTATGATTTTTGGATAGGCTGGTTTTGGGATTCAAAGAAACAGTCTCTATACATCTGCCTCATTCCAATGGTTGTTATCAAAATAGAATTTATACGCTCCTTATGGCGAACATTCATTCAATGACCCAGCCCATGACTAAAAAGTGCGGTATATCAGGGGGGAAGGAGCGCAGGAAGCAGGGGGAGAGGCGCAAGGGAAAAGAATCTATTCATTATGATGATCCAGAGGGACCCATGATGAGGATTTGGTCAATTCCGGAGGATAAGAATAACCCACACGGAATGGATCAGCGGCATTCTGAACGAAGGGGGAGGCGCAAACATGACCGCCGCGCTCAAGGAGAACGAAGGCAGGGATGAATGAAATAATTTATATGAGATATTGGACGCCTCGCTATATCGTTCGGATACGGGCAGACAGTGTTGGTCGGTTTTGGCGATCCAGTACTAATGACTTTGGCTTCTATCGCAAGTATTTAGCCGAATTAGAGTGGAAGCCCAAGGATGAAGCTCAGGCTGATTTGGATGCGATTGCAAAGGAACTCGGTCTCCAAGAAGCCGGTACCGCATTACCTTATAGTAACCTAGATGAGAGATAACTTGGATATCTTTAAGCACAAAAATATGACGTGGAAAATAAACCAACGAAAGGTGTTTAATAATGAAGATGCTAAAAAATGCAGGGACATTTGATATTCTCACTCCAACTGATGAACTGACTAATCAATTACTAAGGATAGAAAGAGCTGGACGTACTTGTTATCAATCAGAAGAGAGTGAAATAACTCTGGAATCGGCCAAAAAGTTCGTGAGGATGATTCTAAAACGAGGCCACGAAAGCGTTATTGAACATAGCAATATGACAGTACGATTTAGCAATATTTCTCGCGGTTTTACTCATGAAATGGTACGACATCGGCTTTGTGCTTTTTCTCAAGAATCAACTAGGTATGTCGACTATGCCAAAACGGGCGAGGGCATCGATCTTGAGAAGTTCCAACTCCATTGTATTGTACCGCCTCATAAAAACGAGGAAGAAAGCTTTTCCATCGACATCCTCGGAGACCGGGTCCGCTTAACTCCGTTGGATATGTTCCAGATATATGAAAACTGTTACCGTGCCTTGCGACAAAGGGGGTGGGCCGCCCAAGACGCCCGGCAATTCCTTCCGATCGGACTCCGATCTCAAATCGTCGTGTCTGCGAACTTCCGGGAATGGCGACACATATTCACAATGAGGACAGGTAAGCCCGCACATTGGGAAATCCGTGGAGTGATGGGAAACTTGCTTGAACAAGTGCAAGGGATTGTACCCATTATTTTCAGTGATTTTATTGAACGTGGTAATGATTTAAACGGCGTTAGATATTTTGAGAAGATTGGCTTCTGAAAATACCAATTATCTACTAATCAATTGTAATTAAGGCCATTACGGCTTTAGCCAAAGGAGTAAAGGAAAAAGTGGAGGCTGATAGTGAAAATTGAATTATGTCCATTCTGTGGGACTGTGATGGTTGCAGTAAGTCCGACACACGCTTTTCATCCAACTGGAACAAGGACTTGTTTTCTTGACAGTCTTACTTTTGAAATCAATGCCTGGAACAACCGCCCTCTCGAAGAGGTCATCCGGGCCGAAGATGCAAAAAGACTTAAACCTTATTGCATAAACTGCGGAAAACTTATTGAAGAGGATGAACCTTATATAGAAACCGAACACGGATATTTTAAACATAAAAAGATGTGTAAAAATAAGTGATGTGCACATCATGGGAGTGGTGAAAGCTGATATGAAGATATGAGATCATAGATGAGTTTGATCGACCAAAACGCCGACCTCTATGGCCGTTGCAAAAGTACGGTAGGGCAAGTCATGGAGACTCTGGTAGATTGTAGTGTTAATCCACTGGTGATCTTAACACACAACTACAGGAGAAACTATGGGCCAGAAAGAACCGGTTTACGACCGATACTATGGGATGGAGTTGATTTTAGACCTTAGAGAGTGCAACATATCGCTTTTCAAAAGGCGACACTTAAGGAAGTACATTAAAGAACTCTGTCTACTCATAGACATGAAACCCATGAAGCTTACTTGGTGGGACTATTTTTGGGTGCTTCCCTGGTGGCGAGACCAGGATCCGAAGACGTACGGGACTTCGGTGGTTCAGTTTATTATGACTAGCAATATAACAATACACACACTAGATAAGCTAGGGACCGTGTATTTGAATATATTCTCATGTAATCAGTTCCTCGCCAAGACGGTTGAGGATTTTACCACTGAGTGGTTCCAAGGAGAAATCACTGAATCACATGTTTTAGGAAGGGGACTATCATGAATGGAATATTTATAATTCCGACCGGATTGGGTTTTGAAATCGGTGGACACGCCGGAGATGCTACTCCCGCAGCACGTCTGATAGCTTCTGTAACAGATAAACTCATAGTTCACCCAAACGTGGTCAATGCCTCGAATATCATAGAATTAACTGATAATATGCTTTATGTCGAGGGATCTATGATAGACCGATTCATGGAAGGAGACAGTTACCTTGAGGAAGTCTACTCTAATCGAGTCTTGGTAGTTGTCAATGAACCTGTGGGACCCGAGACAGTTAACACCGTCTCAGCAGCCCGGGCAGTATTAGGACTGGAGACTACTATTGTAGTACTCAACCAACCTCTTATAATGAAAGCTGAAATGAGTAAAGATGGGGCGGGGGGAACCTTCTCTGGGATGGATGCATTACTTACTCAAGTTCAGGAGTTCAAGTTTGATGCTTTAGCCATTGCAACCCGGATAGATATAGATCAGGGAGTGGAGTTAGAGTATCTCAGGAATGGAGGGGTTAACCCTTGGGGTGGAGTAGAAGCTCGTGTCTCCAGATACGCTTCATTCCGATTAGATAAGCCAGTAGCTCATGCCCCAGTTTCAAATGGACAACTAAAGAACTTCAATGAAATAGTCGATCCAAGGATGTCTGCAGAGATGATCTCTCATTCCTTTCTCTATTGCGTTCTCAAGGGACTCCACAAAGCCCCACGGCTCAACAGAGAAAAAGGACTTCATGTCACCGACTTTGACTTCTTGGTGAGTCCATGGAATTGTTATGGAAAACCTCACGTGGAAGCTCACCGTCATGGCATTCCGACTATCCTGGTCAGAGAGAATCAACATCAGATAGAGGGTAAAAAAATATCCTGGGCTGCACAGTCTATCATAATAGTAGAGAACTACGTAGAAGCGGCTGGAGTGATTACGGCCATGAGAGAAGGCATTAGTTTAGAATCACTGAGACGGCCTTTGGAACCCACTCGCGTAGAAAAAGGGAGTGAATGATGACCTGTAATCCGCAACAACACTTCAGAGCTGCCTCTTATTTCGGAGGAATAGGAGGTATGCTTCTAGGTGCCGAGTGGGCAGGGTTTTTACCAGCGTTCAGTTATGAACCACGCAAGTTCTTCAACCTTGAAACATTCGAGCATAATTTTCCCTCTACTCCTGTTTACCCCACTGCTCCAAGTATATTCCCGTGTGTCGACATTATCATGGGGAGTCCAGACTGCAAGCAATTCAGCAATCTAGGGACTAAGCGAAAAGACCGTGAGAAGGGTCGACTCAAAGGAATCACCAGAGACCAATTATATAGTGGGAAATTGAATGAGATAGACTACGTCAAGTTTTTAGAGATGGTGCAGCAAGAGCGACCCCGAGTTTTTGTCCTTGAGAATATTCCCAATATACTCCATTATTTTTATTTCGAAGAAAATTCTCTCTATACGACCTTGATCCAAGGTAGTGAAGAAGAATGGGTCTTAAGACTTAATGATTATATGATCCAGACGGTCAAGTTAGACGCTTATGAGTTTGGGGTACCACAGCATCGTAAGAGGGTCTTTGTTATTGGTGCCCTTGATTTTGAACCTAGATTTACTACTGAGTGGTGGAAAGGAAGCCACGGAGCACAGGATATTTACAACCTCCATTATGTTGGCCATAAGGTAGGAGATGTATTTCCAGTGGGAAAAAGTGTCTCCAATCAGACTCTACCCAATCATTCTCCCAAACGAATAGAAGGATTTAGAAACCTCGCTCAAGGGAACTCCTATTACGGAACACAGAACAATAAGAGGCTCTTCAGTAGTAAGCCAGCTTGGACTGTAGCTTCACATTCATCGAGATTTGTCCACCCAACCGAGCCAAGAGTCTTGACTGTCAGAGAAACAGCAACACTCATGGGGTATCCTGGTACTTTCAAATTCTTTGGTACAGAGAGTCAGCAACTGGACCAAGTAGGCAAAAGTGTAGTTCCTCAAGTCGCAGCCGCTCTCTGTTACTATATTAGAAAGCAACTCGAATATGTCAACAAGAACCGCGGAGATATTAGCTGATGTCGACATTGTCCAAATTATTGGGGAATATCTCACGCTTGAACAGCGTGGAGATAATTATTGGGCAATCTGTCCTTTCCACCCAGATAAAAATCCAAGTCTAAGTGTAAGTCCTAAGTTAGGTATATTTCATTGCTTCGGAGGAGGCTGTCAGGTTGGGGGCAATGCTGCTAAGTTCATTTCTTTATTTGAGGGACTGTCTTATGGTCACGCTCTGGCGATTATTGCTAGGAAAGTTGGAAAAGGTCACCTTGCTCCTGAAGTTGTGGAGGAAGCGAAGGACATTTTTGAAATCAACGAGATTGTTGGGAACCTCTATTCACAGGTGCTCTTCAGCAATTCGGAGCTCAGCAAGAGAGCTAGAGAGTTTCTCAGAGACCGTCACATCACTCAAGAAACTGCTAGACTATTCGGATTAGGATACAGTCCTAACTCATGGACTTGGCTGACCAACAGAGGATTAAACCGAGAATTACTGCTGAAATCCAGGTTAATCAAGTCCACAGAAGCCGGTCATTTTCGGGATTTCTTTAAGAATAGAATTATTTTTCCAATCTACCACCAGAAGAAGTTGGTAGGCTTCACAGGTCGGACGCTGGGTACAGCGAAGAAGATACCAAAGTACCTCAACAGCGGGGAGTCCGACTGGTATAAGAAAAGGGAAGTTATTTATGGGTGGCATATTAATGGCAATAATATCAGACGAAGCAAACAGGTAGTGATAGTAGAAGGACAGTTTGACTTGCTTCAACTCCACCAACGAGAGATCACTAACTCTATTGCTATCTCCGGCTCTCACTTCGGAGTAAAGCAAGCGGCCTTCATGAAACAGAATGTTAGAGAAGCTATCATCTTCTGTGACGGAGACAGCGCTGGAGCACAAATTGGAATAAAACTGGGAAGCAGATTATTAGAGCAGGGGATTCAAGTCCAGATTCTTTTCATCGATGGGAAAGACCCGGATGATGTAGCCAGGCACAGACATAGATTTAATTGGGCTGATCTCCAGGGACGCTTAGTCAGTCCAGTCAAATTTGCATTTGAACAGGATGGCTTGGAAGCTGGGCTGACAGTAGCGTCCACGCACAAGAACAAGATTAAACTAGGATACGCCCTCAGAGAACTGAGTGAACTATCGGGGTACGAAGAGAGGCATCTGGAACACTGGCTTGCTGAGTATAAGAAATCTCCAATGGGTTCGGGGCCGATCAAGCCTCAAGACACCCATTTACAACTTAAAGAAGAGTTGCTCTTATTAGCTGCGTTCAAGCAAGAATCAATACCCGTGAGCAAGTATCTGCGATCAAAACTGAGAATTGATGGGGTCAACTTAAAGGTAGCAAAAACCGCCGGCTTTATACCAGAATTAGCGGAAGAATCTAAATTCGCCACTCGCCTGCATTTATTAGCCCAAGTCACAGATATTGAGAAATACACGAATGACCTAAAAGCTCACTTGACTTTAGAATACTTGGGTAAAGATGTGAAAAGGTTGAAACGAAAACTTAAAGAGAGCGGGAACATTACGTACTTGAAACAACTCGAAGATACCGTAAAGAGGATTAACAAGATCAAACTTCGCCTGAAAACGGGGAGGGATTATCAGAGCCATGGCTAAAGTACAACTGTCCTGAAGCTCATGAATCTAGAGAAAGTAGACTTTGTAAATTGTAACTAGAGGGACTCTAGACTAACAATAAAGGATCGATTATGTCTCACATTCCAAACGAGAGAATTAGTAGGCAGGAATATTATATGGCCGTAGCAGATCTGACGGCTCAGAGGGGCACTTGTCTAAGACTACGAACTGGTTGTGTCATAGTTGGAGATGGAAAGGTCGTTTCCACAGGATATAATAGTTCCCACAGAGGTACTAAACATTGCACAGATCCTAGTGTAGGGTGTCTTCTGAAAGATGGACATTGTGTCAGGTGCCTACATGCTGAAGAAGCCGCTGTCGTTAATATGGAGACTCGCAGAATAAAGGACTTAGTGCTTTACGTTACACACACTCCCTGTATCAGATGTTATAAATTACTAACCTCCATAGGTGTTAAACGCATCTTCTATAGGGAAGCATACACCCCGATCACCGCAGCTTACCAAACACTGATCAATGAAGTAGAAGTGAGACTCATACGAATTGAACACGTGTAGATAAGATTTTCAAGAAGTAATGCTTCCAAAACCTATCCAAGATATAAAAATAGAACTCCCGCTCAGCAACTGCGAAGAGTGCCCTCTCTATGAAGCCCATCGCTATAATCCACATAATTACTGGGCTACTAAAACCCTGGAGCAGCCAGATGTATTATTTATAGGAGAGGGTCCCGGAAAGAAAGAGTGGGAAGAAGGCTGGGCCTTTAGAGGCAGAGCCGGTCAGTTACTCCATAAGAAATGTGATGAATATGGGATCATCAATTATGTAGTCGCTAATGTTGTGGCATGTCGGGCCTGGTCTATGAGTAAATACAACAAGCCCAAGGACAGAAAGCCCACTTCCACTGAAACTAAGATGTGCAAAGAAAATCTCGATGCTATCATAGAAGCTGTAGACCCAAGAATTATCTGTACTCTGGGAGCTCCAGCTACCAAACGTCTCAAAATCGAAGGAAGTATAACTACTAGGCATGGAGTCATGAAAGAGACCCAGTATGGGTCTATCTTCCCCATGTTTCATCCTGCATATATTCTCAGGACTCCCACCTACATGGAAGAATTGGACGAGGACTTCAAAACGTTGAGTCAACATATTGGCGGTACATTTAAGGAGAGAAGACCCGGGGGCAAATATAGAGTACTGACCAACATGGATCAGATTCTCAAAGCTGAGAAGATCTTAGTCAAGGCCAAGTATATGGCTTTTGATATTGAATCGGATGGTCTCTTCTTTTATAAGAACAAGGTCCTAGGAGTAGGGTTCTCCAGTAGGAAGGGGTATGCATATTATTTCCCATTGATCACTTCCGGAGAACCCGAGGATAGAAAAGACTTCTGGGGGCCCAGGGAACAAAGAAGAGTTATCAAAAGTATCAAGAATATCCTAGAGTCCGGTAGTAAAAAGTTAGCTCATAATGGGAAGTTCGACCAAAAATTCCTCAAGTATCATTTTAATATAGATGTCAAAAACTTTTGGCTTGATACCATGCTCATGCATTACGTAATGGATGAGAATAAGTGGCACGACTTGAAGAGTATAACCGGGTTCCTCTTCCCTGAGATGCGAAATTATGATGCAGAGTTGAGTACTTGGCTATCTGAGAAGAAGAAATCGGACCGAGATTTTGGCCGTGTACCAACCCAGATACTTGGCGAATATTGTGGAATGGATTGTGAATCAACCCTGCGAATAGCCAAATTATTCCACAAGAATGCTTCCTCAAAGATTAAGAAGTTGCTCTTTGATCTTTACATGCCCCTTTCAGCCATGTACGTGAACGCAGAACTAATAGGTGTTAAAGTAGACACAGAATATGTCGAAGATTTGATGTATCAATATGAGGCCATGGCAGCAACAGAACTAGAAAGTGTCTATGGATATGCAGACAAGGAGTTCAATCTTAATTCTTATATTCAACTTGGACACGTGCTTTATGAAGAATTGGGTTTCCCGATCCTCGGGAAGACTCCTTCTGGTAAACCCGCTACCGGGGAAGAGGTCCTTAAAGAACTTCCCAAGAATCATCCAAAATATGGAATCATCCAATCGATCCTCGATTTCAGAAGTCATGAAAAGATGATCTCTACTTATTTCAAGTCAGCGCTGAATAAAGTTGACGAGAATGACCGAATACACCCGGCCTTCAAACTCCACGGAACAGTTACTGGAAGGTTGAGTTCTGAGAAACCAAATATTCAGAACATACCGAGGGAATCTGAAATTAAAGGCATGTTTGTCCCAGCAGAGGGATTTGAGATAATAGAGATTGATTATTCTCAAATAGAACTGAGAGTCATGGCCTTTTATTCCCGCGATAAAGCTATGACACAGAATTATATCGATGAGGAAGATATTCACCTGGCTACTGCCTGTGAGATCTTTCAAATACCCCCAGAACAGGTTACAAAACTCCAAAGAAAATATGCCAAACTAGTAAACTTCGGAGCTATGTATGGAGCTTCACCTCAGAGGCTCATGGATTCTATCAATAAGAAATTGGGTCCAGAGGATAGAAAAGTTACGCTCAGAGAATCAGAGAGATTTAGAGTAGGCTTTTTCAACAGGTATCCTGGGATTGGTACATATATCAAAGAAGTTCATAGAGAAATCATGAGGAACCAGTATACTGAAAATATCTTTGGTAGAAGAAGAAGGCTACCGGAAATAAGAAGCCATGACGACGCCGTTGTAGCAGAGGCTCAACGTCAAGGACTTAATGCTAAAATTCAGGGAACAGCTTCAGACTTGACTCAATATGCAGTGACTAGACTCCCGTTGATCATGGATGGTAATACCGGAGCACGTTTCTTGTTCTCTGTACATGATGCCATTATCATAGAGAATCCTATAGGCGAGCTCGACTTTGCCTTCGCCGTCAAGGACCTAATGGAAGATGTGCCTGATATTTTTGATTTCCCAGTTGTAGCTGATTTAGAGAGATTCCCCGAAAGATGGGGAAATAACCCGGTTGAATGGAAAAACGGAGAATGGATCAGAGGAGAGGAATATTGAGATGGTAGACTCAGAGCTTTGGAAAGAAGGAATAAATGGTTTTCAGGCTATTGCAGCAATATTAGGCTACTTTTATCTTGGACATCTGTTTACTCAGGTGGGGTATGGAGCGACTTCTTTACATTTCTGGCTTGGATTTATGACCATATTATTTCTACAGGCAGTCTCATATAGGATGGGTGCTAGCTCTGGAAAGACTAGCCCTTAGTTCTCTTATATTTAATTGAATAAACAGCTGATTAAATATGGAACTGGGACAAAAGAGAAAAAAGAGATTAGTACCCGATGATGAAGAATTTATCGATCCGGAATTTTTCCATCTCGAGTTCACTATCAACGGCATGGTTTTTAAGAAGGCAGTCGATGGATTATTAGCCTTTGAATCTGAAGACTTGGAAGAGCTAACAGATGCAGACATTGACAAAGCTCTGGTCCATTGTTCTTATTACCGATTTACTTTCCTTGCCGCAGGTGCAGAAGTCGAAGCTAGACTTTCTACAGTTGAACGGGAATATCTCACGTGGTATGCTGGAGCTTCGGAGACCGCGAGGCTTAATATCATGACCGAACGGAAGAAGATTAAGGAAAGAGATAAGGTCCCCAGCAGTTGGTTTGGAAGTATAACCAAACAAGAGATAGAACATCAACTTCTGTTGAATCCCAATTCACTCGAGAAGTTTGTAAAGCATCAAGAGCAGGTCGCTGAGATGAAGAAACATATAAAATTATTATACGGGTTGAGAGATATCCTCCAGGATAGAGGAGGGCACCTACAATCCATCGGCCGACGAAGGCTTGAGAACCGCAAGATGAATTTTGGTGTGAGTGGTGCACGGACCTGAACAATACATATTCAGACTATACAAAATGAACATTATCGCCAGGTTCCGAGAACAGCACCCAGCCGTACCTTTCGTTTTCGCCGTCTCTCGGGGACGACTGAAAACAGATTGTTCTCGGTTTGCTCTAATCACCACTATTGACCAATCTCAGGAGTGGGGATACCGAGCTCCTGGTTGTAATCAAAATGACTATGTTAATAGATACGCTCTTGATCATAGTCACCTACTTGGTTGTCTAGAATGCCCACTTTATGAAAGCACGGGTAAAGAGATAACTCAGGTTATCGGATACAGCGACTTAGATAAAAAAGCGAAGAGGAAGTTGAGAAGAGAAGCCCGTAAGAAGCGGCAAGCTGCCCAATGAAGATAGTTATAGAAATATCACAGACCATTCGTGTAGCTCCCTATGAGATGATTAAACCTACCATAGGTATGGAATTTGAAATTCCGGAGGGAGCCGACGTAAAAAAATTCTATCTGGAAAAATACCGTGAAGTGAAAAAAATATGGAATTTGCACTTATACAATCTATTGTACGACACGAAGCGTAGAGAGAAGGTGGAGAGTATCTACGAGTACGCTCAGTCTCTGGTTCTAGACCAAGAGACATTTTTGACGTTCAGACCAAAGAAAAAGAAGGGATCTAAATAATGGCTGACTATACACCACCTACTTCTGTGGCCCAAGCAGTAGAAATGATACAGGAAGCACTGGTTGGAATCAACGAGGATCTTCCCAAGGTCGAAAAGGGCATTGCCAAAGCGGGCCGAAGAGTGAGGAAGTATTTTCAACTCATCGTGAAAACCTCTAAAGCCGCTCGGCAACTTGTAACAGATCAGGTTAAAAAAGGAGACTAATTAATTATGGAATTAGGTCAAACCAAAGCCCTCAAGAGTGAAGCTGCAGGAGGGAGATTTAGCAGACTCCGCCTGCGGGAAGGAGCAAATGTCCACCGAGTATTATTTGGACCAAAGAGAATCCAGATGGTCTACTATCCCACTCTTATCGAAGATACAGAGACTGGGGATATGACCCAAAGGGCTAAACTACTCAGGAGACCCCCGGGTGGCACCACGCCTTTGGATGTATTGGCTTCCCTGGAAAGACGGATCAGAAAAAGCCGAGGGGAAAAAGACCCCAGGTCAAACCTGGATCCTACTACTCGTTTCCTATATCTCATTATGGATATGGAAGGAGACGATTATCCTAATGTGGAGGTGGTAGAGTATCCCTACAAAGTGAAAGAGCAGCTGATCGAATTGGAAGAAGCTATTTCAACTAGGGACGCTAATAAACTCCGACATGGGTTACTCACGATGTTTAATGTCATCATCACCAAACGAGTAGACCCGAAGAAACCACCAATGTACGGTACCACTTACACTGTAGAAGTAGACCCGGATAACAAATACTCGGGCAGAGTACCCAAATCTTATCTTGGTAAAGCTATCTCAGAGCTTCCCAAACTGAAACCAGAGCGATTCTTCAAAGAAGCAGAATGGAAGGCAATAGAAGAGAGCACTCTTCTTTTGGAGGACGAAGCCCAAGCAGATACTCTAGAGGAGATGCAAGACAAACTTGAAGAGTTTCCTCTATTTCTCGGCGGGAAGAAAGATGGCAACTATATGTTCCCGTCAATTGAACAGTTTCAGGAACAGATGGAAAAACTTGGTATGAGTTTCTTAGCCTCAGATGCCATAGACGCACCAGCTCCTAAGAGACTTGAAGAAGGTCCAGCTGACTCTCTCGGGGAAGCTGAGGATGCTGAGTTTGAGGAAGTCGAAGAGGGTGAGGAAGTCGAAGAGGGTGAGGAAGTCGAAGAGGGTGAGGACGAAGAAGAGGGTGAGGAAGTCGAAGAGGGTGAGGACGAAGAAGAGGACGAAGAAGAGGACGAAGATGAGGATGAAGTCTTTGAGGAAGAGATTGAAGAGGAAGAGCCCAAGAAGAAATCCAAGAAATCAAAGAAGAAATCGGCCGCAAAACCAAGAGAGTCCGCCAAGAAAGGTGGGAAGAAGAAAGCTGATAAAGGCAAACCCTCATGGTAAGAGACTCCATAGCTGCAGCCCTTGAGGTTCTAGGGGATGCAGGTTCACTGGCCTCCCAGAGACGAGAACTAGAGGTAATCCCTACCGATATAGAACCCATCAATGACTTAATCTTTGCCTGTGGGGGTATCCCATTAGGAAAAATCGTTGAGTTGTACTCCATACAGTCAGTAGGCAAATCAACATTTGCTTATTGGCTGGCAGGCCAAGTTCAAAAGAGAGATGGAGTTGTTGCTCTGGCAGACGCAGAGGGAGCCTATGTACCTTCATACGGGGCCGGTTGTGGCATTGACAACGATAAACTCATTATGATCAATTTTCACCACGGAGAGGAAGGCCTAGACAAAATCAAGATGCTGATAGCTACTGGCGCTGCTGACCTTATAATAGCCGACGCCATGCCAGCATTCCAACCACTTCTCAATGTAGATCAGGTCGCGGGTGAAAAAGTGACTATGAACAAGAATCTCGAACGGGCTAAGATGTATACGAGATTCTTCAACGACCTAATGGGTGGTTATCGGATTAAACCACCTGGGAAGAATCAGAAGTTCATCAAGAATCAGAACGGTGATGAATTTACTAGAATCTATGAAACCAACACTACCCTAATATTCATTAATCACGCTAAGACTAAGATAGGCATTGTCTATGGGGAACGCACTTACACTCCCGGAGGCGACGCTATAAACTTTGCTTCCTCTATCCGCATTGGACTTACTCAGAAAAGCAAGTCCCACTCGAAACACAAGGTAAGAGGTATAGTCGTTAAGGCATTAGAATTCAAACTCATCCGGGTCTCGACTCCCAAAAATAAATTAGGTATTCCATTCGGGGAGACTTTTATAAAGATGTTCCCAGACGGTCACATAGAACCAGCAGATCCCGGTGATTGGGATGCAGAGGAGCTAGAAGAATTCGCGGGCGGGATGGAAACCGCTACTGAAGAAGCCGAAGGGGAGGATGAGGATGAATTCCCCGAAGAATAATCAGATTATTGACAATCAGATTATTATAGCTGCGTTGGGAGGTCGGGAGCTCAATCAACAACAACTCGTAGCTATTAGGCGTATCGTTACTAGTTATTCCCAATTGATCGCTTCTACTCTTGTCCTGCCTCCAAGTAGAGACGATGTAGTCATATTCACAGAGTTGATACGATCTGGATTAGTAAGCACTCTTTTAGTCATGGAGAAATATGTCAGACCAAACCAGAGCCAAGAAGGCAATCCAATCATTACAGGGAAAAGCTGAACCCTTCCCCTGGTGGACCCCGGACGATATTAAGGGGAAAATACGTCTCCATATTTCTGTCCCCACCTATGCTAACACTGTAAGTCTGAATATGGACACTAGTCTTAAGACTGCGCTCCATACCTCAATGCATAGGGAAAACCTAGAGGTAGATTTCAATTTTACCGGAGGGGATAGCCTTATGCCCAGGGTCAGAGACAAGATGGCTGCCCACTTCCTTAACTCAAATTCAGAATGGCAACTGCAAATAGATGACGACATTGTCTTTCCCTATGGCATGGGACCAGAACTTGCTAGGTACTACGCCAACTGGATGGCACCAGAAATATTTCAAGCTTTCATGCTCGAGGGTCTTTTTCAAGCTGCCCTATCGATGAATGCTATCGATGAAATTCTCAGGAGTGGCATTAAAGACGGGAAGAAGATAGTAGGAGGTCTATATTTCTGGCGTGGGGGAGTTCAGAATCTCAATGAAGCCGCTAGTCTTCTGCCACCTTCTGACGACGGTAGCTTTGAAATAGAGTTCAAGCTTGCACCGGATAATTACGTAAGCACAGATAGACTCGCTACCGGTTTTTTGCTAATTCATCGTTCAGTCTATGAAGAGGTAGAAAAGGCTTTCCCAGAGTTGCTCTACGACTTACCCCAAAATACTCCTGATAAGCCTACTTGTGCCTTTTATACTCCAATAGTCACGGAAGAAGTCTGGTCTAGAGGAACTCAGAAAAAAGAGAATTTGCGCTTCTATAGGTCTGAAGATTATGCTTTTGCTTGGCGGGCCAGACAAGTCGGTTTTAATCCCTGTCTTAACATGAACATATTGCTGGGACACATAGGCACTCATATTTATTCGTGGTTCGACAGGCCTCCTCTGCAGAAGATAATGTTGGAGACCCTTGGTCATCCACAACATTCTATAGAAAAGATAACACCGGAGAAGAAGTCGTGAAGCGTTTATCATTACTGACTATATTGTTAACTTTATCATTACTATTTGCGGGATGCGCAAACATCAAACACCGCGAATATGTAATCGTAGAGTTCTATTTCGTTGAGAAGGCCAACGATGGTGTAGTGTCCAAAAATTGGGTTACGGTCCTCAAAGATACCGAAAACGGTTCAATACGGATACGGAATGGGAAATTTGGAGCCGCTGTCGGCGATACCTTAATTGCGAGTCTCAACTAGCCGGTCATGAAAGGTAGATGAGCATGTGTATCCCGACCACCGTGACCGGTGTCATTGAAGTCCAGGTAAGCCGTGAAGAGATTCGACAAGCGGTTCAAGATGGATTGTTCGTTGATTTATTGAGCATTGATGGTGATTTGGTCAAGGCCCGTATCTCCGATAAACCTTTCGAGAGAATCATTGGTATGTTGGCCCCACTGGCCGATGTGATAACAAAATTGCAGGAAACGCATCAAAAATCGGAAACACTGGAGAAGAAGTCATGAAACCACTTATACCCTGGCCAAACCCAGAAGGTTACTCGCCAAGAGACAAAGATTGGTTAATTGCTGTAAGAACGGAAGAAGCCCGAGCTTACAAGTGGAGAAGAAGAACAGCGTTTCTAGGATTCCTTATATTTATGTCCCTCCTGTGGTTAAGTCCTCTTTCTGGTCAGCACCGCACGGTGCTGATCGAGACGGGTGACTCCAGCACTATCCTGGAAATCTATCAAGATCACACTTTCACAGAACACTTCTACATTTTCGACCTGGATGGAGCTATGACCGAAGTTTGGGTTTTTGATGAAGAATGGTTGGTAGTAGGTCCACCGCCGGAAGCTTCCCAAATTATTCCCCTGCTGTTCCAGAAGGATTTTCTTGGGCATCCATCTCCTCTCTTCGAAAAACTAGATAACGACGCCCCTGACTATTTTCTTGATTTTAGAGATTCGATAGAGGATCCAGAAAAATGAGTAACACACCAGCAGTGGCAATAAGTCTCATCGGAGAAGAAGTAACCAATGGAGCGCTCCAAACTTGAGCTTCACAGCAGTCATAACCTCAGATCTCCATCTGCGGACCATTGACAAATACGGAAGACTTCTTCCTTCGGGTATCAATTCGCGTCTCCAGGATCGTCTGGACAACATCAAGAAGTCAGTCGACTACGCTCTTGACCAAGAGGTAGACTTCTGGATCTGTCTCGGAGATGTTTTTGACAAGATTAACCCTGCCGAGTTTCTCCGAGACAAATTCATAGAGCTTATGACTCCCCTCATTAAAGCTGGAATCCCAATTATTATTCTGATTGGGAATCATGACACCGACTACAAAGTCCATTCATTCATGACAGAATCCAAATTGCTTGATACTCTGAACTCTGAGGCCCTAGATATTATTAGTGAACCAACACTCATGGAACTAGGTGGAATAGAATGCTTATTTCTACCGTTTGATACAGATGAGGCTATTGCTAAGGAACTACTGAAATATAAGAACAAGATCGTCTTTGGTCATATGGGCGTAAGTGGAGCTGTGGTAAGCAGTACTGAGTATATACTCAGCCTAGGGACCAAACAGACATTATTCCAACACCACCGCTTCGCGTTCTTAGGTCACTATCATAAGGGTCAAGTTGCTAAGAAGTGGATGTTTGTAGGGAGTATAGCCAAGGTAGACTTCGGAGAGCGCAATGACAAAAAGGGTTTCATATATCTAGAAGCCTCGGATACAAGCATAAGACACAAATTCATTGATGTCAAGGACCGAGTCTTCTTCCAGCACACGGTTCACCAAGCTGAAGACCCCGATTTCGATATTCTTAGAACCTGGAAGAATCTTAAGGGCAAAATTATCAAGCTGACGTTCGTGGGAGATGAAGATTGGTACCTCAGATTCAACTTGGGAGAAATACGTAGTAGGATCATGAAGACTGAAGGTGCCCACAGGTTATTCATGGATCACAAGACCATTTTTGAACACAGAGTCAGAGTGCCAGAGATCGACTCTTCCAGTTCTTGGGATGATGGCATAGAAGTCTATTGTAAAAAGACTAAACGGCCAGAGATGGAAGAGTTAGGTAAGACTATTCTAAGGGAAGTCCTTTGAGGCCCGTCACCCTTACTCTAACCCACTTTGGTCCATTCGGAGAGGGCATTTCTGTAGACTTCGATCGTTACGAATCTGACTCTCAAATTCTCGTAGTAGGAGAAAATCATGACTCCCCGGGTGCAGATAGTAATGGTTCCGGAAAAACCCTACTTTTAAATGCCATCTCCTGGGTTATCTTTGGCAAAGTTCCCAACGACATTGATGCAGGGGATGTAGTTAAACGGGGACAGAATCGTTGCCAGGTAGTCTACTCCATGAGGGATAAAGATGGCCAATTAATAGAAATTGACCGGAGTAGAAGAGAAGACGGAGGTCATAAATTATCGTGGAGTGTGGACGGAATAGATCAATCCCAACGTACTATGCGGCAGACTCAACAGGGATTACTCAATTATTTCGGTATCCTCGAAAGCAATAATGAATATTACAGTGATTTCCTGAATACCACTTATTTCAGTGTAGAAGCTATCAGAGCCTTCGCAGGTAAACATAGCACTAGTAAAGAGCGGATGGATCTCATTTCACGTTTCTTGAATCTGGAGATACTTGATAGATGCTATTCTCGCACCAAAGTCTATGCCAATAATGCCAAGGCAGACTTAGATGGTGTCGAGAGTAAAGTTGAGTTTTTATCCAACAAGATAGACCCGGAATTCGATGCTGAGAGTCTCCAAGCTAGAATTAAAGAGCAATCTGGTGATATTCGGGTTCTGAAGTCAGATACTGACAAACTAAGAAAAAAACTCGAGGCTTTGACCCTGATCAAAACCCTCCAAGACCAATTTAAGGATACTAAGTCCGATATTTCTCGAGCTACCCAGGATCTAGAGTCAGCTAATAAAACCTTCACAGCCCGGTTAAAAGATTTAACCGAGATGCTAGAGGAGATTGACCAAACCCGCCACGAGTTGACAACTCAAGAAAGTACCCTTGAAGAGCTCGACTTAGGCGCCTTGCAGGTCCAGCTTGACCAGAAGAAGGAGTATTTTGCAGAGGGTACAAGAGTAACTATTCAAAAAACTGCTGCCCTAGATCAAATCAAAAAACAATTAAAGGCTCGTCTTAATTGTCCAGACTGTCAGGCAGATCTAATGTATAGCCACGGTCATCTGGAAGCCTTCGATATAAAGGTCCTAGAAAGAGAGAAGGATGCTTTGAAGAAGAAGGTTAAGACCAACACCGAAAATTTAAAGGAACTGGATCATAAAGCCAAAGTTCTAGAAGAGCAGATAAGTACTGGCGATAGGCTCGAATGGGAGATTAAATCCCGAAACAAACGCCTCAAAGAACTTGCAGGTGTACCAGAGAGGATAGCAGACCTTGAATCTGATTTCGAACAGCAGAAACTAAACCTTGAAGAATACCTCAAGACTTTAGAGACCAAAAAAGTTAAACTAACCATTCAGATCAAGAAGTATCCAGGACTGGACCCCGCTCTTCATAAAGACATAGAAGAGAACATCAAAATCAATGAACGAAACGAAGAGAAACTCAGGGATGAGATCAGTAGGCTCAAACTCCAAATAGAATCCAATAAGCTTGCACTCGAAGACTTGGAGAAGATGAAGAAGGAAGCCAACGAGTTTCAGAAGATTTACACTAATTACACATTTTGGCTTGAAGGTTTCCCAGCTATCAGACGATGGATGATTGAATCTTTCCTTCCATCGTTTGAAGAACAGACCAACGCCTTTCTTAACCAACTGGAAGTTGGCATGAGGGTCCGCTTAGACACTCTCAAAGAAAAGAAGTCAGGTAAAGGAGGAATGAAAACCCAGTTCGACCTAGCCATAATTGATGAGAATAATGAGAGAAGGGCTCTGGAGACCTATTCGGCTGGAGAAAGTAAAAGAATCGGAGTCTGTGTTGGTTTTGCGCTTAGGGAGTTGACTTTGAATCGGGGATATAGTAATTTTGACTTTCTACTAATGGATGAAGTCGTTGACTCACTAGATGAAACAGGAATATCGGAATTTTTTAATCTTATGAAACAGATTTCTGGGATGAAATTTCTTATCACTCATAACACAGACTTGAAAACTCGATTCTCCAATGTAATAAGAGTAATCAAAGAGGATGGAGTTTCTACGGTGATACAAACCTAAACTGGAGATAATATGGCTAAGACTAACACAGAGAAAGCAGACCATACTACGAAGCCGATCGAGACTCAAGCTTCTGAAACAGTACCAAATACTGACCTTCCGACCCCCGATCCTAGTGCAGTTGATAAAAGTAATTTGGATGAAGAGTTTCCCGAGCTTGAGGGGGAAGAAGACTCAGGGGACTCGGAAGACTCAGGGGACTCGGGAGACTCAGGGGACTCGGAAGACTCAGGGGACTCGGGAGACTCAGGGGACTCAGAAGAAGAGGGGGACTCGAAAGAAGAGGAGGACTCCGAAGAAGAGGAGGACTCCGAAGAAGAAACGGGAGAAGAGGAAGAATCAACAGAGGAGGAAGCAGAGCCGGCAGAAACTGCGACCTTTCAGGAAATCTGTGGTACTATCAGCCGAGCTCTCAGAGAACCCCCTCTCAATAGACTGAACTGCAGATTGAAGGTACTGGTGTCAGAGAAATCGGCTATCATATACCAAGGATTAAAAGCGAATGTCTGGGGCAGAATAAGAGCGGACGGCCGGCACGTAATTTACCGTCACCCCCTCTTAGTTAGACTGAGAGAGCACCCGGACACTGCACCGATTTTTAAGAATATCTAACAAAAGGAGTGATCATGATAGAATGGATTGCCGCTAAAATCGGGATTACCGCTATATCAACCCTTATGTCCTACGGGATAGGGGGAGCACTATTGATTGTAGTGTTGTTTGTCCTGAAACGCATCCCTAATAATAAAATCCGTGCTAAGTGGGGCATGCTCATGTACGGTCTTGGGGTAGGATTTACTCTGGGAGGTTCCCAGTGGGTCACCAGATTCGGAAAAATGGGAAAGAGGATCTGGCAAGCCGTTGAAGACTACGTCCTGGATTTCATTGAGAATGTATTCGTGTTTGGTGTAGCTGAATTTATTCGGGGCGGAAGAAGTGACAATATGACCCTGAAGGAATCAATCAAAGTTAAGCATCAGACCCAGGTTGATACCAAGAACGGTGCATAACTATAATTCATAGTTAGAACCAAGGACAATATTGGGATCAGCCAATGGGAATCCAGTAAAGAACATCTGCCACCCATCGTAAGCTGTATCTTTCCACAAGTCGACTCTACTGTTTGCATCGGTAGGGTCGACTAGTGATGGGCGGAAGACCATTACATCCATCTTAGCATTGTTCACCCAAGACGGGTAATTAGCATTCGCTCTGAAAACATTAGCTGTGCTATAATTTACAGGTGCTGTCCACAGATTATTTTGAGGCTGTGTCCTCGGATTATCTATATCCTGACCAAAGAACATGCTGATTTTATAACTATTCTCTCTAAAGTCAGCTGCCTGACTTACTTGTGGAGTAAGGAAATTAAAATGCAACATTATTTGGTATGAACCCGGCCTACAAGCCTCTTTGACACAACCGTTAGCATAAGCAGCTCCTTGAAGGCCTGTGTACATGGACATAAAGTGGTGAAAACCATTCTGAGCCTCTGCCACCTGTAGCCGATAAGTTATGGCACAGAAACTTTCCTCCCCAGAATTAGCGCTTATCCCCGTATAAGGGGGATGAATACCCCCGTGGAATCCATCTACTTTGGAAGTGGCCGGAACGAACTCTAACCAGTGTAAAGACTTCACTAATACTTCTCCTCAGTCCTAGTAGTTAGCTTTACTACGTAGTTCTTGAGATTCACCTCTAGTTCTCCAATGAATCCCTGGACACTGAACCCCTCCATATTTGGGAACATAATGCTATCCGTGATCTTCAGCTTTCTCAGGAGAGTACCAGCTGGGTTCATAAAAGTCAAATTATCCTTGAAAGGAATGGTCAACGAAACCTTATATTTGGGGTGGCCATATTCTCCCAAGAATTTAGCTACCCAGTGTTCTACCCACCGATAAGGCATAAATCTATTATCTGGGAAGACCCAAGGACGTTGCCCGTATTTACTTACTGAGACTGCGTCTACTCCAGTATACAGAGCCCCAGAATCCTTGACCAACTTTATCCCTTTGAAGAAGAATGAGATAATGTCACCAACATTAAAGTGATCAGTCACTTCATCAGTTACCCAGTGCCAACTAGCGAGCCCGCCGGGGAGGTCCTGAATGAGGCCTGTATAAGGAGGTGGCTCAAGAGGACCCTCTTCTTCGATCTGTTTAATTAAGATCGGAGGAGTCAAAGCATAATGAATCCTTAATACATCCCCAACTTTGAATCCACTATAATCACCGTTTAACGTAATCTTCTGAGCATCCATGTCTACTGATGCTATCCAAGCAGTCGGTTCAGTCTGTTCTGTAGTTGGAGCACCGGGAGGCAAATCCTTATTTTCAGCTACTATAGAACCACTAGTGGTGACTAGAAAAGAGTAGTGCTTGTATCCCTCCTTTGTATAAGGCTTAAATTCAAAATCCCTAAATATACTAACGTTATTGACGATCAGGTCAGTTGGGAATCCAGAGGTAATGGACTGAATTACACAAACTCCCTCGTCACTGTAAGCTTTGCTATAATTGCTAACTAAGGACTTGGAGTTAATGTCAAGACTCCCTCCAACATTAGCAGAGACCACGGTCAAAGGAGTAAGCCTATCTACTGGAAATCCAGGTCCAACTTCAATAATAACTTTATTAGAATCGTTATCTATCTCGGTAATGACACGACCTATCTGCTCATAGGTTACTGGGTCAGTGAAGATGACTATTTCACCGATGCCGATCGGGTCTTTGCCACTAGCAAAGACTGAGTTAAGAAACAGAGTGGTCTCAGTTGCTGTTATGGTTCTCAACAGCACCACAGTCTTGACATTGGCACTAGTCCGCCACTTAAACAAGGGGATAAGACGATTCTCCGGGTCGGTGATAGAATCAACGGGCTCTTCGCTACCTCCCTCTCCAAATTCATCCATAATCAAACGACCCTTACGAGTACAAATCAGACTGAGACTTACGGCCTTGTGCGTCTTTATATTAAGGATCAGATCGCCGTTGAATAGAGTAAGATCTAGGAGGACAGTGTCATCACCCACATGGGTAATTTCCCAATCTACATCCTGAATAACAGGACTGTAGGGTTGTATAGAAATAACATTACGAATATCATTATCGGCAGCCTTTTCCAGATCAATAATATCCCCTTCGTCCCCACTGATGTCATATGTAACAGGGTCCTTCAGGTCTTTAGAGACTATAAAGAACTTATCTACATCAAACCCGAAGATAAAATTATGCGCCTGAGCCAACTTAGCCATAGCATCAAAGATTTTCAGACCTTCAAAATCGAAAAGTGCCAATATAGGATCTACATCTAATTCATCGATCCTGAAGAAGCTGCGACTAGACCCAAAAACGAGGTCTTTACGCCCAACTGAACTAATCTGATAATGAGCCAAATAGTGATCAAATGAACTGAAGATGGTTTCTCGCTCGGTCTCTAAGCCTAGATCAAGAAGAACTGTTACAGCCTGCTTATTTCCTAGAAATGCTTCATCAAAATATACTACTTTACTAGTGGTAGCATCATGTTTCTTATCCCAGAACTGCCCACCTATCGCGTTACCTCCGGAATCATTGAAATAATAACAGAGCTGTATCCCTCTTCCAAGGTCCTCTAGTGGAGAGAAATTAGGGGCCGGCTTCTTGAGTCTGAAATACCATGTACCAACTTCGGTACCCAGATCCGTCTTAGTAGGAGCAAAATTCCCTAAGGTCGAAGTAAATCCGTAGAAGCCAGCTGCATCCATATTGACACCATCCGCCACATCATGATCTATGATCACTAATTTGTTCACAGTAGCGTCGATGAGCACCAATTCATGACACGGGATCGCAACGGTGGGAGTACTATCCCCTGCAGGGTCGCTCAGGAGTGAATCTCGTCTAAAAACCCAAGCACACCATTTATTTGAAGTAAGATTTTTATTGAAGAATATCGAATTTATTTTCCGTGTGTTATTAACTGCTGCTGCCAAACCGGTAGCCCCATTATAATCATCTGACATGGAGCCGTAAGTTCCACCTCCTCCGTCATTATTATAAACGGAGGCATCGGAATCAGACTGATATTGATAAGAAGAAGCCCCATCTGCCTTGACCGTGAAACTACCTATCCCAACCGCCAATTTAATAATATAAGAGCGAGCATGTATAGAGGTTTCATTTGAACCATTAAATAGCACAGACTGAGAATGAGATTCAATTGCTCCTATGTAGAAATTTCCGGCATCGTCAACATCCCCAGCCGTTGGGTATATTGAGACATACTCTTCTCCACCCGTTATATAGGGAGCTTGGGTAGCTAATGACCGCCAAGTAGGCATCATCCCTGTTCCACCTGTATCACCTGTATCGAAGTCTATAAAATTTCCATGGGTGCCACAGCGGAAGATGGAATATTTAATTCCAAAACGACCTGATCGAGTTGGACCCCATTCGAATTTTCTATCTGTGAGAGGTTTAGTCCCTGCGAATTGAGCAAAGAGAATAAGTCCATCTCCGTTATCTGCTTCTTGAGAGAAAGCGAATAGTCCCTGTTGACCGTTTGTATAACGGATCATCCCAGTTATTGAAAAGTTGTCATCCTCTGTTCCATCAAGGGCCCTATCTCCCACAGCCTGGGCCACAACAGAAGCGTAACCGTGTCCAGCCCTCCCCCCTTGGAAATCTGCCGGATCAGCAGCGTTAGACCCTTTGCCGTTCCACTGAGCAGGTGCTGTAGTGACGGTCATGTGGGGAGCACCATCAACAATACGTGCTTCGTTTGAAAAACTAGCTGCATTAAAGGTATTAGCTGCGGGTAGAATATTACCAGAGCCTATTACGAATCTCTTACTGTTGTCAGGACTTATCCCATCCTCTTGTTCACTAGGCCCATACATAGGGTGAAAAGCGGTGGCCCCGATAGAAGGGATAAGCCTCCGATCCTGGCCCACAAAATTGAACTCTAGAAAAACTTCTTCGTTTCGTTGAGAAGAAGGAGTCTGGCTAGGAGCGTTCTGACGGTCGGAGATCCCATCAACGTCCTCATCGTACAGCTCGAAACTGGGACCAACTCCAGGCATGTGAGTAGGCCTTCTGACTGTTACACCAGCTATAATTTTACCAAATCCAGTCAGAGGTATATTTTCCCCAGCTTGCCTATTAAGATCCTTCCAACGATCCCAATGCCGTGCTACAGTTAAGCTCAAATTATTCACGGTGATAGGAGTACCAGGGGCAACAGGAAGAAATCTCAAATGGATATCTTCCGCTCCGGCTCCCCCAAGACCCGGGATAGCATCTGTCTTGAGTATGCTGAAGTAGAAATCACCGTTTGCCTGAGGTATAGCATTTGAGTATGGATCGGAGTTAACTGGACCGTGAGGACCATACGGAACCGAGTCAGCTGCGTCAGTATTGCCCACAAATAGTTTGAAATTCAGAGCTCCGTCTATACGGAGTCTATAGACGGTCATGTTATCTTCGAGACCAGCCAGGGTAATCTTCATACCATCCTCAGGATCGTCATGGGCAATAGTCAACACTCCGGCAGTCACTGTGAAAGTGGGAACAGCTCCTCCTCCCGTTATTGCAGTCCATCCATTTGGGGGAGTAATTCCAGTAGCTCCGGCCCAGGTAGTTTCTACTTTATTACTAGTAGCGTTAAAAGAGGTCTCTGGGATTAACTCCCCAGCAGCAGTATTAAGTAGAGTGTTTCCCCAGACTCCCATGAGGGGGTCGTTTTCATAATTATTTCTGGAGGGTTGTGGGTGATATCTATGAACTCCCCTTCTCCGCTCTTGATCTCCTTCCTCTGGGTTTCCCTGTTGCCCCACCGGGGCAAATGGAACGTGTACATACTTGAAAGCAGAAAAATTTCCCACGCTGGCCTTAGGATCCAATTTGTATACGAAGGCCTCATTGTGGATCGCCCCATTGACAGTAGGACCAACTCCCCCGCTTTTCTTGACTCCGATTTCAGCAAGAGAATCCAGGGCAAACATCTCTCTCACATCCCAGGTTCCGGGCCAGAAATTAGGGATGGCTTTACTATGATCACTATCATTTAAGAACCCGGAATCGTTGACCGGATCCCACCAGAATAGACGAGCTGGGGGACAAATCCAGTCAGCATTCGTAGCATCGGCCTCAATGCCGGCTTGGGTATCCCCGAAGTCCTGCCAAAGAATCCCATAAATCAACTTATCCTTGGCATTAAAGAAGAGTCTGTGGATTCCGCCAAATTGAGTCAGCGTATCAGCAGAACTAGTGGTAGCCAATTTGGTCCAAAGATTCTTTGAGTCGTCAAACTCCCATAGCTCAGGTTCGGAAGTGGTTCCTAGGCCCCCGATCCCAGCATAAATTAAAGTTCTATCGGCGTTCACCGTTAATGAGGTCAAGGGAGTTACATCCGGAGAAGGAGTAAAACTGATTCCATCAAAGCCGGGTGGAGTTCCCAGCATCCAAACACCCAAGAGATCATCCAGTGTTTCAATCCTCAACAGATCAGCTTTCACTCGCTTATCTTCGGGTAGATTCCCCTGTTTATCTTTATACACCTGTTCCATCAGGCGATTAATAACCGTACTCATTTCCTCATTTTCATACCATCGAGCACCATCTTTGACAGGCTCAGCACTCCCCTTCTTCATAGGTTCAGAAATAGCACCTATCTTGAGCACAGCAAGGGGAGAACTACGTTTGGTTGTAACACTCTCCAGGATCCCAGCACCTATTTCTTGAATCTCGAACTTGTTGTCGGGGAATTCGGTCTCCAGAGCAAACACAATTTCTCTATTCTGCCAAGCAGTACCACTTCCTCCTACTGTAGGAACAAAAATGGCTTGGAAACCATCCTCAGTAAACAACTGTTGAGTTAGTTGCTGATCCCAGAACCGATCCCGGGCAGCAGGGGTTGGGATTAAATTAACTTTTTCACTAGGCATCAGTTTCCGACCTTAACCTGACTTACGGTCAAATGGAAATGTCCCCGTTTACTTTCCAGTACCTGCTTGATGGTCCCGATATCTTGGAGAAGATTCTGGCCTCGGTATTCAAACCTCTCAGAAAAATCGACTTTCGAGGGGCCACGAGGGATATTGAACCCCAGACTATTGAGAGTGTTCATTCTAGCTTCAGTGATCTCCCCGATAGTAGTCTGAGTTGTCAGAGAAACACTGTAAATCTTGGCAATAAGATGACTCTTGAATGATGGAAGTCCAGCAGCCTGTGTAGGATTGAAATTAGGGCTTCCGTCTATTTCACAACCTATGAAAGCGTTAGTATCAATCGAAGTGTGAGCACCTTCAAACCAAGTAGCAGTGCTGCCGGCGGTCTTAGCAATGTACCTTCCATCGACATAGAAGCCTTCTGGACCATCTCCTGATAAACCAAATTTTATGTCTCCAGCACTTAGCGAAGTCCTATCCAATATAAATCCAACGTGGTGAAGCCCACCCTCAGCTCCAAGACCCTCTGGGTATACTAGATCCGCTACCGTAGTGCTGTCTATGGAAACTACCGCTGTTCCCCCTTGATCACCATTGCAGTATTCCATGAACCACTCCAGAGTACCCGCATTGTTCCGCACCCCAAAGTTTAGGATATGGTCCTGAGAGCCTCCAGTTTCACAGTGTACGGCAAACAAGATTTGACGATCGCCGGAGTTTTGAGGAGGTTTCCGGAAGTAAGCCCATGTGTCAAACATGAGACGAATATCCTCAGAGAAACTGGGAGTCTGGAGAAATTGATCGAAAAGATCGGTCTTTGAAAAAGAACCTCCTGTTCCCATCATAATGAAATGATAAGGACTAGGAGTAGTCAGAGGTTCATGATCTGGAATTTTATATGAAAGATATGAGCCTACTGCGTCACTGGAGCGAACAATCCCCTCTAGAAAGAGACTATTAAGTCCTCTTATTCGGTTGTTAAAAGCTATGACCCCAGCTTCTTCTAGAAGTTTCCAATGCCCCACGTCGGCATAACCTGTTGGTGTAGAGATAGTCCCTCCACTCCAGAGGCCATTAAATTTTTCGCCAGTATCATAGTCAGTTCCATCATCTTTAATGTAGAACTTCGGGGTAATCCCAATTATCTTACGGCTGTCGCCTGATCTAGGCTCAATAGTGGGCATTCCTAAACGACCTCATAAACTTGTCACGTTTTCTTTGAATACGAATTAGCATTTATTCGACTTCGATAAAACGAAATTTGAACGAAACTCTTGTAATATCCCAAAAATGCTTGGACACCCCACTTATTTCAAGTCTACCGACCAGACAATGAGGGACTTCTGGCAGAAAAGGATGCAATGTTAATTTATAACCGAGATCTTGCCAGCGGAGCAGAGCCTTAAACTGCTGCCAAACCTCTTGAGTGACTCTCTCAAAAGCACCATCGATTTGATGAAGGTACCTCTGTCCCCCACCGGACGGATCCACGGTCTCTTGAGAAGTAGATGTCGACACAGCAACAGGCTTATTCAATCTGAAACGATTTACTAAGAGAGTACCAGATTCTGGAAAATGATCGATCTCTACGTACCCCTTACCAGTAGCGTTAGGAATATCCCCTTCATGCTCGAGCCAGATATTGTCAATAAACAGTTGTATTTCAGTTCCCCGACTATCTCGGCCGTCATAATAAGTAGTAGGAGACTCAGCTTTCATTATAAGATCAATTCTGAGATTATCAAAAGTGTCCAAATCATCTGTATCTACAGTTTGCACAAAGCCAGTAACCATATCCGATCGATATGTAGTGATACTCCGGATGGTATTAGACAAGAGGGAATTAGTACTAATGAACGTCTTAGCTATCTCTGCTGCAGACTCAGTAAGATCAGTGACTGGACCGAATTGGAATTTAGCGAATACTTCAGACTCTACGGTATTAGCAGCATTATCTGGTCTAACAGTACCCTTCCAAGTGATACCTAATCTGTAGTAAGTCCCTGGGACCAATTTAGCAAAAGAAATATCCCTGGTATCCCCGGTCCCCCGATAGAGTCTCTGGGAGAAAACTCCAATACTCCGCTTATCTGACCCGTTAGTATCGGCAATGCTGTTTACCATGGTCATGAGACACTGGGCTGTATCTTTGAACTGTCCTCCACCGTGAACAAATCCGGTCAAGATAGAAGCGTAAGCATTTCTAGCTCCCCAATCTATGGTCTGCACATCCGGACTATCCAGATTAACATCATAAGCCAATCTTGAAAAATCAGCCTCGTCATTGTGTTCTCTTATATAACGAAAGACTCCTTGGAGATCTGGAATCTTGGCAGCTGCAGCTGTAGCCCCTGCCCAATCCCATGTACCATCGTTATTGGTGGTAAGGGGAGAAGTCACATCCCGCCAAGGCGCTAGGCCTATTTTAGAATTGAAGACAGCAGGACTAATATCCGGACCGGTAATATTAGTGACTACATAACTGGTGTGAGACGGAAGCATTATCTTGAGGCCGATGAAATCAGTACCTAGGTTATTTCTCCATACGGCAACATGAGCCTCCTCGAATTCAGACTTATTGGGGGAGTAGCGGCCCATTTGTCCAAGAGAGGAATAACCCTTGAAGATACCCAGAGCTCCCATGTGGGCATTAAGAACTTCCCAGCCAAAACCAATACCAGTTCCATAGACGGTGACTGGATCAGACAAAGAATACCGATATTTATTCAACCTATCAATCGAATAAAGCATACCTGCATTCCAAGCAACAGAATTAGCAGTATTCTGAGCAGCCGCAGCGACTCTGACTGATTCTGCACGACCCTCATCACCCATGAAAGTGGAAGGACCTATTCTAGCCCGATCTCCGTGTTGGATATAATTACTGGGCAGACTATTAATATCAAGATTAGTAGCAGTAATTCCCATCTGGTGAGCATTGGCAGCCAGTGAGCCAGAACCAAATGAGTCTGCGGCCAATGTATATTTAATGACGGTACCGAAATCGAATTTACGATTGAGGAGATTAACTGCGATCCCCATCTGCCATTTTAACCCAATCGCCCCCATATAGGATTCAAAGAACTCTCCAATCCCAGCTTTACCTACAGGGTCATTACCTACTACACCAGCCATAATTAATTTCTCAAGTGCCTATTAAATTTAAAAAGCATGGATTCAGGGATGTAAGGTTCAATTCTCTCACGAAAGTGAATAGAACCTTCTTTACGAAAGGGGAATTTTACTGAATTTCCCCTTTGAGAAGGACTAAGATGAGGATAAAAACCCTGAGAAGAAAGCCAAGAATAAATCAATTCGTACTCCGGAACAGTCAAATTGCCAGCGCATAAACCATACCCCCCGTTAACAGTGCCTCCATCGTCCATCCACCAAACAGCCAAAGCTAAGTCACTGACAAGAGAAAGGATCTCTTCAGTTACAACTTTGATCTTATTGGGATAAAGCACATGGTGCCATTTAGTTAACCAAGGATGGGATCTGGAGAGACAACTACATGTCTCATCAAATCTATTCCATTCTTCATGCCATCGTCTTATTCTTTTCGGTTTAGCTTTAAAAAGAGAACCAAATTGGTTTCTTTTCCACTGCAGATAGTCTTCCTGTTCTAAACCATGCCTTAGCTGCAACCGGGCGTTCCTCGATTTTTTTCCTAAGGAAAGATATCCATCTCCTAACAAAGTTCCTATTAATATCTCGGTTTGCTTCTGAGAAGGTTTAAAAAAATTATAATTATATCCTCCAAATTCCCATTCACGTAATTGCTTATTAATCCGTCTAGGATCTTGGCCAAGACGCCGTCCTATCTCCACACCGGAAAGACCCTGATTATATAAATCCTTTATTTGGTTTAGAATATCAACTTCTTGCATAGTACCCTAGCCCTGCATGTTAGCTATGGTTGACAGATCGATCTCGCCTGTGTCAATAGATTGCTGCATACTGTTGAGTAAGAGTGCCTGTAATTCAGAGCCGAACTCCGTGACCGATCCTTGTCCTATGAAGATTTGCTCCCCACTTATCACAATAGTTGGAGAAATAGTAACATCCAGGTTCTGGGCTTTGATAGTGCCTCCCAGCTTACGGGCAGCTTCTCTGTCCTGTCTAGCAGTCTCAGTGTCAGTTGCTTCGGTGACAGCCTCCTTGAAACCTCTATCAAGGTCTGCGATTCTCCTATCTATATCTCTGGCTTCTCTCAATTCTCCAATCCTGAGAAGAGCACGAGCACCCAATAGAGCAATTGCAGCTACCAGACCCCACGGTCCAGTTGCCGCTAGATATTTAGCCCCATATGAAGCCAAGAGATCTAGTACCTGGCTCCTTAATGCTAGCCTCTCTTTTTCTCGGAGTAATTCAGACCTCTTATCCTCCAGTTCACGAGATTTTAGGGAAAGGGCTGCGTGATCAGCTTCAGAGATCCTCTCGTCTTCCAGGAGCTTATCGAGATCCCTTATATGCTGAGCTTTGTTCGCTATTTTCTGCTCATCAATCTGAGCCATCTTATCAGCAAAAGCCACAGCAGCATCTATCTGCCGACCAGCAAAACTTAAATCTGATAATCTAGCAGCTCGCTCCTTAAATTCCTGTATCTCTTTTAATCTTTCTAACTCATCCTCGAACACTTGTTTAGAGATTACACCCTTGAGGACTAAGACTTCCATCTCTGCTATATATAATTTAATCTTAGTCTCAGAAGTCTTTATGGCTTCTGCATTAACTTGGTTTTCAAGTCCAAGACCCTTCAGGTGTGCTTTTTCAACATTGATCTTTGCCTCAAGGACTTCAGTAGCCCTTATGTGGTCAGCGATCTCTGTATCTCTTTGGACCCGGAATAATGATTCTAGAGCAGCTGTTTTCTCCCTCTCACGGTTTAAGACTCCAAAGCTCGTCTTCTCAAGTCCAAGGAGGTTAATAGACTCCGTTTGGACTTTAGCCAGCTCATGTCTAGCATCAGCTTCGGCCTCAAGACTAACCAACCTACCTTTACTAATCCCTAACTGCTCCTGAGCCGAAATAAGTCTAATCTGTTCAGATCGAGCTCGCCTAGCAATCCTAAGTTCCATCTGGGCAACTCTCCGAACCTCACTCAAGTGTATCTCAGTCCGTTCCTTAAAGAGTAATCCCATAATCAGATTTAAGAGTCTCTCATCTTCAGCAAGTTCTCCGTTAGCATCGATAGCGGTCCTTCGTCGTCGTTCTCTAAATGCCCTATATTGCAGAGTCAAAGCATCGTGGGATTCCAGATTCTTTTTTAATGCCTTATCGAAAGCTGAATCCTCAAACCTCTCTTCGATATTAGTAAACAGGGCTTTTATATCCGCTCTTGCTTGATGATGGTCAGCAATAGCCTGCTCTATTCTAACATGAGCTTCTCGGGTGGCCTCAATGATCGCATCAAAGCCTTTTTTCTCGAGTTCAATTTGTTCTCTAATAGCCTCCCGACTCTTAGCCCCCTTAGCCTGGTTGAATCGATTAGTAAGTTTTTCTATCTTACTATGAAAAGCACTTAACCTAGCTAGATTAGATCTTAACTGGCCCACGTCACCTCCCAGGAGGTCTAATCCAATTAACGCAGCCGCTCCCTCAGCACCCGCAGAGATTTTCTGAACCTCACGAAGTTTATTTCCATAAGCACCGAGTTGAGTAGTCATCTCAGCATTGGCCTTGGTCATCTCCCGCGCTCTCTTAGCAGCTCCGAAAACCCTATCAATGATCCAAAGTACTCCCTCAAACGCCAAGAAGGCTATGAGAATGGGACCTAATGAAGCGAGGAAACCTTTCAGAGCTACCCGGGCAATCACCGCAGCCCCACCTACTCTCTTAAGAGCCACTCCGGCTGCTTTTAACGGTATCAAGGATTTTCCTACAACCACCGTTAATCTGTTCCAAGCCAAAGTCAACCCTGTCGTCTGTTTAGTAACTGCAACTTGTCTGGCCTGAAGCCTTACAAGAGCCATACGAGTAACTCTATACTGAGCGGTCAAATTCCCCATACGAAGGATTGCGACCTTCTGAGTAAGGGTGCCTTCTCTCAGTGTCTTTCCGTGATGATGCTCAGTGGCAGTAAGAATCTTAATAGCTCTAGAATTCTTCTCGACACTGACAGTGAAGAGTGAAACCAGTTTCCTTTTAATCCGCAGTGCTATGGAAAGTTTAAGAGCTATCCCCAACCATGCTGCCAAGCCCCCTGTGACAGAAATAACCTTGACTATAGCTCCAGTGAATATTCCTACTACTCCGACTAAGTCTTTCAGGATACTAGCAAACCCCTGTCCAATCTTGCGACTCTCACGTATGATTGAATTGGATTTTTCCATTTTCTCAAGGAATCTACCCGTTGCCGCAGTACCTTCAGCGAAGAGGTTAACTATAGCTTCCAAACCCGGTTTGAGGACGTTGCCCAGAGAAGCTGAAGCCATAAAGATCTTAGTAGATAGTACTGAGAGACGACCCGCCAGTGTAGCAAGTACCTTCTCTGCATCACCTGCAAAGATGGCACCTTCTTTAAGAATACCACTGAAAATAGCCTGCCGTTTCTGTACTTCGGTGAGGCGGCCCATGGTGGTACCAATTCTAGCAGCATATTCCTTATACATGATTGACAGGTTCTTAGTAATACCAGCATTATCAACCATGATGGAGTTCTGATTTTTAATACCTTGAGTAGCTCCAACAACCGCTTCTCCAAGTTTCAAAGTCCCCTGCCTATTAAAAGCAGCAGAGTTAGTCAAAGTATCCATCAATTGAATGGCTTCTGGCAGACCGAACCCAGCGGTGAGGAGGTTCTTGAGACCTGCTGCCGCATCTGCCACATCAATAAGCCCTTTAGATGCTAGAGCGAGTGCGGCCTGCTGGGCTGCTTTCATTCCAGCACCTGTATTTATAGCAACACTACCAAGACCTTTTAGAGCAGATTCAAGTCTCAGGGATGAAGTGAAAGCCTTGTCAAAAATACCAATCAAACCACGAGTGGCAAAGGCCAACACCAACAACTGATTTCTCAGGGCTCCAAGTCGCCTCCTCAATGCTGGAATAGCACTGGAAGTTAACCGCTGATCAGTCCAAATCTGGAATTCATGTCCAGCCCTCTTGACAGCAGCAGTAGTCTGATTAAATTCACTTTGGACCCTATCTTGACTTTTAGCAGTTTTCTGGGACTGTCTCTCGGCCCTACGAGACGAGTCGGTGAACTGCTTCATCTGAGCTTTCGCCAAGACTATTCTATTTCCCAATTTCTTCCACTGAACAGTAGATTTCATGGTACGGCGGTCCAGTTGCACCATTCTCTCTTTGCCTATGTTCACCTCCTTGGCCAAGGCCCTGAAGGATCTAGCCACCTTATCCAGCCTATCTTTGGCTTTACTGCTCTGAACCCCAACAGCCTTCTCAGCACTAACTAGCTGACGTTGAGCCACTCGAGCTTTGTCTGTAGCGGCAGAGAACCTCTTCTTAGCCACTGCACTTTTGTTTTCCTTGGCTGTAAGTTTATCTAAGGCTGTTTGGGCTTTGGTATACTCGGCTTTAGCTTCAGCGACAGCCAACGCTTCCTTCTTCTGCTCAATTATCAGCGCACGTTGAGCCTCCTTAAGTTTAGTATGAGCACCTCTCACCTTTTCTAATGAAGATACATAGGTCTTCAGTCGAGTCCTACCCACCCCCAGTTCAACTCCATATTCTTTTAGGAACCGGGAGACTCCCCTTAAGGAATTACTAGTCGCGTCAAGTTTCTGCCTAAAACCCTTAAGGTTGGCTACTCCTTTTCCGAGCGATATCTCTATCAACATCCGAAAACGGTTCTCGAGGCGGGGTGGCATTAACCTCTGATCCCCGCGTTCCAAAGGTAATCAAGCAAAATATTACGTATGATCGACTCATCATCGACCGTCATGTGAAAGATGTTGGTCGGAGGGACGGCAACCTCTTTGAAACCTTCTGGTAACTTAGAAAGCCGACTCCACCTACTCGGTCCCCAGTATCTCGAACTACTCATACTTGCCCCACTGACACGATCTGGGTCAAAATATTGTCCACCTCTTGAACCAACCCGAACTGGAACCTCCCATATACCCCCTAGAATTTGCTCCTTGTAATATGGGGCCCTACTGGAATTTATTCCTATAGTCATCCGGTGAACCTCTCGTTGGCCACCTTCTGCCGATTTAGTAGGCCCAGGCCTTCTACTGACGGCGCTCTGTAGCTTCCCAGAAGCTTTCAGAGTAGGACCATCCGGATCCTCCCCTCGGGCTCTACGTATATTGCGTGTAAAGCGCGACCGTCGGGTATTACCAGGTCGATAAGGCGGCCTAGCGAGTTCACCGGTATCAAAACGAGCTTTGATTCGGGGTACTATTACTGCCGCCACTTCGTCGAACGGCCGGGTTAAATCTCCTAAGACTTTGCTAAGTTTCGTCAATCTCCTCTGGATCCCATTAAACGCTCCTTCGGGAGAATCGAAAATACGATTGCCTACCTTAAAAGTTATCCCTGGATTCGGATTAGCCAACGTTGCGCCTACGTGGTGGAAGATGACTCGCAGTCGACTCGGGGAGACTCTCAGTTCCCGGACGAGTCGCACTCTTCTTTGACTTGGCCCTCATAACTTCAATCCTAATTCTTTCGTACTGATTCCTCTCATATCTGATCGCCGTGAAGACCTCCAACAATTTCAAGGGCTGATCCCAAAGTCCTCCGGGAAACGGAAGAGTATGGTATTCTCTGACTGCTTGCTCCGCCTCTATGAGAAAAACAAGATAAGAGTCTATCAGAGCTGTAGGACATACTTCTGGGTCTATGAAGTAAGTGCGAAGAATCTCGAACGGAGGAATATTGAGAAAATGATCTTCAATAATCTCCATCTCATCAAAGAGATCCTCCATAGTGAGCTCACTATTTTCATAACCCGTGGGTGGGCTTCCTACGGTATCATCAAAGACGGGAACAGGAATAGTATATGATTCCTCTCCCGGCCATTCTAACAGGTAGCATGCCCTGCCCTCATACATCTTATTCTCTATACAGAACTCACAGCTATAGAGATTTACTCTACTCCGCTCTTCCCCTTTCCAGAGGCTGAAGTACGTCGTGAGCTGGAGCTTTTTTTTTCTCCACTCTTCAACATGGACATATTGTTGGCTGCTTCCATGATCTCGATGAGTAGATCCGCGGGAATGTCGACAGCGACCTTCTTAAGCAGCTCTCCATCCTCGATGACCTTGTGGAGGCCAACCTTAGCCAGTTCTGGATAAGCGTCGGAGAATATATAATTCTCCACTTTGACTACGATAGCAAGGAACTCTTGGATGTCAGCAGCATCTAGCTTGGTGACATTGAGGTCCCGATAACCCTTGCGACCATCACGCCCTGCCGCCGCATAACGAGCCATGGTTTGGTTAGCTGCATGACCTGTCTTAGGACGAATCCAGATTATGGCCTGATTCTCTTTCTCAGTCCTCTGATCCTCTGGAACATAAGCGATCGGTTCTCTTGAAACTCCATGGATTGCCATGGTGTTCTCCTTTTTGTTTTAGGGGTGCTCCTTGATTGGATGCCCCCTTTGAGTGAAAGACTGGGGACTCAATAAAGAGTCCCCAGTTCAACGTTCTGTTAAGTCAAGCGCTCGAGCTTTGATGCAACATAATGACAGTAAGCACTGACTGCTGCCCAAATACTATCTGTAACTCCGACGAGAGTACACTCAGTCATCAACTCATTGTCTCCGGCCATCTCATAATCGGTGACTCTGATATTTACCACCAATGAGAAGTAGTTCTCTGGTAAAGTAGCCGCAGCGTCGTTCTTATAACGATCCATAGCGGCCGGAGGGTCAAGACGATAATCATCATAGACATCATCACTGAAGTCTACAGCAGCTCCGCTGGCTCCCCAGTACCAAGCGACGAGAAGTGGATCTCCTGCTAGGAACCTAGTGATCATGTAGTTAGTCTCTCCGGAGGCTTGTCCGATACCAATCGTGGCTTGACTATATGGTATAGTGACGGAGCCTTCAACCGTCAGTCTTCCCAAGTGAGCTGAGACAGCAACATCGTCATTATAGAAGTTGAATTCGACGTTGTTGACCAGAGTGAGAGAGATGGTCGGTGCTTTTACGTCCACCCATTCAGCCTTAGCGACAGTAGCTGTTGCATCAGCTGTACCCTCATCCACAAGACTGTCGGTAGCAACAAGAGTTATGGTCAGTGCAATCACTGTGAGAGTAGTATACTGTCCATCGTTCAGTGCAGACCCTCTGACCGTGATTTTGTCACCTGCTGTGAATAGAGTTGTCCAATCTCCGGCTCCCCTAACGATAGTTTTAGCAGCACTGTTGAAGGTCAAGTCTGTGGGCGTCTCTCGGACTGAGTATTCATCCAAGAAAGCAATTGTGCAGTCTTGATACTTGAGTGACCTCTCGATGTCGAAACTGTTTTCCACATTACCAACGACAGCCGACAGATCCTTCTGCGCCCATTCAGCTGCCTTCATAACAGCTTCCATGTTAAGGACCCCGCCCGTTTCTCCAGTGAATGTCAATGAAGCAACCAGCGTCCCACTTGCCAGTTGGTCAATATCCCCCTCTCCACTGGCTGGTTGGAGGAACCGGACAACGTGGGCCCACATGTCAGTGGTAGCCACTACGTAAGGGATGTTCGACAGGACGTTGTTAGCAGCTGTCTGTGCAGCAGCCCCTTCTGAGGCTCCACTCTGGAAGAACAGAGGCAACATAGCAGCTATGTTATAAGCGTGCCCTTCCATAGGTAATGTGAATTCAGCAGGTTCACCGGTCTGGACCGTATTATATTCCCTGAGATGCCGAGGTGAAATACCCCGGGCCTGCTCAGAGTCAATAGAACCCGAAGGCGACTTCAAGTTTGCGTGGTCCGTGAGAGGCAAAGCAAACTTGGCCGAATCAGTCCCATTCCCCTGGATCCCAGTCTTAGTAGCTCCAAAGTCAGGATCGGAGGCCACATGCGTGGCCAGTGTCACACCCGCGTCTGGGGTAGTGACTTCGATACCATAGATATCTTGCCAAATACTACGATCAGCCATGAGTTAATCTCCTTAATGAACTAATTTAATGGAAGTCCTATTTTGGTACTTCCTTAATTGCGTGATTTCCTATGTCTTGGCTTGCGTGCAGACCTTGCTTCTTCGTCCCCTCCTCCACTGGAGGGATCAGCCTCTCCGGAATCAGAAGCTTCATCAGCTCTAACATTGGAGCTACCAGGTTCTGATTCCCGAGGTTCAGCAGAAGGCTCGTTACTGAACGGTGCCTTACCAACTATCTCGTAGGACCCCTTCAACAGGTGTCTCAGGTCTCCTTCGTTAATTTCTACTTCCTCTCCCCTGAGCAATCTAGACCTGAGCTCGGGTGGTCTATTCAAAAACTGCTGATGAAATCTGACTCCCCGGCCCTTACCTTTGATTATTACATTTCCCATGATTATCTCCTTTAACTATTTCTGCGATGCTCACTTAAGCCAAAACCGGTAAAGTTTCTATACACTCGATATCAGCATTCAACGAGCTGCCATAGAGTAATTGATTATTGATAGTCAATTGGCCAAAGACGATACCTCTATAATCAAAATGTGCAGCCCTGCCACCTAGATCCTTATTAGCAAAAAATATTCTTCTGCACATATCAACTATTTTTAGATTCTGTTCCAATGCTTCACTTCTATCCAAAAGTTTGCTCAGGATATAGACGTTCACTGAGCGGGTTACTTGATCTCGCCCGGTGTATTTATGAGACCTGTTCTCCCCCTCAATTCCCACAAACAAAACTGGATAAACCGGCTGAGGTGGAAGCGTAAAGCTCTTGAAGCTCCTAGTACTAGAGAGAAAACTCTCGACTCCCACATTATATTTTTTAAAAGTCGAGGTAAGAGTATCCACCAGAGTCTTAGCGTCGGATTCAATTAATTGAGAAGAAGAGGTACCCCCTACTCCATCGTGGAGCCCATCTCGGCTGTAACAATCAAGTTCTATAAAAGCAGAGCTAATGAACCCATTCCTATAAGGAGTAGGATTACTCCCAGGAACAATGTTCTCCATGAGAGTCTCATACATCATATCAACTTCGGTGTCTGGATCAGGAATCAACCAGTCTGAGGCATTTGTTATAAACAGATCCTTGACCTTCTCTATGATCCCCATAGACGACCGCATGGAAGCCTTTGACTTATTTTTGTGGGAAAAGGCTTCTATCCGAATCCTTCTGATATTATTTATGACTCCGTTCCAAATTCCGTCAGATCTTTCTTCAATAGGTAAAACGGAGACCACAGGATACTTCATTGGATTATGAGCAGGACCGAGATAGACCTTTTTAGTACTCGTCAGGGTTCCACCCGCATTCGTCTGGGTTTTAATCGTCTTTTGGACCGACTGAAGTAACCTTAACATGGTAACCGTCTCAGCCATCTAATTCATCCCTCCCAAATGCCTATTAAATTTGAACAGCATACTATCGGGAATATATGGAGCAATTCTTTCACGAAAATGAATAGAACCTTCTTTACGGAAATAGAACCTCACAGATTTACTATGATTAGAAGGAATAGGATTAGGATCGAAACCCTGCATAGCAAGCCAACTCTGAACTAACTCATACTCATGTGTCTCTAAACTCCCCACATGAAGACTGTGCCGAACATATTGACTCCCTTCCTGAGTACTTCCATCGTCACACCACCAAATAGCTAAAGCCAAGTCACTTACATAAGATAAAATTTCTTCGGTAACAACTTTTTTGCCTTCTGGATAAAACACATGACGCCACTCAGTTAACCAAGGATGGCACCGAGAATTACATCGCCATGCTTCATAGACCCTATGGTTCCTCTTATTATAATACTCCACTTGACAAGGTTCAGCATTAAATAAAGTCCCAAACTTAGCTATCTTCCAACAGAGATAAGACTTCTGAGTCGGACCGTGGCCAAGAGATAATTGGGTGTTGTGACTTTTTTTATTCGGAAGACTTAGATACCCATCTCCCAACATAGTTCCCACTAATATGTTAACTTGTTCTGGAGACGGTTCAAAAAGTTTGTGATTGCGGCAGTTAATCCCCAGAGCTCTAAGTTGATTTCCAGCCCAACTATCAGAATAACCCAGAGCTCGGCTGATCTCGTTGTGGGTTAAACCCTGATCGTGCAGGCGTTCTACTTCACTAGTTTGTATCAACTCATCCATGTTTCCTACCTTATCAGACACTTTCAGTAGCATCTGGGGATCAATGCAGAGGTGTTTTCAGTAACACCTAAAGAGCTCAGATCAAACTTGATCTCCTACTGAGGGAGGCCACTCATACTCAGCATAATTAGTAACGTCCCTCCCGTAGCGATCGACCTCATAATCAATCTGAATTGGATCAAGGTCCCTAGCAACTATAGCCTTACCAGGAATAGTGATAATTCCACCTTGCAAGGCCCTGATCAAACGATCATAGAGTCGCCCATACCTTTGAGAAGTGGCAGAGGCATCGGGTACCTCCTCGGTAAAAATTGTATCCAAGATGTTTGTCGCGGCCAATAAAGAGCTGAGATGGACAATCATCCCTGGATAATTATAAACTCGTATATAATGAATATCTTCCTTAGCGAATACTCCGTTCCAGAGTTCCTTAGCAATGATAAGAAAGGTATCAGTGGTTGTAAAAGGATCATCAGTAATAGTTCCCGTTCCCTGAGTCCCAGACAGTTCACTCTCTACATCAAACTCAGACTCAGAAGTAAATTCAAGTTTGTATACCTGAGAAAAGAGAGTGGTAGCAGATTCATTTACAACAAGCTCCTTGGTTCCCCCAGCATTCTGGAGAAGTAAAACTCCTTTGCCTTGATTATGGATAGCAGCTGCAGGTTGATCAACTCTGGGTACCTCGGTTAAATTACTCCCATAATAAAGCTCAAGTTGACCTCTCAACTGAGAATCATTCCTAAGAATAAACCCCCGTATATCTTGAGGACTCATAACCTTGAATAAATGTTCTTCGTCATCTATGAGTTGTGGGATCAAATCCACAATATCCATGTATGTCGAAATAGCTTCAAGAACGGGCATCTACACCTCCGTCATTCATTCAATTGTAATATAAACACAAAATAACAGTTTCACAACACTTTAGAGATTAGAAAATACTTCGAAAGAATAGATATCTGACCTCCATTCCCCTGAGGGCATGACGATATAAGCCTGTAGTTCCCAGAACCCTACTTCATCTAGATCATCGGCAATTGTAGTATATTTGATCTTCCCATCAGTCCCATCGGAATCAAATACAGTAGGCTTGGACTTAATGGCACCCTTTGGAGGCTTGAAGATCATCTTCTGAGTGGTAGCACCAGAAACATCCACCACCACACTGCCGTCCTTGATAGTAGCACGAAAAACAGTGCCTATGTCAAGTTCATGGATTTCGTTAACGCTCATAATTCTACCTCAAAGTCTATAGGGCTCAATAATGCAACTCCAGATTAACCTCAGGCTCGACGAAAAGATCAAACTGTAGAACTTGTTCAATAGACGAATCCAGTTCTACCAGCCGGTTTATTTGCAAGTCAAAATCTATGAAGTCAGCGCTCAAGATCAAACTCCACTTTCTGTCTAATGTACAGACCCGGGCAAACAACTCCATTGATCCTATGGTTCGTCCACATTATGTCACCACAGAAAATGCACTTTCCCCTTTGATAATAAGTATAATTCATAACACACCTACAACGGACGTTATCCTGACAGCATCATTCCATACAGGATATCTACCTCCTTTGTAATGAGTGACTTCGACAATCACACCATCTCTACGGGCTATTAGGGGTTACTGTAGTTACGTTTTGTAGCAGCCGTAAAGGCCAGATCGGAAACGTTATTGAGATCGCCTTGATTTAGATCATCAGGATCAACTATGATGGCCATTTGTTCCCTTTACCAAGCCCATAAGAATCGGGTCAGTATCCAAGCATGTAGGAAAATTTGAGGTTAGGGAATCAATCGGCCTCTTCATGAGAGTCACCGTTGGACTCATCCTCAGATTCCTCAGCGTCCTCAGATTCCTCAGCGTCCTCAGATTCCTCAGCGTCCTCAGATTCTCCAGATTCCTCAGATTCTCCAGATTCCTCAGATTCTCCAGATTCCTCAGACTCTTCAGATTCCTCAGATTCTCCAGATTCCTCAGATTCCTCAGACTCTTCAGATTCCTCAGATTCCTCAGACTCTTCAGATTCCTCAGATTCCTCAGACTCTTCAGATTCCTCAGACTCTTCAGATTCCTCAGATTCTCCAGATTCCTCAGACTCTTCAGATTCCTCAGATTCCTCAGACTCTTCAGACTTGGGTGCGTCCGTGAGACCATGAGGATTATTAACGTCTACGACTCCTTCGCCGTAGAGTTCATCTAATTTTTCTTGAGAATAAAATTCTGGAGTATCGCCCATCACGGGGTCCGCAATCTTACGCCCCTGGGCATAGATTCCCATTCTCTCCCGTTTTGTGAAATAGGTACGTTCTGGTGCTTTTTTCTTTGCCATGATCATATACCTTTCTTTATCTGCAGTAGGGGAGGGCCTAAGCCCTCCCCAAACCTCAGATATGTGATCAGCAGTTAAGCTGTATTCTTAACGATGTACCGCCAATCGGTATGACCCACACCAGCGTGGTATGAGAACCTGAAACGGGCAACGATCTGATTGGTAAATGCCAACTCAGAATCAGCTCCCTGTGAAGCAGTGGCTGGCATAAAGACATTCAGCCAGAGCAGTTGCTTGTCAAAGGCTCCAAGGTACCATGCATCCGTGGCTGCCAAGAAGATGGAAGATACGATGGTAAGATTTCCGGCCCCAAGATCCTGAATTGGATTGTAAGTTGGGATATTCTGGACATCACTAGTAGTGCCCGTAGCTATCAAGAGATCACTCTTGAAGATCTTAGCAGCGGTAGCCTTGAGAGCAGTTGGGATCAAGACGGCTGAGGGGACTACATCAATGGGATTTCCAGCTTCATCTACCATTTTTGCAAACAACTGATAAACCTTGTCTATATCGGTGTAGTCCACCAAAGCGTTAGAGGCCTCAAGGTTATCGTTGACCTGCCCATCAAAAGCAGAGTGATCATCAGAGTAGAGATCAGTGTTGGCCATAGCAGTACCTTTGTATGTAGCTGCTGCTGAGGTACCCTCTTCAAAGGCACTTCGGGCCAAACCCTCGATAGTCTGAATGATCATCTTGGCTTTGTGTTGACCTGAAGCCCGACCAATCTCCTTGGCCAGTTTGAGGACCTCACTGGTCCGGTCTTCGAAGATAACCTCTCTGGTCAGTGAGATCATGCGACCGAAGTCTGCCATGACGATCTTCCAATCTTTCTCACCGAAATCAGTCTCTTCGTAAGCCATCCCTTGACGCCTGAGCAACGGAGTAGAATCCGCAGCGCTGAAGCCAGCTACCAGCTCGGAATCCACATGAGTGGCTTCTGATTCACTGACCAACATTCCCACGTTGCCTACTGCCAGATCATACTCTTCAAGGATATCCTTGTGAATAATCTTCTGGGCAATAGTCGGAAAAGCAGACGTATTGAGACCCTCTGCCACTTCCACAGCAGGAGCACCGAGGTCGACATCAACCAAGTCCTCAAACAGCTGCCGGAGCGAAAAGTCTGAAGGTTTCACTTTACCTGAATCCAACAGGCCCTCTATAACCTCCCCAGCCGCTTGGTATCCCAGTCGAGTGTCTCCACCCGCCTGTTCAACCTTGGTATCGATTAATTCACGGAGATTTTTCATCAATCAGTCTCCTTATGCGCCGACTGGGAGCAGCTTTTGTAGGGCAAGTACGTCGACCAACACCTTGAGAGATGTTACCGTACTCGTGGTTTCCCATGCCCAAGCAATGGTATTAACAGACCCGTCTGCTACCAATGCACCGGTGACCCATTTGAGACCAGCCCCGAAGTTGTATGATGCCGAGGTTACCGGGACCTCAACAATACACTGAGTGTAGATGAGAAGAATCTGAGGACCATCTGCGTCCTTAGACAACATAGCACAAACACCAACAAATGTGGCATCGTCCGTATCTGCTGTCATCTTCTCGACCCCATTTGCCCCATCCGACATCAGAAAGTCTCCAATCTGAATATCATCAGCGGCAGTCTTCTTAGGAAGAGTTACCCTTCCGAAGATGGAATCCCCAGGCTGGTAGATAACAGTGGCTTGTAGATCAGCCATAGCTTATCCCCTCCCTATTTCTTGTGATGTGATTGTGATTTGATTGAACGGACGAGTGAAGTCTCTTCACCTTCATTAAGCGACTTCTCTCCCTCGCCCCCTTCTTCAGCTTCCTCACGAGCACGTTGTCCGTTGCCAGCAACTGTACCCTCTTCAGAAGCAGTCTGAACCAACTTTTGCCTGTCATCGATACGCTCCCGGATCTCCTCGTCCGTATCTGCCCTCATCAAATCTTCAATAAAGGTCGGTGATACGTGTTCGGAATCCAGGTCACTCTCGTCAACAAGCTCATGGACCTTCTTACTTTTGTCAGCGATTTGCTCCTTAAGCTCGAATTCATCGACCTTAGTCTTAAGTGCATCGCGTTCTCCTGTGACCCCAGAAAGCTCGGTCTTCAGAGTGGCATTCTCGGCCTCGAGGGTAGAGATCTGGTCATCAGTTTCGGCACTGGCCTTAAATGATTCTTTAACCTCCGTCTCGATTTGAGCCACCAACTCTGGAGCTCCCTGTCTTAAGGCTTCAAGAGTCAAATCAGAGATTTTCATATCTGACTCCTCATCTGGTTTTGGGTTGAGCACCATTTCAGCGACCTTATTGTTCCAGCTCTCCATCATCAAAGAGAGCTCTCTACCTATGGCTTCACGAGGAAGGTGAGAAGCCATCAGCTCGACTACCTTGCCCCCTGCAGAAGCATAAGTGACGAAATCTACAGAATTCAAAAACATAATCTCTTCAACAATATAAGTAGGGGGAGTAGTCTCCAGATCAGGATCAAAACTATCTTCACCCCAAAGACGACCATCCTTTGCAGTAGCTTCCCTGACCTTAGCATGAGCGTCAATAGAAGCCCCTACGTCCTCCGGATGATCAGCGGCAAATTGGAATAACCACTCAGTCTCGGGGTTATTTACCATTTCTACGATGGCATAAGAAGCGCCGTTTCGACTATAACTCTCCCGAGCCATTCCGGTGAGATCACGAAAACTCCGACCAAACCAGCCAAATCCGTGATCCAAATACATCTTAGGTCGTTCTAGGATCAAGCCGGCTACCGACTCGGCTACCTTTTTGGAATAGAAATACCTGTTCTTGGAAAGACCCTTCTCAATGAGCTTAACAACCAGCTTATTTTTACCAGAATCATCGGCTTCTAAGACTTGGATAGAAGAGAACTCCCTAATTGAGATCTCTTCTATACCGGAAAGTCGACCTAACTGAAGAGGAGGGCCTAGTGGACCCTCGAAAGTGGGATTGTTAATATGGGTTCTCATTCAATTCTCCGGTTCTGTGAGCACGAGTGCGCGACCCTCTCGACTCTAACTTATATTAACCACTGTCTCCAAGCAAGGAAAATTATTAAGGATCCTCAAACATTTCCTGCAATTTATGTGTGACATCTTTCTCTTTAACGTCGTTACACGAAGTCCCTAGTACTTTAAATTCAAAAGTACCGTAATAATTCCCGCGGTTGAACTTCCTGAGTATAAAGAGGATACTCATCCAGATAGGTGTCCCTTTCCCGAATTTATTGACATCAAATGATTTTTCCATTTCCTCCATAATCTGAGCCTTGATCTTCTCTCTCTGCACAGTCGTGTATTCTCTGATACTGGACATCTTGTAGCCTCTTCAATTAAGGTCATTAGATTATTCGTTTGAAATCAACCAATTAGAAAAGCGTATATGTTTCCTCTCCAGAAAGACAGTGGCGTTTCGGTAGAGGTAAGCGTAGAACTCCATTACATGCGCTCTCTTCCCAAGCCTATACATAAAGTGGTTGTCTTTTGATTCCACGGGTCTATCAATACCACAGGTATCCTTGATAAAAAACAAGACCGGGGCCATTCCATAAATAACCACAATTAAAGATTTTGGTGATCTAGTAGGAGTAAAAACAGTCCCATCTCCGTCGAAATAACCTCGGATCCAATGGTAAATTAAATCATCAGGAACCTTCGTAGGTGCCTCTAATTTGAAAGTCTTCCTGGGCATAATACCTTTATCTACAAGATCATTGAAAATCTTCCGTGAGCATAATGATATGTACGAGAAAGGATGACCAAAATTGTTAACCCTGTCTTTTACAGGATTAGTGGCCTCAAGATCGGACAGAAATCTGACCAGATGTTTTCTATCTTTCCTCCCTAATCTGATTATGAGCCTCTTTCGCTTACTATCAGTAACCAGACCGTCAGCTGCTATGAAACCTAACCAATAAGCTTTCTGCTCTGTATCAATAATTTCGAAGAAGTCTTCATTGAAGAAGTATTTCCTTTGGTAGAAACCGGGGCTTCTACGTACCATCCCAACCTTGTCTAATCGAATTCTCACCTGTTTCACGGTAAGACCAAGTCTATCTGATACACCTCTAACAGATAAACCAGACTCGTAGAGTTTCTTAACCTTAGAAATCTCTTGAAGAGGGACAGACATTATTTCTTTTTCCCCTTTTTCGAGTGTTTTCCGCCTTTTTCAGGATGTTTTCGATTATGTTGACCAGGGCTCATCTTCTTGAAATTGCTAGGCCTATTATCCTTCTTATTACGGTTTTTATGGTGAACTACCTCGCCCTTCTTGGCTTTGGTCACACGGCGTCTGAAAGATTTGCTACGTCCTCCTCATCATCGCCAGCGGCCGTTATTTTTACCAAATTGACTTCGTCCCTTCTTCCCATGAACTTTGGCTTTTCCTTTTGCCACTGAAAATCATCACCTCCTTAATACATTTGAAAGACCAACTTCTTCCGTTCTAAGTAAACGCTCCCAGAATCATACAAAAATTCATAAAATCTTTTAGGGGACAGATTAAGGGTGAAAGTGCTCTTATTACTTTCCTGCCTTATACTACCAAAACCAACTATTTCTTGAATCCATTCCAAAATCCCCAAGGAGGCCGAGGTAATCTTAGCTCTTATCCTCCCACTTCTCTTATGCACATAAACGCTCCCATCTCCATCAAAGTAACCCCGAATAAAATGTAGATTCAACCGAGAAGGAATCCCTGTAGGCGGTTCCAGAGAAAAGGTTTTCCTAGGTATAATACCATGAGACTCCAAATCCCTACACATCTTGGCAGAAGAGATGCTTAAACGGTAACCACCATTGGGCCCCTTACTTTTCCAACGCCTAAGAGGCCTTGAAGAACCCAAAACAGAATTCAGCAAGATTAAATGGGACTTGTCCTTAGCAGAGAGATTTAATGTAAGTCTTCTTCCACCTCCGTGCTCTGGAGACCTTAATCCACCGTCTGCAGCTATGAAACCTAACCAATAAGCTTTCTCTGGGCTATCGATGATCTCGAAGAAGTCTTCTCGATCTAGAGAATATTTTCGCTCCGGTCCAGTCCTGCCCTTGGGCATTACCGCTTACCTTTCCTTTTCTTCCGACTGTTAGGACCAGACTTAATTTTCATTTTATGGTTCTTCCTAACCCCATCTTTAAACCGGTTGTCAATCTTCTTATGGAGTTTTTTAGATTTACTAACTTTGGTCATCACTTCCCCTTCTTTTTTCTACGAAGTTTAAAGCCCTCTTTTCCGCTCTGCCACGGTTCTTCCTCCTCTTGGACTTCAGAGTTCGTTTCTTAGTCCGAATTGGAAATTGAGTTGAAGTAACAGTCATTTCTTATGTTTAAAAAACTGAACCTCTTTTTCCCTTTTCTTCGCAGCGGATTTACTACCCCAGGGACCCAAGCGTTTCTTACCGTCCTTAGAAAAGAGGGCATATTGCGTGGTCTTCCCCCGCTTCCGAGGTTTAATTATTTCCTTCATCAGTTTACAGCCTCTCCGCTCTCTCCTAGATTAATCAAAATATAATTCCTGATGTCGATTTCATTCGTTACATCTATAGCATAAAGTTGAGCTTGACCTTTTAATCTTAGGATGATGATAATTTCTTCTACCACTTCATCAAGATCTTCAATAGAACTCACATCTTCATCAAGGATGAGCCCCGGAATTCGGGTGTCCCCATCGTTAGGAGTCCGCATCGCCGTTTTCCTCGTCTTCGTCATCACCCTCGCCGTTCATCTCAGTTTCCTCGGCCTCATCAGCCAATCTCATAGCTCTTTCTTTGGCCATTCTGTCCATTTCTTTTTCCCAATTATATCCAGCCTTGGCAGACAATGTAGCCTTGCTGACGATACCCATTTCGCCCTGCATCTTCATTACTTCAGCCTGTTCCTTCATATCATCGGTCATAATAGCGGGGAACTCTATGAAGATGGGAACCCTTTCTGTAGATACTCTCTTCATAGTTACACTGGAATCCATCTGAGCTTTAATCTGTCCCCAAATCTTCTCTCGGTCATCTCCCCGCAGAACAGCTTCGTTTACCATAACCTTGATAGCTTGAATATTCCTTATAGAATAAGTAGGGACTTTGACTGTCTTCTTAAGCGTACCCGCTTCTATGGCAGCCTTAATAACCACGCGGTACATCTCTTCAAACACTTCAATGAAGAATTCCTGTTGTGACCTAATAAACTGGCTGAACGGAGTATCTGCCTTGCGAATTGAAGCATAAACCTGCTGGTCTGTTCTCTGTACTAAGATATGGATCGGGAGTTTTGTACCAGCTCCTATATTATATAGAATAGCTAACCCATCCTCTTTAGCATCATCAGATTCAAGTTTCGGAGACTCGATCCTATACGAAACATTCTCCGTCTCTATCAACATAACTCCACCGCGGGGCGAGCGACGTTGACGAGTAGTATCTTCTGTAGTCCTACCACCTTTGATCTCTTTGATCCAGACTACTTTAGCCCTTTCATGATTCAAACGGATTCTATCCATCAACCAATCTTCAAAGAACTTCAGATGCCGCATAACTGACTGGAGAGGAACTCTACCTCTCAACTCAACATCAATCCCAGTTTTAATATGTTGTATCCACGGAGATTTGTTCTGTATAACCTCCTCGCTAGAACTCGTCTGATTCTTCTGTTTCTTAACAACTTTAGCAGGACTTTTGACAGGTTTAACATCTTGCATATACTGCACAAGATCTGGAACCCATCTACTCACTTCCCGAGCCTGGTCCGTCCCTGTAGGAGTAGAACTGTATTGCCAGTGGTAACCTTCTCGAGCCTCAATATCTTCTTTATTAGTCCGAATATTCTGGATTTCCAGAGGGCGTACACGGCGGATAGAGACATCGCCCGTCTTCTTATCAATATAATAAGCGATAAATAGCTCACCCTCTATATTGAACATCTTAACTAATTGTTTTTCACGTCTTATCATCTTATTCTTATTGCGGAAAGTGTTGATAATTTCCATAATTTTATGATTATCGACGTGGACCTTAACTCCGCCACCAATGGTATAACTAGTCCAGTTATCTATGATGCTGGTGCAAAGAGGGTCTGCGAAATACTTATGCAGAGCAGCAGCCTGCATAGTATGCAATTCTTCTAGCGCTTGTCCGTCGTGTTCAGTGAAGTAGACCCCAGAGATATAAGTCCCAACAAAATGCTCTATGACCTTCCTGATCTTCTCACTAACTGCCTGCAGCTTCCCACCGATAGTAACCTTGAGATCCCCCTGCCCTGGGGAATCATCTGCCTCATAGAGATAAGAATGATCATCTTGGCTTTGTGGGGATCGATCGGGTCCGGATCGTTCACTCCATCTTTTTTCCTCCGCCGCACTTTCAACTGCAGCCTCCCCTGCCTGTATCTGAGCATCTTCTATACTTATCAAAGAGCTAGGTTTGAAAATTCGTGTTAGTAAATTAGGAACTTTAGGCTTTGTATCACTTACCATAGGTCAGGCCTTTCCGTTTGCTCATTTTCCTGGGGTTTGTAATATTCGTCATCATCGAAATCAACCTCTTCATAGAAGTCGTCCTCTTGGGCTTCAGCTTCACCATCTTCTACGTACTCGAACTCATTATTTACCAAATTATAGACTCCACCCGCCATGCTCTGGAGCAGATCAACGGAGCCCCGGGGTTTATGATCCACCTTATTCTTTTTATAGTCGATCTCTGCGCCCTTAGCTTCAATATTCCAATATTCGTGCTGAGGCAGCAACAACCTATCATCATAAAGAACATCTTTCAGCGCTTGCATAGGTCCCAGAATCTGACCCTCAGTAGAACGCCTGGACAGTCCACTCCCGTCGGGAGCCCTCTTATCTAAGATAACCTTTGTAGCTGTGCGGTCAATTGACAATCTTGCAATCTTGTAGCCTTGAGAGCGTAGAATTTGAATTGAATCAATTGAATTATGCACAAAGATCCCAGAACTAAGGGCGAAGTTATGATAAACGGGTACCTCTATATCATAAACATCTTGAAGAGTTCCCTCCTCAATCTTTACAATCCTATGATTATAATAAACCCGCTTTCCCTGTTCTTCATCAAACCTCCACTTCTTACCTCGGATTCCAGACTGACGATCCACTCCCACCATCTTAGCTCTATATTCCGGATCTTCCCATTTCTTCCTAACGATCTCCGAGATTGACTGCCTGGTCGACCGACTGTGTTTATTACCTTTATTAAACCTACCATTAGTATTATTCATCATTGACTTAGAACGCTTTTTACAGGCCTCCGGGGATCTTGCAGATTCCACTGCTCTTTTGTTCATTGCCAGTAATTTCTTCCTCTCAGAGCCTCCCCATCGAGCACGTAGAGCCCTACTCTTCTTTTCCCTAGCCGATCTCCTTAATTCAGAATCCGACCGAACAGCAGCCCAATAAGAGAGAAACCCAAAACTAGGAGAGCCCTTATGAACCTCAAGATGTTCCTCTACAGTTAATATTTGGAGATTCTCTGGAGTGTTGTTAAAGGGATTCCTGTCAATATGGTGTACGTTATAACCGGGTGGAGCTTCTCCTTTTACCATTCGATGAATATATTCCCAAGATTCTCTCCGGGGTTGATATACCCTTTTATATCTCCTAAACTTATTGGTCCTATTAGCTTTTAACTGCTTAGTGAGAAACGGCATCAAAGATTGACCGGGACTCAAGGATCCAGCCGGAACATATTCTCCATTCCTGAGCATGAATGGATGATTAGGAGTGCACTGAATAATCTCTCCATTGTCTAGATGAATCTTAAGTGTCCTCGCTTTACGTCCTGTCTTTCTCACGTTCTTAGCCTTAGCTGGGACAATCTTCTCTCCGTCAAAAGCGTATACCCAAAATTCCTTATCTCTTCCGAACTCATCAACCAAGTCTCTAATTGGAACATCTCTTCCATCCAGCAAAGCTATTTTAGTATCCCCCACCAAACATTGGAACCCGTCAAAGGTGATCAAAGCCAAAT
>SDBV01000584.1_pt1 | contig 52594 bp, 106 predicted proteins | sample 2277081 | NCBI WGS metagenome assembly SDBV01 (sample SAMN10402039, study PRJNA504765) | marine sediment metagenome | isolation source: marine sediment core GS10_PC15, 223 cmbsf | place: Arctic Ocean: Southern Knipovich Ridge | collected 2010
CTAATCTAGGTAAAGATATTGCCCTAGTAGAAACATCTAGTCCTATAGATAAATCTTTTTGTGTTGGTAAAGAAAGTTCTTTTTGTGTAGCTGATATTCCTTTAACACTAATTCCACTAATACCAATAGCTGCAGTAGATGGAGAAATTGATAAACCTCCTACATCAGTTATTTTAATTGAAGGTGTTTTTACTTGTGGAACTATTGGTTTAGGTAATAAAGAAACTTGTTTCAATGCTTGTTGTTGTTGTCTGAAACTAGCTAATGTTTCTCCAGCTAAATCACTTGGTTTCAATTCTCTAAACACAAACTCTTTTCCCCTAATAAATAATGGTCTTTCAAATGATAAAAGAGTTCCAATAAGTTGTGGTGTCTTTCCTCTTGCTCTTGCAAAAGGTTTTGTAACATCTTTAAAAGAAGTTCTTACTTGAAAGATAGTAAAGAAGTTTTCTACCTCCGCTACTTGTCTTGCTCTTGAAATTGCTTGAGATTTAGATATTCTTCTTCCTGGCGGAGGGATTGTTAGGGTGTCTAAATCTCTTCTAGAAAATTTGAATTGTTTCTCGGCTTCAATAAATGCTCTACTAAACTCAGCACCTTCAGTTAAAGATTTAGGTAAACTCTTTAAATCTATTCCTACTTTAAATCCTTTTCCACCCACTCCAGTAATTCCTAGCTCTTCACTAACTAATCCTTTTAATGCAAACTGTTCTGTTAAATCTAGTCCTTTTAAAGTTTTTATATTTAATTCTAGACTTTCTCCAGTTATTTTTGTTACATCAACAACTTGTCCACCAACTTTTCTTTGTGTGGCAAAGAAAGGATCTTTTCCTTCAACTAAAAATGGAGTTTCTATTACAGTAATCTTTGGAGGTTTAACTCTAACAAGTTTGGGGTCGAGTCCTAATAAGTCTCTAAAACCACTTTGTTCAAATACTTGGATTGGTGGAGCTGTTTCAGATAAGATTGTGAACTTCCCTACTCTAACTACCTTCCCTTCTGGAGTTACTATTGGGATTGAAATTTCTTCAAACTGTGGAGTTTTAGGTCTTCTTAATGGTTTTTCTGTAATTCTTGTTCTTGGTAATCCCCCAAAAGTAGATGCTCCTAAAATTACTCCTCCCCCAATACCTGCAACCTTTCCTGTTAAAGTTGGAGCTTCTAGTCCACTAACTATTGATAATCCCGATAGACTTCCTCCTATTAATGTTTGACCTAGAGTACCAGCAACTTTAAATCCTTTTATACCTAAACCTATAAAAGCAACTTCCTCCGGAGTTGTTGGTGTAAATGCTGAAGCAATAACTCCTACCCCTCCAACAACAATCTTAACTCCACCTAATATTGGTTGTTCGTCAAATGTTTCTACTCCTTCTGTAAATATTTGTTCACCCCCAGCAAATATTTGTTGTACTGTTTTAAATGGGGCAAATATTCCTGTCTTAATAAGTTCAGGTCCACCTCTTAATGGATCTCTTCCAGCTAAAGCAAAACTTTCTTTGAAGGTTAAAGGTTCTTCTCTAAAAATATCTATTGCTCCACCAATAACTGGAGCAACAATCTGACTTCCGAATGCTGCAATGGGTCCAACTTGAATTGGTCTTAACTCACCAACATCTTTTGGTGGTTCAATTCCTAATTGAGTTAATTGTTCTGGGAATTGTAAAGCACTTGGTCGAGCTTCAGCTCTTGGGGTGCCTACAACAACTAAATCTTGTCTTGCTTCTTCTTGTCTTGCTCTAATTGTTTGTGCGAAATCAGAAGGATCAGATATTACTTCTCTCGCTCTTAATTCTCTTTCTAATGCTGAACCTTCAAACCCAGATGGAGCTGTTACTGCTGCTGCAAATGCTGCAGCACCTGAAGGTTCTGGAACTGCAACTTGTTCTGCTCTTGTTAATTGTCTTTGTAAGATTGGTGATAAACCTCCCGCTTCTATTCTTCCTGCTTGAAACTCACGGACTTGTGTTCCAAGTTTTCTTTCAAAAGCTTCAGCTGTTTCTCTAGCTGCCTTTCCTCTTTGTGCTAATTGGATAGCCTTACTTGCTCCAACCCGAGTAATAACAAACCTATCTGACAAACCTGATAGTCTCCTGGTTTCTTGTAGAGCAGCATTCAAAGCATTCCTCTCTCTTCCCAGTCTTGCAATATCCTTTGATAATCCTCTACCTCGTAAGGCATCTCTTTGTTTGTCAATGCTTTGAATCCTTGATCGTAATCTTTCTTGTTCTGATTGTATAAACTGTCTACCTCTTGTTGATTGTTCTTGCTGTTCTTGAATACGTTCTAATTGTTCTTGAGAAATCTGTGGTTGAACTGGACGTGGTGCAGGTCTTCTTCTTTCTTCTCTGATTGCTGCACCTACTCCACCAGCTCCAACTTGTTGTGCTAATCTTTGTTGTTGGATTAAAGTTCCATTAACCATACATTATATAGTAGTTTGATTATTATATATATTTTGTCTAGCTTGTAAATATATAAATAGAAAATTTGGGTTTTGGGTTCATGCCACAATTCCAATCAGAAGAATCAGTTTTCAATATGGCTTTAGCATATTTGAAACGTATGGATAAACTCCTTTCATTATGTGCAACATATTCTATGGTAGGAGATATTATTAATTGGCAAAATACTTTAATGGTATTATACAGAGAACTTTCAATTAAACTAACTGATGATGAAATTAAAGAACTTCAAGGTAATGGAACTAGAAAGGTAAATCTTATGAATCCAACTAAAGAAGAAGCTACAATTCATAATATAAATTTGTTTTGTAACAGTCGGAGAAACTTAAATTTATATAGGAAACAAATTCTATTTTTATTAAACCACTTAGAAATAAATATAAGAAAGAAGATGCAAAAGAAAGGAATGTTACTCCCAAGCAAAGACGATCCTATGTATGCAATCACAAAAAGATAAGATGGGGCACGTATGTCAAGATTGGTTTCCTAAAGGAACTTTCAAAGGTCAAATGAAAGATGGTTTTTATATGGATGATACTTTAAAAGCTCAGATAGATATACTTCTAAAGAATATAAGAAATGATTGGGACTTTACAATCATTGTAACTGGGGGTGGAGAAGTAAGAGTAGGTAAAAGTGTAATTGGTATGCAGATTCTTGCTTATTGGACTTATATGTTAAAGAAACTTTACAATATTACTTGTCCATTTAATGTTAAAGATAATATTGTAATGAATGGTTCTGACTTAATTAGAAAAGGTAATTACTTGGGACAGAACCATCCTTATTCTGGACTAATCTTTGATGAAGCAGGTGCAGATTTACAAGGAAAGAAGATATTACATTCAACAACTCAAGAGGTGTTAGATTATTATAGAGAATGTGGTCAATATAATATGTTAAACATATTAGTCCTTCCAGAATACTTTGATTTACCAAAGGGCATTGCTTTATCAAGAAGTATCTGTCTAATTAATGTTTATTATAAAACAACTGAAGAAGGAATATTCCAAAGAGGCTCATTTGAATTTTTTAGTAGAAGAAATAAGAAATATCTTTATATTAAAGGAAAGAAAGAATTAAACTATACTGCAAATAAATGTGACTTTCGTGGTAGCTTCATAAACTTCCATCCAGTTAATGAAAAGGAATATAGGAAGTTAAAACAAGAAGCATTAACAAATCGTGAGTCAAGGAAAAGAAACAAGTTCCAAGATCAAAGAGATGCTTGTTGGCATATCCTAAATAAGCATATTAAGATGTCACAGAGTCAAATAGCTAAGAAAATGGAGGAATTGATAGGGGTTCTTACTCCACAGAATACTATTAGTACTGCTATTAGTCGTTTTACTGATGAAAATAGCTAAATGACTAGGGAAATCAATCAAATATCGCCCATCAGGGTTATATTAATATTTAGGTGGATAACCTATTACCATCATGATTGGTGAAAGACAATGGAAAACAAAGGATATTGTATTGAATGTAAAAAGAATGTTACTATTATAATAGACAGAGCTTCGATCTATCCTAAAAAGAAAGAGAAAAAGATAATAGGAAAGTGTTCTAGATGCTCTGGTTATATATGTAGTATACTTCCTATGAGAGATAATACATATATAAGATAGAACCAATACATTTATAAAGGTAACTTACTTACTTATTCTATGAAAACACAATACAAAAAAACAATAACACTTAAGGAGATGGTGAGAGATTTAGAGCAGATGAAAGCAAAAGAGATCACTCGCATACTACCTTATGATAAACACTTTATTATAGAGTGGGCTTAAACCCACTCTCTTTTATAATCACTAAATCATAGGAGTAAAAAAAATGAAAACAATAAACGAAACATTCGATGATGATGAGATAGCTCAACTAGAAAAGCAGAAAGGTAAGAGCTCTTGGCATGATTATATTATGGGGATGTCAGACTTAATTAAATCGGAGGACAATGAAAATGACACAACAAGTACAGGAAGTTAAAGAGGAAGAAGCTGAAACAGAACAAGAAGAAGAAGAAGTTCAAGAAGAAGCTGAAGAATCTGAAACTGAAGTTGAGACAAAAGAAGCAAATGACTTATCTGTTGAAGGTATTGCACCTTTAGAAATGGATATGAGCTTAGCTCCAAAAGGAGCTTAGTTAAAAACAAAAGTAGAGAGTGTGGTGATACTTCTCACCACATTCCTAAACATAATAAACTCTCATTCTTCTAAATGAATGTTTCATTCCTATAAACTTTCCAGCCTGATGTCTATCAAGTTCAATACATTTTATTTCACCATATTTTAAAGGTTTTTTAAGTCTTAAAGAAACTTTAATTGGATTCCAACCTAAAACTTCTGCGATTTGTGTCCGACTCATTGGCTCACCTTTCTTTTTCAAACAATCAATTACTTCTTCTTGACTAATTTTTATTTACCTCTTTTAATCTGTACCATTCTTTTCTGGCATATATCCAAAATCTATAGTAAAATTTGTATATCTCAAACGATCATCAATTCTTCTTTGGTGTTTAAAACCAGTTTCAGTTGATTCCCACATAAACCCTTCTTTATCTACACAGTTACAACTTGAAAAGTTATGAACTCTCATTCCATATATTAATGGATCACTTTTTATAATATCTCTATCTTTGATTAAAGTTGTAATTGTAAAAAACAATAATACTATTGCAACTATCATAGCTATAAAAATCCCTAGCTGAACTATAAAAGTTTTTCTATCAAATTGTTCCGTCTTTTCTTCCATCGTGTGTTAAAAATCTCCATATTAAATGAGCAATAATGTAATAAAACATTAGTCTTACTCCATTCCAATATTCTCCTGTAAAGTATCCTACTGCAATACTTAAAAGTAAAAAAATAACAAATATTTTATTTAAACCTAACATCTTGAAACTAGTTTCACTCCGCTAATTTTTTGATTTCCTGCAACTCATTTAATATTGTTGCAAGAGTCTCCCAAATACTTTCACTAACAACGGTTTTAGTTTCGCTATCATAAATTCCTTCTCTTTGTTGTTGAGTAAAAGCAGAATATCTTTTAGCTTCTGGTTGTGCTTCAACAGATTGTGTAACTTCTTGAGTTGGTTCTACAACTGGATCTGGTGTTGCAACTGGTGCTGGAATTTCAAGTGGTTTTATTTCTTGAACAGCTGGTTCTACAACTGGCTCTGGTGTTTTAGCTTTAGCTTTAGATTTTCCCCATACCATTATGTTGCTTTCTTTTTCTTCCCGTGCATCTTTGCTCTCCAGATTTCTAAACAACCTTTCTCATCTGTCTTTGTATAATATAAGTAACCTTTTTCTCTTTTGATTTCTGTATTAGCTATTTTCTCTCCCATCTTATCGACCTCCTTTCAATTCTTTGAATCATTTTTTCTTGTTTATATATTTGAAATATTTAATAGCTTCTTTTATTTGATTGGTGGATATTCTATTTATTATATCATAACCAAAAATACCAATAAAAGAAGTAACAATTATAATAAGACCTGCAACTTTCATACTATGATCTAATGAAGCAATACCCACAACTCCAAATATTGTTCCTATTATTAAAAATATAAGAGGAAATAAAAATAAAGGCCTTAGATTTGAATCTTTCTTCACATAAGCATGGTTAATCCTCATATGCTGTTCATAAGTTAAATTATCATTAATTATATTTGGTTTTTTCATTGTTTACTCCTATTTAAACAGTCTGCAACTTGAGTTAAATCATAATAATTTATAAAAATTATAATCCCATAAACTATCACAGCTATTAATCCTACAAACATAACCCACCCTAAAAATCCTTTTTTATTTATCATATTATGCTCCCATAAATAACTTTACCTAAATAATATCCTAAATCATTTATAAAATCTGTCCCAAACCCTATCAACCAAAATATAATTATAATTATTAATATATAGTATTCAAAATCTGTAAAAAGGGTAGTTCTATAATATAAATATAGTATGATTATAATACCCCAAAATATAATCTGAAACAAAAAAGCAAACATTATTTCATTACCTTCTGGATGACAAGTATAACCATTCCAATCACATTGCTTTGGATTAGCTTCTTGTATTTGTATTTCAGGACTTGCTTTCATAACTAAAAAGTTTGTCATAAATAAAGCCCCCATATTAAATAATATAATCAACACTATTGCTATATCTAATAATCTAAATTGTAACTTATGATCTTTCACATAATCTTTATGTAATTCTTTTTTTAAACTTCTAAGTTGAAAGCTATATCTCTTTTTAGATAAATCTCTTTCATTTAACAAAGCGTGGTAATCTATTATATTACTCATTTTTGTCTTCTCCTCTTTCTTCCATAATTGATACTATTATATATATAACTAATATAATATTCATAACTGGAATAATAAAATCTAATTTGTAATTTCCTTCAGATATTCTTACAATAATACTTAATGCAGATACAAATAATATTGCAAGTAAAACAAATACTCCAATTCTAAGTTTATTTGGTTTGTGTATATTCATTTTTTCTTGTTTATATATTCAAAATATTCAATTGCTTTTATTATTTTTCCATCTACTTTATGATTATGTATTGCTGCTATTATAAAAAAAATGAACCCTGCAATGAATATAATCCCTGCTCCCACATCCAAACCAGCAACTGCTAACATAAATCCTACTATTAAAAAAGTACAAGTAAATAAACTAGCTATTAAGAATATTATTTCATTCTTTATACCTACATAATTAATTCTCATATGTTGCTCGTAAGTTAAGTTATTATTAATTATATTTGATTTTTGCATTTTCTTTTATCCTAAAAGTTATCTTTCAATTTATTTACGTGTGTAAAAGGTTATGATCTTGTTTATCTTTAGTTGCATAAAATCTCTGTTATATGTAATATTCAGCTCTTTTTGGGTGTTTTTACTTCTTTTTTTCATTTAAACTTGGTGTTTTAGTATACTATCTTTCGTTTAATATTTATATATCCTTAATATCAGCTCTTGCTTGTTCTGCTATATCTGATGCAACTGTGTGGTCATAGACAGCCAAAGTTCCAGCAGAGCTATGTCCTGTGAGTTTGGCAATCTTATCATAAGTCCAACCTTTCTTAAATAATTCTGTCACAAAGTAATGACGAAAATTATGGAAAACAACATTACTTTTTATTCCAGCTTTCTTTGCATAAGTTTTAATCTTATTTTGAATCTGCCTATAACTTACTTTTCTAAATAAATAATCTTCAAGTTTCAATTTATGCTTCATAATATAAGAACGAATCAAATGTATAAGTTCTTCATCTAGGATAGCTTCCTTTTCAATCTTCTGTTTCCGTTTTAAAACTTTTGTCATCATCACACCTCTATCATAAATTATATCTTTGACTTTGACATCATAATATTCTCCAAGTCGTCTTCCAGTTTTTCTTGCAACTTTAAATAACATATAAAAGAATTCATCACCTGCTGTTGCAGATATTAATCTATTCATCTCCTCTTTTGATAATGGTATTGGTGCTGTTTTAGGCATCTTCTTATAATCCTATTTAATGAACACTTCTTTATAAATTTTTCTATGAAAGCCCCACAACATTGAGGCAAAAATAAATCAATTATACATTCAAGATATTTATTCTTCCTTTACAGTTTCCATTACAGTTTTCACTTTATTAAGTTTCTTTATATAACTCTGAAATATCTCTATTAACTTTTCAAAGTCTAAAGGAACATTCAATGTAAAAAAACCTAAATCTTTATCTTCTTGAGTTTTCATAGTTCCAGAAATCCTTAATGTATCTCCTTCCACTATTTCTTCAGAATAATCTAACCATAAATCATCCCAAGCATATACTGAATCTTTTTCATCATTCGGGAAATCTTTGTTAAATCTTTTTTGAGCTTCTTTCTTCTGCTTTTCAAACTCTTCTATTTGGATATTTAAATCCATAGATGTTACATCACTCATTTTTGTTTCTCTATATGGAAATGTGTAAGATGTCCTGCAGAATTATAATCAGGAGTTAAAGTAATTCCTTTTATCTTTTTATCCATCATCTCTTTATCTGATTTTGGAGTTGGATGAATAATAAATCCCATATAAGCATTCTTGTTTCTTTGATATAATTTATTTAAATAAACAAGTGCTTTCTTACAATGCTTACAAGAATCATCTATCTCTATTTTTATTTCCATTTTTTTTACCTCCTTTCAACTCTATTGTATCCGCACTTTTCAAGTCCCGCTTTCGCAGGAAGTTTGCAGAATGTGAAATTTAGTGATTATGATAATTGAATTGAGTTTAAGTATTTTTCTATGACTTTTCTATCCAATTAATTCCTTTAACTTTTGAGTAGCATTCTTTTTCTAATCTATCTCCAATAATATTTAAATATTTATCATTCAACTCTATCCCAATACTTTTTCTTCCTAAATTAACTGCTGAGATAATTGTGCTTCCTGAACCAGCATAACAATCTAAAACTGTATCCCCTCTTTTACTAGATTTATTAATTAAGAAATCTAAAAGCTCAATAGGTTTTTGGTGACTATGTAAAAGATTTGCAACTCTGTCAAATTTAAGGAAATCTGTATCTCTTCCATTATTCAAAATATGTTTACCTTTAACCGCAAATATAATATCTTCACATTGCATAGCATAAGTTCCAGTTAAGTCTCCCATGCCCCAATTATTCTTAACCCAGTTCAATCTGTTCTTAATATCAAAATATTTGTTCAGAATAGCTCTAAATCGCTCTGTAACGTCCCACCGAGAGAAGCAGTAGATTGCTGAATTATTTTTAAGTATCCTATAACATTCTTTTACAACATCAGGAAATGTTTCAAATATCTTTTCATTATCTAAACTTATTTCTCCAATTGTATCTGATTCTTCATTTCTAAAATTAGTTTTAAATTCAATCCCATATGGAGGATCAATAATTATTAAATCAACACTTTCATCAGGAATCTGTTTTAATTCTTTTTCAGCGAATCCTTTTATTAAATTAGGTTTATATTTTTTTGGAGGGGATGTTTTATAGTATTCTAAAGTTTTTACTTTACCTTTTATTTTCTCAACTAAGTAATAATAAGTTTTTCCCTTCTTGTTGTACTTTTTGATATAATTAACCATTGGTTCTACTATTATTATTTTATGTATAAAATTAGGGTAGAAAATATACTTATTTTTAATTTATTCTCCCCTAATTAAACAAGTAAATAAAAAGTATTCTCCCCATCAATCTTCATCCCAAAATCTTTCAAATCTATTAACAGAACGCCCTTTATTAATAATTGAATAAACTCTAAATGCCAAACTCTGTAAAGTTGTTAAGTCAACTCCTACAGCATTTAATTTTACATTTATATTTTCATATAAGGGTTTAAAACACTTTATCATTTCTTCTTCAGGAAATTTATCTCTATTCATTCTCCAAGTTTTCATCAGAGTTAACATAATAGTATTCCCCCCATACATCCAATTATCTTTATAAGGATCTCCAAAACACTTTTTATAAAAGGAACAAAAGTCTTTCATCGTAGCAAATTTATCAGCATCTAAATCTTCAAAGAATAAGGGAAGGTTTTTTCTTGATAAATTTCTTCTCACAAATCCTCCTCCAAGCCCGTTTCTCATAACATTAAGGAATCTATCTATTCTAATAGAATTTACCCCCCCTAGATAAGTTACTTCAATAGGGAAGTTACTGTTATCAAGAAAAGCATCTAACCAATCATGATGCCCTAAATATAGTTTAATGTCATCAATTAATCTTTGATTTTTCACATCATTTAATGCTTTATAAACCTGTTTCTCTTGTTTCTCATCTAAATCTTCATAAATACATAAATCCATAACAAACTCAATATCCGTTTTTTTAATAGCCTCTAATTTATGTTGTCCATCTAGAAGAACTAAAATTCCATCTTTTCTTTTAGAAAGGGTTATCAAGGATTGTATCAATGTTCCATTCCTAATATGATTTACAAATTTATTTACATTAGAAGGATAAAGATTCTTTTGCCAACCTGGTTTGATAATATTTTCTTCAATCCATTGAGAATTAATTTTTTGCTTTTTAAAAATATGTTTCATTTCATCAACCTCCTTTTCACTTCTTTCATTCTAAAATATTAAACGCATATAACTATATAAATCTTTAGTTTATATGAAGATTTTAATGGTTTTAGTTACTTAATCATTCATAAACTTCATATATTCATTATTATATGAATCTAATTATCATAACAAAAGTTAAGAATATTATTCCTAAATATGCTCTAATTAATTGGATTATATCTTCATTCATTTTGGTAAATACTCCTTTCCTTTATAAATAATAAAATTCTTTGATCCTTTTGCTTCTATTTCATAACTTTTAGATTCTGTTACGCTTCTTATTCTAAGTAATCTTCTTTTCATTGAATCTGTTCCAAATTCATAATTATCCATCTCATCAAATACTGCTAAGGCTTTGTGCATTCTTACTAAGTCCTTATTTCTTATAGCAACAAAAAACTCATCACATATATTATTAAACTTTTCTTCAGATAGATTTTTAACAAAATCATTAAACTTTTTCCCTTCAGATGATTCTACATATTGTTCTACTCTTCCATTCTCACAAATAAACAAAGAATCTTTTATTCCAACTTCTCCTTCTCCCTTAGCCCAAGCTTTAATTGTATCACTTGTTTCTCCTATTCTTGTGCAAGTCTGTTCATAACATTTCATTTTCTGTATCTCATTTTTATTTATCGGGGCTAGGCACACACGAAGAGCCCCCAGCCCCTAGGAAGAATAACTAAAAGAGTTATTCTAGTATCAACAAGCCCTACCCTGGCATAAAAATTGAGTGTTATCTTAAAAGATAACGGTGGTATTTACAAACTGGTGTGATTTCAAACAACTAAATCCACATAGGACAGGATGAACAGCGAGGTAAGTGATCAGATTATCATTAAGAAAACAAACCCCGAGTTGTTTAATTGCTTGTTGAATATGATTTTTCATCTTTCTTTTTATCTTTCTTTTTATCTTTTAAATAAAGTGGGTTTATCCTCTCTGAATGTTCTGAATCTACAAACTTACTTTTATCTAATTTAGATCTTAATTTCTTTTTGTCTTGAACAAATCCATCTGATTCTAATTTCTTTTTTTTATTACCCATCTTATTTTCCTCCATAATTTATTTAACATATTTTCTAAAACTTGTTTAACTCCACTCCACATAAAATTATACCATCTAACCCCTCCAACCCAATCTTTATAACTTATTGATGTATCTCCATAATCCGGTTCTATAATTATATCATAATGAATATCATCTGCTAAACAAAATTCAAATGAAGATTGGTCTTCAACATCACAATTAACTATAATACTTTCATTTTCTCTTGTTAATTTATATTTTACTTGGAAAGGATAAAATGACATCATTTTTTCTTCTCCCTGCTATTTTTTACGCCATAAGTTCCAAAACCTATATCTTCAGTTTTATCACTAATTATAATATTTTCAAGATTATTATCTTTAAACCAATTCTTAATCTCTTTCATAGTAAAATGATGAGCATATCTTACTCCAAAAGCATCCCATAGTAAAACCAATCTTTCTTGATTAGTTTCACCCTCTCTTCTTCCTCCTAAATAATAAATTATATTACCTATAGGTTGCCCCATCCAATTAATAATAAATTTTTGCATAGGGAATGGCATTCTTCCAATAACACTTCTTAAAGATTGATAGATAATAGAAGTAAATTTATTTCTACCTGTATGACTCATTTTCAAATAAACCCAAATATATAACTTCCCCCTATTTACCCTTGATAGTTCATTAAAAGAAACTCTTGGATTTGGGGAATGATGTATAACTCCTTCAGAGTAAACATAATCAAAAATGTTATCTCTAAAAGGTAATTTTCCAACATCGCCCTGGACAAAAAATACTTTATCTTTATATTTATTGTTTTTTTGTGCATTAAAAACAGAATCTGATAAATCCATAGCAATTATAATATCAAAATTATCTACAATTAAATCTTCTGTTTCTCCTATACCACATCCAGCATCCAATAATATCCCTTTATTTACTTTACCCCCTATCTGTTCCCAAAACAATTCTTTTCTTTCCTGTTTACTTCTTCCCCATAGTTTTTCACCTTTTTTATGGATTCTCCATTCTTCACTAAAGGTTTGGTAACTCTTTTTTAATCCTCCTTTTAATTTGGATAACATTATTGGAACTCCCCCTTTTATTTCATACTCTTTATCACACTCTTTACATACCAAATTTTGATTATTCATCTCTAAATCTCCTTTACATTCAATACAATATAAATATTCAATCAATTTTTTGTTCATCTCTTTTTTCTTTTAACCATTTAATTAAAGTATGAATTCCTTCAATTATTAAGTAAATTCCAAAAAGAACTATCATCCCATATAGTATTGCATTATATGGAGGAAGAATATTTGAAGATTTATATCCATATATTCCTATTAAAATTATAATAATACTAAATATAAATCCTCCAATAAATTTCCACCATGTCCATTCTTCTATTTTCTCATCCATTCTTCTTATTCTCCAAATGCGTCAATAATTTACTTGCGATTACTTGAATTACATTAACTGTTACCGCATTGCCCATTTGTTTATATCTTTGAGTATCTGAAACTCCTTCTGTCCAACCATCTGGAAATCCTTGTAGTCTTTCACATTCTATTGGTGTTAATCTTCTTATCTTCATATTTTCTTTAACCATAAATTCATGTGTTGCAGATTTAACAGTATAACTTGTTTCATCATCCCTAACTTTTATTTTCATCTCTCTGTCATTTGGATTGTATGGTTTCTTTGCACGATTTTTATTTACTAATTGTGCTGGTTGAATAACACATGGTAAATGTCCTCCTCCTTTTGGAGTTCTTATTGTGGGGGATAAATCTTTTATTCTAACACCTTCTCCAAATCCTCCATAAATATTATGAATAATACCTCTCTGTTCTATTGAATTTAATGTAAATGTTGCTCCATCCATTTTTAATCTATCCCCAAGTTTATGTTTGTTTTCTCTTGCAACATCATCAACTTGGATGATTTGTCGTGTTTCTTTATACTCGTCATTAATTTTGTGGTAGTTGTATCTGAAAGGTAGTATTTCTGGTCTACTTGTTCCTCTAAGACTTCCGATAATGAACACCCTTTCTCTGTTCTGGGGAACTCCGAAAAATTTGCTGTTAAGAACCATCCATTGAACATCATACCCCAATTCTGAAATCGTTTGAATAATTGTTCTGAAAGTTTTCCCTTGTTCGTGATTGAGTAAACCTTTGACGTTTTCAAGGAACACAATTTTAGGTCTTTTAGCTTTAATGATTCTTGCAATCTCAAAAAACAATGTCCCTCTGGTATCTTCAAAACCTCTCCGTTTTCCAGCGATTGAGAATGATTGGCAAGGAAATCCTCCACAGAGCATATCAATGTCTGGAAAGGAATCTGTTTTGATTTCCCTAATGTCTGTTGGCTTGTGGTTTTCTCCGAAGTTTTTATTATAGGTTTGGACTGCATATTTGTCGTTGTCGGAGTAGAGGACACAATGTGGGGAACATTGTTGGTTCTTTGACAATGAAGTGTTGAACTTACTCCCTTTTTGTCCACTATCTTCCCTGAGTGACTTACTTTTCCAAGCACGTTCAATTCCAAGTCTGAATCCTCCAACTCCTCCGAAGAGGTCTGTGTATCTGATTCTACTATTGCCATCCCACTTCTGCTCCCCTTTGTGAAGTTTGGTCTTAGTGTTCCCACTATATCGTCTTTTCTCCATCTTTGGTTGTAGATGTCGAATATTTTTATTTTCTTCTTTTTCTTTTCCATTGTTCATTCTAAATTTCCTTATTTGTTATATTCTTTTAATTCTTTTAAATATGATTTCTTCTCTTTTTTATTCATCCTATTCCAAAGTTCTTCTGCTAAATCTTTCATACTATCTCCAGATAAACATAATTTAATAAAATACTCTTTTGCATCTTCTTCTGTTGGTTTCATTTTATTCGCTTATGTATCAATTACTGATACTTCTCCTTAAACTTTTTAGTTAAACATTTAATGCATAGAGCTATCCCATTTGGCTCATAGCTCTTTCCACATTCAGCAGGTCCTTCTGCTTCTGGACTCCAATACCAAAAGGGTTCTCCACATCCTTTAAATTCTTTCAGTTTCATTTTCAATTACTGAGCCCTCCTTTTTATTATCAAACTTCATTGACTTTCTATAAGGACAAACATTCTTTTTGCCTGTATTAAAATAATCAATGTGGTCTGCTCTTAATTTACCACAGTTATTACATCTCTCTTCAATTTTATTCAGTTTCATTTTCAATTACTGAGCCTCCGTATTAAATGATATAACCACATAAATCTCTGTGGAGTTTTCAGTAATTTTAATATCATCTGGTTGGATTTTCTTCTCTAATATATTACAAAGTTCTTTTATTTTTTTAAGTTTATTCAGTTTCATTTTCAATTACGAACCTCAATTTTGTTTAAATCCTCAATAATCTTATTTATGTATTTTTCAACCAAGATTAATCTTACATATAATGCTAATACCCCACACCATAATCCATAACCAGCTAAATAAAAAATCCAATTACCTTCAAAAAAGAAGGATAAAATAACTGCTACTGAAATGCACGATACAAATTTAATGAAGAAAAACCAATAAGCAGAATCAACAAACTGAAATTTTCTATTTTTAGTTAACATTTGCAATCTCCTTCTTCTCTCGCTTACTTAATTTATCTTTTTGAATTGGTGGGGCATAAGGTTTTGATTTTTTGTTTGGTTTCAATAATTCATTTACATCTCTAGCCCACACAAATTTCTTATACACATCATTTGGATATGAAATTAGGATTGATAATCCTTCTAATATTAACTTATCTTTTCTATTCATTTTTTCTTCCTCTTGGTCTTTGTGTGTTCATTCCAATTCCTTGATTAATTTTTTCTTAAAAACTGTTGGCATCATCTTCATTATAAATTGTTCTCTTTGGTCAATTCTATTTAAACACTCATGCTCCTCTAATAATTTAAAGTAGACATCTACTTCTTTAATCATTTTCTGGCAAACATTCTCAATAGCTTTTTCTAATTTCTTATCCATCTTTCCTCCTGTGTAATTTAGTTCGCATTTTATTTAATTCAACTCCATTCATTACAATCCTTACAGATTGGAATCTCCTTTTTTCTTTTTTGTAAATGTAACCCTCTTATCATCTTGAATTGTGGGCTATCCCATATTTCTGATACTGTTTGTTTTTTAATATCCCCCATCTTTTGAACTGCAAATATATCTGTGCAACACATTATAACTTCTCCAGTTGATATAAAATTCAATCTATTAAATGGTTGAGAACAATATAAGTTAGTAGTTTCTTTAACATAATCTTCTCTACGATTTAATCCAACTTCCGTGCTAATATGAAATCCATCAACTTTATTTTTCCATTGCTTTTTGAATTCTCTTAATTCATCTGAATTTTCTTTTGTATAAACAAAGCTTACAAATGTTTTTATCTTTGAATTCTTTTCTAAAAAGTAATTAATATTCTTAATAACTTTATCATAAGAAATCTTTTTCAAATATTCAAAGGTTTCTTTTTTGGCTGCATCAATACTAAAATTAATTTCATCACATAGATTTTCTTTAATTAATTTATCTGATTCATTTCTATTCATTTTTAAAGCATTAGTTATTATTTTAATTTTAACATTTGGAAGTTTATTTCTAATATATCTTAATCTTTTAAATAAATTTGGAGTGACAAATGGTTCACCATATAAAGTTGGTTTAATAAATTTCAACTCTTTATGTCCAACACATTCATCTATTATTTTTCCAAATATATCTTCTTTCATTACTTTATCTCTTTTAATTTTAGATTGTGGACAAAATATACATTTAGCATTACATATTGTTGATAATTCTATTGAAACTATCTCTGGAAACTTTGTTGTCTTTGGTTTCTTAAATAAGAAAAAGGATTTCTTTGCTATATTTCTTAATTTTAAGTAGGTTCGCATTTTATTTAAATTACAAACCTCCCAATTAATAATCCACAAAGCATTGCAATTGCAAAAATCCATAATGCTTGATTTATTGTATAAACTTTTTCACACATTTTATTTAATTCCAGAGCAGGAGGAAAGTTCCCCTCCACACTGTAGATATTTACTCTGGATATGATTTTTTAGTTTCATTTTATTTAGTTCTAGTATTCTTCTCAATTTTGTAGAGAAGATAAACTATTATTATTCCTCCAATTATTTTTATTATCTGTGATATGTTTTGCCATGTTTCAAAATTCATTTTCTATTTAGTTTAAGTTTATTCCCAATTATTAATTAAAAATATAATTATTATAACTATACCAAATATTACAATATCTTGTGATGTAAAACAAAGACTCCATACTTTTTCTATTGGTTTATTTAAATATATTATTTCATTCATTTTTTATTAAATGTCATCAGGGCTTTTATGAGGGTGAAAGGTCTGCATCTAAGCCGAACTAACGAATACTTTTCCGTCATCTCCCTCGCGAGGAACTCATCGGCATGAGCTGAACCCCCGCATACTGTTTCCCTGATGACTATAATTTAATTTTCTCATCTTATAGTTTTATTTCCATTTATCAAATCCCTATAATAAATTAATTTATCAATGTGCCATGAATTTGCAAGAGCATAAAAAGCAAATGTTAGGGAGTTATCATATCCTGATGATGCTAAGTTCAAACAATTTTCTACTAAAAACTGCTCTGTTATTTCTTTATCTATACTTATTGTTAATGTTTTTTGTTTCATTTTTTATTTAGTTTGAGCATTATCCTCGTCTTTCCGTTTAATACCCTCACAATCACAATCATAATTTCCATTATTATTTTTATGTTTACATTTAGAAGGTATTGAATTATCAAATAGATTCATGTGTGATTCTACATGGCCACAATTTTCACATATATTTTCTTTTTCCATCTTCTCTCATGTTTTCTATTTTCATTTCTAATTCTTTTATTATTATCATTTTTAATTATCCTCGTCTTCTATAAATTTAAACCAATTATCAATAATATAATCCTCTTCTCTTATTTCTCTCAATGTTTTAACTTCCCAATTTATCATTTTTAATTATCCTCGTCTTTCCGAGGCTGATTTACGATTACTCCTTTCCAAAGAGGAATCTCTTGTTTCATCATTTCTTTAATGATTCTTATCTCTCTTGCTTCTTGTGTTTCCATTTTAATTATCCTCGTCTGTATTATATATTATCCAAGTTTTCTTCTTAATTGTATTATATATTATCCTCGTCTTTCCGAGGCTTAAACTTATTGCATTTGTTTGTTAATGCTCTTGAGTCATAATTTCCAAACTCTACATGTGCTTTTTTTCTCAATCCACAATTTTCACATATTTCTTCATTCATTTTTTCGTTTTATTTCCCTAAGCCGACTGTTTTAACTCCTTAGATAATTTATTTATTAGTTTATCAATATCAACTTCATTATCAACATCATTCAAAGTGTTTTGTCTTCCAATCTCAACTAGGGGAATCTCACTATGATATTTATTTAATATCTTTCTAATTTTCTTTAGCTTAGGTAAAATTTCTTTTATAGCTTCTTTCCTACCTCTTTCATAATGCTCATTAATAGACTTCCCTAATCTATCCAAACTGAGTTCCACTTGCTTAAACTTCTTCTTAACTTCTCTTTCCATTTTATTTCAAACCTCCTATTACAGATTGTTCTAATTCAGTTAAATCCCAAGCACCTAATATTGCAAATAAGTTTTCACTAATCCTCTTCAATAAAATTGGGTCTTTAGTTTCTGGTAGTTCTTCCCATTCACTTGCTTCCCAAAGGATGTAGTAATTAGATAAATCTCCATCTGGCAATAACTCTATTGGAACTATTGGAACTCTAGTTTTTATTGTCTTCTTTTCAATTCTCCACTTATCTTTTTCTTCTCTTTCCCAATGTATCTTAAATATATTCTGGGGTAAATGAACATCTGTTTTCCAACCACTACGATGCCATCCTTGTTCCATTGCAAAGACACCTGTGCCTGAATCTAGCTTCTCAAAGAATACTTCTTTTATATCTGCCCTAGCTATTGCGAGTCTTGGTTCATTGTTTTCATTCAAACCAGTCTTTTTCATTACTTTATAAATGTCAATCAATTCTCTACCTTCCTTCATTTGATAATGAGCATCTTTCATTATCTGAAGAAACTTTTCTTTTCTTTTCTTTAAGACTTCACAATATTTCTTCCAAGCTTCTTTAGCTTGGTCTTTAGGCATTGTTATCTTCTGTATTTCTTTTAGAGCTTCCTTTGGTTCTTCTTCAACCTGCTCTTCAACTTTTTCTTCTTCTTGAACAATCTCTTCTTTATTTTCCACTTTTTTTTCCTCCTGTGATTTAATTTCTTTTGTAAAATATCCTCCGTGTTTATTTTTCTTGTGCCTTCTTCTAGCGGACAAGGTATTAAATTCTTCCCCACAAACTCCACAATTACATTTCTTTCCCATCTTTTTCTCCTTTTTTCGCTTTACTTGTAAACTCTGATACTTTCTTTTTTAACTCATCAATCTCTTCTGATTGTTTATTGAAAATAGCCCTATCATCATCAAATACTCTTTGAAAATCTTTATCTCTATCTTCTAAAAACTTGTTTCTCTTTTTTAATTTAATTATTTCTTCTCTAAGGTTGTCTATCTCATCACTAATCCCTTCTTGTAATTCTTCAATCATTTCATCCTTTTCTAAATTATTAATCTCATCTTGTACTTCCTTCCTTTTATTAACTAAACATTCTCTATCAAAAGTAGTTAACGATTTAGAGACTATAGCTTTTCTTAATTTAGCTTCTTCTTGTTTTAGCTCCTTTAATCTTTTCATTTGTTCGCTCCTTTAGTAGATTCTGAAGGCTCTTCCCATTTTAAAATTATAAAACTTATTATCATCATTAAAGGAATTAACTCAAACGCAAGTCTTCCATATTGAATTTCTATTAATGCTAAAATTCCTCCACAGAATATTGCAACTATCTCATGTATCATTTTTATTTACTCCTTTGGTATTCTGAGTAATTAAATTACTCACTTGCTTTTCAAATTTGTCTTCTACTACTTCTTTTAGTTCCATCTCATTAGTTATCATCTTTTTTTGTCTCCTCTTTTAATTTCTTAATTATCCTATTAAGACTTTCTTCTATTTTCTCACAAGGTTTACAACAACCGCAATGATAACCATCTTCTTTCTTTATTATGTTTAATATTCTCTGAGTTTCTTTTTCCATTTTTCTTTCTCCTTCGCTTTTTCTGTGGTCTCTAAACATTTATCACAATAGTGAACTTCTTTATGATGATAACACATATCTCCACAGTAGTGTATATCGCAATCCTCATTACCATAATCATCTCTTACTGTAACACCACATACTTCTTTTCCACATCCTTTTTTATCTTCTTTTATCAATTCTCCTAATCGTTGGTCTACCCATCGAATCTCCCAAGTAATAATATCCTTTCTAATTTCATTACAATTATTTATCATAGGTTCTAAGTTCTTTCTAAAGTTCTCTAACCATTCTTTCTCAGTTTTCATCTTTTTTCTCCTTTTCCATCTTTCATTTCCTCTTTACCATGAAGAATATAATCAACTATTCCATTTTTAATCTGGACTTTCCTTGTTGAACCATCACTATAAACCTCAATCGCTACTAATTGTCCATCTTCTTTTCCATACTCAACTATTTCTAATTTAACCATTTGCATCCTCCTTCGCTTTCTCTGTGGTCTGGGAACTTTCTTCAAAGTAGACTTCAGCTTTATGATGATATTGCCATTCTCCACAAATAGGACATTTCTTTCCCATATCACTCTCTCGCATTTGACTTTTACATTTATGACATCTCAATATTTTATATTTCATTATTTTTTCTCCTTTGTGGTCTGGGTCAATTTAGGTCCGAAGATTTTATTTATAGTTAAACAATAATCACAAGTCTCTTTATTACAATTACATAAAGGACTTTTACAACAACTACAAAATTTATCTTTCAATTCTTGGATTGATTTTCTTACTTCATCTGGGTCAAGTAAATCTACATCTATATCCCATCCATTCATTATCTTATCACTTAAACTCATTTTGTTTTCTCCTTTTCTATAAACTTTATAAAATCAATCCAGAATTTACGTTGTTTATTTATATAATTCTCAATTTGCTTTACATAAACCTCATCATCTCCACTACCTACTCTAACCTTTTCTTTTTCGACTTCAATAAACTTATCTAATAATTTATAATCTTCTCTACTCATCTTTCTTCTCCTTTTCTATATTTGACGAATCTAAAGGTATTATATTATCCTCAATACAATAACATTGATATTGTTGATTATCAGCACAGACATCACAATAAAGAATCCCACAATTATTACATTTGTGAGTTGCTTCCTCTTCACCCTCACAATATTCTTTATATTTACATCTCATTTTGCCTCACTTCCTACCTTAAGCGACGGTTGTCCAGATAAAAACATAGATAAAGCTAGTAAACCAAATGCCATAAATATATTCTCAACTCCAAACCCATGATTCTTTTGTAATATTTCTTGCACTACAAAATTACCAATATAAACCATTAAAGTAAGTATGGCTATTAATCCTAAATTTATTTTCATTTTGACTTAGTTTCTCCTTTTAGCAATTTAGGATTTTCATGGATGTTTCCGATTACTTTAACACTATTATTATCAAATATTCTTTTCTTTTCTGTTCTTTCTAACCAGTAAAAGTCAGCAACCCACATACCATTCTCTTCGTCCCATAAAACTTCAAGATTAACTGATTCTTTATCGCAATCTTGACTTGGACCTTGTGGATATGCAACAACATCCCCTTCATAAATCTCTTTTCCATTTTTATCTTTTAATCCTGTGAATTGCATAATAATATGTGTTTTAGATAAATCCTTAAAAAATACATTTAAACCAGAATTATCAACTGGTAATACTTCTTCCATCCATTTATCTTTAATATTCCAAGCTCTAAATTTTATTTCTCTCATTTTTACCAATTCTCCAATATTTCTATACATTCTTTTACATCTTTTTCAATTTCTTTCTTCCATTCAGGATTATCTCCATAAGCTACTTTAGTATTTTCTACACATTCTCCTAAGTTATCAAAGTCTGGTTTCATTTGTTCTTCTTTTCTCCTAATTGGGTAAATTTAATTAAACAAAACCTACATATTTTAAAAGGAAGAGCAATCTCATTAACTTTCTCAAACTTCTTTTGGATTCTTTCATCCTCAGATTCTATTTCCCTACAACATTCTTTACATCTTTCAACAAGTTCCATTTTATTTCGCTTTCTCCTCCTCTCCTTTTTGTGAAAATATTGTTCTATCTAAGAAGTAAAATATTAATGCTCCAAATATCATTGCTAAGAATATTTGTAAAAAGAACTCTCCTTTTGACAAAAAATATCCTACTTCATTTAATGGTCTATAAATAATTTCTAGCATTTTATTTCTTTTTCTCCACTAATTTATTTTTTTCAATATTTACTTGAGTTCTACATCTTGGACAGCAACCATAAAAAGGACTATCTCCTTGATAATCCCATATGAAGCTTTCTCCATTGTTTGCTTCTATACATTTTTTATTTGGACATTTTAGTTTCATATTAGTAGTAGTAGGTAGTAGTATATAAACTTATCTATTTATCTCCTTTAACTGAAAGTCTAAGTGCTTTTGAAGCAAAATATAATGTTAATCCACTTATTCCAACTCCATAAAAAATGAAACCAATATAAATCCAAATATCTAAAGTAAATGCTAAAATTATCCATGATATAATCCAACATATTAAACCCAATGAAAATACAGCTCTTTCAAATTTCTTTATCATTTTCTACGCTTTCTCCCTCTTATCTGTAAATTTATCCCCTGCTAGTTTATCCCCTGCATCCTTTAGCAAATCTTCTTTTATCTTTCTTAATTCAGCCATTTGTAATTCTGCTTCCATTAATCCTGCTAAATCACTTAAATATTCAAGCCTTGCATCTATCCTCTCAACTTGCCTCTTAATAAATTCTTTTACATCTCCTTCGGGGTAAATCCCATCAAATACAATGCCATCTTCATTATATCCCACCCTTATCTGTCCTCTTTTATCACTTAAATTAAATTCTTTTTCAGTTAAGGTTTTAAATACAGCCTCGTCGTTATCCTCAGCATATTTCATTGCTTGTTTCTTTACTTTTTCTTTAAATTCTTTTTCCATCTTCAGCTGTTTATTATTAATAGCATTTCTCACATGCTTTTTGTCTGGGTCACATAATTCATCATAAGATAATCCAAATAATTCTTTAGCTTTTGTTTCTTTATCCATTTTAATTATCCTCGTCTTTCCGAATCGTATTTAATACTGATGTTTAACCTTAATGATTATCACTAATGATTATCCTCGTCTTTCCGAAACTTATGTTCTCCTGCATTAAAACCTACTTTAAAACTCATCTTTTCTAGTCTTGTTGGTTTTCTATTATTTAATTCTATAAACTTCTCTATCCATTGTTCAATATAGTTTTCTCTTTCCATCTTTAATTATCCTCCATTTTACTCGCAATTCGGTGAGATTGTGATAATTCAGGTCCAAACTTCTCATTTATTGTGTGCAAGACAATATGGGCTTGAAGTTCTCCTTCCATATTCTGACTTGTATTAATCTCTTCTATTAATTCTAAAACTTTCTTTCTTACCTTACTAGCTGGAATCCATTCTCCAAGACATTTATTACATCCAATTATTTCTTCACTTAGTGTTTTTTTACCCATTTTGCCTGACTTACGATAGTACCTCCACTTTGTGTTCCCCACATTTGTATTTTGAAACATATTTTCCAGCACAAACTTCTTCCCCAATACATACCAACTTATCGTTATCAATATCTTCTTTACATAATTCTCCTGAGGAATAAGTAACACATTCAGTCTTGCAATTTTTATCTAACCATTCTGTTGTTAGGTCTTGTTTTGGTATATGGTAGGAGTCAGTTTCATCTAAACATCTTCCATTATCATCACATAGCCTATAAACAAATTCAAGTTCTTCAACTTCAACTTCTTCGCATATTTTAACCATATCAGTATCATCAACACATTTTACACCTTTTATTGTTTCAAAAGAATATATCTCCTCAAATGCTCCTGTAGTATCAACAAAGCCAACTCCATCAGAACATTTAAATCGAATTTGGAGTTGTTCTCTACAATCTTCTTTTGTTATTTTAAACTCTGTTTTATAAAATCCTAAGGGGTCTGTAATAGTAAGAATCCAAGTAAGTCCTACGACACCTACTATTATCACTAAGAATATTAATATTATACAACATCTACTTAATTCTTTTTTATTTTTTTTAGTCATTTTTCATCCACCATTTTATCTAAACTATCTTGAACTTCTTGATTTGAAATATAACATCCACATCTTGTATCATATCCATCACAAATAGTTTTACACTTTTCATATCCTTCATGTGGATATTTCATTGCAATTATATACCATCGGCATCTATCTTCTTTATTCATTTTCTTTTAACAAACTCCATTAACTTAATTTCTATTTTTTCTTCTAAATTATCTCTTACCCATATTCTTATCTCTTCTTTTAATTTTCTTTTACTTAACCAGCTAAAAATTATTGCTCCGATTACAAAACTAACAAAAATTGCTATGGCTAAATATCCATCAACTTGTTGATTAATTATCCAATTCATTCTATCTCCTCCAGATTAACATCTACCGAGTCTCTGTACTTATCACAAGTTCTTGCTCCAAATATCCATGAAGCAGGATGGGAACTTGGTCTATCTTCACAACAACCAATTCTTTTTGCAGTATCTAAATCTATATCCTCACAAACTTCATAAAAACTATTTGGTAAAAATCCAAACATCCCAAATATATAATATAACATAAGCAACATCATAAAAATAACAATTATAGGTCCAGCATTTTCTTCAACCTTTCTGATATTAAAAGATAAAAGAAAAAGTCCTACTACTACATGGAAATATGGAAAAGGGTCATTGTAATAAGAATAACCATATAATCCAATACTTAAAATTAAGATTGCTAAAACTGAACCAATAATAATTAATGATTTCATTCTATCTCTTCCACAGTTGGATAATCTCCTTCTCTATCTAAAACTTCCAAGTCTTGATTTACATACTTTCCAGTTGTGCATTGTGATTCTTTTCCATTACAATAAGATCTACAATATTGTAGAGTATGTGAATCTGGATAGTTTATTGAAATCTTATGCCATCTACAATCTCCTTTTACTGCAAGGTGTGTTGCACATTGTTGTTCCAAATCATTTGGTTCTATTTCTTGTTCCATTTTTCTTCTAAGTTTATTAGCCTCCTATTTAATTTAGCAATATAATTGTGAGTCTTCTTGAACTCTTTCATGATTGTTTCTATACATATTTGCTTGACTTGATATTCTGAAACCAAATCAATTATCCTATTGTTTTGTTTTACTTTCATTTTCTAACTCAGCTTCTACTTGATTTAGTATTGCCTGTGCATCATAGGGGTATTCTATGTATTCGTCAAATTGTTTTTCGTTTATCTTTTTTGATTTGTATTTTTTTGTTTTCTTTTCCATTTTGATTATAAAAGCGTGAGAGTTTGATTACGACTTGCGATTACAGGGACTCTCATCGACTATGAAGGTGGAAGAAGGTGCAACAACTTCCCCCTACCCTTTTGATTCCACAAAAGAGACTATGAAAGGGCAATAAGCCCAAATAAAAATTTATTCTGCTATTGGAATAACAGTATATCTAGTTTTGTCTTTGCCTTCGCCTGTTTTCTTAACCTTAAACTTTTTCAAGTCTGGGCTGTCTTCAAGCTGAACTTTCAATTGTTGAATTACTGATATAGGAACTCTATAATTCTCATTATCAACTACTATGACTTTTTGCTTTACAACTTTAGAATTGCCATCAGCATCTACAAAGTCAAACTCATCATCGATTAAGTCTAGGTCTGTTGAGACTTCGCTCAGTTCTGATATGTTCTTTGTTGCCTTTGACTCATAGTCCTTTGCAAATTCATTCAGTTTTACCATTTTTTATTTTACCTCCTTCAAATTTAATGATCTTGATTTTCTGTTTCTTATCCTACCAAAATGAAATTCCATTAACATAGGTAATCCAACTACTAAAAACAGCAGAGCAAAACCAAAGAAGAATAATCCTCCGTCATTAACTTCTATTATCCCTTTAGTAGCTAAAATAATTCCAATAACACTTAAGATTATACCTCCAACTAGATTTAATATATTCAGAAAATTCATTTTGTTTTACCTCCTTGATTTAACATTTTAATTTTTAGATTCAAATAAATCTAATCTCATATCATTCCCCAATTGTTTAATTTCATTATATTCTAATCTTACATTTGAAATTTCTTCTAAGATTTGATTTTCTGTTTTAAGTATTTGAATATGTTCTGCAGTATGTTCTTCTCTGTATTGTGTTGTTTCACCATTTGATTTAGATCTATTCCATACTTCACGTGCATAAATAACACCTATACAGCCGATTAGAGCAAAGATTATTAGTTGTGACACATCTTTATACTTTATACCATAAAAATAGATTGTAAAACCTATTAAAGCTATTGATGCTAATGTTATGAGTATTGCAAATTTACTTTGTATTTTCATCTTTATACCATTTATCTAATTGGTTTATTCCCCTATAAACTATTATAAAAACTATAATTGACCCTATTAAAAAAAGTAATCCTATTTCCCAATAGCCTAATGATATTAAGAATAATCCAATTCCCCCATTTAATATAAAAAGAAACCCTACTATAAACAATAATAAAAAGGCTATCACCCCCCATCTTTTTATCCAAAGTTTCATTTCTTTATTATTCATTTTGTTTTCTCCTTTTCTTTATGTCTACCTGATGCTGGAAATATTTCTTTACATCCTGGACATCTTGGGAAGTCTAATTCTGATTTCATTTCATATCCACAATGTAAACATTTAACTTTTTTCTTTCTTGCCATCTTCTTTGAATTTAATTTGAACTTCTTTTCCAATTAGTTTTTTTGGGAGTATGATATGTCCTGTTGTTGAAAAAGGTTTTACAGTTTTAGTTGCAATGTAAGAAATTATTTCATCACCTTTCAATCTTGTTTCTTGAATTTGTGGTGTCTCTTTTTCCATATCTATTATATATGCTTTCTATATTTAAACTTATCTATTTATTTTATTAATTTTAAAATAACAACAAAATGAAACATTTCCACTAACCCAAGAGCAAGGCGAAATAAAAGCGACAGCAAACTACTCTATTATGATAGAAAGCTGTTGTGGATTTTGCCTCTCTGGTGAAGAATGACAAAACCAAAGATACAGCTCCGTGTGTCTAGGTAAAAGAGGTATTAACCGACCTAGATTGTTTAGGTTACTGTGGTGTTCCATTTTGTTGAGTTTTAAGTTTTTGCTTTTTAATAGCATACTTTCTATCATACTCTTTTTTCTTTAGTTTATTTTCAGGTTTCTGTCTCCACTCTTTTCTCTTAGCTTTGACTTCAGGTTTTTGTTTATATTCTTTAATCTTTTCTTTATTTTTTTCATGATATTTTTTATTGTATGCTTTTCTTTTTTTCTTATTCTTTTGCCACCATACCTTTTGTGTTTCTCGAGCTCTAGCTTTGACTTCAGGTCTTTGTTTATATTCTCTCATTCTTTCTTTTACCTCTTCTGCTGTTCCATGAGCATAATTCATAAAATGTCTATACTTGGTTCTAAATTCACAACTCTTATTTAAAAATGATAATGGTTTAGTTAAAGGTAATCCTTCGTAAACTAAAGTTAAATTCTCATTGACAATCCTAATACATGGTTTCTTATTATCTATATCACAAGATAAAAGATATTTCAAATATTCCTCTTGTTTATTCTTTCCCATTTTCTTTATCTTCTCTGAATTGATCTACGAACATTAATATTAATCCTGTGATTACTATTAAGATTGAAATACCTATGAATATAAATTCAAAATAAGAGTCTCCATATTTATCTATTGAGATTATAACTTCTTTTGAATCTGTAGTGTAGGCAATTAAGAAAGCATGAGTAAATATTATGAATCCAATTAATAATGATAGTACAGTATATATTTTTATTAAATCTTTAAGTGGCATCTTTTCTCCTTTCTCTTTGTCTTATTGAATTTTGTTGGTAAAAATAGTTTCTGGAGCATTGTTTAGAGCAAGTAACAGATACCCAAGTTCTTTTTGAAGTTCCTTTTCTTCCATTACACTTTTTATCCCAACTTTCAAAGCTTCTTCCGCACATTTTACAGGTTTTTATTGTCATTTTTATTGTTAAACGAATATCTCCATGCGAAATGGGGGTGTGTTTTGTAAATTTTAACAGGATTAACATGGTTTTTATACCCTATATATAAAATGTAATTTTACCCTAAGGTACAGAAAAGGTGTTAAAGCTGTTAAGATTGACCTTTTTTTGTTAAAACCTCCATATTTTTTATTTTTATACCTTCCCAAACTCTTTCAAATCTAGAATTTTGGAACTCACTAATCCCAAACATACTTTCCAATGTTACTTTTATTGCTTTATCAGATGCTCCTGGAATTTTATGAATCTTACAATACTTATGAAATAGTTTTCTTAATTGTCTTTTAGTTATTACATTTTCTAAGTCTTCAATAATATGATCATAACAAAATGCAGTAAAACTATCTGATTGCCTTATCCACATATCTTTTACTTCCCCAGTAGATTTACTATAACTAAAATCTTTATTTATTAATAATTCTTCTAAAGAATCTAAACATAAGTTCAATAATCCTGAAAGTTCTTCTTCTGTAGTAATCTGTTCAATAATATCAGGGTTCATAATTTTATGAGTTTCTTTGTCTTCTTCACTAGTTAAATTATAAACTTTTTCTGTTACAAATTTAAAAGGAAATTCTAGTAAAACCCACTTTGTCCAGAACCCATCAGTAGTATCATATATTTTAGGAAGTTCATTTGCAGCAAAAATCATCTTAGCATAATTAACAAAATTCAAATCTCTGAGATATTTTCTTTTTGCCTGAATCATATCCCTACCAATTAATGCTTTTATCATTCCAGTCTCTCTCAAATCTGTTTTAGATAAATCAGCAGCAAGATTTGCCATCTTACCAAATAATTCTGATAGAGAAAAAGATTCGTCATGCAAAGACCTTAAAGGTAACGACGAACAGTTTTCAACACTAATAAATCTTTTCATTAATTCAACAGTTTTACTTTTCCCATTTCTTCCATGTCCTACAAACATAAATGCTTTTTCTATTTTATATTCCTTGAGTAAAAGATAACCAAATATCTCAACCATAACTTTCACATCTTCTTCAGTTTTCAATACTGTTCTTAAATGTTTTAAAATCTTTTCACATTCTGATGAAGGATTATAAATTACATTTAGTTTATTAAAGAAAATCTTTTCTGGAGAGAATGGACTTAATTTTTTGGTAAAGATATTAAGAACCCCATTTTGAACTGGGACTTCATTTATATAATTTGTTTTGAAAAATTCATCATGTTCAATATAAGTATCAGCTTCTATTTTAGCAATGACAGCATTAGAAAGTTGTGGAGTAAAAGCTTCCTGTAATATTTCTCTAGCAAACTCTCTTATGAATGTTTTTCCTTGTGGAACATATATTCCCTTATCATAAACCCACATCTCAGATTTTATATCATCTCTAGTAGTATAAATATAGTTTTTATTCTTAATCTCTTTAACAATTAATTCAGTCGCTTTATCTTTATCTTTCAAAACTAATAAAGTCATAACTTCTTTTTGTAATTTACTATAATCTATATTTTTTTTTATATTTTTTATTTTTTCATACTTTTTATTTAACGGACATTCTTTACATATTTCTTCTATTTTATCTGGATGATAATAATTTAAATATTCTTTCATCTTCTTACAAGAACATTTAGCAATCTTTCCTTCTCTTGCTTTTGTAATCCATCCAGTAATTGCTCCAGATTTATGTCCTTGCATTTCAATAATCTCTTTATAAACTATAATTGCTGCTTGTCTATTATGTAAAATATCTACTAAGTATGGAAATAGTTTCCAATTCTTTGAACTATCTCCTTTCAATTTATTTTCTCTACAATAATCAGGAACATTACATTCTCTAATAAATCTAGAGTTCCTTAGTTTTGTATCTGGCTTGAATTCCTTTTTCTCTCCAGTATTTTCTATTGGGCTTATTAATGGTTTAAACTTTTCAATAAGAACATCTTTACTTATCTTAGTTATAGGAATGTCTTTTATGATACTATATATCCCTCCTTTAGGGTGTAAACAAGTAGGTGCTACAACATATTGTCCTGTAGTCCTAATGTCTCCTAAGTCTCCAACTTTCTCTTTTGATAATCTAATTGGAGACATTGGCTCTTCAGTAATAAAAAAAAAGTGTTTCTTATATGATTCAGGACTTCCTGTTTTTATTGTGAAGGTTTCTGGAAGTTCTTCAGCAAGTTTAGTTACATCTTCACTATCCCCATCTATTAAAACTAAATTTCCAAAGCCACCAATAATTCCATAATTTCCACCACTTGCAAGGTGTGACAATAATTCTTTATCATGAAACTTAAAATTATTCTCTTGCCACTTTGCCATATCATAAGTTGGAGATTTATCTTTTGGTTTTAGTTTCAAAAATCTAAATTCTTCATTCCAAAGTTGCTCAGGAATTTTAGCTATAAAAGACATAATCCCTCACCTCTAACTTCGTCTTTTGTAATATAAATTAATCTATCTTTAATATATCTATCAATAACAACCCTTCTTTTCAAATCTAATTCTAAAAGACTAATATCAAAATAATAATTAAGAAAGTGTTTTATGAAATGAGTAATCTCGTTGAGAACAATTTCTTCAATATCTTTTGATACAATGTAAGCAATATTTAAAGGAGCAGAGATGCACCATTTTTTTATTTTGACACCATTGAAGAAAGTTAAATTTCTATATTTATTTATTTGCTCTACTGCTTTAGCAAAAATTGAACCTTGTCTAAGACTTCTAATATTTTTTCCTTCTACAGCAATATAACCCACATCCTTTCTATAGAATATTAGATCAATTCTAAAAGGAAATTCTTTATCTTTATGAATATCTGGAACAACTTCTCTCCATGTTGTAAAACCACAATCACCAAGAAATTTTTGTATATTATCTAAATATTCCTTTTCTGATTTATAAGGATTATTCATTCTCTCTCCTCCTCCTTATATTCAACCATATATTCTCCACATCCACACTGTACAATAATAATACAATCTTCTTTTTCAGATTTTCTACTACAAAGAGGACAATAGAAATATTTCATTTTCCCTCCTCCTGATAAGGCTGAATTGGTTTTGCTAATTCAATAAAGAATACTAATTGCTTTCCATCTTCAACATCATCAATAAAGAAAAATTTATTTTTGACTTCAACTATAATTCCATTCCACCAAGTTCCATCTTTTTTACTGACGTGAACTTTAGTTTCATTATCTAAGAAAACTTTTGCTCTTTCATAATCCATCTCTTCGTTTTTCATTCTTCATCTCCTTTTAATTAATAGGCACATCAATCCTAAGATCCATGTACCCGACTTAATGAAACATTAAATACTTATAAGTCTTTTGCATACAAAGTCTTAATTTTAGAATAGTAATTTATTTTTTTTCTTTTTAGGTTCTAACTCCCCTAATGTTTTTGTTACAGCACCCAAAGCACCAATAGTTCCTACAACTGGAGTTAGCCTCACAATGCCTCCGAGAGCCTGTGTTGCAAATCCACCTGCACCTGCGACAGGAATACTACTAATAACTCTTGTGCCAACCACAGCCCCTACACCGACTTTTGTAACTCCACTAATGATTGTACCCAAATCTTCAAGTCCTGTTGTTCTTTTTTTCCTTCTCTTAACCATGGTCTTCCTTTTTTATAAACTACTCTTACTTTGTTTTTCTTCTTATTCCTTATCTCTTTCTCTAGATACTCTTCAGACTCCGAACCAATTTTTATCTTCTCCTAAAACTTTATCTCAGCATCAATCTCAATCTTCCTACGCCGAGATGTTTTATTTCTATTTTTGAAATCTAAAGCTTTGACTTGTTTATTATGAACCATTGAACCAAATCTTAAATCAGGTTTAAATTTATTATTTGACATTCTTAAGTGTGCCATTTTACTCAAAACCTTTTCCAAATCTTTTACTTCTTGGAAGTTTAAGTCTTTCAGATAAAGAACCCCTCAATCTTGTAGGCATCGCCCCAACAATGAATCTTCCTGGACCAACAAACCTTGATTTAGGACCTTTTAATATAGATTCTACACTTGTTGCCTCTACTAATTTAAAACTAGAAACCCTTCCTTTCTTCTTTTTTGATATAGCTATTCTAAATGTTTTCTTAACCATTTTATCCAAATCCAAAATCATTCGTCCCCATGAAAGGTGAATCAAATCTTCTAGAAGTTTTTCTTTTAGCTCTCCTTTTTACTTTAGGTTTCCTTATTATCCTTTTAGTAGGTTTTACTTTGACAATCCTTTGAAATTCTCCAACACCAGGGATGATTACTGTTTCTGTTTTAGGTCTCCTTACAACTTGTTTTCTCACAGGTTTAGCAATCTTAGACCTAACTACTTTTCTTTTCTCAGCAGTTATTCTTCTATCTTGTTCTGCAATAGCTCTAGCTCTCGCAGCAATGCTCTTACTTGCAGCAATTGTTCCTCTTCTAATAATTGAAGCTGCTTTAGCAAAACCTCTTCTAGTAGGACTCTTTAGAAATTTAAGTTCACCTTGTAAATCTTTAACCTTTTGTCTCTCTCTTAATCGCTGTCTCTCTGCAGCTACTTGCTTCTCCAATTCTTTAATTGAGACCATTTTCTATTTACCTCTTGTTACGCTAACACCATAACCTTTCTTCTTTTTAAATATACTTGCAGTAAAACCTCTTGATCTAGCTCTAGCTGCAGCCATCTTGGCACTTGTTTTTGTGTTTGCTCTTCTTGCTACCATTATACTTTACCTCCTTTCAGCTTTTTTAAGTCTAAAGGTTTTATTCCTTTCATTTTATTAAATTCTTTTAAGCTTCCAACAGTTTTAAATTTCCCTGTGATAGCTTTAAAGCTCATTCCTCTTTCTATCAGTAAAGATTTTTCATCGTATTTTACTGTTCTAATTCCAATTACCATAATCTAAAAAGATAGAAGAAGGGATTATACTGCCTCCCTTCTACTACTTCCAAATGCAAAAGATATAACCAATATTCCTATGATTATTCCAAGTAATACAATTGTCCCAACTAATCCAACTAATACAGGATAAGTTCCAAACTGTACAATCATATCATCACTTGCTTGACAAGCTGATGATCCCCATGTATAATCATAACTACAAGACCATATAGAATTATTAAATCCACTATCAGCATTTCCTGAGAAAGCAATTGTTCCTGCAGAACCATCAACAGTTATGTTTATACTATCAATATGATCTGTGAATAAACTTCCGTTATTACAATTAACTGCTGCTATTCCTGTGTATCCACATTCTGTAACATTTGATACTGTACTATTAGCAACATCTGTAACTGGTCCAATACTTTCATTAACAGCAGTGCTTGTTTGAACACCGGCAAAACTGGCACTTAAACTAACAAATACAACTATTGCAATAATAACTAATACTGCTATTAGAACTACTAATAATATTGCTCCGAATGCTTGGTTGAGTGCGATTCCTTTTTTTTGTTCCATAATCTAAAACCTCCTTTCAATTGTAAGGTAAGTATAATAATAAAAAAAATAAAAAATTAAAGTTGCTCAAATGTGTTTAAACACCTCTCCTACCGCCTCCGAATGCAAATGAGATAACTAATACACCAATAACCAATCCTAAGAAGATTATTGTTCCAACTAATCCAACTAAAGTAGGATAAGTTCCGAATTGTGTAATCATTTCATTACTAGCGTTTTGCTCTGCACTTCCAGCATCAAAAGTTGAACTTAAACTTACGAATAAGAAGATAGCAACGATAACTAATACAGCGATAAGAACAACAGTAAGTACAGCTCCGAATGCTTGATTCAGTGCAATTCCTTTCTTATATTCCATTTCTTAATAAACCTCCTTTCAGTTGTGTGAAATTTGACAAATAGATTAGCAAAAAAAGGTATATGTCTATTTACAAACGAAAGGTTTCAATAAGTTTCATAAAGTTTCAATAAGTTTCTATTGGTTGCAGAAGGTTTCTAAATATTATACTAAATTATGTTCCATGATTTTAAGTGCAATTATTTCACCTGCTTCATATTCACTAGCATTACATTCTCCATAAGTAGCCCTTTTGATAAGTTCCTTTTGTTTGTTTAAAACTTTTTTTAATTTAGGACCTATCTTTGGAGTATACTGTTCTCGCTTCTCTTTAGTTTCTTCAGTTTGTTCTGGCATTTTGTAATTGCATCCATACTAATCCTAATGCTATAAAGAAGATTAGTAAATATAAATATCCTGGATTTAAAAGATTTAATATAACTAAAAGCATAGCTAAGATTGCAGTAAATAAATTTGCAAATATCCAAGCTCTACTTGCTTGTCTTCCTTCAACAACCGCCCCAACAAAAGCTATAACCCATATTGCAAATAACATTAATGGAAAGAATAATCCTTCTCCAGCACTATTTACAAATTTAAAAACTTCAAATAAGTCTTTTGTTTGGTTCACATCTGGAACTGGAAACCTTGGAGGAACTGTCATTATAATTTCCCCCTTGATATTGAAGTAATAAATCCAAATATTAATATGATTGTAATGATTACAATTCCAATTCCAATTAGAGTCTTCATAGGCTCAGCATCTATAAATCCAACATTCTCTGATATTTGTGAAGCCCTATCTCCGAAAGTAGTTAAAGAATTCCAAGCCAAAGCAATTACTGTGAATGTTGATTTAAAGCTTACATCAAAGTTACCAACTAATGCAGAACCTTGTCCACTTCTAGTTACATTCAAACTTGTACCTGTACTATCTTGGACTTCTTGAAGCTGATCATAATTAGCTGCAAAAGTAGGATCTACTAAATCATCTCTTCCATATTCTGAAGCCATCCCACTGAAAGCATTACTCATGAAGATTATTACTGCTGAGAATAAAACAATAGTTACAACAAAGTGTCTAAATAAAAATCCTTTCTTATTCATTTTTTTATATTGTTTTTCCATTTTATTTATTCATCATGACTATTATTAAAAGGCTAACAGCAATGATTGAAGTCACAGCAAAAGCCCCAAAGGTTACTAATCCTATTAAATTTACAAAGATTACTGCAACATTAATCATTGCTATTCCAGCTATTTCATTAAACTTAAATGCAAATCCTGATATTAATATAATAAACCAAGCTAAGAATACCCCATACAATCCAACTATAGAAGAGAAACTTTCAACAACAAATGTAATTATATCAACTATTAATCTACTTCCACTTCTTGTTATTAAAGCTGTAGCAATATAACTTGTTGTTGAATTTCCCACATTACAAACTATTGTTGAAGATGCTTGTGAAGAATTAAAATCACATATAACTCTTTCATTAAGTCCTGAACGATTATGCTCTGTTACTAATAATCTTGATAGTTGTAGATTTCCAGAAGTATCTTCATAAGTATAAGTTACAACTTTAGTATCCTTATTAAAATTTAATTCAAAGTTAAAGTCAGATAAATTTTGAGTAGTTTCCCAAGGGTTTCCTTCATCCTGACCAACAGTAAATAATAAAGTAAATGGTGCTGTTTCAGGAATCATTTTTTGAACAATAGTTTGTAATAGGGTAGTTGCTTGTTGAGTTATTCTAAATCTATAATCGATTGTTTCTGTTTCAAAGAAACCTACTGTTTGTCCATTTGAATCTGTCTTTGATACTTGCACAGTTCTAAATACATTTTCTCCTGGATAAAATCTTTGAGTATATATTAAAACATTTGCTAGAGGAATTAAGGCATTGTTTTGAACTTTTAATATAAACGAGGTTGCATCAGCAGCAACTAATAAAAATAGATTTATATCTTTGATACTGGAGCTTACCGTGTCATTTTGAAAGTAATAGTTTCTTGTTGAATATATTGAGCCATTAAGGTTTTCATTATATTCTATTGTTGAATCAATTCTAAATGTTTCATTACCTGGAAGGATACAAGTTGCTACTTCTGCTACCTGTGTTTGAGATATAGAATTATTTCTCTTAACAGTTCCTCCCCCTAACCATATTTCAAATGTTCCACCAAAATCAAAAGGATTAACCCTATATATATTTTGTTCATCCCAAGCTGTAAAGTTAGCTGTATTATTAACAAAGGTGGCATTACATAATTCAAAGTGAATTCTAGAAACATTTTGTTCAGCAAGAGTTGTATTAGTTTGAATAACTGTGGTAGAAGAGAATGAATTAATTTGCCAGAAGAAGTTCTTACTTTGATTTTCTCCTTCAGTTACTAAAGGAATATCTATAGTTGTAGATAATGAACAGGCTGATATATCACAAGTTACATCAGCTCTATGGGGAGTCCCATTATAATTGAAAGTTCCTTCTACTGCTACTATTCCAGCAGGAATAGATATATTTACTTCAAACATTTCATCTTGGGTTTCTAAAGTTGATAGAGCAAATGTTTCTGAATCTTTATTAATTCCAATATTAAAACTAAAATTAGCTGTTGTAAAATTACATAAAGTATTTGGACTTGTATCATTAACACAAGCAAAGAAATTATATTGGTATCCAGTACCCAATACAAAATTATCAAATGTTAATGTTGTTGTGTTGGTTAATCCTGTTACTTCTGTAAAGTTAGTTCCAAATAAACTATTATCTGGATTCCATATAAATAAAGTGGCATTAGTTAAGTTTCCACCAGAAGCAGTAAGGTTAGCAGTAAAGTTAAGAACTGCTGTTGCAAATGAAGATCCATCTGCAGGAAAACTTAATACAACCCCCACACTTAATCCTACATCTTCTTCTCCGCTAAAACTATTATTCATCAAAACATTATCTCTACTTCTTATTTGCCAGTCTAAACTTCTTGAAATATTAGATATTCTAAGTTCATCTAACCTTCCTATGAATGTAGAACCAGCATCTCTACCAATGTGCATATTACTTTTAGCTGTGAATGTTGTTGAATAAGAGTGAGTATTTCCGCTATCTGCGGTTCTATTAATTGTAAAGTTTACATTATCATCTGATTCATAAACAATAGAAATATAATCTGAAACATTGACAGTTATTGTATCTGTAGAAGTTGATTGGTCAACCGCCTGTTTTCCAAGTAGAACTGTTGATGTAGTACTTAATGCAGCTCCCCACATATTATTTGAGCCATCTCCTGCAACTATAGGACGAAATCCATCACTACTTGGGGAGATTATAAATGTTTCCATAGTAAAAGGAGCATCTGTAAAATTAATCCCACTTGCAGTAGTAACATTAATCAACATAGATTTGTTAAAATTATAAGCATTTCCAATTCTTCCAGCAGTTGTATTCCATAAAACTCCTCCTCCAGTTGCTATTGTTCCATTTCCTTCACTAAAAGAACTATCAAATACATTTGTTCCTGTTCCTTCTGTGAAATGATATATTAATTTATAATTATCATCCCAAGCATTAGGAATATCTTCTCCATTTGTTGCCGCAGTATTTTTATAATACATACAAATTGTATCTGTTCCAACAGCAAGTTCTGGAATTTTAACCCATATTAAAGCATAATTTGAATCGGAAACAACATCAAACTCATAATCTAATTCTACATTTTGAACTCCAGAACAAGCTCCATCTATAAATCTCAAATCTATAAAGTCTATAGCCATATCAGAATCAAAAGTTACGTTAATTAATACTGTGAAGTTATCTAGTTGAGTTATTCCCCCTAAGATTGTAACTTCTCTTCTCTTCTCCCAGCCAGTATCCCACCAAGCCCAGTCAGTTAGATCAATTCCAAAAGCAGTCCCAATCCAATCTACATTCTCATTTGCACTTTTCTTACCTTCAATCCTCCATTCATATTCTCCAGCAACAACTTTAGCCCCATTATATTCAATCCACTCTCCATCAGTTTTAATATAAATAGTATAATCTATATTCTTATTCTTACCTTGCTTGTTTACAAACTTCATCTTCTGAAATATCCTACCTTCCTCATATAAAGTTGCAGTACCTTCAGCATGACAGTCTACTAAACAAGAATCTGTGTTATAAGTTAATTCATATTCTGCTACCTTTCCTAATTGTAAAAACGGAATTCCTAGAATAGAATTTCTAATCTCAACCTTACCATACTTCCCTTCTTTCTTAAAGTTTTTTACATTATCAAATTCAAATGCAGAAGTTAAATCCATAGAGAAAATCATGACTAAAAGTATAGCCAAACTAAAAAAAGCTATTCTATGAGCTCCTATGAGCTTATTATTATTTTGTCGTCGATAGATTTGTGTATTTCTTACCATTTTATCAAAATTGTCGTGTACTTTCTCTTGTTCCACTAGAAAATTTAGCAAACACAATTATAAAACTTAAAGCACCAACAGCTATTGTAATTGTAATAATATTATTCATGACTGCACTAATTAAAGTTTGGGAAGCTAAGGTCTCTGCAAATATATCTATCTCTGTCATTTGATCAAAGGCATTTCCTAAATAAGTTCCAATAAAAACTGTAAGTCCTAGCATTAAGATATATAAGAATAAAAATATGGGGTGTGTTCTAACTAAGAAAGAAGAAATCATTACCCCAATTATTAATCCTACAAATAAGAAAAAGAATCCTCTTTGTATTGTTACCACTCCAAAATCTTCCATTTCATTAATAGCAAACTCTCCTTCAGCACTACTATTAATATTAGAATTCCTTAGACCTTGAGATAGTTCAGGAACAAAGAAGGCAAATATGAATAAGCCTATGGCTAATATAAATATGGTTATTAGCCATATCATCACATCTGTTACATCACCTTTTTTACTTTTTAACATTTGCTAGAAACTTCTTATCAATCTTTGGTAATTTAAATTTAAATTGTGCTTTGACATTTGCAAGTATTGCAGTAAAATTAGGTTGAGAAAGATTTGACAAACCTAGTTTATTTTGTAGTTTCTTTCTTTCTGGTTCAAAGATTCTATCAAAGAATAGTTCATCGCTAGTTATAGTAACTTTTCTCCTTCTTCTATTAGCAGCCATATATTTTTCAATGCTTTATTTATTATATATATTATGTAAACATACCCAACATAAATAGAACAAACCAACCAATACCAAAAGTCATCCCCCAAATAAAAAATAGATTAAAATCAAGAACAAAACCACTTCTCCTAGTCCAATATAATGGAAGAAAATGGGTTAAAGATTTAGGATGTCTAATCATAAAATTTAACATATCCACATTTTTTATTTTATTATGAGCTAAGTCTAATCTTAAATCCTTTCCACTAAATGTTTTATTTGTATGTTGCATTTCATGTCTAAGGATAGGTCTTAAGAGTTGAGGGTAATTCTTTAAGTGTTTATTAATTTCAATCCTATCACTAAATCTATTAGCAACACCATGATTAACATATTCAATCCTCATCGTCATCGTTTGCCATACCTCTCATACTATGGAATGATTTGAATGCTACTACAATCAAGAATAATATAAGGGCAGTTCCCCCTCCTATTGATAATATAATTAACAATCTATAGAAAGCACCAAAGCTTGTCATTAGTGCCCCAATGTCTCCAAACAGTTGTTGCATTACTGTAACTCCAAATCCTAATGCCCCAATGAATATTATAATAGACATACTAACAAAGAAAACTTTTCCAGCTTGATTCTGACATAAAATAGTTAATACAAGGAATAGAACTCCCACAGATAAAATAACTATAAAAGCACCAAGTAATGTAGAACCTTCTCCTGGACTTATTGGTTCACCTCCACTTGGAGTTATGGTTATTGGGAAAGAACTAAACCCAAAATCAGCTGTATTATCACAAGCAACTACAGTTGGGTAATCTCCTATGTCTTGAACATTAGTTCCAGGAATAGTATAGTTTGCATAACCAGAAGAATTAACAGTCATTGTTACATCATTAAGAAGTATATCGGAACTTGGATTTCTTAAAGTTAAAGTGCAAGTGATTGTATTGTCTGCCTTAGAATTATCATTTTTAAATACAGGAATACTAAAGTTAACTTCAACATTTCTTTGGAAAACAAATGCTGCTTGAACCATTGGTAGAACTAATAATATAAATATTCCTATACTGATTAATAGTTTTTTATTTGTCATGTAAATTCTAGAGGTTCACTTAATTTAATATAAGCAGCAAATTCTAGAGCATCACATAATTTTACATAAGGTAATGTTTTTTCTTGAACAACTATTGTTTCATTGAAAGTAATAGCACAAGTTGTATCTCCTATAGCAGTAACATTTAGTATTTCTGTTATATGGAAAGTTGTATAGTTTGTACACCCTGTTGCATTGAAAGTATAATCAAATGAACCAACATTCCAAGTAAAGACATGAGGATTTGATACTGAAGCATTAGTTGCATTAAATAAATTGTAACTACAACCCCCATCTCCATCATTTGATTCTGTTCCTTCAACTGTTGTTTCTGTTCCGTTTGCCACTCTCTGAGCTGGACTAAATGTTATGTCCAAACTAGGAACGGCTTGATTAATTATATATATTTGTGTATCTGTTTGATTAAAGTTTCCTGAAGTATCATTAGCCCAAAAGTAATAATTATGACTTCCTGCACTTAAATCATCAAAGTTAAAAAAGAATTCACTACTAGCATTATCCATTGTATAATTTATTCCTGCAAATTCCATTAATACAATATCCAAAGCAACATCATCTGTCCAAGTTATATTAAAACTAAATATTCCTCCAAAGCTATAATTCCCTGGACTTACTGGTACAGAGAAGTTATTAGATAATTGTGGATTACTTATATCTGCAGGTACAAAAGTAAATAGTTGTACTGTTCTTGTTTCTGTAAAGTTTACATTTCCTACAGAATCTATTACTGAAACATTGTAAGTATAGTTCCCATTATTTAATCCAGTAACATTCAAGAAGTAATTTCTTGTTGTAAATGTTGTTCTATTAACAGGAGATGTTGAATTCCATAAATCAAATGTAATATTAATAAAATTAAGTTCAGTAACAGTTACATTCATAGGAATTGCTGATGCTCCATGGTTAGTTCCATTTCCAAATGTAGGTAATGAAAAATTTACTAAAGGGTTTGTATTATCAATAGTTATATTAACATTATCAAAACTATTTCCTGCAGAATTAGAAACATTCCAGAAGATTAAATAATTTCCATCAGCTACAGCAGTTGTATCAAAGGTTGTATTTAATGAGCTATCATTTGTTATGGATGTAGGAAATATTCCAAAGTTAAATGAACCATCTGGATTTCTTAGGGTTACATTTGATGTCCAACCTAATCCACTTGTATCTGTGACTGTAGCGTTAATATCAATTACCCCTGTAATATTTATATCTGTTAAAGGATTAACAATTGCAACAGTAGGTGGAACAATTCCTGTTATTATATCTAACTCAACAATTTCAAATCCAGATAAAGAAGAATTTAATATAGATAATGTTTCTCCTCCTACAACGTCCCCATACATAGTAATATTATATTTATTTCCTACAACTAAATCCTCACAGTCTACATATAGTTTAACTGTCCCAATATCAGAATTTGAAGATAAACTTCTTCTATATCCATGAGTACAATTCTGAGCAGTAGAATTTATGAATATTCTTGGAGAACTATCTCCATCTTGTTTACCCGAAGTTGATTGAATTATTGCAGTTCCCATTAATTGTATGTTTGTTCCATTCCTTACTTCATAGTCTCTTATCTCAACTATTTTATTATTAATTCCTGTTAGAGATAAAGTTCCAATAGATTCATTTTGAAAATTACTTATTCTACTTGTACTTGAATTAGTTAATGAAAGAGAATAACCAGTAATATTATTTCCAATATTATTAGTATCATCTGAATTACATAATAACATCCAATTATTTACCCCAGAATTTTCTGTTTTACTTATGTATTGTACTCCTGTGCTTCCTCTATCTCCACTATTTTCTAACCACCGAGAGTATGTTGGAGAAATTTCTCCTGTTTGTTCATTCTCTATATAACAATTTATAATATCACTTGAGCCATCAGAAGAGACAGTATGTTGAATATCAATTAATGTATTAGAAGTTGCAGGGTTTGTAATTGAAAGATTAAATATATTAATAAAAGAGGTGCTTGAGAATACTGTTTGAAATGTTTTTTGGGTATGGTTAATTTCCTTTCCATCATTAGTGATATCTGTATCTATAAATACTTCCAAACTTGAAAGATTAACTGCACCAGGACCATCTTCTTTAGCTTCTAAGGTTAGATTATTCATTCCAGCTACTGCAATAGAATCATTAATTGGAATATTAAATACCCCTCTATCTGTTAATCCTTGTATAGACCTAATATCACTATCAAAAATAGTCTTCCCATTATGAATTAATCTTAAACTTAAAGTTGAAGCTGCTCCACTTGTTTCTTTTCTAATTGCTCCAACTCCTTTGAAAGTAATATGTCCTCCCATAGTTAAATTAAATGTTCCATTAAATATAGGAATATAATTAGGACTGTTAAATATAATTTCATCAAGATGAAATTCAGCATTATTTAAAGATACATTCCTTTGAACAACAACACTTTCATTAACTTGATAACTTTGAATTAGGGTGGTATTATATAATGCATCAGTTCCATTACCAAATGCAGACCAAGTATAATTATAAATCCCAGTTACAACAGGAATTTCTTGAGCATATATATTTCCTATAGGATTAGTTGCTGTAAAGTTTGTATTATTAAATTGCAATATAACAGTTCCATTTGTTGAATCTACTGAAACATTAAGTATAGCTGTTCCAGTTCCAACAATACTCCCATTATTATCTAATAGATTACTAAAGAATGGAAAGCTTGTATCTGCAGCAGATGTATTTACAACATAATTTTGAACTAAAGTTGTATTATAATTCACTAATGTCCCATTTCCCCATGCAGACCAAAGATAACTATAAGTTCCATTTACAACTGGAATAGAAACATTATAAATATCTCCAACTATGTTTGTTGCAGTAAAATTACTACTATTAAATTCTAATATTACAGTCCCATTTGTATTAAGAACAGTTACATTTAGTATTGCTGTTCCTTCATTATTAATACTTCCATTATTACTTCTTATATTTGTAAATAAAGGAAATTCTGGGTCGGGAAGAAGTTCATCTCCAACTTCAACACTTCTTACATTAGTCATATTATTATTTAAACCAGTATCTTGAGCATGAGCTGAATAAGTATAATTCCCTCTTAATATTGTAGAAGATATATTATGTGTTTGATTTACAATAAGTTGATATTCATTTGGTCTATACTTATATAGATTACTCACATACTGTTGATGTATTTCAGATTCATTTAAAGGAATGTTCCACATCCTAATCTCATCTATTGTCCCATTAAAGAAATCTACTATAGCAACTCCATTATTTTGCCTTGCTCCTATCATAGCTGTATCTACATTATTTAATTCTGAGAATTCTTGAGTTGTAGAGTTTCCTATTTGGAATGTAATAAAAGGAGCTTGATTAATTCCATCAACATACATGGTGTTATTAAATTGTCCTGTAACAACAACTACATTGTGCCATAATCCATCTTTCCAAAATAATTCTCCTCTTCTAATTTGTATTCTCAATTTAACACTTCCATCACGATTTAATATATAACTCAAACTTTCATCAGTAAAACCTCCGGTTGAATTACCTACCTTAACCATAAATAAATTATTAGAACCACTTGCATCTGATATAGAAAATAATGAACCATCAACAGAAACATCAGTAGAAGTCCCATTAGTTCTAAACCATGCAGAGAAAGTTCCTCTATCACTTCCAATTATTCCTCCTAAATTCCCAGTTAAATTAATTACATCATCTACTCCATCAAAATCATAAGCTCCCATTTGTATTCCATCTATGAATGTTGCTCCTGTTATAGTTCCATTATTTCTCACATTAGATATGTCTAATAGTCTTGAATCATTTTCTCCTAAAGCTGTAACTCTATTAAAATTATACATAGCAACTAAATTAGAACTAAACATTGTAAAATTTGTTTCATTCCAAGTAAATATAAGCTCACTAAAACTTGGTTCTATGATAGTAATATTAATTGGTATAGAATTATTAGTAAAATTTATAATTGTATTATTTACTAACGTTGGAGCAGTAAAAAATATTTGTGGTTCAGTGGATTCTGCTTGAGAAACATTAACAAAAAATACAGAACTATTTTGATTATTTACTTCATCTGTTAGAGTTACATTGATATTATAAAATCCAACAACCATAGGAACTCTAGTTGAAAATCTTCCATTCTGGTCTATTTGAAAAAAGGTAGATTCATTAATTGCATAAATTATAGTCGTTCCATCTGTTGCATTAATTAATTGAAATGTTGTATTTCCAGATTTTTCTTGCATATCGAATGGACTTCCAACATCAAATACAGGTGGTCCAGTATCTACTGTAAAAGAACGAGGACCACTATCTGTAAAAAATATTACAGTTCCATTATTACAAAAAACATCCCAACTAAAGAATCCTTCTGTGAAGTTTTGAGAGAAACTATTGATTGTAGCATTAGGAGGAACAGGGTCAACTTGCGTTAAATTTCTATCTCCATTAATTGTCAATGTACAATTGACAGCATCTCCATTATTATAACTATAATTAAATTGAACTCCACTTCCACTTGTTAGATTAATTCCATTAGGAGGACTTAATAAATCAACTCTAAATCCTGGTCTACTTCCAAATATTTCTAAGGTATCATTGGCAGTTTCATTTAGGTTTCCTGCGTCATCAAATATATAAAACTTAAAGGTATAGTTTTCGGAAGGCATATCAAATTTAACTACTCCTATTGAGAAACCTGTTCCACTCATAGTTGCATTTGTATCATTAGCCCAAGTTTGAGTTGTTTCATTAAAAATAGAGAATATATAATGGTCCAAGTCAAAGAGGTCAAAAGCATCTACACTAAATGTTACATCACTTGAATTAAAATCATCTCCAGAATCTCCTACATTAAGCCAAGTAGGATTATCATTATCTATTTGAACACTAAATTGGTCTCCTCTTCTTATATTATTATTTGGTGTTGCATTATCAAATATAGTTATAGGTGCATTTTGCAATCCTGTTGTCCCATTAACTGTTACACTAATATTCCATGAACTCCATTCATCTGGTGCTAAACTTCCATCTTCAAATGTCATAGAAGTATTGGATGTTGAAAGATTGATTGTAACTAAATCTACTGTGGTTGTATTAATTCCTGCAGCTTCTTCTGGAGCATCTGAAACATTAAATCTCATAAATACTTCTTGTCCATCTCTAATAGATAATTGTCCACTTGGATAAACAACTGTTATATCTTTAATCTTTGGAACAGTTCTATCAATAATATATGTTTTTGTATCTTCATCAGTATCTCCAACAACATTAAAAAGAGTTACATTAATAACATATCCCTCTGTATTATTTTCAAGTAAGGTAGTATTCCAAAGACAAGTATAGGGAACAACTGTTTCATTACATAAAAAAGTTCCACCAGTTCCTATAGAAGATAAATTAATATATTCAAAATGTGCATTTTCTAAATTACTTCCTGTTGCAGAAACTAACAAATTAACTTCTCCATTTATAGCAGTAAAGTTTCCAGGAGAAGTAATTATAATTGAAGGAAGAATAGCAACTCCTGCTTTTAATGGAAGGAAATCTATATTAGCTCCTTGTATTGTAAAACTATCATCACAAATTCCATTGTTATCATCATCATCACATAAATCTGAGAAACCACTTCCAGCAGGAGCAGCCCATAAGTTTCCACCAATAAAACTTCCACTAATAATATTTGTCTCAGTTCTTTGTGAGACATTCCAATTATGGGTGTATCCAGAAACCATAAAGAAATTATTTGTGTTATTTAATATATTATTATATACATTTGTATTACTTCCATCAAATAAACTTAATATACCATAACTATTTCCAGCCATAGTATTATTTACAACCACCATATCAGAACCTTCTTGTAACCATAAACCATAAGAATTATCTCTAAATATAGAATCAGTTATTCTTACTGTAGTTGCTCTATCTGTTCTAATTCCAGCACTTACTCCTGAAGTTATTGTTACATTATTAATATTAATATTACTACTAAATATAGGAACATGGATAGCTCCTATTCCATTTCCTCCAGCCCAATCCGACATATTACAATTTCTAATTGTAACATTAGTCTGTGTACGATAACCAGCTCCGATAGCAATCCCTGTTTGAGCAACATCATCTCCATCAACTAAATGTCCTGCACAATTAAAATCAACATTATCTGAAAAGATATTTATACAATTACTTGTTCCAGAATTAATAATATCTCCAGTCATTAAATAATCTCCAGGAGAAGTTATTGCTATACAAGATTCAAGTTCATTAACTAATTCTGCATACATTCCGATTATATTTATTGCAGTACCTCCTCCAGTTATATCAGAAGTAATAGTTACCTTTATATCATTAATATCACTCTCACTAAATGAGCCTATAAAACTCATACCAATCCAAGTATTATCATTTCCAGCTCCAATTGTAATATTTTGTTGAACATCTGCTTCTGGGTCAGAAATATTTACAGTATATCCCTCAGAATCATCAGCACTTCCACTAATAGCAAAAGTCCATATAGTAATATTTGTTACTGTTCCTCCATTTAAATCTATATTTCCCATTTCAAAAGTTTCAATTTCCCCATCCCCCGTAGATTCTATACCATTTGCATTAGGGACTGTAGGTTGTCTTTCTGAAGTATTAATCCCACTAGCATGAATAGAATTTGGAGGAGCACCAATCTGAACCCATTCCAAAGGCGTTGAATCCCCTACAGGGTCTATAAATAATGAAGTTGGGTCTACTATATAATCAATACTTATATCTCCATTAATTGGTTTCAAATCAAAGGTATCATAACTTCCTGTTAGATTATGTAGAAAGAATTGGTATAGATTAAACTTATGAATCTCAATTTGTCCTAAAGAAACATTACCATCCTTAACATAAACTTCTAATATCACTGTAGAATTTATTGTTGAGTTTGCCCAAATAGTTATATCTTTTTTATTAGTTAAAAATTCTTCAAACTGAACTCTAATATAATCATCTTGTGGAAGGATTGTATAGTTACCATCAAGAGTCATAACTTCATCATAAACATTCTCAATAAATCCCCTTGTTGAATTAAGATGTTGAGCATCTGTAATATAAATCATTATGACAGAAGCATCCCCAAATTTAATATAATCATTAATGTTAATTGCTTTTGCATCTGTTAAAGAAATATGATAACCATCTTCTCCATTACATTTTGCTGATTCATATTTCATAGTTATTGTTTTATCTTTATCATCAAGTAATGGGTTTCCTTCAATATCATAAATTGTTTTATCAGTTAAATCAACTTCACTCTCATTAACTCCATCTTTAAGAGTTAAACATATTTCTGTTTTCTTTTCTTTCTCATCTGTAAAAGTTATATCAAAGTTGGCTTCGTTTCCTGTTTGCGAGATAACTTTCCACCTTCCTGCAGGACGAGGTTCTTGTGGTGGTCCAATTATCTTTTCATTAATTTGAACCATACCCCTAGGAATTTTAGAATCAGAAGTAGAAATAGAAGAATCTTTATCAAGAAAGAAGAATAAAAATATTGCAATCCCTGATATAATTATAATAGAAACCATAAGGAGAATCATTATCTTCTTTTCTCTCTTCTCTTTTCTCTCAGCCCTTTCCCTCTCTTGATTGTATAGTTGTGACTGTGGTTCTTCAACTACCATTTAATTATCAATTTGATATATTATATATATATTTTCTTACTTACTAGAACCTTCTTTCTTTTCTTGAAGTTCTGTAATAAGGTTTTCTTCTATTTGGTCATCAAGGTCTTTCTTTCCACTTAACATTTTCTTAAACTCATTTGTTTCTTTTGATAAGTTAATTCCTTCTTTCCTTGCTTTCTCTTTAACCTTTCCAGCAATATACATATCTGTTAAAAGCTTTCTATATCTATAGCTCTTTGGTCCAAATGTAATCCTCATAAAGAACATATACATAACTGCAACAACAATCACAGCAGTTATTAATTCCATAAAAGAACTAACTACTAATGCACCAGCTAAATCTGATAATCCGCTCATACTATTCATTACCTCCTTTCAATTGCTTTTTAATCTGTTTGATATTTTCCATCATCATCAATTGATTATAGGTTATATATATAATAATATACAACACCATAAAAGCTATTCCTACAAAAAATTTAGTATCTTTTGAGAGAGGTTCGTTTATCAATAATAGCATTATTAAAAATATAATAACAGTAAGAGTAGCTGAAAATAACATCACTAAACAATTAACTACAAGTTCCTTAAATAACATCATCCACCTCTCCCTTTCTTCTTAATTGTTTTTTAATCTTTGATGGAGTTTTATCAACACAGGTAATAAAAATGTATATAAATAGTATTAAATTTAGACTAACATGTTCTATAAAAGTTACTGATTCTCCAAGTGCAGCCCCACTAATTATTACAATTATAACAGAACATACAATAGAAATAAAACATATTATGAACATATTCTTAATAGATTGTTTATTCATTTTAATTATTAACAGATACTTCCAAGTCGTGTCCAGATTATTGCAAAACCTGCAAAGGTACAGATTAAAACAATTCCTATTGCTATTGGAGTTTGGAACTGATTAAAGAAACTTTGTAAACTATATGCTTTCTTTGCTGCAGCTTCCCATGCAGACTTCCAAGCTTTGTTTAATCCTGTATCTACTTTTATATTTAAGATAGAATCCTTAACTGTTTTAACTTCACCTGTTAGTTTTCCTGTCTTATCATCTGTCTCTTCATATTCTACTTCATGAGTTTCCCAGCTTGTATTTAATACAGGACGATAATCTTCAGGACCAACTTGTAATACTGTTAATATATCTACACCTTGTAAGTATTTTCTTATATCAAATACAGGCATTGCAATTGCTCTAGTCTTCTTTCTCTTAATAAGAACTACTCCTCTCTTAGCATTATAATATCCTTTAGCCCATTCTGCACTAATTAGATGTCCATCACTTCTTGGAAGCTTAACTTCTACTCTTAAGTTCCAACGTTTCTTAGTCCACCAGTAAAAAAAGAATCCTCCAAAGATTAATAGGATAAATACTATAACTCCTATTACTATTAGAAATCCAGTAAGAGCTGGTCCTGCTCCACTTGTTACTGAACTTATTGTATCATCTAATCCTGCCATTGTCTTTATCCAAACTTAAACATATCCATTATGCCTTTCTTTTTTGGGGGGGTTAATGATTCTGTTACCTTCATCATCTTGAATACTCTTCTACTTTCTTGCCCATTCAAAGAACGTTTCAAAACTGTAAGGCAAGTTACACATATTATATTTCCAATCCTTGTCATCTCTGTATAATCTCCAACGATTCCATACTTCTCATCATTGTCTGATAAATCATCCCTTACCCATTCAATAATAACTTCCATTAGATTGTTTATCTCTTGCTGTGAGAAATTACTTAGACAAGTATTTTGATTTAAAATAGCACCTAAGAATGAAATAAAGTTTGCAATCATTTCTTCAGATACAGGTTTGGCATGGATATTAATTGGGACCCATTCTTGTGTATAAATATCTTTTTTCTCACCTCTAATCCTATGTTCAATCTCAGTTAATAATCCTTCTGGGTCAATCTGTTGTAATATATTAGTAACCTTTTCTTCACGCATATGATCTGCATAAAGTGCATTAGGATCATTATCTTGTTGTTGTAGTTGTTGGTCTAGAAGTGCCTGTTCATAGACAGGAGTTTGGTCTTGCATATATTACTTTTCCAAATATTCTTTTTATATATTTACAAAATAAAGGGGACTGAAAGAAAAAAGAATAAGAAAAAAAAGAAAAATAAAAATGTGTTTATGCAACAGTTGTAGTTACTTCAAAGCTTCCTACAGTATAAGGATCTATAGTATAAACAGGTGTTAATACAAGTGAGCTTTCAGGAGACATAACAAGTTCTCCATCACTATTATATTGAATTAAATCTAACTCATAATAATAGCTTCCCATATTTCCCCAATTTAAACTATCTTCAACAATATCTGATGTTGGAACTACCCATAACTTTGCTCCTTTACATTGGTTATAATCATCATAACCATTTGCTAAATCACAATAGTTTGCAAGTTCTCCTACATTCCAATCATTAGCATGAGGTAAATTAGTATCTGTTAAACCAATTTCTCCAATAGTTAATAACCTATCTTCATCATTAGCATTTGAGTTATCATCCTTATAGTAGATTAAAGTATAACCTTCAGGAACTCCTGTAACTTCAAACTCATCTCCAACAATTGTATAAGTTATTTCAATAGTTTCTCCAGTAGCTTCCCATGTTATTGTATCTTTTTGTGTTAAAGATAAAGTTCCAACATAATCTACATGAACACTATAAGGAGCATTATCAGTAATAACAATATCTCTAACTGAAGGTGCTTCATTAGTTATTGTTATTGGTTCTCCTACAATTGTTATCTCTTGATTATCATTATAAAAATCTCCAAGAGATTGTGTTGTTTCTCCTTCAATAAGTATTGCAGGTAGAACAGTAAAACTTGCAGAGAATAAAGCATAATAACTAATAGCACTTACTAAGGTTATAGCAAAAATTCCTATTATAATAGAAAGTATTTTTTTATTCATATTCATTACCTCCTTTCACTTGTGTATCATTTGTAAATATTAGTTTATATAATAAGGCAATTAATAAAATTCCTATAAGAACCCACACTGCAATTGGAACTTTATTTGTAACTTTCTCAACTATAACTTCTTCACCTGGAACTTCTTTTATAGTTTCAACATCCACATATTTTGTTTTATTAACATACTCTGTTTTATATTTTGTTCTACTTCCACCGCCTCCACCTGAATAATGATTAACAATAACTATTTCTTTTTCAGAATCAAAGAACACAATTTCATAACTATCTTCTTGAGAATATTTATCTGGAATGATTGTGACATTATTTCCATTTTGAGTTATGTTTAATTTAACTTCTGTTGAGTTTCCTACAACACTCCAATAAGTATAAGGTTTTTCTAATTCAATTTCAATAGGCTCTCCAGAATAAATTGTAATTGCAGATACCATACTTAAGATTAAACTAAATAATAAAACTATGAACATGATTTTTATCTTATTTGTTTCCATCTTCTTTATCTTCATTCCAATCATACCTCTTACATTTAGGGCAAGATGAAGGATCATCTACTCTTGCCTCCCATTCATGACCACACTTTTTACATATCAACTCTTCCATTTTAATATTATTATGAGCAAGGATTAGTTTATAAGTATTATTGTGATGCTGTTAATAATAGAAAGGTTTATAAGTTAGGTTAGGTTGGGGATAGCATGGAAAAATTAAAGTGTGAAGAGTGTGGTAAAAAGATTGAAGGTTATACAAAAAATCATGTAGAACATTTAATGCAACAACATCAACTTAAACATGAAAGAGAAAATAAACTAAAAGGAAAATAAAATGGAAAGCCATCACGTAGTTAATGAAAGCCATGGAGATTATACTTATAGAAAGGAAAGAAGTAATTTCATACTCTTAGGTCTTGGTGCTCTCTTTCTTTTTATTGGAACTATCAGTTTTATAGGTGGAGTACAACTAGGAGATATTATTGGCATATTAAAATACTGTGCTCCTCTTATTGCAATAGGTTTAGGATTATTATATTTATGGTATAGAGATCAGAAATCTTTAGATAAATATGAAAGAAGAAGAAAAAGATTTGGAGCACCAATACATTAAAATGGATAAAGAAAGATTCATCAAAGGTTGGGGAAAGGTAGTTACTATATTTATATCCTTAATATATGTAGGTCAAGGAATAAGAATGTTAAATGAATATCAACTTCCATTATCTTCTATAGTAATTGCAATAGCTTTAAGCTTCTTAATTTGGTATCCTTTATTCTATTTAGTTTGGAAGAACTAACGTTTCTTTTTTCTTCTACGTGTTCTTGTTGCTGGTAATAATAACCTAGCAGATTGTCTTTCAGCTGCTCTAATTCCTGCTCGAAATTCTGTGGGAATAACTCTTGTTTGGAATGGAGAAACCCCAAACTGTTCTGTGACTTTTGGGAAAGTTCCGAACTCTCTTGTGACTATTGCTGCGAATGAAGGTTCTGTTGGAACTCTTAGTTTTCTTTTCTTCTTCTTTTTAACAGGGGGTTTCTTCTTACCTTCATCATCTAATATTATAATTCTTGCAGGTCGTAAAGGTTTAAATGGAGAAAACAATCCTGGAAAAGGTCTTAGCTTTTCTTTCTCTTTTAATTTCTCTTTCTGTTTTAGCTTTAGCTTTTCTTTTTGTTTTAGTTTTGTTTTCTCTTTTTCCTTTAACACTTCTTTTACTTTAAACTTCTCTTTAGTTTTTAATTTTTCTCTTGCCTTTACTTTGACTTTAGGTATAGCTCTAGTTCTTAAAATAGTTTCTCCTTTGAATATAGTATCTAATCTAGGTAAAGATATTGCCCTAGTAGAAACATCTAGTCCTATAGATAAATCTTTTTGTGTTGGTAAAGAAAGTTCTTTTTGTGTAGCTGATATTCCTTTAACACTAATTCCACTAATAC
>SDBV01000585.1_pt1 | contig 52584 bp, 43 predicted proteins | sample 2277081 | NCBI WGS metagenome assembly SDBV01 (sample SAMN10402039, study PRJNA504765) | marine sediment metagenome | isolation source: marine sediment core GS10_PC15, 223 cmbsf | place: Arctic Ocean: Southern Knipovich Ridge | collected 2010
CAGAACAAGTAAACCCAATACATCGGCGACTCCAAAAAGGATAATCATAGCCGATTGCTCTGGAAAGACCACTTGTCGTAACTTGTTGGAATTACTGGCAGACGAGGTTTTCGGCAGGGACAGGTCTCTCATGGCAACTGGACCAGAGAACGGGACATTTCAGATGGAATAGTTACTTTTTTGCAAATCCCCTTGACCTCCCTATGGCAAGATAGTAGATTATGTGAAGTGTGGACCAAAATGATCCAAGTTCCTCTCCGCAATGGAAATTATTCGACGACACACTGACTACGCGGTTCGAGCGCTTGCCAAGTTGGCCTCCGCTAGTCCTGCCGTAGTGCCGTGCGGAGAGTTGGCAGAGGGCTGTGGAATTCCGAAGAGCTTCGCGTATAAAATTCTCAGGAAACTTGCCAAGAGTGGCCTTGTGGCGAGTTCCGTGGGCAGCCCCGGAGGTTTTCGACTCCGAAAGGATCCTGCAAGCATTTCGTTGCATGAGATCGTCGAAGCCACGCAGGGCCCAGTATCAGTCGCAAAATGCATTCTGGATCGCTGTGAGTATGGGCAGAAGAGCAACTGCCCCGTCTCAGCGGAATGGTGTAAGCTTCAGGGCAGTATTGTTGACTTTCTTAAGCAAAGAACTTTACAGGACATCCTTCACCTTCCTGATCTGGAGAAGGATGCCAGAAAACCGAAAAGCCGGGGCCGCTCCGGCCGGTGCCGGTAGCGACCGCCTCTGTTGGAGATAAACATGCCAGATAATCCCCAGAATAAGTTTCCTGAACAAGAGATGCCGAATGGATTGACCCGTCGCACCTTTCTGGAAATAGGGCTTTCCGGATTCGCCGTAGTGGCCGCCGGGCCGGTACTGGCCTCGTTGAAATTCATCGAAGATGTTGATAACCCGCTGGACTTCTATCCCGCCAGAGATTGGGAAAAGATATATCGCAATCAGTTCAAGCATGACTCTACCTATCACTTCCTGTGCGCCCCCAACGACACCCACAACTGTCTACTCAAGGCGTATGTGAAGAACAACGTGATCACGCGTATAGGCCCAAGTTATGGATACGGAAAGGCCAAGGATCTTTACGGCAATCAGGCCTCATCGCGATGGGAACCCAGGTTGTGCCAAAAGGGCCTGGCGCTCATTCGCAGGATACAAGGCCCGAGACGAGTGAAGTATCCTATGGTCCGTGAAGGCTTTAAAAAATGGGTCGATGCGGGATATCCCAGAGGTGCTGATGGCAAGCCTGATCTTAAATATCTGCAGAGAGGCAAAGAGCCGTTTGTGAGAGTGTCGTGGGATGAGGCCTTTGAAATCGCCGCGAAGACCTACAAGAACATTGCCTCAACGTACAGCGGCGAACAGGGCAAGGCTCTGCTTGAAAAACAGGGTATCTACGACCCCGCGTCGATCGAAACGATGAAGCTCGCCGGGACACAGGTGATGAAGTTCCGTGGCGGGATGCCTCTATTGGGCATAACCCGTGTTTTCGGCATGTACCGACTGGCGAATGTAATGGCATTGCTGGACACCCACGTGCGGGGAACAGACGCTTCGAACGCGATGGGAGCACGCGGATTCGATAATTATACATTTCATACCGACCTTCCGCCCGGTCACACCATGGTGACTGGGCAGCAGACGATAGACTGGGATCTTTTTTCGGCTGAAAATGCAAAGCTGATCCTGGCTTGGGGCATCAACTGGATTTCAACTAAGATGCCGGACAGCCATTGGCTGACAGAGGCACGGCTGAAGGGAACCAAAGTAATCAGCATAACCGTAGAATACTCTTCAGTTGCCTCGAAATCTGATGAGGTCGTGATTATCAGGCCAGCGTCCGATACCGCATTTGCTCACGGCATATCGAATGTGATCATCCAGAGGAATCTTTTTGACGCCGAATACGTAAAGAGCCGAACGGACCTTCCTTTGCTGATTCGTATGGACACCTTGAAACTCTTACGTGCAGAGGATGTGATTCCCGGCTTCAAAGCCCCCAAGAAGAGAAGAGACACCAAGGTCATCAAGAAGGGTGAGAAGCTCGGCGCCCCGATTAGCGCAGGCGGATCACAATGTATTACAGAGGAGTTGCTGGATAAGTGGGGGAACTTTGTCGTATGGGACAAGAACACAAACGCGATAGTCGGCATTACTCGTGACGACGTTGGCGAGTTCTTTAAAGCAAAAGGAATCGACCCTGCGTTAGATGGCGAATTCGAAGTTGATGTCAACGGCGAGAAAGTCAAAGTTCGCACGGTATTTAGCCTGACGAAGCAGTATCTTGCAGATAACTACGACTTGGAGTCGACGTCGAAATTGACCTGGGCTCCAAAAGAAGCAATTGAAAGCCTTGCACTGCAGATCGCGAAGAATAGCGGCCAGACTCTTATCGCCGTTGGAATGGGGCCGAACCAGTTCTTTAACGGCGACTTGAAGGACAGGGCGATCTTACTTCTTTGTGCCCTGACGAAGAACATCGGCACGCACAGCGGCAACGTCGGTAGCTATGCGGGCAATTACAGGGCAGCGTACTTCGACGGAGTGGGCAAATACATTGCAGAAGACCCGTTCAATATCCAGACGAATGAGAAGGGAAATGTTCCCGTAAAGAAGTACTTCAAATACGAATCTGCCCATTACTACAATCATAACGATAAGCCGCTGCGGGTAGGGAATAAGCTATTCACGGGCAAGACACACATGCCTACCCCTACCAAGGCGTTGACCTTCTGTAACGCCAACTCGATTCTGGGTAATTTGAAAGGCCATTACGAAGCGGTGGTCAACACCCTGCCGAATATCGAGTTCATCTCCGTTGCGGACTGGTGGTGGTCGACATCATGTGAATATGCTGACATTGTCTGGGGCGTTGATTCATGGGGGGAATTCCAGTTTCCTGACGCGACCGCATCGGTCACCAATCCGTTCCTGCAGATGTTCCCGCGTTCGCCTCTGAAGAGGATTCACGATACGCGAAGTGATATCGAAGTCCATGCAGGTATATCGAAGGCCCTTGCGAAACTGTTCGACGACGATCGCTTTGAAGATTACTGGAAGTTTGTTCATGAGAAGAGAGTCGACGTTTACCTGCAACGGATCATGGATTTCTCATCGATGACCAAAGGTTACGATGTGAACAAACTCGAAGAAGATGCCAAAAAGGGCATTCCCGCCATCTTAATGAGTAGAACCTATCCGAAGATCGTCGGATGGGAACAGGCTCATGAGAGCAAGCAGTGGTACAACAAGACCGGCAGGATGGAATTCTACCGTGACGAGGATGAATTCATCGAATATGGCGAGAACTTGCCCGTGCACAGGGAGCCAGTGGACGCGACGAGGTTCGAGCCGAATGCGATTATCGCAAAGCCTCACCCTGCGATCAGGCCTTTTGGACCGGAGAAATACGGAATCGCAGCCGACGACCGGTCCGGTGAGACGAGACAGGTTCGAAACGTCGTTTTCACCGTTGCCGAGCTGCTGAAATCCAAACATCCCCTCCGTGAGAAAAACGAAGGTTACGACTATATATACCTGACGCCGAAATACAGGCACGGTTCTCATACCATGCCCGTCGACACGGATATCATCGCAATATGGTTTGGTCCATTCGGGAATGCGAGTCGTCGAGACAAACGCATGCCATGGGTTGGCGAAGGGTTCGTTGATATCAATCCTGATGACGCTCGAAGCCTCGGGATCGAAGATGGAGATTACGTCTGGATCGACGCTGATCCGGAAGACCGCCCGTATCACGGCGAAAAGATCGAAGGAAGTGAAGATTACAGACTGGCGAGATTAATGCTGCGGGCACGGTACTATCGTGGGATACCGCAAACAATAACGCGTTCCTGGTTCAATATGTACGGCTCGACGTACGGGTCCGTCGAGGGCCACCTGACGAATGAAGACGGCCGTGCACAAAACCCGAGAACGGGATATCAGTCGATGTTCCGATTTGGCTCCCACCAAAGCGCCACTCGTGGCTGGCTAAGACCAACGCTTATGACGGATAGTCTGGTTAGAAAAGACACCATAGGTCCAGTGATCGGTGAAGGTTTCGCGCCTGATGTCAACTGCCCCAATGGTGCGCCGCGTGAAAGCTTCGTGAAGATTACCAAGGCGGAAGACGGCGGGATAAATGGTGAGAAGCTCTGGAGGCCGGCAAAAGAAGGATACAGGCCTTCCTATGAAAGCGACGCCATGAAAAAGTTTATTGCTGGAGATTATATCACATGAGTCACAAAGTTTATAACTGGCAGCTAGCGCGGGAGATGGAATACATCTACCCCGAGAATCGGCCTGGCAAACAGGTAGCGTGGGTATTCGACACCAACAAGTGCATCGCATGCCAGACATGTACGATGGCGTGCAAGAACGCCTGGACCTCAGGGAAGGGCCAGGAGTACATGTGGTGGAACAATGTCGAAACCAAACCCTGGGGCTTCTATCCATTAGGATGGGATGTCAAGCTGATGGAGAAACTGGGGCCTCAGATATGGGACGGAGATACGTATCAGGGAAAGACCATCTTCGAAGCGGACGCCCCTGGCGAGCAGTTTCTGGGGTACGTACCTGACGAAGAGGATTTCGACCACCCGAACCTGGGAGAAGATGAAGTCAGTGAGAAGGTTAAACAGGGTCAGTATATAAAGATTCCACATCAACCGTGGATGTTCTATCTGGCCAGGATTTGCAATCACTGCACATATCCAGGCTGTCTCGGCGGTTGCTCCCGTAAAGCTGTCTACAAGAGAGATGACGGGACGGTCCTTATCGACCAGAAAAGATGTCGCGGATACCGGGAGTGCGTGCGAGGCTGCCCTTATAAGAAAAGCATGTTCAGGACGCACACCGGCAAATCGGAAAAATGTATCGCTTGTTACCCCGCAACAGAAAATGGCGAACAGACTCAATGTGTACAGAATTGCATAGGGAAGATCAGACTCTTCGGCTACAAGGGCCGCCATGATCAGGTGGATGCCAAAAACCCCATCGATTACCTGGTTCACGAGAAGAAGATCGCGCTTCCCCTGTACCCACAGTTCGGCACAGAGCCTAATGTCTATTACATTCCACCAATCAACGTTCCCGAATCGTTCAACAGGCAATTGTTCGGCCCTGGCGCCGCCAAGGCAGTCGAAATGTACAAGAACGCCAGCCAAGACACGACCCTTGTCGGCCTGTTGATGCTTTTCGGCTCAACGGGCAAGACTGTGTACTCGTTCGACGTTCAGGGCGACCTAGAAACCGGACACTGCGTTGGGTACGACAAGTCGAAGCACGAAATTGTTCGGGTTCCCATAAAAGAACCCATCATCATCAGAGAAAAACGTGACGAAGGAAGAGATGTATCCAGAATCAGCGTTAGCTGACGAATCGGAGTTGTGGCGAAGTGATGAAGACTGATTTGAATATTGATGATCAGCGAATGCGCCATTATGGGATATTGGCATCAGCGCTCTGTTATCCAGATGACGCTTTTCTTGTTCGTTTTCCGGAGTTGCTGGCCGACAAGCGGGATCTGATGGCCGAATACGACCGGCTTTTTCGGGTTGGGGTCGTTTGGCTTTACGGCGCTGAGCACTTGGTAAAAAGCGAATTCCAAAGAGCCAATATTCTCTCTGATATTATGGGTTTTTATACGGCCTTTGGCTTTGAGCCTGTTAAGGACCGGCCCGACTCACTGGCGTGTGAATTGGAATTCATGTACGGTCTGATTCTCAAGAGACCTCGTGCCAACGAGTTGCCTGTCGATGAAAAAACCATGGAAAAGATCGAGATTGTCTCAGAGGCAGAACGGAAGTTCTTTATAGAGCATCTCGAGCCAGCGGCTGCATTGATTGCAGAGAAGATAATCGCTCAGTCAAAAAATAGTTTTTACGTGAATATCGCGGAAGATTTACGGGAGTTGCTGGCATCTGAGAGAAAGCATTTCGATCTGGTAACGATTGAAGATGGGCAATAAGAAGAGGCTGACTGTCCGTCAGGACAGTGGCAAAGAGGAAATCGTAGATGAGCAAAAAGATCAACATTATAATTGTCATCCTGCTCACATTGGGTGTGTTTGCGTGGTTAGTTCGGTTCGGCTGGCAGAATCGCTACGGTTCACCTGAAACGTACGAGATAACTGAACCTAACGCGCTTTCAGTCAGCTATCACGATGAGGATCTAGAACTCAAGGAAGCTGACATCTTTGCTGAGTTCTGGCAAGACATACCCAGCCTCGACGTTTCGTTATTGCATCAAATGACTGTGAAGCCTTGGCCTACAGGACATACCCCAAGTGTTCGCGTGCAGGCGTTCCATAATGGCAAAGACATCTATTTCAGGATGACGTGGAAAGACGACAAGGCCAACGCCACCCCGACGGTGGACACATTTATTGATGGCTGTGCCCTCGCCATTCCAATCGATTCCGATGCGCCTCTCCGTTCCATCATGATGGGTTTCTCCAGTCCGGTGAACATTTGGAATTGGCAGGCGAATAAAGATATGCAGTATTGGCAGCATAAGACCGGCATTCCGAAGATCGATGTTGATTTTGTGTATCCCTTCGAGGCCGAGGAAACTCTGCTTGTAATGGCCCCTGAGATCACAACGGCTGTGACGGATCTGATAGCCCAGAGAGCGGGCTCGCTCACTCGTAAGGACAGCCAGAGAGTGCAGGGGCGGGGGCTGTGGCGTGACGGAAACTGGAGCGTCATCCTTAAGAGGCCGCTGGTGACGAATGACCAACAACAAGACTGCCAGTTTTCAGGGTCACAGCAATCCGTGTCATTCGCTGTCTGGGACGGCGACCAGGGAGACCGAGGATCCCGCAAATCGATGAGCGAGTGGGTCAAACTGCAGATACAATCACCACAGGCTAAACAGTCAGCAGGCGAACAAATTTTGGAGAACATCGACAGTTCCAATGCTGATAGTAGCGAATCATGGATAGAGGCACTGGGCTCATTTTCATTGATAAGCAGCGCATATGGGGCAAGCGAGCAAGGCGCAGCGGACAAATCCACACAAGAAAAGCCAAGAGTCATTGCGATCACAGCCAAGCGGTTTGAGTACAATCCCAGCCAGATCACGTTACAGAAAGGTGAACTGGTCACGTTCCGCATGGAGTCCCTCGATGTTACACACGGCCTGTATCTGGATGGATACGGCATCAACATCAAGGCCCGCCCTGGGCTGATCGGCAAGGCCACGTTCCGGGCGGACAAAGGCGGGCGATTCACATTCCGATGTTCGGAAACGTGTGGGGAATTCCACCCGTACATGATCGGCTACCTTACGGTCGAGCCAAATAACCGCTTCCACCTGTTTGTCGCGGCTGTGTTGGGCATTGGCCTGCTTATGGGAGTCCTTGTATATGTCAGAAGGAAAGCTAAGAAAGCCGCCTGAAATGACTGAAGAAACTAACAAAGAGTCCATAGAACCAAAGCCGACAAAGCCGACATGCGGTTGCTCGCAGCACGGCGAGCAAGCTTGCGATGAAAAGCTTCTGGGCCTGATCCCGCTGAGCATGCGATACGATCTTGCCTCGCTGCGCCCGATACGCTGGCTGTTGAAGCAGCGATGGTTCCCCATGATTATTATCATGTTCAATATGCTCATCTTTGCCGTCATATTGACCAGTGGTCTTGTGGGTGGGTATTCCTCCGGCAATTACAGCTTCAGTATCATGATTGTCTGGATCCTCTGGTGGGTCTTGCTGATGATGATGCTCGTGCCGATCTTCTCTCGCTCCTGGTGCCTGATGTGTCCGCTGCCTTCTCTTGGCGAGTGGCTCCAAAGGATGACAATATTCGGCGTTAATAACAAGTTGCACGGACTGAATCTGAAGTGGCCTAAACGATTAAGTAATATGTGGGTCATGAATTTCCTTTTCCTGGGAACCACTTTCTTCAGCGGATATTTCACCGTCAAGCCATTGGCGACGTTCTTTCTGTTGGGCGGAATTATTGTGCTGGGCATCACGCTGTCGCTTGTCTTTCAGAAGAGAAGCTTCTGCCTGTACGTCTGCCCGGTCAGTGGCTTTCAGGGGCTGTATTCCAATGCCGGCATGCTGGAGGTCCGGGCTAAGGATCCTGCCATCTGCGAGAAGCACCGCAAGAAAACCTGCGTCACCGGTAACAAGAACGGCTATGGATGCCCCTGGCTGCTTGAGCCCCATAGTTTCAAGCGAAACACGTATTGTGGCATGTGCCTGGAGTGTTTCAAGACCTGCCCATTCGACAACATGGCCCTTAACCTCAGGCCGCCAGGCACGGACCTGCTGGTAAACCAGGGCCGCGGACTGGATGAGGCGTGGAAGTCCTTCATCATGATGGGCATCGCCATCATGTTCTATGTCGCCATGATGGGCAGATGGGGCTGGCTGAAGGACTGGGTCCGAGGAGATACCCTGAACGGATGGCTGTACTTTATCAGCCTCCATGCGGCTTTCAATCTCCTGGTCATTCCTGGAGTATTCTTTATCTTTGTTCTGCTGTCCAAGCTCCTGAGCCGCGTCAAGGAAGTCAGTCTCAAAACAGCCTTCGTGAATCTCTCCTACAGCTTAGTGCCTTTAGGCCTAGGCGCATGGATTGCTTTCAGCTTCGGGTTCCTTCTGCCAAATGGCTCGTACGTACTACACATAATCTCCGATCCGTTGGCTTGGGGCTGGGATCTGTTCGGGACGGCGAAATTCCCATGGACACCTTTCCTGACCGCTTGGCTGGTGCCTGTGCAATTCGCGACCCTAATCGTCGGGTTCCTTATCTCTGCAGATTACGGCTTTAAACTGTCTCGCCAGACCTACGGTAACGAGGCCGCTTGGCGGGGGTTCTTGCCCCTGCTGGTCTTCCTGACGGGCGTGAGTATCTTCTTCGGCTGGCTCTATGGAGGCTAGGTAGCTATGAAAAGAATTATTGTTGTGGCGATGCTGCTGTTATGCACCGTTGCTCCCATCATTGCGATATTCATGCATGAACGCGCCCGCACGAGCGACCTGACGGCCGAGATCCTGGCCAGAGCTCCTGAACGTGGGAACTTCTCGCCTCGAGAAGTGGTCGTGTCTGCCGGCGAGAGCGTAAAACTACGTATTAGAAATGTCGACACCGTGATGCACGGCTTTGCGATACCTGCGCTGGGAATTGATGCCGGCGAAATCAAGGCTGGACACTCCAAGACCTTGGAATTTACGCCCGACAAACCCGGGGAGTATGACTTTTACTGCACGACATGGTGCAGTGAATTTCACCTTCAGATGAGAGGATTGATAAAGGTAACTGCACCATGAGAACATGTGTATCGAGAGGTCTAGCTACATTCGTTGTGGCCCTCGGCTTGAGCGTGATGTTTGTCCCAAAGTACGTATTCCCGATATGCGAGTCCGATCACCTCACGTTCTCCAGCTCCTATGAACCAATCATGAGATGTTTCTGGTTTGCGCGAGCAGAATTGCTTTTAGGTGGACTGGTAGCTCTATCCGGTCTGGTTCTTTTCGTTAGACCGACTCCTGACAGTCGTTTTGCAATCGGTGTTTTTCTCGTTGCCCTGGGGTTGGCCATTGTGCTTGCCTCCATGAATGCATTCTTTGGAAGTACGTGCGGGCACGCTAGCTCGATCTGTCAAATTGGAACAAAACCGGCTGAACGCATTGCCGGCGTCGTCGTAATAATTTCCAGCTTGCCACTGGTGGCTTTTTCCGGCAAAAGATACAAACTGAAATGAACGGATGGTACCTCGCATCACGTCAAATTAAACGCAATCCCTTACGCTCTGGACTGATGGCTATCGGCATCGTCATTGCCGCGGCTGGGATGACGGCTGTCGCTCTTGTGATGACGGGAGTTAATGAGGGGATCGCAAACGTTGCGGGGCGATTGGGCGCAGATGTAATGGTCATCCCAAGGGGTGAGACGATCGCAAAGCAGTTCAACGAAGCATTGATCACGGGCACGCCAGCTACATTCTATCTTGAGCCCTCAACGATCGCAAAAGTATCCAAAGTGCCTGGAGTTGACCGCGCCTCCAGCCAGGTCTTCATAGAAACGCTCACAAATGCCCGATGCTGCGCGGGACAGTTCTTTATCGTCGGTTTTAATCCTGATACGGATTTTACGGTCAAGCCTTGGCTTAAAGATGATTTGCCTCTATTGAATTCTGAGATGGGCAACTGGATGATCGTTGGAGATAGAATACTCCTTCGCAAAGGCGAAACCGCTAAGTTCTATGGAACATCTTTCACGGTAGCCGGCGTTCTGGAGCCTACTGGCACAGGCATGGATTGGACGATCTATGCCTCCGACCAGGCATTGCGGCAATTAGTACTCACTTCCAGAACGGACGCCGAAACACCGCTGAAGATTTCAGCGGGGAACGTCTCGACCGTGTTAATCAAAGCGGCGCCAGGTACCGATCTTATCGATCTTGCCGAAAAAATAGAGCAGGCCGCTCCAGAGGCACAAGCGATTCTGTCTTCTTCGGTTGCGAAACTTGCCAGACGCCAGTTATCGGCCGTCGCCGCTGTGCTCGGCGGGGTTGTTGGGGGCCTATGGGTGATGGCGCTGGCCTTGAACGGTGTGGTGTTCTTTATGGCGGTACGAGAGCGCAGCAGCCAGATCGGACTGCTTGTGGCTAAAGGCGCGAACAAAGGCTTCATCTTCGGCATGCTCATGAAAGAGTCTGTGATGATAGCAGCTGCTGCCAGTGTGTCTGGATGTGTCTTGGGCCTGCTTATCGTGCTCTCTTTCCGAGAATTACTGTCCAATGCTCTTGGCGCCTCTGACGTTCTGCCGGCGCCTGCGACCACAGTCGCCTTTGTTGCTGCGTTCAGTGTGTTGGCTACCGCAACTGCTGTGATTGCGGCCATCGTGCCTGTGATACCCATCCTGCGAACAGAACCGTATGAGGCCATAAAGGCGGGGAGCACCATATGATCGCTGTCGTAAATGTGACAAAGTCCTACCGTGGGAAGAATGGGCCCATTGCAGCTCTTGACGGAGCCAACTTCCGGGTCAGGGTCGGAGATTTTATTATCATACTCGGCCGTTCGGGAACGGGCAAGTCGACCCTTCTTGGGATCATGGGTGGATTGCTGAGGCCCTCCAGCGGCGAAGTGTTTCTCGATGGAAAATCCATATGGACGCTGGACGAGCGAACGAGGGCGCGACTTCGCGCTGAGAAGCACGGTTTTGTCTTTCAGAACGCTTCCGTCATCCCATCCTTGACGGTACTTGAGAATGTTCTTTTGCCGCAGGCCTTTTTACCACGAGCCCATGCGGCAAATCTGTCGCGAGCGAAGAGCCTGGTGGAGCAGATAGGGCTTGGAGAAAGGCTTCATGCTTACCCAGACCAACTGTCAGGCGGAGAAAAACGCCGTGTCGCAATAGCTAGTTCTTTGATGAACGACCCACCTTTTCTGCTGGCTGATGAGCCAACCGGAGATCTTGACCGGGAAACCGAATCCGAGATCATGAACCTCTTCCTGAGCCTCTGGCGCAATGGCAAAACAATTGTAATGGTGACACACAGTCATCAGTTGGCGAGCGACGCAAACCGTGTATTCAAGATGAACGACGGCCGTATTCTTGAATTGCCCGGGCAGAATGGAACCCATAAACATATCGACTGTGAACTAGATTCTCCTGGTGAAGCTCCTATTAACGTGCGTGAGGTGCCCCGGCCATGAAACGGACCGTTCTTTATACTATCGTATTGCTTGCTGCACTAGTCGGCAGCTGTTCCAAGCAGTCGGATGACGAGCGTCTGATTTGGAGTTTCAAGACTGGTAACGTCATGCCAACCTGCCCAACGATTGCTCCAGACGGAACCATCTATATCGGCTCTCATGACTCTTATCTCTATTCCATAACGAAAGACGGTAAGCTCAACTGGCGATTCAAGACTGGCGATTACGTACACGGCACCTGTGCGTTGGATGACAAGGGCAACATCTATTTTGGTTCCTTTGACGGCTACGTGTACGCGCTGGACCCAACGGGTCAGGAACTCTGGCGTTTTAAAACCGCCGACAAGATCGAATCCTCCCCAGCAATCGGCACTGACGGAACGCTTTACGTCTCGGCCGATGACAATTACATCTACGCGTTAGATTCGAATAGCGGCGAGTTACAATGGAAGTTTCAGACCGAAGGGAAAGCGGCCTCCTCACCTGCCATTGGCGCCGACGGTTGCATCTACGTGGGCTCAGCCGATCATCATCTTTACGCTATAAACTCGGATGGAACCTTGCGGTGGAAATTCAAGGCTGGCGACAAGGTGCTCTCATCGCCTGCGATCGATCGTGATGGGACAATATACTTCGGTTCGAATGATGGGCATCTGTACGCCGTCGACGGCGACGGCGCGATAAAATGGCAATTCAACACAGGGGCGAGTGTATTTGCTTCGCCTTCCATCGGTCCGGACGGGACCGTCTATATTGGGTCAATGAGTAAGTACTTCTATGCCCTCTCATCCAAAGGCGAGGAGAAGTGGAAATTCAACACACGAGACTGGGTAATCTCTTCTGCCTGCGTGGGAGACGATGGGACGATCTATGTCGGCTCGTACAATCATCATCTCTATGCCTTCTCCGACAACGGAACAGTCTTATGGAAATTCAAGACCAATAAATTTGTATTCTCATCACCATCTATTTCATCTGATGGGTCAGTGTTGGTTGGCTCAGATGATGGCATGCTCTATGCCCTGCAGGCTGACAGTGCGGGGCTCGCAGATTCTCCCTGGCCCAAATTTAGCGCCAATCTCACCAATAACGCCTGTACTGCGGCTGATCTGCTCCCCGAAAACTGATCCAAGTTGGGTGAGAGTCAGGGAGCAGGTCAAGCCGTTTGCTTGTTTTGGCCTGTTCACCCTGGCTTCTTGCTCGATAGTCCGTTGGCGAGCATCCGTATATCTCCCGTATACAGCGATGGAGATGGCTCGTATCACTGAAACCCCACTCACGAGCAATGGCCTTCATAGGAGCATCTGTTGTTCGAATCTGATCGGCTGCTCCGTTGAGACGGCATCTCAGACCAAATTCGGAAAACTGAATGCCCATCACTTCGCGGAACAGCAGGCTGAATGAGTTTCGGTTCATTCCACAGGCAATAGCAGCTTGCTGAGTTTGAATGATCTGTCTCGACTGAAAAACCATTCGAACAGCTTTGTTAACCGTTTCCAAATCTCGATTGGGCGCAAAGGGTTTGGCTCTGCTGGCCTGGTCACTCTCTTCAAGACTCAATAGAACCTCCATTAGTCTCAGGTGCAGCCACGCCTGAAGGTTATCCATATTCTCCACAATGATCTGCTTGATACTCTTGCCAAGCGCCTGCATTCGCTTTCGGCTACGAGCAGGCACCTGGGGTCGAACAAGAGGTGACGAGCCGAAGAAGTCCAGCCAATTTGGCAGATCGCTATAGGCAAGGCAACTGCGATTGAGTAGTAGAGGCGAGATGATCAGAACGATCGCCTCGCAAGGCTCCTGAGTGATCTTCCAGCCATGAGGCTCCCACATTCCACACAGCCACACTTGTCCCTGTGTAAGATCGAACTGCCCATCGGCATAATGCCGTCTCATCTTGCCCGCCAAAATGATCCCTAACTCCAGGCCGTAATGCATATCGTACTTAGATTCTTGTTTTTGTCGCCATCGATAATGCAGACCACGAATCGGCCGTTGCTCTGAGACACCAAAATGCATTCGCCCAATCGATGGGCTTCGCGCGTCCTGAGTTTGAAAAAAAGCAGCTTTAGGCATAAATTGCTCCTATGCGACAAATCGCCATTCATTGCATATATACATCAGATATACCCCCTAATTCAAGCTGATACTGGCTACAATCGGCATAGTCGCGCAACGTATCCTGAGACATATATACAAGCCGCCGCGCCCGTGCGGACGTAGACAGGACTTCGCAAACAAGACAGACAAACTATCCGATTTGACAAACAGTTGATTTAAAGGATGCAGAAAATGATCAAGCCGAAAATTGGATTCATTGTGTTTGGTGTGCATAAAGACGGCCTTCCAGATCCCATGGGAAAACCATTCATTGACGATGAGGTTGTGGCCAAGGCGAAGAGTTCGCTTGAACAGGCCGGGCTAGACCTTGTGACGCATGAGATAGTCCTGGCAACCAAGACCGAGGCCAGGGAGTGCTTTGCCAAGTTCAAAAAAATGGATGACTTGGATGCTGTTGTATTATTCTCCGGAACATGGGTGTGGGCCTCTCACATGATAGGGGCTATTCGAGACTTTGCCTTTAGCAGAAAAGGAATCGTTCTTTGGACCAACCCGGGCAGCCAGGGCTGGCGACCTGTTGGCGGCTTGGTCATGCACGGGGCAATGAAGGAAATTGGCCTTGAGCACCGTTTTGTCTACGGCGGGCATGACGATGCCAAAGAGGTTAGCAAGATCGTCGCCTATTGCCGAGCAAGCGCGATGAAAAACCGCCTGAATTTGAGCACCATAGGTACGTTCGGTGGGCGCGGAATGGGGCAGACCTGCGGCGTGGCGGACCCATCCCAATGGATGAAGTACTTCGGGGTAGATATTGATTCACGCGATACGAGCGAACTCCTTAATAGAGCTAAGGCCATAGATCCTTCGGCGGTCTCTGCGACACGCAAGCGCATTGGGCCTCTCTTTGCACAAGAAATTCCAGATGACGAAACATCGGACCGATCGATCAGGCTTTACATGGCCATTAAGGCGTTGGTCAAAGAGAATCAGTGGGATTTCTACACGATTCAGTCTTTTCCTGGCCTGGCCAGTGAATATAGCGCGACGTGTTTTGCACAAAGCATGATGCTTGAAGATGGCGTGGGAGCCTCTACCCTCGGCGATTTCAATACGGCGATGACCGTCAAACTCATGACGGATCTGAGTACGGAACGAGTTTACTATGGCGACCTGCAACATATCGACAAGAGTAATAATGAAATCAAAATCATCGGCGACGGCGCATGTCCCCCGTCCTTGGCAGGAAAGATCGGTCCGGCGGGTTTTTCCGAACACGGCATCCCAACTGAAGGGGAAGCTGGCGGAATGTCCGTTGATCTAACGTGCAAGGTCGGCGAGGGAATACTCGCTCGTATGGGGCGAAACAATGGTCAATTCGAGATGGTTCTCACGCGTTGCAGCATATTTGAGCCGCCGGAAAAGAAGCTTAAGGCACGCAAAGGAGAGTGCGGCATTCCATTCTGGCCACATGGATTTGTAACTGCCCACTGCGATATCGACGCTTTGTTGGAAGCATGGAATAATGAATACGCCTGTTTGGGCTATGGCGATCATCTCTACGAAGAGATCAGGGCCTTCTGCGAATTGGTGGGCATCAACGCGATAGCATTATGACAGAAACGATAACCGTAACCAATGGACGATGGGAACTGGAGTGCATTCCAGAGGATGGTGCTCGTATCAGTCGCCTCCGATACGATGGTCAAGACCTGCTGACAACAAGGCCCTCGCACTTCCGCCCTCCCAGGCAGGACTACGGTCGATACGAGACGCGGCCGGCGTATGGCTACGATGACTGTTTTCCTTCTTGTGACATATGCAATTATCCGACAGGACAGTCTTTCGCCATCCCCGATCATGGGGAACTATGTTGGCTCGGGTGGAAGTGCGCCACTGAGGGAAACATTCTTGATTGCCACACAGAAAGCCTTCTCTTGCCGGCCACCTTCAGAAGAACTTTGGTCTTTACAGAAGACCGGCTCTCTTGGATTTTTGAGGTCAAGAATACCGGTAGCGAAGAGCTTGCCTTTCTTCACGTGATGCACCCACTGATGCCGCTTCAGTCTATTGCGGAGGTGCATCTGCCTGGATTCGGCAATGTTTACGATGAAATGAATGGCGCCCTCACGGACTTTTCGGCTCCCCGGCAAATCAGGGAACACCTACTCGGTTTGGAAAGCGGCCGGGCTACTATGCTGCTGCTGCGGGAAATCCAAGATTCTAAGATGGACATCGTGTTCAATAGTGGCCTTAGGTTGACCATAAACTTCCCAAGGGAACTGTTTCCCGTCGTAGGAATATGGTGGAATAACGCCGGGTATCCTGACGAAGAAGGTTGTCGCCGAATCGAATGCGCCTTCGAGCCAATCCCCGGCCCGTCCAGTTCACTGGCAAGATCGTATGAGAGTGGAACGTATTTGAAGGCGCCTCCACATGGAACCATCCAATGGACAATTGATTGGTTGTTATCAAAAGCGTGAGGTGTAACGGTGAATCACTACATGGGCGTGGATATTGGTACCAGCGGCTGCAAGGCCGTGATTTTCGACGAGAATGGGAATCAGGTTTCCGCGGCCTATCGCGACTACAACGTTATCACTCGCAATCCAGGCTGGGCGGAACTGGACTCGAATGAAGTAATGCGGAAGTGCTTCGAGGTCATCGCCGAAGCCGCTAATCAGACGGCGAATGGTTCTGTCCGTGGGTTGGGAATATCAAGTCAGGGAGAGGCGTTCACTCCGGTAGATGAAACAGGCAAAGCGATTGGCGGCGGCTTTGTGTCTTCGGACATGAGAGCCGTTGATTACATTCCTCGCTTTTCTGAATCATTTGGACAAGAAGAACTTTACCGGATAACCGGCCATACGCCACATCCTTTGTTCTCGTTGTTCAAGCTGCTTTGGCTTCGCGATAACCAGCCAACGATATGGACGAAGGCAGCAAAATTCCTCTGCTACGAAGATCTCCTGCAACAGCGGCTGGGCCTCACTCCCAAGATAAGTTGGTCTCTAGCGGGCAGAACCATGCTATTTGACGTTCGCAAGCATGAGTGGAGTCCGAAGATTCTGGAAGCTGTAGGACTTTCATCGCGCCAGTTGGCTCAACCGGCAGCTTCCGGTTCCATCGTTGGGAAGATCACACCCTCGATCGCACGCCAGTTGGGCTTAGGCAATGATGTATTTGTAGTCTCTGGCGGACATGATCAGCCGTGCGGTGCATTGGGAGCCGGGGTTACCAAATCAGGCGTTGCGGCTTACACTACCGGTACAGTCGAGTGCATTACCCCCGCCTACTCGCAGCCGACATTCTCTGACGAGATGCGAGTAAACAATCTGTGCACCTACGATTACACCATTGCGGGCATGTACACGTCGATAGTCTATAGCTTGACTGGCGGCAATATACTAAAGTGGTTTCGGGATGAATTTGGGGCTGAAGAGTTGAGAAAAGCCGAAGAACTTGGCTGTGATGCCTATGAGCTTCTTTTGAATCAAGTAGGCGAAACACCATCCGCACTGACGGTTCTCCCATACTTTTCCCCATCAGGCACACCGTACTTTGATACCGATACTGCCGGTGCAATTCTTGGTCTTAGGCTATCAACTACACGCGGCGAATTCATCCGGGCGCTGCTGGAGGGCGTCGCCTTTGAGATGCGACTGAACCTCGATATTCTTCGGCGCACCGGGGCTGAGGTCATGGAACTCCGGGCTACTGGCGGAGGAGCCCAATCGTCGACCTGGATGCAGTTGAAGGCCGACGTCATCGGCAAACCGATTACTGTGCTCAACGTCACTGAATCGGCCTGCTTGGGCGTGGCCATATTGGCGCGGGCTGCTGAGACAGGTGAATCTATCGTAGACTTGGCCAACCGATGGTCCCGGCCGATAGAGGTCAAGCAACCGAGGGAGGAGTTTGTCGAGCATTACTCGAACAAATATGCAGAGTATGAGCTGCTATACTCTCGCTTGCGAGAAATTGGCACATTGGCAAGACAGACCCGCTTCGAACCTTCTTCGTGAGTCATGCCCTTGCAATTATAGAGAGTAAAAAAATACGGGCTAACGCCCAGTAGAATTTCGGCGGAATATTAATACTAAGGAAAAGAGATTATGCAAAAGTCGTTGGATTTAAAATTAGCCGAGATTCACACCAATTCCAATTCAAACGCTTTCATTCTTGCAGACGCAAAGGATGCGGACATGGCCTTTGGGATTGCCGCAACTGGCAAGATCGCGAGCGAGGAAGACAGCCGTTTCAACTCACTCAAGGAATATCGCGACTCGATACGCCAGAACGTGCAGCAAGGTCTCATCGACATTATGCTGATGTCGATTTCAACTAACGAACTCCTGACGATCAACGAACGGCTCTTTGATGAGTCGCTGGTTACTCCAGCCGTTCGCGCCAATGACACAACCGATATTCATATTGCTCGGGGGTCCATCTACGCAAACCAGCCCGCTCGACCCTTTCGTACAGGCCTGATTGATCACGCTCAATATGGAAAAATTCGTACTGACGACACCGGCTGTGTTACTGGGTCGAATCTGGGTCTTTACAGCATCACTTTCAACAACGACGCCGATAACGATATGCGGATGCTTAATGCCTATCGTGAGTTTCGGGTTGAGGCTGAGCAGAAGAACTTCCACCATTTCCTGGAGGTCTTCGACCCCAATGCGCCTATTCACGCCATACCCGACGGCCAGGTCGGAGGCTTCGTCAATGATCTGATCGTTAGATCCTTGGCGGGAGTGGCCTCACCCGGCCGGCCCTTATTCCTGAAGATGGTCTATCATGGGCCAAGTTATATGGAAGAACTCGCGAACTACGACCCGAACCTCATTCCCGGCGTACTGGGAGGCTCGGCGGGAACCACTTATGATGCATTCAAATTGCTGGCTGAAGCAAAGAAGTACGGAGCAAAAGCCGCGTTGTTCGGACGAAAGATTAACAACGCTGAGCATCAGTTGAGCTTCATACGATTCCTTCGACTCCTTGCCGATGGAGATATTTCGCCCGAAGAGGCCGTTTCGGCATATCATGGTGCTCTACAGGGGTTGGGAATATCGCCCCACCGATCACTTGATGCCGACATGCAATTAACGTCTGGGCATATGAACTACTGTGGGGCCGCTACGACGATAAGCATTCCAAAGACTCCGTCGCCCTCGCCGGATGAATGAACGTTGAGGCCAAAGAAGCGACGCTGAGAAATGTCGTGACGTGGTAGCGGTGGTCATCATTAATGAGGATATAATAAGGGCGCGAAACGCAATCTTGGTCTCGCTCGATCTCGCTCATGCTATATCCGATATCGCCTAGCGATGAGCAAAAGTGGGATCGGATCATCGCGTCTCATTCCATGACACTTTATGGGCCACCCCTGCGCGACGGCAGCGTCACGCCGCGTCAAAACACGCGCAGGGTTTCGTATTGCGTGGTTCGCTGGGCGGGGATCATCCCTGTTTCCTGGATCAGCGAAACGATCTGATCCACCTTGACCGTGTAGGAAACGCCGGTCGCGCGAATGACGCTCTCTTCCATGAGGACGCCGCCGAAATCGTCGCAGCCGAACGAAAGAGCCATGATCGCCAGGTCCGGGCCTTCTGTGACCCAGCCGGCCTGAATGTGCGAAACGTTGTCCAGCACCAGCCTGGCCAAGGCTACGATGCGCAGATAATCCACGCCGCTCTGCTCGGCGATCGACAGTTGGGTGCGGTTCGGCTGAAAGCTCCATGGAATAAACGCCGTAAACCCGCCAGTGCGATCCTGAAGCTCCCTGATTCGCATCAGATGCTCCACCCGCTGGGCGGTGGTTTCACCAAGGCCGTACACCATGGTGGCGGTCGTCTTCATTCCCAGCGAGTGGGCGGTTTCCATGACCTCAAACCATTGCTCGGCGCTGATCTTGTTGGGGCTGACGTTTTTGCGGACGGCCTCGACGAGAATCTCCGCCCCGCCGCCAGGCAGGGAATCCAGACCAGCGGCGCACAGCCGATCGAGCGTCTGGGCGATCGTCAGATCGTGTCGGCCGGCAAGATAATAAACTTCCGCCGGAGACAGTGAATGAATCCAGACATCTGCCCGCTGCTTGATCGCCGAGAGCATCTTCTCGTAAAAACCAAGGTCCAGATCTGGATTAAGCCCGCCCTGAAGCATGATCTGCGTCGCCCCATGCTCGACGGCCCAGGCCACCTTGTCCACGACCTGCTCGATGGACAGCACGAAGGCGTTGTCCGAACCTGGCTCGACGTGGAACGCACAGAACCGACAGCCGACCTGGCAGACATTGGTGATCGAAATATTGCGATCGATCACGAACGTAACCGTATCGCCGGGTACCGTCTGGCATCGCCGCTTATGGGCAATCGCGCCCAACTGCTGGAACGGGGCGTGGTCGTGCAGGGCGATTGTCTGGTCGGTCGATAGCCGCTGGCCAGCATCGGCTGCTGCGATCGCCTCGTCGAGAATCCCGGTTGGAGACGAAACGAACGTCTGTTGTGCATCTGGATTGTGTTCGGGCGCCTCGGCCGATTCATAGGCGCTGTTGACCAGGACAGGCTGCAGGCCGAGATCTACCAGGAAGCGTTTCATTTCGTCGACTGAAGCGACCTGATGGTCGTCCGGTGCGCCGGCCGCTCGTGCGATGCGTTCGTCCAGACTGGTTCCGCCTACGTCGTCTGCGCCGCCGTGCGTGAGAATCTGCAGAAGCTTGCGGTCGAGATAATTGGCCAGCACCCGCACGTGCGGAAAATTATCGAGAAATATTCTTGCCAGCGCCACGGTCCGGGCGATGGTGTATCCACCCGGCGGTTTTACGCCATCGAGCCGCGTGCCGTCGGCGTGAAAAGGCAATGCAATGAACGCCTGGAACCCACCGGTGCGATCCTGCAGATCGCGAAGCCGCCGGAGATGATCGACGATATCTTCGGGCGTTTCGATATGCCCGAAAAGCATCGTGGCGTTTGTGGGAAGTCCCAGGGCATGTGCCTGCTGGTGAACCGCCAGCCACTGTTCGGCCGATATCTTCTGCGAGCATATTCGCTGGCGGACTTCCGGTGCGAATATCTCCGCCCCGCCGCCTGGGATCGCGCCAAGGCCGGCAGCTGCGAGACGCTGGAGAACTTCGCCAACCGTCAACTGTTCAAGGTCGGCAAGATAGTGAACTTCCACCGCGGTCAAACCCTGCACCAGCACACCCGGCAGTAGTTCGCCTGCCATGCGCAGTAGCGACTCGTAATATGCAAGGTCAAGTTCCGGCGTAAGTCCGCCGACGATGTGCAAATCAGTCAGCCCCCAGCCACGCGCCGCAATCATGCGATCGCGCGCCTGGTCCAGATCCACGCGGTAGGCGTCCGAAGCATCTGCCTCGCGCCAGAACGCGCAGAGATCGCAACGGTTTTCGCACACGTTGGTCGGGTTCAGGTTGAGGCTGTGGACAAAGTAGGTCTTGTTCCCGTGCTTGGCGCGGCGGACCTGGTCGGCCCGGGCCATCAGCTCGGCTGTGCCTGCATCGCACAGCAGCGAAACCGCATGCTCGGCCGACAGTCTGCCCTCAGGTGCGGTCACTGCGAGACTCCCTCTGCGGCGATAGCGCCGGTCTTGACCAGCAGCGATTGAAACAGCCGCATCGACTCTTTCTCGCGCGAGCCCACGTCATAGTGAATGGCCGATGTGAAATACTCGCCGCATCGCTGTTGGGAGACTCCCAGTTTATCTGCGTAGATTGTCGCCAGCTGGTCGATGGCGCTGCCGCCTGCCTGCCTGGCGGCGTGGGCGATCTGCGACAGCTTGTCGGCAGCGGGGTGATCGCTCATATGCACCCACACTGCAAAGACAAACGGAAGGCCGGTCATCGACTTCCAGAGTCCGGCAAGGTCGTAATCGCCGCATGGAGCGGCCGCTGCTTTCAGAGCCCGATCGCCGATAACCACCTCGGCGTCTACAGGGCCGTCGGCTGGGATATTATCCATCTCGACCGATAAGTTGAAGTGTTCCTGGAACAGGATTTTCGCAAGAGCGTTGGAGGTTCGCGACGCCGAGTCAGGCCGAACCGTCCGCACCTGCTCAATGGGGCGATTGCATTTCAACAGAACACTCCATACCTCGCCGTCGGCACAGATTCCGAGCCCATCGATCATGGTCAGCCCGGAACAGACAAAGTAATCCATCACCGGAATCAGTGCTGCGTCGGCCTGGCCGCTTTGAAGATACTGCATCAGTTGCGACGGCTGGTGGTAGATCACCTCAACGCCTTGCTGCTGGCCGAGGAAATGCGCCAATGGTGCAGCATTGGCGAAGCGGACCGCTGCGAAAACGTGCTTATTACCATGGCGGTTGTTGCTGTCGGTAATCAATCGACCTCTCCTGAAAAGACCGTCACGATGCCGCCGTTAACTGCCACGGCTCGGGCGTTGACGAACCCGGCGACGTTCAGCAGTTCCACAACTTCCTCCGGCTGCGGAAAGGCCTCGACCGAATGCACCAGGTAGTGATAAGCATCTTCGCTTCTGGCGATAAGCCTGCCTGCCGTTGGCACCAGCCACCGATTATAGAGTCGATGCCCGATGCGAATCAACGGATGCGATGGCGTGGTCAATTCCAATATTACCAATCGCCCGCCGGCGGAGAGTACGCGGCGCATTTCGCCAAGCGCCTTGGCCCTGTCGGCTATATTGCGAAAACAGAATGCGGTTATAATTCCTTCCACAGAAGCATCATCGAAGCAGAGTTCTGCAGCGTTGCCGATTTGAAAGACAATTGAATCTTCCAGGTTATTTTTTGTGGTTTTGGCGGCTGCGATATCGAGCATGTTCTCGGCCGGGTCGATTCCAACCACCTCAGCCTCTGGGCACTGGCGCAGGATCTCGATGCCCATGTCACCCGTCCCGCATCCAATATCGAGATAGCGACCGCCCGCGCGGGGCGCAAGCGCCTCAACGGCCTTTCGGCGCCAACGGCGGTCAAGCCCCATCGAGAGTATCCTGTTCATCAAGTCGTAACGGCGCGCGATCGCGTCGAACATTCGCCGATTGTTATCGGGCGAAATAAGCGAATCACGATCTGTTTTGGTGACCTGACGGCTGTTCATGTGTCGGCTGCCTATAGATTGATGCCGTATCGATCCCAGTTGCGATCGACCTGCTCGGCGCGGGCCGGGTCGAACGCGACCGGCTGGCGATATCCCGGCTTCCACGTTGCATCGATGGCTATCGGAAAATGCAGGATCATTCTGTTACCGGCCATCTCGCGCCTGGCTGGGTGCAGATCCGTCAGCGGATCGAACCGGGTAAACCAACCCCACAATATCAGCCGCGGATCGTCCAGGGGCACGTCGGGAGATACCAGCACATGGAACAGGTACTCGCGCGTTACCGGATGGTTCGCCAGCGCGGCACGCACCGCCTTGGTGTCGGCCGTCTCGCCAACGCAGGCTACCAGCACCGCCTCTCCAATGTGGGTTAGCTCAATGATGTCTTTGTGAATTTCACCCGCAGGCGGTGGATCGGCTGGCGGTTTATTGCGAGGCGCCCGGCCGGTTGGCTTGGTAGCCAGGAGGATCAGCCTGCTGCCTGTGTTCATCGCCGGTCCGGTGAAATCCAGCGTATCCTGTGCCGTGGGAGAAAGCAGATGCACTCCTTCGGTCGCATCGAGATTCTGCCACAACGCCCTGCTGACTTGTGAGAAATCTCGCACGTTGACGTCGCAATCGGTGACAATCAGCACCTTGGTAAGCGACAACTGCCCTTCCCCCAGCAACCCCAGAGCGTGCTTCAGTGCCTCGTGGCCGTAACGTTCACGCACCGCCGCCACCGCAAGCGGATGGAAACCCGTTTCCGGGTATGCCCAAAGGTCGCTGATGCCAGGCTTGATCATCTTCAGTAGAGGCAGGGTCATTTCCTGAATCGCCTCGCCGATGTAATAGTCTTCCTGCGGCGGCTTGCCGACGACTGTGGCGGGGAAGATAGCGTCTGAGCGGGCCAAAACGCGATCTACTCGGAACACCGGAAACTCCGCACTGTGAGAGTAATGTCCCAGATGATCGCCGAACGGACCTTCCAGTCGCTGGTCGCCTGGAACCACGCGGCCCTCGATAACAAACTCCGCTGAGGCAGGTATCCTGTGCCCTGTCGTCGACCGGCGGATGACATTCAGGGGGCGTTGCATTATCAGCGCGGCCAGCAGACGTTCGTCTACTCCTTCTGGCATAGGTGTGATGGCTGCCAGCGTCAGCGCCGGAGGGCCTCCCAGAAAGACGCTGATCTTCAGGTCTTCACCCATGCTGCAGGCCTTTTGGAAGTGGAACCCGCCGCCCTTTTCGATCTGCCAGTGCATGCCCGTACAGGAATCGTCGAATCGCTGCAATCGGTAGATACCAAGGTTTCCGTGGCCGTTTTCGGGATCGACTGTATGCACCAGCGGCAGGGTGAAAAACGGCCCGCCGTCCAGCGGCCAACAGGTCAGGCACGGCAGCCTGTCCAGTTGCGGAGGTTCGAAGCACTCCTGCAGCACTGGCCCGGACCTGACTACCTTCATCCTGGCGGAAAGCAAACGCCGGATGTCGCTTCGCATTTTCCAAAGGGCTGACAGGCTTGGAGGCATTAACCGATCGGCCAACTCGGCGATCTGTCCGCCGATTTCAGCCGGCGGGCGTCCGAAGGCAGCCTGCACGCGACTGGGTGTCCCGAACAGGTTCGTCACCAATCTATACGGCGATCCGGCGACTCTCTCGAACAGCAACGCGGGTCCGCCTGCAGCCAGCACACGGTGCTGGATGATCGTCACGTCCTGATTCGGATCGACCTCGGTTTGAATGCGAACCAGCTCGCCCGCATCTTCGAGATGGCTGATGAATGCGCGTAGATCGCTGAAGCTCACGAAATGCTCTCCCAGTTGCTCTCAGCCGGGCTGCCGAGTACCGCTAGCACCCGATCTATGAACGAACCCAGCAACTCGCTCATGGTGACGGTTTCGCTCTGACGGCCCTCGGCCATGTAGAACGGCGGGGAAAGAGGCATGATGATGCCGCCGGCAGAGGCGACCTTTTTGGCGTTATCCAGATCTATCAGCGTCCAGGGCGATTCGCGAACGCAGAGCACCAGCTTGCGACGCTCTTTCAGGTGACAGTGGGCTGCGCGGGTTATCAGCGAATCGGCCAGGCCGGCTGCGATTTTTGCCAACGTGTTAGTCGAGCACGGCAGAACAACCATGCCCACAGACGGCGTGGACCCCGAAGAGATCGCCGCGGCCAGGTCCGTATCGTCGAAAACATTCTGCGCAGCGTCAGTGATGCGATCCATCGAAACGCCTTCGTGGCGGCAAACTTCTTTGCCCCACTTACTGACCACAAGCGAGACTGGCCAAGGCGATCGTTCGATCAACATTTCGCCAGCGTACGCTCCAGTCGCTCCAGTTATGGCTAGCACCAGGTTCATGCAAATCCTCCCAGCAGCGGGATCATCGAACCGGCAACGCCCGAAATAACCGAAACCGGAAAGAAGCGGACGTCAATCGGCAGGCGCTGCCAATAACCCATCATAAACCCACCGACGGCAAGGGCCAGTGCAATCCCGGAAGTAATTCCGCCGCCGCCCAACTGCCACAGCCAAACACCGGCCCCGATGGCGATAAGATGCACCAATGCCGATACGACCTGGGCCCTGTTGCAGCCCACGGCAGCTGGAATGCTGCGAACGCCGGTCTGTCTGTCCGAGTCGATATCCTGCAAGGCGTAGATGATATCGAAACCGCTGATCCAGCAGAAGCTGTACAGCGCCAGCAGCAGGACCTGGGCGTTGAAATCCAGAGAGCCAGATGCAGCTACGAAAGCGCCGAGCGGCGCTAAACCAAGGCATAGCCCAATGCCGAAATGGCAGAGGACCGTAAATCGTTTCAGCAGTGAGTAGACGAGCAGCGGGACGACCGGGACGGCTGAGAGCTTCAGGCAGAGCGGGCCCAAACCCCAGCACGCAAGCAGGTACAGCGCCAGTCCGCCGGCGGCCACTCCGTACGACACGGCCGGCGACATCTTACCGCTGGGCAGTTCGCGTTGGGCGGTCCGCTGGTTGAGCGCGTCCAGGCGGCGATCGAGAATACGGTTCATCGCCATGCCCAGAGTCCTTGCGCCGATGCCTGCAATGGCGATCAGGACAAGCACCTGCCATGAAGGCCAGCCGCTGTCGCTGCCCAGCCACGCACCGCCAAACAGCAAAGGCAGGCTGAACAGACTGTGCTCGATCTTCGCAAACCGCAGCACCGTGGCCACGCCGATCGAAGACTTGGCCGGCGACAGCCCCGCAACGATTTCATCTGCAAGCCTGGCGGAGATCGAATGAATGTTCTTGTGGAGATCGGCTTTTCCTGAAGCGTCGGCCAGGTCGCTAACGCCTTTGAGCAGAGTGCATGGGATCCCGCGACGTGAGCAAACAGCCGCCACGGACGCACCCTCCATATCCACCACGTCTGCATGGCGAGCAAGTGTGTCTCGGCGATCGTTCTGGAAGACCGGCTCATCAACAGTGGCGAGCCTTACCTGCGGCAGGTCGGACCAATTACCAGCGTCGCACCGGAATTCCTGGCTTTCATTACCTGCAAGCAGCTGATCGCCATCCACAGCGGCGCTCACGCCAAGCAGCTCGCCGGCCTGCAAGTCACCGTTCAGCGCACCGCAAATTCCGACGTTCACGATCGCCGTAGCGCCGCGATCAATCAGCCATTCGGCTGCCTGCTGTGCGGACAACTTACCCATGCCGCTGATAGCAATGAGCCCACCTGGCCGCTTGCCGACGGCCGGGAAGGTGTAAGCTTCAACCGGCTGGTCTGGTAGCGATTTGGCGCCAAGAGGCTGCAGCAGCGGCTGGGCTTCCATCTTGGTTGCAAGCAGCAGACCGATCATGGAATCACACCAGCTTCAGTAGCCAGTTCGCCAAGCATGTCGAACGCAGCTCTGCCCTGATCGCCTAGGTCCAGGCTGTACTCATTGACGAACATTTTTATGTGTTTTCTCAATACGTCCTCATCCATTTCCCTGGCATGTTGGCGGACGAAGTCGCTGATCGGCGCATCGTCGGGAGTCGCCATGGAGTTTTCGATAGAGCGTTTCAGCAGCGACTCGAACTGCGCGATCGTGTCCGCGCCAAGGTCGCGACGCGCCGCGACACAACCCAGCGGAATCGGCAATTGGGTTTTTTCCTGCCACCAGCTACCGAGGTCGACAATCTGAAGGAGGCCCAACTGGCGATAGACAAATCGGCTTTCATGTATAATTATGCCAGCATCCGCATGTCCGGCCAGGACGCAGTCCATGACCTCGTCGTAGCGGACAAACAGCTTATTGGTGATTTCCGGTGCCCACAGCCTGGCCAGAAGGTGCGCCGTGGTCCACTTGCCAGGCACGGCCAGGCGCAAATGGGCCAAATCGGAACGTTTGATTGCGTTTTGGGCCACGATTAGCGGCCCGCAGTCGAACCCCAGTGCTGCCCCCGCGCCAAGAAGCTGGTATTGCTCCTGCACACGCAGGTAGGCATGGCAGGAGAGCTTGGTGATGTCATAGCGCCCCTGCTCGGCCAGATCGTTGAGAGTCTGAACGTCGTGCAGGTGGATTTTGGTCTCGAAACCGTCCAGGCGCAGAGCACCCGTAGCCACGTCATGAAACATGAATGTGTCGTTCGGACAGGGTGAGAACGCTATGCTCAAGTCCATTGGCAGAATATAACAGAATGTGGTTTTCACCACAATAAACTCATCTGTCCCTACCGATGACATCGTCCGTCAGTAATTATCAGAGCTTACAGGATTCAGTTGGGCAAACATCTTACGCACCTGGCGCCGGCTACAAGGCTAGCGTTATACCTTGATAATCCACTTCGCAAGAGCCCATTAGAATAGAGCCCTTCCAGCGAGCAGCGTTTGTCGCAACACGGTGAACCGCTCAGGGAACGTAACAAGGATCTCGACAGGAATGACTTCGCGGACAGGCTTACTATTGGAGTCATCTTCTTGTTAAATATGATGTTGTGTCGCTAATCTGACCGTTTCAAGCAGCGACTCTTAATCAGCGGGTCGTAGGTTCGAGTTCTCCGCAGCGTGGTGAGACTTTTCGCCAAAAACAAGGCGAAACGCCTTTTTCGTAATGGGCTTGAGCAACCTCCCCAGCCGACTTTTCCCCGACACGACTTCCCCGCGTCCCTAGGACGGAAGGTGCTTGTCTCCCTTGCCGGCGATGAAGTCGTCGCGAACGACTTCGGCCTTCTTGCGCGTGGAGATGTCGGGGTACGTTGGCTCGGCGATGATGCCCTTGGCGGCCAGTAGACGAGCGGCCTTGAGGCGGGCCTGTTGAGCCTGGTTGGTGGCGTCGCCGAGGACGCGCATCGACTCCTGCGGTGAGTGGAAGCCCATCCCATTGTTGGCCGAGACGTAGTCCCAGCGGAACTGCGAGTGGCGGATGAGCTTTCGGGCGTCGGCGAGTTTGGCGTCGCTCACACCAGCCTTGATGCAAGCGGCTACATCGAAGTGAGCCCGCACGATCGCCTTCTCGGCCTGCAGCTTGGCAGTGGCGACTTTCGTCTGGATGCTCTCGACGCGCGTGCGGATATCATCCTCACTCCAGCGATGGCACACGCCGCAACTGTTGGCGATATTCAGCAGCGGGCTCTGAACGTGATGGTCGCTATACTTCACGCCGCCCTCGCTACGATAGGGCATGTGGCAATCAGAGCACGACACGCCACGGTACGCATGCACGCCGGTACTATACATTTCCCAATCGGGGTGCTGTGCCTTGATGATCCGCGTCTTGGAGATGGGGTGGGTCCAATTGGCGAAGTCCTGCTCGTCGTAGTACTCGATCATGCCCTCGACACTCGTGCCCTTTTGCCACGGGAACGTCAGGTACTTCTTTACCCCAGCGGCCTCGTCGTCCTTGAAGTAGTATTCGACGTGACATTGCGCGCAGACCAGCGATCGCATTTCCTGGTGCGTGGCGTCTTCGATGTCCTTACCCATGGCCGCGAAGCCTTCCCGCAGCGCCGGCCGGGTGATCCGCAGTTTCATCGTCTGGGGGTCGTGACAATCCAGGCATCCGATCGGATGATTAATCTCGCTCTTGAGATCGTGCCAGTTGGTTGCGTAGAATTTCGCCGCACCTAAGGCGATCAACTTGATCGAATCGGTCTCGTTGGGGTCCTTTTCCTTGCCGAATTTACCCATCATGCGTGGCACGTCGGGGCTTTTGCAGGTCCAGCACGTACCGGGATAGTAGACGTTGGGGTCTTCTTTGGTGGGCTGCTTGACCCGCTTGGTCTTTGAAATATCTTCCACGGCATAAACGTGTCCGCGGGCCTGGAGGAAGTCCTTGCTGAAGCCGTACCCCGCGAACAGGACTACCTGCATGGGATCGGCATCGAGATAGTCGCGCTGGAAGCCCCCGCCGAACTTGGTCTTGGTGGTGTCTTGCTCCATCCGCCGATATGCATCGTATTCCTGGGGGTAGTTCTCGCCCCACTTGGCATTGTCGGACTCCCACTCGTCCATGGGTTTGTACACAACCGCCGGGCGCTGCGCCTCCCACCGTCGCTCCATAATCGACACGGCCAGTATGCCGACCAGAATCACTATGACGGCCGATAATCCGACGATCGCGATTCCCGCCCAGGCTGGGAGGGAGGGCTTTGGGCTCGAATTATCTGCGATCTTGGTTTGCTTGCTCTTCTTGGACTCGTTAGTCATAGCAGCTTCCTTTGCTTATTTTACCCAATCCACGCCGGCCTCTGGTATCCGCGGGCGCAATACGCTGGGCGAGGCCGAGAGGCTGTGGGCCTCGCCGTGAATGTTCGAGTGGCAGTCCCAGCACTTGCGTTCTTCCACGCCCGCAAGGCGAACCATGGCGAGTTGGTCGTCGTGGCAGCGCAGGCAGTTGGCCTGCACAACGGGAGCGGCTATGTCCGACAGGCGAAGGACCTGCGGCTCTTTGCGCATCAGGAACGCGTACGAATGCTTCATACCATCCATGCTTTTGAAGGCGATATTGGCGACAATGTTGCTCTGGGGAACGTGGCAGTCCACACACACGGCTACGAGCCCATGACTGCCGCGTCTCCAATTGGCGTACGCGTCGGTCATCACGTGGCAGTTGATGCAGGTTTCAGGCGCATCGGACAGATATGACAAGGCGTTGGCAATTTGGGCGGACACCGCGACCAGGCCGATCACCACCCCGACCGAAACGTACGCCGCCACCTGCCAGCGTCGTGACAGGCCCGACAAGCGGAGAATGGGTAGAATTAGTTTCGTCAGTGCCACCCGTTTAGCCTCTGCAGCCAGGAAGACTTGATCGGTAGGATCTGTTCGGGTAAATATGGACTTATCATGTCCAGATCCAGTAACTATTCCTATGGCAAATCCGTTCAGTTGTCAAGGACACGCCGCACCATTCTATGGGCATCAGTGGCGATATGTCTACTGCTGGCGGCGCTGAGCATCGTGGCCTCGTTTCTCGGGATACACCGGACCCGGGCGATTTTCACCTCGATTCCCATGGGTGCTCTGTGGACGGTACTTGTCATCCTGCTTGCAGCGGGGCCGATAGTGTTCCGCCAGCTGCGCCGGCCGGGCCTTCTGGCTGCCCATATCGGACCGGTGCTGGTCCTGTTGGGTGCGGGGTGGGGCTCGCAGATGGCACATGGGCTTCGCCACGGGCTGGGCGGACAGGTCAAGCACGCCAAAGGCGTCATGGTCGTCTATCAAGGCAAAGAGTCCAACACGGTCCTGGCCCCTGGGGGTAAGGGACATCTGGGAAGATTGGACTTTGGCGTTCACCTTGAGAAATTCTGGATCGAATATTATCCCATGGCCCGCGAAGAATCGTGGGTGTTCACCGTCGAGACGATTGTCCCCGAACAGGCCGGGCCGATCCGGCGCTGGCAGAAGAAGCAAATACCGTGGCGGTTGAAGCAGGACGTCCAGCTTGCCTTCTGCGATATCACGCTACGCGTGGAGGATTATCATCTCGTGCAGTATGGCGATGGGGCCGATGCTCCGATTCTACCATCGGTGAAGGTGCTGCTCAAACGCGGCGCCGGACGTCGGGAAGAACTGCTGGAACCGCTTCCGGGCGTGCCGTACGTTCGTGTGCCCTTGGCTCGCCTGTACGACAGCGCCGGCGATTGGCAACAAGCCGGGGCGCCGGTGCTGTATATCGAGCCGCCTTCGCCCATGGTGAAAGATTACAGGAGCACCCTGATCATTCTGCGTAACGGTAACGAGCTCGCCCGCAAGACCATCGAGGTCAACGATCCTTTGCACTTCGGCGGATATCACTTCTACCAGCAAAGCTATGACCGCGATGCCGGGCAGTACTCGGTGCTGACGGTGGCGAGCGACTCTGGCTTGCCCTTGGTCTACGCAGGCTTTGGCCTGTTGTGTGGTGGGATGATTTGGCACGTATTGCCCCTGAAGTTGCCCTGGCGAAGACGGAAGAAAGAGGCTGAGTGATGGCATTGAAGTACACGGTGCAGGGACTGCTGATCTACCTGGTCATGGCGACGTTTCTCCTGTCGGCCGTGCTGGCGATGGCTCGCCGCGCCCGGTGGTCATGGCGGATTTACGCGGTCGGCTTTGTGCTGGCGTGCGCGTCGGTGGGTTTTCGCTGGTGGTATGTGGGGCACGCGCCGCTGCAGAACCTGTTCGAAGTATTCCTGATTCTGGCGGTGCTGCTGTTCCCGCTTTCGTTGACGTGTCGGGTGGTGTGGAAGATGGACGAGCACCACTGGGACGCACTGATCGGCGTGTTGTTCCTCGTGCCGGCCGGGTTCGTCTTTTCGGATCTGCCGCGCAAGCTCCCGCCTGCGTTGCAGAGCCCCTTGTTCATCCCGCACGTGATGGTTTACATGATCGCGTACGTCTTGCTCGCCAAGGCAACAATTCAGGCGGTACTCCAACTGCGAAGCGCCTCGCCGGATCTGGCGCGAGTACGTGAGGGCCATGCAGCTGCACTGGCGCGTGTGGGCCTGGCGATGCTGACGGTCGGGATTATCCTGGGCGCCTGGTGGGGAAAGCTGGCCTGGGGCGACTACTGGACATGGGACCCCAAGGAAATGTGGTCGCTGGCGACGTGGCTGATCTTCGTTGCCTACTTCCATTTTCGCGCCGTGACAGCCAGGCAACGCCCCAAACTCAGCGCTGCGTTCCTCTTTGTCGGAATGGCGGCCGTTATTCTCACGCTGCTGTTGGTGAGCCTGGCCCCGATACTGTCCGGCAAGCACAGCTACGCTAATTAGGACCATGTTACAGAGCACTAGTGGCCTGTGGCAAATCGTGCATGCAGGCACTCATACCCCCGGTTGAACTGACTGTCACGATCTGCTCACCTGCCACGCAATCACGATGTAATGCAACGGCCTGATGGCTGGTCGCGATACAACTTATCGCCATAACCTATTGTCAAAAGCGGGGACCCGGTGTAGGATACGCATTGTCAATAAGTGGGAAGTATGCGGGGCGGTCCTTGAGACGTCAAGTGTCGTACACATCGATGCCCGGAAGGTGTATTCGTGAAGTACCTGGGTGTCAGTCTCGCTGCAATTGCGTTCGTTTTCCTTGAGCGTTTTAAGGTTGAGATGCCACAGAACCGGCGCAGTGAGGACGAGTCGAGCAAGGAAGGCGAAGCAGACGATGCCAATAGCATCGTCGATGCAGCCTGACGCAGCTCGCCGAAGCCGCAACCAGCCGGAATGAGACAGATCAATCTTAAGATGCTCTAGCTGTTGGGTGGTCGAAAGGAACAACTGATGGAACCGGATACCAATCCATTCGCGCAGAGGTTGCCGCTTGCTTTCTGGAAGAGGCACGTGGCTCAGGTAGTCCGATATGCCACCTGTCGCAAAATACTCAATGCCGCCCGCGCCTACCTGCACTACCGCAGCGGCGCTTCTCGCGTATCAACCAAGCCGTGTTTCCTCAAGGTCGAGGTCAGTCGCAAGTGCCGCATCAACTGCAATTATTGCTTTTCTGTCAAAGAGGATGTCTTCTATCCGCTGGAAGATTACAAGAAGCTGATCGACGAATTCAAAGACTTCATCTTCGAAGTCGCGCTCTATGAAGTCGGAGAGCCACTATACCATGACCAACTGCTGGAGTTCATTTTCCTACGCCCACGCAAACAGGGTCGGATCGGTGATATCGTCTTCGTTTTCACTGGAGAAACCTGAGGCGTTCTGGAAGGGATTGGCCGTTTCCGGGCTGGATCGCCTGGTGGTCGCTATCGATGGCGTGACTGATGACGTGTACAACCAGTATCGCACCAACGGCAGGCTTGCACTGGTAATGGCGAACCTCCGGCGCATTGTCCGCTACCGCAACGAATCATCCAGCCGCCTGCGGATCGAATGGCAAATGCTGGACCTGCCATGGAACCGACACGAACAGGACACCGCCAAAAATCTGGCAGCCGAAATAGGTTGCGACACTTTCAAACTGATACCGGAAGCCACCCTCCCGCGGCGGCAATATGCCTCCCAAGCCGTCCCGAGAAAACGTAACTGCCTTTTGCCTTACATCATCCTCATCGTCGACGCGTACAACCGGGCAAGGCCATGCTACAAGCCTGACTGCAACCCTGGCTTTCTTGGTAACCTGAAGGATTCGACAGCCGCCGAGATATGGAACAACGACGAGATCGCCAGCATTCGTAACCGGTCTAGAATCCGGGGGCGTCCCGGCTACCGCTGGGGGCCGATTCTCGCCCGGGGAACTGAAGCACCAGACCGCCGGCAAGGAACAAGACCTAACGCGCCGCTGGCTCAGTTGGCAGAGCAGCGACTCTTAATCTTGCGGAGCCAAGGTGACATGACTGCCTGTCGCTGGGAGCGGGCACTCCATTTTAGACAATACGGATGGGGCAGCTTCCATGCTATTATCGTGTCATGACTCTTCGTTCACTGGCTACAAATGCGGCATGGCAAGGTGGGGCTACCTTGGGAGTGGCTCTGCTAGTCCTGGGGATAAGCTGGCTGACGCAGCCGAGCCAGCAGGCGAGTCTTTCGATGCCCACCGACCAGGAGATCGAAGCTGTCGAACAATTCCGGCGAAATACCATCGATCCAAACAATCCCCTTCGCGTGCAAGTGGATGTCGATTACTCGCAGGGCAAGGGCGCCGCGTGGTATCCCAGGGGCGAGTCGCCGATCCTGGCCGAGTTGGTCAAAGAGGGCAAGCTGCCCCCTGTCGCCGAGCGCGTCGGGGCGGAGCCTTGCGTCGTGGAAGGCATTGAGGGGATCGGCAAATATGGAGGCACCTGGCAGCGGGTGGGGAGTTCCGCGGAAGACCACATGATGTCCTGGCGAATGAGCGGGGCGACCCTGCTGCGATGGTCGCCGCAAGGCTATCCGCTCGTGCCGCACGTCGCCAAAAGCTACAAGGCCTCGCCGGACAATCGCGAATTCACCTTTGAGCTTCGCAAGGGGATGAAATGGTCCGACGGCCATCCGTTCACCGCCGACGACATCAGGTACTGGTGGGAGTATGAGTGCCTGGACAAGAAAGTGCTGCCCAATCCGCCGCTATTCATGAAGGTGCGCGGCAAATGGGGCAAGGTCGAAAAACTCGGCAAATACAAGGTCAAATTCAGCTTCCCCGAACCCTACAGTCTCTTCCCGGAGAAGATAGCCTCGCCCGATCAGCGACAACCCACCGAGGCGCCGGCACATTACAAACGGAAGTACCATCCGCGAGTCGGCGATAAGAAATTGATTCAGCAATACATGGCCGCACACAAGCTCCCAACGCCCGAAGAGGTCTACAGCGACCTTATGATGAACGGTGGAAACTACGCCCGCAATCCAGAGTATCCGCGTCTGTGGCCATGGATCTATCGCACGTACAAGCCCAGCGGTCCGCAGGCGTTCGTGCGAAATCCGTATTACTACATGGTGGACACACAGGGCAATCAACTCCCTTACGTGGACCGCGTTCTGCTCCACGTGAAATCGCGAGACATGGTCGCCCTTGCCGCCGCCAACGGCGAGTCGACGATGCAGTCTCGCCACATGCGATACAAGGACTACACGCTACTGATGAGCCAGCGCGAGAAGCACGGGTACGAAGTGTATCACTGGGCGCCGGGAGACGGCGCCGAATACAGCATCTCGCTGAATCTCAACCGCCTTGTAGAACCGGGCAAGCCGGAAACGAAATTCAAAGCCGAACTGCTCGCCGACAAGCGTTTTCGCCAGGCCCTGTCACTGGCGATCAATCGCCAGGCGATCATCGACGCGGAATATTTCGGCCAGGGTGAGGCGGGCAATTCCGGCTCGCCACCGGGCAGCTACTTCTACAAGCCGGAGCTGTTCAAGAAGAACGCCCAATACGATCCGAATCGCGCGAATGAACTGCTGGACGAAATCGGCCTGACCAACCGTGACCGCGAAGGCTACCGGACGTTCAAAGACGGAACGCGGATGACGTTCGATCTCAATTACACAGCCTATACCGGCGCCGGGCCTGGGCAATTTCTCGCTGCCGACTGGACCGAGATCGGCGTGCGGGTGGCCCCGCGAGATAAGGCGCAGAACCTGTTTTATGTGGAAGCGCACGCTTTGCGGCACGACATGAGTGCGTGGCGAGGTGGCGGAGAATATTTCCCTCTGCTGAGCCCGAATAACATCATCTCCGTCAGCGGAGCGTCGTTCTTCGCCGGCGGGTACTCGAGGTGGTACCAATATGGTGGCCTGTACGGCAAACTGCCCCGCCCAGACCTCGGCGTCGAACCTCCCGTCGGCCATCCCGCTCGCAAGGCGATCGAAATCTATGACCGCCTCAACGCCGAAGGCGACCCGACCAAACGCATGGAAATGTTCCGCAACATCATGGAAATCGCGGCCGATAATGTCTGGCACATCGGATTCTGCTCCCCGCAACCCTCCCTGGTGGTCGTCAAAAATGGATTCCGCAACGTTCCGAAAAACGGGGTCTACGCATGGACCTTCCTGAGCCCCAGCAGCAGCGGAATGGAAACATACTTCTTCGATAATCCTGAAGATTCGCCCGGTGCCATCGCACAGATGAAGCACGAGATCATCGTACCAACGCTGGCTGACAGCTCCGTGATAGCGAATGCTTCTCCCGAGCACAACGCGTCGGGTGGAATCCTGGGCAATATCATCCGATATTCCTTCATGGCCGTCGGCGGGCTTTTGTTAGCCCTCCTGATCCTCCGCCATCCCTTCGTGGGACGCCGACTGCTGATCATGATCCCCACGCTGTTGGTAATCTCCGTGATCGTTTTCACCGTGATCCAGTTGCCTGAAGGCAATTTCATCACCACTCGCATCATCACAATTCAGCAACAAGGCGACCAGATCAACTACCAGCAAATCAATGACCTGAAAGCTCTCTTCGATCTCGATCAGCCGCAAATCGTTCGGTATTCGCGATGGATGGGGCTGACGTGGTTCCGCACCTTCGAGGAAAAAGACAAAGGGTTGCTCCAGGGCAACATGGGGAGAAGCATGGCGAATCTCAAGCCGGTGAACGCGATCGTCGGAGACCGCATCCTGCTGACGGTGCTAATCTCCCTCGGCACGCTGATATTCACGTGGGCGATTGCGATCCCGATCGGAATCTATTCCGCCGTGAAGCAGTATTCAGTGGGGGATTACATCTTCACGTTCATCGGATTTGTCGGCATGAGCATTCCGGGCTTCCTCCTGGCGCTGCTGTTGATGTACGTCAGCGCCGAATGGTTCGGCTTGCCCGTGACGGGTTTGTTTTCGGCGCGATACGGCGCGCAGCCGGAATGGGACTGGCCAAAGGTGCTGGACCTGCTCAAACACATCTGGGTGCCGGTGGTGGTATTGGGCGTGGGCGGAACCGCCTGGATGATCCGCGTGATGCGAGGCAACCTGCTGGACGAACTCAAGAAAGCGTATGTAGTCACCGCCCGGGCCAAGGGCGTTCATCCGGTCAAGCTGCTGCTGAAATATCCGGTTCGTGTGGCGGCGAATCCATTCATATCGACACTCGGCTCGATGTTCCCGCGGCTGGTTTCCGGCGGCGCGATCGTCGCGATCGTACTGTCCCTGCCGACCGTCGGCCCGATGATGCTGGAGGCGCTGCTTTCAGAGGACATGTACCTCGCCGGATCGCTGCTGATGGTCCTGTCGCTTCTGGGAGTTGTCGGAACGCTGGTGAGCGATCTGCTACTGCTCTGGCTGGACCCGAGAATCCGGTTCAAGGGAGGCAGCCGATGATCGCCCGTTCAACCAGGGACAAATCTTTCGCGATCGAGACAGCCACACAGTGGCAACTGATCCGCAGGCAATTCCGCAAGCATCGCCTGGCCCTGGCGGCGCTGCACATCCTGGTGGTGCTGTACACGCTGGCGATTTTCGCAGAGTTTTTCGCGCCCTATCCGGCGCAATGGAAAAACGTCCAATACGCCTATTGCCCATCCCAGCCGTTGCTGCTGAACTTCGCCGAAGGGCTTCACGCCGAGCGAATTACCCAGCAGGCCAACCCCGTCACATTCCAGAAAACGTACGTCAAGGCCGAGGGCGATTCCGTGCCGCTTGCCTTCTTCGTCAAGGGCGAGCCGTACAAACTATGGGGCCTGATTCCGTGGGACCGCCATTTACTGGGCGTAGACCGCCAAGCGTATCTGGCTCGCCATGGCGTGCAATCAAGCTCGCCGGAGCCTGCTGCGATTCCGCCTTTCTATCTGCTCGGCGCCGACAAATACGGCCGGGATATCCTCAGCCGAATCCTCTACGGTGCTCGAATTTCGCTTTCGATCGGACTGGTCGCGATCGCAGTAACGTTCGTTCTTGGAGTGACGATCGGCGGGATTTCCGGATACGTCGGCGGAGCAACCGACACGGTAATCCAGCGCGGGATGGAGATTCTGAATTCCCTGCCAAGGCTGCCGCTTTGGCTGGCTCTTGGTGCGGCGGTCCCGAACGACTGGTCGCCATTGATGACATATTTCGCCATCACGATGCTATTGAGCCTGCTTGGCTGGACGCCGCTGGCCCGCGTGGTTCGAGGGAAGATCCTCTCACTGCGTGAGGAAGACTATGCGATGGCGGCCCGCCTGCTCGGCGCCGGCCACGGACGGATTCTCTTCCGCCACTTGCTGCCCGGATTTACCAGCCACATTATCGTCGCGCTGACGATGCGCGTGCCGGTGATGATCCTGGCCGAAACGAGTTTGAGCTTCCTGGGTCTGGGCCTTCGCCCGCCAGTGGTCAGTTGGGGCGTCATGCTTCAGGATTGCATGGACATGCAGGCGGTCGGGAACTACCCGTGGCTGTTGCTGCCGGTGCTGTTCATTATCCTGGCCGTACTTTGCTTCAACTTCCTCGGCGACGGTATTCGCGACGCCGCCGACCCCTATGCCTCGCAATGAGCCTTTGCCGCCCGTGACCGATCACTTTGTAATTCGGGACGCGGGACGGTTACCATTTAGAAGAAAAAGCGGGACAGAAAAGGGTAACCGGCCCGATTAAACCCTCTATGGGTGAGGTTGCTAATCAGACGAAAGAATGCCCTAATTCGCCCTAGGGTATTGTTACAATAGAGGATAAGAAGATAGGAGATTATTATGCTGGTGAATAATAGCAAAATCTAATCGAAATCTAATCGGGACGGTTACCCATTTTGAGTGATGTTGGGAAGAAGTGAGATTGTGTATGATCCTGCGAATAGGTGGCGGGACGGGCGCCCTGCGCGAAGCCGGGCTGTATGGCGACACGGCCGTGTTCTTCTTCTCCGATCACGGAGACTTCACGGGCGACTACGGGCTCGTCGAAAAGACGCAGAACACGTTCGAGGACTGCCTCTCTCGCGTGCCGTTTGCGATCAAGCCGCCGGCCGACGTTCCGGTGCGCCCGCGGGTCAGCGAGGCGCTGGTGGAATTAGTGGACTTGCCCGCGACGATTTATGGACTGACGGGCATCGAGCCGAACTACTCACAGTTCGGGCGGTCCTTGCTGGACGTACTTGCCGGCGAGACCGACGAGCACCGCGACGCCGTTTTCTGCGAGGGCGGCCGCCTGCACGGCGAGCACCAGGCCACCGAAACGCCCAGCACCGCCAAACTGCCCGACCCGACCGTCAGTGAGTACTGGCCCAGGCAGAAGTGGCAACTGGCCGAGGGTCCAGAGCACACCAAGGCCGTCATGTGTCGCACCCACGACCATAAGTACGTCCGCCGCCTCTACGAGCCAGACGAACTGTACGATCTGCAGACCGACCCGCAGGAGTTGACCAACCGGATCGACGACCCGGCCATGGCTGGCGTGCTGGCTGAGATGAAGGATCGAATGCTGACGTTCTTCCTGGAAACGGGCGACGTGGTGCCGTTTGACAGCGACCAGCGGTTCTGACCCTGCCGATGCCGACTGGCATACCCGGCGCCGACCACGATAACGCGCACGACGGCACATAATGCAACTCACACACAATAGTTGACACCATTGTTCACCAACAGGCTGTAGACATAGATCGGAATTTGTGGTAAAATTGCTCTATCGCGTGCAGGGGCAGCTTGTGCGGACAGTCTTCGCGGAAACTCACTGGACTGGCCCCATGCGACCTATCTTGCAATCAGGATCTATAACCATCACGACGGAGGCTGACCGTGAAACACGTCCATGCCGTTGTACTAGCAATGGTTATGACTACGCTCTTATTGATGACTGTCGCCGGCGCTGCCGAGCCGCGTGGCTATAACGCGCGGCCGTGCGGGTTCGACATGGACCGCAACGGCATCCTCGGCGAGGCGAACGACGCACACGTCGGCGACGGCGTGACGGCCGACCCCGATGGCGACGGCGTGAATGAAGACATTCTCTACGTCGACGGCTACGTCGGCAACGACACCACCGGCGACGGTTCAGCGGGCAATCCCTACAAGACCGTCCAGAAGGCGCTGAACAGTTGCGACGGGCCGGGCGACGGCGCCGAAGACATCGTCGCCATCTACGGAACGTTCCATGAAGAGTTGGATTTGACCCGTAGCGGCCTCACCGGCTACTACGTTCGCGACAACTTCCAGTTCCCCAACGACCCGTTCATGCTGATCGGCTGGGACAAGGACAACGACGGCCAGTACCCGCCCTTCGATACGGACGACGAGGCCGTGCTGGATGGTGGAGGGAGCCTTCACGTCGCCATCGATCGCGGCGGAACCAATCGCAGCAACCTGGAGTTCGCCCATTTCACGATCAAGGATTACGGCAACAATAGCGCGTCCTCCAACGCTGCGTTCAAACTGTACAGCGGCAGTCAAACTTCGATGCATACCTACATCCACGACGTGGAAATTGACGGCGTGAATAAGGGTATCATCACCGGAAGTTCCAACATCGTTTTCAACTTCTGGGCTTCCGGGACGATCCAGTACGTGGCGTTTATCAACAACCGGGTCAATGAATTCGGTTCATGGTTCACCCGCGGCGGGCAGGATTCGGCCTTCACCAGCGGCCACTTTCGTTTCCAGAACAATACGATCATCGGATACGGGTCGGCGACATATGGAAGCGGCAGCTACGTGGCCGGGTTCAAGCTGTGGAAGAACAATGACGTCGAGATTATCGACAATATCCTCGACTGCAACCCCAGAGCCTGGCCCGCAACGGACAGTACCTACGCGATTACAATGAACGTCTGTGCACAGGACTGGATCATCCGCAACAATGAGATCATCGATTGGAAAATGGGAATTGGCTTGTCCGGTGACTCGGGATCGAACTACTGCCAGTCTCGTCCGACGAAAAATTGCCTGATCGATCAGAATATTATCCGCCAGAGCTATGCGTGGGCTGGTAACAACACCATGGGCATTCTCCTGGGTGACAGCAGATCGGACACTACCGTTTCCACGGCTGTCGTGGAAGACGTGACAATCACCAACAACTTTATCTGGGCAGACGAGTCCGATCCGAATAATGTCGGCTGGTATGCGGCCATTCGCTCTCAGGTGTCGAGCCCCGTCGCCGCTCCGGGCGGAACGATCACCGTGGTGGGCAACACGATCTACGGATTGAAAGCCCACAACAATAATGGCGGCGACTGCTACCTGTTCCTTGCCGATCCTGCTCGCAGCTACAAGCAGCAGAATTTCGTGTTCAAGAACAACATCCTGAACGGTGCGCACAATACAAACGACAGCTACAACGTGCGTCTCAAGTATACCCCGAGCAACTGGGTGGCCAACGGCAATGTCTACGACGCCAGCGGCGCCTGGTCGTGGGGCGGGACGACCTACACCACGCTCAATACATGGCAGACCGCCAGCGGCGAAGACGCCGACTCGAAGACCGGCGATCCGCTGTTCGTCGATGCAGCCAACGGCGATTTTCACCTGGCCCTCAACGATACGGTCGCGACCGGCGATGGAGTGGATGTATCGAGTATTACCGATCATGACATAGACGGCGACACACGAAGCGCCAGCACCATCACGGCCGGCGCCGACGTTCCGTCCGGCCCGATCGATATCGTGCCACCAACGATCACGGCCTGGCATTCTGCCGCTACCCACGGCCGGGGCGCGGGCGAGATGCTGCTGACGATCCCAGACGACGGAAGCTTCTGCGAGCCGCGAGGCAATGGCGTGAGCAAACTGGTGCTTCAATTCAGTGAATCGATCGCCCCGCTGAGCCTGCAGGGAGAATTGATTGAAGTCACCGGCCGGGACGCCAACGGAACGCTATTGGACCTCAGCGGCGTGACCATCGGCGTATCGCTGCAAAGCGGGGACACCGAGGGCGTCATCACGTTCAGCCCAGCCCTGCCGGACTACGCCCGCTACCTGGTGAGTATCGCCGGCGTGACGGACCTGACCGACAATGCGATGTCCGGCGATGCGGATCGCATCCTGACCGCCCTGGTCGGCGATGCTTCGGGCGATCTTCGCGTCAACACGGCCGACTTGTCGACCGTTCGCGGCGCGAGAACCAAGCTGATCGACGCAAACACAGTGGCCGAAATTCGCAGCGACCTGACCGGCGACGGGCGGGTGAACGTGGCCGACCTTTCGCGCATGCGTCCTCACATGGGTAATGACGCGACTGGGATTGTCGACCCCGAGCCTCCTCTGCCCACCTACTCACTGACGGTCAATTCCGGCAGTGGTGACGGCAATTACATCGAGGGCGCCGTGGTGAACATCTCGGCCGACACGATCGTTGGGCGACTGTTCAACGGATGGTCGGGCGACGTAGCCTACCTGGCCGACGCAAACGACGCCAACACCACTCTCACCATGCCAGCCCTTGCCGTAACCGTAACGGCGGCGTATAGCGACATCCTTCCGGCGCCCTGGACGAGTACGAATATCGGCACGGTAGGACTCGCCGGCAGTACGCAGATCACCGACGGCAACTGGACGGTGCTGGCCTCCGGCGAAGATATCTGGAGCGACAGTGACAATTTCCATTTCGTCTACCAGATGGGCAATGGCGACGTGGAACTCATCGCCCGCGTTTCGAGCGTTCAGAGTACGCACAATTACGCCAAGTGCGGCGTGATGATTCGCGAGAGTCTCGATGCGAATTCGACCAACGCATTCATTGGAATTACTCCATTGAAGGCGACTTTCCAGAGGCGAATCGCGACGGGAGGCAGCACCTCGAGCACGACGAACAACGATTACATCGCTCCATATTGGGTGAAGCTGACGCGCGTGGGCAACACGTTTGCCGGCTATCGCTCGGCCGACGGCGCTAGCTGGACGTTGGTGCACAGCGTGACGATCACCATGCCGACTGACGTGTACATCGGAGTCGCAGTGACCAGCCACGACGACGCTGTCCTGGGTACATATACGCTGGACAATGTGTCCGTCAGTCCATAGTGATTGCCGGTGAGAGCCATACATGAAGAGATGACTAATTGACCTTGATATGTAATTCACGAGGAACCGAGAGGAATAGACATGTTCATTAAGGCTGATGGTGTGCGACGGGTGTTGTTCGTACTGATTGTGGGTTTTGCTGTCACATTGGCTGCAGGACCTGCCGAGGGGTACAACGCACGCGATCAGGTCACTTAGCAACGAAGTCGGCGAAGCAGTGGATGTATTGCGATTGGGCTTCAGGCATTGGGCGCACGCCTCCGGCGACCCGGACCCCAGCGATACGCACGATGGAATCAACGACGTCGATGACAGCGTGGGCGATCACGGCTGCACGTTCACCACTGCGACGGCTCGGGCCTTGGCATTGCACTGTGAGACACTTGGGCCGGCCAAGCTCTCGGCGCAATTCCGCCGCCCGAAAAAAGCTGACGTCCGTTCCGCCGGGTGCCATGCTTCTCTAAGCGAAGCGGAGAAGCATGTGTCGCCGAACAACCAGGCAACCCCGCCCGTCAGGTGCCCTGCCCGAAAGTTTTCAGGCGGTCGCTGAGTTTCTTGCCGGCTGCGTGGGCGGCTGCGATCTGTTCGGGCTGCTTGGACAGGTCGGGAATCATCTCGGGCGTTATCTTCGTACCCGCCCCATAAAACATATGAATCGCACCGACCTTGCATTCTTCGCCATACCCGCAGACGAAACAGCACGCCGGGCCCTGGGCAGTGACCGTATCTACGCACTCGATCTGGTTGTACTGGAAGAACGTCTTGATGTTCTCGGCCGGGGCTGCCGAGTCGCCTCCACTGACGCCTACCGCAACGCCAAGTTTGCCGGCGACAGACTTGCCCTCGCGGTGACGGAACTGATACCACCGCTCCAGGAAACAGTGGGCCAGGCCGTTCAGCATGGAGAAGTAATTGGCCGCACCTATGACGTACGCATCGGCCTGGACGATGCTCTCTCTAAGTTCTGCCAAATCGTCCTTAAGGACACAGACGTTGTCTTCCACGCATCCCAGACAGGCAATGCACGGGCGAATGTTCTTGCCCGCAAGTGAAATAAATTCCGTCTCGCACTCGACAGTGCTGAGCACTTCCTTTACGAGTTGTTCGGTGGTCGAGCCGGCCCGAGGGCTGCCCGCAATTCCAAGTACTTTCATGTTCCATCCTCTCTGTTATCAGTCATTCGCCAGGTTCCATAGCGGGAAGTCTAAGCGCATTGGAATGTCTATGCAACTTCTCGCCAACACGCACAAGTTGCGATTCACTTCGTTCCACTCCGCTTGCGATGCATAGCCCCAGCCACCGGCAGCACATTTTTGTGCGCGTCGAACTGAGGCGTGCCGCATTGCAGCGAATGGGCCTGTATTTCGGCTGGGCGTTTGGGATAATGCGGACGATGAAATCTGATTCTCGCAACATGCCGAGATGTATAACAAGGAGAGTGCAGTGCAGAAACCGACCGCACGTAAAATCGCTCTGATAGTGGTGGACACGCAGCGTAAGGACATGCTCGGCTGCTACGGCAATGCGGGCCTGATCACGCCGAACCTCGACCGCCTGCGACCGCGGCAGGAAAAGACCATGTACGAGGGCGACGGCATTGAAGACGACTTCACCTATGCCCATCGCTGCAGCGACCGGGCGGTCGACTTCCTGGCCAGCAGAGGTTTGCAACCTGTGTTCTCGCGGCAACACGGCTTGACGAGCAAGCCGTGCCACCCCCTATCTCATCGTTGAATGGATTTTTCAGATAAGGCCTAACCGTTTAGCACACCTCTTCATCAACTACCAACGCGGTGGGACTGACGCCCCACCATGCCTTCATTGTGCAACCCGCAAAGAGGCCTAGCCGGCTTCGCAGACTGCCAGGAACGTCGAGGCGCACTGGCGGGCCTGACTGATGGCTGCTGCGAGCTGCTCGTCGGCCACTTGCGGCCCGGCTTCCAGCGTCGGCTGAACTATCACGCTCGTGATCGGCCCGATGCCGATGAAGCCGAGAATCATCTCGAGGTAACGCTTCTGGTGATCGATGGCGGCTTCGGCGGCCGGGTCGGTGTAGTCGCCCCCTCGCGCGTAGGCGATGAACGCCGGGCGGCCAGTCGCCAGGCCGCGATAGCCCAACTCCTCATCGACCACGAACGTGTATGTCGGCTGGACCAGCACGTCGATCAGCTGCTTGAGGCGATAGGGAATGCCGAAATTCCACATCGGCACGGCCAGGACGTACAGGTCGGCCGACAGGAAGTGGTCGATAATCCGCTCGACGACTCGCCAGGCTTCGCTTTGGGCGGGCGTTTGCGGCCGGCCGTGCAGAATCGCGTACTTGGCGCCGAGCGTCTCGCCGTCGAAAACCGGCAGGGTCATGTCGAACACGTTCACCGTCTCGATGAAGGCATCGTGATGGGCCTGCTCGTAGGTGGACACGAACGCGTCCGCCACCTGGATCGAGCGGGATCGCCCTTTCCGCGGAGAAGCCTGGAGATATAACGCCTTGGCCATGACCGAACCCCTTTCTGCGCGTATCGCAATAAACGGCACTCCCTGCCTGACAAACTCCCTGGTAGAGAGTGCCGACCTGCGTTCATTGTAGCCCCCCCGGACGAACGTTGACGCCAACAGCCAGCCGCGACAATCAAGAACGACTAAAAAATATCTCGGCGGCGGGGTATTGGCCGGTGAAAGCCTAGGATTCCGTATCAGGAGAAGGGGTAGCGTTGGGGTTTGTGAAAGTTGCGATACTGGCTGTGGTGTGGATCGCCGGCTGCTCGCAGACGGTCGACCGGCAGAGTCATTGGGCCGTGCCGGTCGGCCCGCCCGAGTCGCTGCCCAACTGCTGGCGAATCGACCGGAACCTGCTGCGCGGCGCGCAACCGACGCCCGAAGGTTTCGCTGCGCTGTCTCAGATGGGCGTAAAGACGGTGGTGAACGTGCGGCTGACCCCGCCCAACGAGGATTTGGCCCGCCAGGTGGGGCTCGAATCGCTCTGGATGCCGATGAACCCATGGGCCGTGGATGAGGAAGTGATGGTCCGCTTTCTGCAGACGGCCACCGACGAGCAGCAAACGCCGGTGTTCGTTCATTGCGTGGTGGGCAAGCATCGCGCTGCCCTGCTTACGGCCGTGTACCGCATCGTGGTGCAGGGGTGGGGCCGACAGGAAACCATCGACGAGATGACCGGCGGCGGGCACGGGTACTGGCCAATTTGGGACGAGCTCAACTACCTCCGTACGTTCGACATCGAGGCCATGCGAAAACGGGTGGGGCTGCCTGCACGCATCGTCCGCCAGACCACCAGCCAACCTGCCCAGCCGGATTCGCCGAAAATGGGAGGCTCGGCCGAGGACCAGAACCCGCCCGAAAGCAGCCACTGACAGACGCGGAGGCTTTCGCCCGGCCGGGCCAGAAGGTATGATGTTCCCCCGGCTGAATAAGGTATAAGGAATACCCCATGCAAGAGCTAATCCGAAAAGTGTCCGGCGAAACGCAAGAGACAATCCGGCGGGCATGCGAGCACCTTGAATCGCGCATCGTCGAAGCGGCCGAGGCGATCATCGGCTGCTATCGCAGCGACGGCGGGCTGCTGGTGTTCGGCAACGGAGGCTCGGCCGCCGACGCACAACACATCGTCTGCGAGCTGGTGGGCAGGCTGATGTTCGACAGGCCCCCGCTGCGAGCCCAGGCCCTGACGACCAATACGTCTACACTGACGTGCCTGATTAACGACTATGCCCCCGATTCCATCTTCGCACGGCAGGTGGCGGGGATCGGGCGGGCGGGCGACGTGGTGATCGGGCTTTCGACCTCTGGTAATTCGCCGAACGTCGTAGCCGCCCTGGCCAAGGCGAAGGAATTGGGCATGACGACCGTCGCGATGACCGGCGACGGCGGCGGGCAATGTGCAGCCCACGCCGATATCCTGCTGGACGTGCCCGGCGCGACGTCCACCCCACGCGTGCAGGAAGCACACATGACTATCTACCACATTCTCTGCGAGCTTGTTGAAGTGGAATTATTCAAAGAATATAAAAACGACTGACGCCAGCGAGCCCAAGAAGCGGTTCGCTTGAAGGAGACTTTCGTGAATTACCAAACACTGATCGTGATGATGCTATGTTGCCTCGCGACCCTTGCTGGCTGCGACGAGTCCAACAAGCAAGCAACCGCCCAGCAGCCCGAGCAGGAGGCGATGGCCGAGCCGACAGGCGATGTGATGATCACCGTCGGCGACAAAAAATACACTCGCGAAGTAATCGAGCAGTATCTGGAAGCCAGGCTGAAGCGGGTTCCACCCGCCCAACGCGCTCGGCCCCGCAAGCAGTTGATCGACAGGATCATCCAGGATGAACTGGTGCGGACCTATCTGAAAAAAATGCCCGTATCCAAGGAAGAACTCGCTCTGTTCAAACAGGAATTCGGCAAGCAACTCGCAACGAGAAACCAGACTCTCGATCAGTTTATCGAAGATAAGAAAGTCTCCGATGAGGCCCTTCGTCTGATGGCCGCCGACGCAAAGCTCAAGGGCGGCGCGACCAAGCCGGAGAAACTCGCCGGCTTCATTCAAGCCAATCCGTCGTACTTTGACGGCACGAAAGTTCGCGCCAGCCATATCCTGGTCAACTGCAATTTCTACGCTTCGCCGGGCGAGGTGGAAGCTGCGCGGGCCAAACTTGCCGCCGTAGCCGAGAAAATCAGCGCCGGCAAGATCGACTTCGCCGAAGCGGCGGTGCAGCATTCGCAAGGCCCATCGAAAGACCGAGGCGGCGATCTGGGCGAATTCACCTTCGAGCGAATGGTGCCTCCGTTCGCCATCGCAGCCTTCGCGACGGAAGTGGGCCAGGTCACCGACATCGTCCGCAGTAATTTCGGCTTCCATCTGATCAAGGTCACCGGCAAGACGCCGGGCAGCGGCCAGCGTAGCCCGCAGGCAATGCAGGTCGCGCAGAGAATTTTGCTCGCTGGACTGAAAGATAAGATGGTCGCCGAGTCGCTGAAGACCAACCCCGTCACCGTCGCCGACTAGGCAATCTGAGAAGGTCTCTGGCTTATGCGGCGGGGGTTACGACTTCGGTTCGATCTTCGTCATGCCGCCCATATAAGGTCGAAGCGCATCGGGGATCGTCACGCTACCGTCGGCGTTCTGGTTCAACTCCAGCAGCGGAATCAGAATCCGCGGGCTGGCGACCACCGTATTGTTCAGCGTGTGGCAGAAGTGGACCTCGCCATCGGCATCGCGGTATCGCAGGTTCAGCCGGCGGGCCTGGAACTCGTGGAACCGGCTGGCCGAGTGCGTCTCGCCGTAGCTATCGCGGCTGGGCATCCAGGTCTCAATGTCGAACTTCTGCAACTGCCCCAACCCCAAATCGCCCGTACACAGGTTCACCACGCGGTACGGCAGTTCCAATGCCACCATCAGGTCCTCGGCGTTTTGGAGAATTTCCTGATGATATTCCAGTGACTTGGCTGCATCGTTGGGGCCGATGACGACTTGCTCGACCTTGTCAAAATAGTGAATGCGATACAGGCCGTAGGTGTCCTTACCGGCCGCCCCGGCCTCGCGGCGGAAGCAGGTCGAAACCGCGACGTACTTTCGCGGCAGGTCGGCCAGATCGAGAATTTCCTCGCTGTGATACGCCGTCACCGACACCTCGGCCGTGCCGACCAGACTCATCCCGTCGCGCTCGCACAGATACGCCTCGTCGCGGCCGATGGGGAAATATCCCGTCCCATACATGACCGATTCGTTGACCAGCACCGGCACGGTGAGCAGTTCGTAGCCCTTGGCCGTCATCTGGTCGATCGCCAGCCGCAGCACGGCCTGGTGTAGCATCGCCCCGGCGCCGCGTAGGATATAGTTCCGCGACCCGGCCAGCTTCACGCCCCGATCCATGTCGATAATGCCCAGCGACGTGCCCAATTCCATGTGATCGCGGATCTCAAAATCGAACTGAGGCACATCGCCCACGCGGCGCAGCTCCACATTTTCGCTCTCGTCTTTACCGACCGGAACTTCCGGCGCTGGCGGCTGGGCGACGCGCAGCATCCACTCGTTGAACCTCGGTTCGAGCTCGGCGATCTGCTCGCCAAGCTGCTTGACCTTCGCCTTCAGGTCCGCCATTTTCCGGATGGCAGCCTGCTTGTCGTCGCCTTTGAGCTTGGCGATTTCCTTGCCTGCCTGGTTCTGTGCCGTGCGCGATTCCTGAAGCTCGCGACGCGCCTCGACAAGCTGGCGGTCAACCTCCAGCAGCGCAGGGATGTCCACGGTGAAATTCTTGTTGCGGGCAGCCTCGATGAACCGCTCCGGCTCCTGGCGTATCAATTTGATGTCGATCATGTTCGGTCTCGAAAAAAACTCGGTGTCTGGTAATTCTACGGCAACGCTCAGCCGATGGCCGAATAGCCTGGCTATCGGGAAGAAAAGATTACACCGCATCATTGCATTTTTTGCAATGGCATGGCGGGAGCGGATAGCGCCACAAAACCTGCTTCTACCACTGCGCTTCGGCGAACGGATGGCCCGGACCCTTGGGTTTGGGTTTGGGCAGCGTTCCGATCACCGCGCCCGCCAGGTCCAGGTCGGCCTTGGTGGTGATCTTGATATTCCGCGGGTCGCCCATCACAACGCTGACCGGATGCCCGGCCGCCTCGATCAACTGTGCGTCGTCGGTCGCGGCCGATACGTCGCCCCCGTAGGCGGCCGTCAGCAAGTCCTTGCGGAAAACCTGCGGCGTCTGGGCCTCCCACAAGGCCGTGCGATCCACCGTCGCGTCGATCACGCCCGCGTCGGAGACTTTCTTCAGCGTGCCGTGAACCGGGTACGCCAGAATGGCTGCGCCGGTTTTGGCGGCCTCTGCGAAAACCGCATCGACCCACAACGGCGAGATGCACGGCCGGACCGCATCATGCACGCAGACGTAGTCTGCCTCGTCGGCCACCTTCGCCAGTGCGTTGCGCACCGAATCGCCGCGTTCGGCCCCGCCCTCGACGATCGAAACGCCCATAAAACCCAAGTGGCCGGCGTAGCGTTCGGTGACCTCTGCCAAGTCGTCCGGCGAGACCACCACGAGCACCTGACACACGTCGTCGCGCAAGGTGAACGTCTCTAGCGTGCGTATGAAGACCGGCTGGCCCTTGATCCGCTCGAATATCTTATTCCGTTTGCCGCCGAACCGCTTGCCGGCACCGGCCGCTGGTAATATCACCGAAACGTTCATCGTAGCATCCTCTCAAACTCGCAATCGCTGCCCCGCCAATAAGCAAACTCGCGAAGCATTGCGAGGATTATAAACGCCCTGCCTGCCTAAAGAACACCGCCAACCGGCCCAATCGCCGGACAAGGCCCCACGCGTTGAAGCCGCCGGAAGCACAATCATACCCATTTTCTTGTCCGCCACTTACTTAACCTGCCCCGCATGTTGGCCGATAGTAAATATGGTTCGAATTGAGAGCGGGGCCAGATTTCCAACTTCCAATTTGCTTTCAGGGAAATGCGGTGGGCAGCATGAATACAGGCGAAATCAAAGCTAATCTGCCGACAGGGGGCGCCATGTCTGGGGATGAAACCAAAACGACGAAAGCTTTCCCAACGCGGCTGTTCTTCGCCGTGATGGTCGTAACGCTGCTGCTGCTTGTTTTCGTGGCGGCCCAGGTCTGGACGGCGCATAAGGCGGGGCGGAAATCGGCGGCCAGGCACCTCCAAATGGAATCTCTCACAAACCGCGTCATCTACCTGGACGAGGTGTTGACCATGTCCGCCCGGCTGGGCTCCGCGACTGGCGAGAAACAATGGGAAGATCGGTATCGGAGCTTCGAGCCAAAACTCGACGCAGCCATCGCGCAGTTGATCGAGGTCGCCCCGGATGCCTTCAAAGGCCAGGACAGTGCCGCTGTCGATGCCGCCAACGCGAAACTTGTCGAGATGGAGAACGAGGCCTTCACCTTCGTACGCGAGGGCAACCCCGAAAAAGCATGCGACGTTCTGTGCAGCGCCGAATACATAAAGAACAAAAAAATCTACGCCAATGACATGTCGCGAGTTGCCGGGTTCCTGAAAGCGGCCATCACAAGCGGCCAAAGTGAATCCAACCGCAATGCACTGCGAATGGTGCTTATCATAAGCCTTGCCATATTGCTCCTCACCATAGCCTGGCCGGTGGTCCTGTTCCAGGTGGAGAAGCACGTCACCCAGCGCAACCAGGCCACCCAGGCGCTTCAAGAATCAGTCCGACAAATCGAAAAGCAAACCTGGCTCAAAACCCGCCAGGGCGAGTTGAACGATTCGATGCGCGGAGAGCAGGGCGCAGATGAACTCGCACAAAATATTGTCGCGAACATCGCACATATTCTGAATTGCCCGATCGGCGCGATGTATTTGGTCGACACGAGCGGCACGCTGAAAATGGCTGGACGTTACGCGTTCACACTGAACAAAGATTCACAGATCACAATTAAGCCAGGCCAGGGCCTGGCCGGACAGGCCGCCGTCGAAAAGCAGGTAATCCTGACTACCGACGTACCGAAAAACTATCTGGAGGTAACGTCGGCCTTGGGGCGCTCGGCGCCAAGCCACATGATCGTCCTGCCGTTCGTTTACGAAGGCCGGGTGATGGGCGTCGCCGAGTTGGGTTCGTTCGATCCGTTCGCAGACCGGCAAATCGAATTCCTCGAAACAACGGCCGAGAGCGTCGCCATTGCCATCCATACCGCACAGTCGAGAAGCCGAACCGCCGATCTGCTCCACAAAACGCAGCAGCAGGCCGAAGAACTCCGCCAGCAGCAGGAAGAACTCCTCGCCACAACCGAAGCTGGCTTCCAAAGCTCCTAAGCGGTCTGGATGTTCTTACGCTTGGTTATGCGATGTTGCCGATGGGACGCAGGCCCGCCACCAGTTCAACGGGTCACAACACCCACCATAACCATTTCGCCCCAATCACTCCTGTCTTTGGCCTGTAGCAACCTATTCAGGGTCCAGATTTCGCGATCAACCCAGCACGCGGCATCGTAGAAAAGATGCGTGAGACCATGAAGGCGTGTGGCTCGGTGGTTGTTTGTGAGAGAATTCACGAAGCCTGTTTGAATGACTCTGCAAATTGCTTACAATCCAGCTGCAACTTTGATACCATTCCTCGTTTCATTGCCCGCTGGACTGCGGGTACCAGAGAGGCTCTTCGATTTCGCATAGACGATGAGCGCCTTAGTCTGTTCAAGCATTGATAAGGAACGTTAATTTCGTTATTCAGGTTAACTGTGACTCTGCCGGACAAAGACAATAACCAAAAGCCCGCAGCCTGCGGAGGCAACTGCTCCAAGTGCACGCTGGACCCGCCCGATAACGGCGGGCCCAAGGGCTGGCGGCTTTCGCTGGCGGCGGCTGGGGTGTTTCTCACGCCCATGCTTGCGGCGCTGGTCGCAGCAATCGTAGCGCCCGGCGGGCAGGCAGCCAAGGCCGGCTGGGCCGGGGTGGGCCTGGCGATCGGCTTTGCAGTTGCGATCGGCGCCGGCAGAGTGATCAGTCACAAAAGCGGCAAGGAGAGTGCATGAGCAAGCTAGCAGGACTTCCAGGCAAGGGCACCTTCGCACGCGGGATTCACCCGCATGACTGCAAGGCCCTGAGCGAAGACATGCCCATCGAGGTGATCCCCACACCCAAGCAGGTGACCATTCCCCTGCTCCAGCACATCGGAGCGCCGTGCACCTCGGCCGTCAAGATCAGGCAGGAAGTCGCCGTCGGCGAGTTGATCGGCGAGGCCAGCGGGTTCGTTTCCGCGCCGGTTCATTCTTCGGTAGCTGGCGTGGCGATGAAGGAATGCTCGGTAACTTTGCCGAACGGCCGACACGTCAAGGCGATTCCGATCACGACTGGCGATCAGCCGCTTGGGGGCGACGCGATTTACGAAGACGTTTTCGGCGGCGAATGGCCCAAGGGCGGGCTGGACAAGTACTCGCCCGAGCAAATATCCGCAGCCGTCCGCGACGCGGGCATCGTGGGTATGGGCG
>SDBV01000586.1_pt1 | contig 52567 bp, 44 predicted proteins | sample 2277081 | NCBI WGS metagenome assembly SDBV01 (sample SAMN10402039, study PRJNA504765) | marine sediment metagenome | isolation source: marine sediment core GS10_PC15, 223 cmbsf | place: Arctic Ocean: Southern Knipovich Ridge | collected 2010
GGTTTACCGTGACACGAATAATCTGTTCGCATGTACCGTATCAACGACTGATCCGGGGAATCAAGTAGTTTGTCCGCCTCCGCAGACTACGGCGTGTGTAAAGAGTCTGACTCCTTCGATCAGACTCCTTCGATCAGGGAATCCGTGCGGGGATTTTACATCGGGTGGGGTGTGTAAAGAGTCTGACTCCTTCGATCAGAGGATTTTACATCGGGTGGGGTGGTGTGTAAAGAGTCTGACTCCTTCGATCAGACTCCTTCGATCAGAGGCGGAACTGATTTCTTTTGGAGCCTTTGTCATTGATTTCCTCTTTGCTTTCTCCGAGGGCTCGATCCCCCGAATGAAGAATCACTCTAACATTATCTCGTCACCACCTCATCCTACCCCACCCCCAGGTCAAGTTCTGTCCGCCCATGAAAAACGATTCCCCATTATCAACCAACGCAGGGATATTCTCAACGGTGACCGCCGTGTGACGCTTGTCCGCCGTCGCTCGCTTTGGTTTGTCCGCCTCCGCAGACTACGGCGGGATCTTTGGAGGACGAGGTCAGGGCGCCCCGCCCATTCAGGGCGGATTCGTCTTTTTTCATCCCAAACTCCCCCTACCCGTCGTTCAGGATCCACCCGGTTCGGACAATCCACGCGGTTTCGACGGCGTCCTGCAGGAATGGTCGCAGCACTTCGGTGGGTCTCGCCCCGCCGGACCCCGGGACCTCCAAGATAATCTCCACGGCCACGCGATCGCCGGTGGTCCCGAGTCGAAGATCGGACGGTATCCGTTCGAGCACCCGTGCGTCTCGAACGAAGGGCAGAACGTCGATCTTCTTGGTTCTGTTCTTGCGGGTTCGCTCGATCTCGATGCTGTCGGATGCAAGGATCTTCTCGACAGCGGCCTCGACATCCGAACGGATCGCATCCACGAGCACAACGTACCGCGCCGCTTCGAGGACCTTTGCAAGTTTTTTTTCATCGTCGGCCAGTCGCCTGATGGAGGTTACCTCCATGTCCGGTGGGACGGCGTGACGCAATCGCTCCAGGATATCCTCGTCTCCGGGAGGATCCGCCAGATAGAGATCCATCAGCTCCGCGAGGCCGGATGTTCCGAGGGGCAACGGCGGCGCCGTCTCTATCTTCGGTTTTGGGTGAAATCCACGGGTGTACAGGACCTTGAGGCCCGCCCTGCGAAGGCTTCTGGTGAAGTGGCGCATCATATCGAGGTGCCCGATGAAGGCCTGCCTGCCCCACGTTGCCAGAGTCATGCGAACCCTCACGGACTCCACGTCCGGACCCGGCAGCGGCCTCGGACGGGGAGTTCCCCCGGGCTTGTGGACGGAACACTCCACCGGCATGACGCTCGGTTCGCGCGTCGTCCTTATGGGAACGTCATCCGGTCGACAACCGAGCCCGCAGGTGTGACACACGAACGCCGGCGCCTGTCCCCCCTGGGCGCCGTATCTCCCGCACGGTCGGGTGGTGAGGATTTCACGCGCTTTTTTTCGCTCGGCGGTCAGGAAGTCGGCGGTCAAACCCACATCCACGTGATTCCACGGCAAGGCCGCCTCGCTCGGAATTTCCTTGAGAAATGCGTCCACGTGATGACCGTCGAACACCGTCTCCCATACCTTCTCCTTGAACATTTCGCCCCACCCGTCGAAACGAGCGCCGAGATCCACGGCGCGCTCCAGATGGTCGCTGAGGCTCACGTCGCCTCGGGAGAAGATACCCTCCAGTCTGGACAGGCGAGGGTCGTGCAGGCGAACATCCAACTTGTGCCCTTTACCGAGCCTGGTGAGAAGCGCCTGGCGCCTGCGGATCTCGTCGATCCCGATCATCTCCTCCCGCTCGAACGGGGTGAATGGCTTGGGCACGAACGTGGAGACCGACACCACGATCTGTGTCCTGCGGCCGGAGAGCCTGCTCGTGCCCATCTTCCGAAGGGACACCGCGAGATCGATGATCGCTTCCAGATCCTCGTCGGTTTCGGAGGGGAGGCCGAGCATGAAGTAGAGCTTTATCCTGTTGAACCCTCGGTCGAAGAACCGGGCGGCGGCGCTCATCAGATCGACCTCGTTCACGTTCTTGTTGACCGCGTCACGCAGGCGCTGGCTCCCCGCCTCCGGCGCCAGGGTCACCCCGGTGGCCCGCAATCTCCCGACAACCTCGATGAGCTCTTCGCGAAGACCGTAAGCGCGCAGCGACGGCACGGAGATGGACACGCGCTCCTCGGTGAAACGCTCTCCCAACCCGCAGACGATGTCCTCGATTCGGCTGTGGTCGGCGGACGAAAGGGCGGCCAGGGAGATCTCGTCGAAGCCCAGGCAGTTCACGGCCCGATCGACGGCGGCGAAGGCCTCCTTTGGGGATCGCTCGCGAACCGGCCGGTACAGGAAACCAGCCTGGCAAAACCGGCAACCCTCGGCGCACCCGCGGGCGATCTCCAGGCTGAATCGATCGAAGACCGCGCCGATCGTGGGCACCGGTCCGTTGCCGAAAGGCTGAGCGTCCAGGGATGAGACCGTCGCCCTTCGCGCCGACGGGCCGTCATCGCACACCACTACCTGTCGATGTGAGGTCTCGTCCAGGCGTCTTTCGAGTAGGCCCGGCGAATACGCAAATGGCAGGGTGTGCAGCCTGGCGATGGTTTCCGTTCGCCCGATTCCGTCGTCCACGCACCGGGCGAGAGTATTCAGCAGCTTCGGAAGGGCTTCCTCCCCGTCACCCACGAGGACCAGGTCCAGGAAGGGAGCGAGGGGTTCGCAATGGCACGCCAGGGGGCCGCCCGCCAGAACGATGGGATGCCCCTGTGACCGCTGTGCGGCGCGCCTGGGAACGCCTCCCAGGTCGAGCATGGCAATGAGATTGGTGTAGGTGAGATCGTACTGGAGGGAGAACCCCAGGAGATCGAACTCCACGAGCGGGCGCGCGGACTCCAGGGATAACAGGGGCAACCCCTGCGAGCTGAGCTGTGCTTCCATGTCCGGCCAGGGCATGAAGACCCTCTCGGCGGACATTCCCTCCATGCTGTTCACCACCTGGTACAGCACCGAGAGTCCGATGTGGCTCATCCCTATTTCGTAGGCGTCCGGAAACGCGAGCGCCATTCGGAGCTTCGCGTGCTCCGGCGCATCGTAGGCCCCGTATTCACCACCCAGGTATCTGCCGGGACGTTCGACCTTCCCCAGCAAGTGGGCGTATGGATGATCCAGCATGGTTGCAGGATATTACTACGGGTTGGACTGCAGTGAGAAATTCGGATCGATAATTGCTTGTTTGAGGCGAAGGGCCCTCACCCGATACTGACCGTCGGGATGCTCGGCCAGGTACTCCTTGATCATTCTCAGGGAGCCGCGCTTGTCGTCCGCGTGATATCGTCCCAGAGCGACCCTGTAACGGGCCTCCTCGGCTCGGGGGTGCCGCGGCTTGACCTGGATGAACGCCATGAGGTCCCGTTCCGCGTCCGCCCACCTCTTCAAGACATCCTGATAAAGGGCGCCGCGCCACAGCCGCGCGTTGGGCTCGTGGTAACCTCCAGGGAAGGTCCTCAAGAAGTTGTTGAAGCAGTGAAGCGCTTCCCTGTGGGCTCCCTCGCGTCCATCGAGCTCGCACAGGGAGAAGTAGGCAGCCTCCTTCAGATCGCCCTCCAGGGGTGATGCCAGGTAGGCGGTGAAAGCAGCCCTGGCCCGGCCGAAATCGCCGAGCCGATCCATGGACAGGCGCCCGACCTCGTAGTGCGAGTTCTGGGCAATCTTGGTTCCCATGACCAGTCCGGAGACGCGATCGAAGGTGTCGGCGGCGTCCTTGAAGCGACCGACGGATGAGTAACACTCTGCCAGCAGTGAGAGACTGTTGACCAGCCGATCGCCGCTGGATGCCACGGCCGCCCGCTCGAGGAGATCGATGGCAAAGGGGATGTCGCCTGCGGTCATTGCCGCGTGCGCCCTCTCGATCAGGCCCCAACGCTTATGGGTGGTCGCCCTTGAAAGCGCGGATTGTTTGCGCTTCTTTTCAGTTTCGGACCGATCTCCGTCGGCGGTCACCACAGGCTGATAGTCGACAGCAGGGGCCAGCTCAAAGGATACGCGCTCTCCCACCTGCTCGTGGGCCAGCTTGGATTCCAACGGCTCCATGCCCGGCGCGGAGAGGCGATATGGCACCGGTCCGTCCGGGAGCCTCACCGTCAGCGGCGAGTATCCGAGAAGTCGACCTTCGACCTCCACTTTCACGCGTCGCGGGCTTCCGTCGAAATGCACCAGCCTTCCGGCGGTGGCCACGAAACTGTCCTCCAGGTCGATTATCTCGCCGGCCAGGGCTCGCTGCCCGTCCCCAATATCAACGACACCTTCATCGGAGAAGGGGATGGATACGAGCTTACCCCCGGTCAACTCGACTGTCCTGTTAGTTCCGCGAAGCGAGACCACGTCGACGCGCCCTTCGAGAACGCTGACCTGCGTGCCGCCGTTGGGAACGACCTCCACCATGAACATGGTTCCCCGAACCCGCACGATGGAGTCGGGGGTGCGAATGTCCAGCATCTGTCCGCCGCTGCCGTCGAACTCGACAGCGAGCCGCCCCATGTCCAGCTCCATCTCCATAAGGTCCTCGGTGATATTGCTGATCCTCCATCGCGTATCCCCGACCAGAGCCACCCGCGCAACATGTCCGATGCGGAAATTCAACCTTGCACCATCGTTGATTGCTATCTCGGTGCCGAGGCGAACTGCGAAAGAACCGTCCACGCCGCCGATCTTGCGGCCATCGACGATAGCCGTGCCCTCGCATCGATCCATGGTCGCGTTATGGGTTATCTCCGAGATGGTCTGCTCCGCCTGCACAGCGCGGGGATTGGCAACCTCCTGAGAATCCGGGAGGAGACCGACCACCATCACCACCGCCAGAACGGCCGCCGCCGCGGCTCCAAGCCCGAAGATCGGGGTGAACACGCGGGTCGGCTTTTTCTTCGCAGACGCCAGATCGACGGCGATTTCGTGGACCGCAGGGATGAGGCGGTCGTAGATCCTGCTGCTGTGGACATCCTCGATCGGTTGCATTTTGGGCCTGGCGCTCGTAATGACGGTCATGCCCTCGGCGGCGGCGCGGCACATATCGCACCGGCGCAAGTGCAACTCCAGGCGCCCTCGGTGCACCGCGTCGAGGTTGTCCTGTCTCAGGAAATCGCGCATGGCGCGACCACACTCGCTTCTTCGCCTGCTCATCTCTTCTTCTCGCTCGCCATTATCGCGAGGATCTCCTTGCGTCCGGCCTGCAACCTCGACCCGATGGTGGACACCGACGATCCCAGGAGGCGGGCTATCTCCTCCAGGGAATACCCCTCGTACATGTACAAAATGAACGTTTCCCTCTTCTTGGGGGAGAGCCTGTCCAGCACCCTGTAGATCTGCTGCCAGGTGGACAGGGATCCCTCCGAGGTCTGCTTCAGTCTTTTTCCCGCAACCTTGCCCACCTCGCATATGGCGGAGGACAGCCTCCGTCTGCGGCCCCGCATCCGGATTTCCTGGCGGGCCACGTTGATTGTGATCCTGAACAACCATGTCGAAAACGCCGACTTGCCCCTGAATCTTTCGATGGACTGGTAAACGTTCAGAAAAACCAATTGAACCAGATCGTCAATATCCTCGTTGGGGCCGATCAACAGCGAAAGATGACGGTGAACGCCCGCTACGTGTTTTTCGAACAATTGCCTGAATGCGGCGGGATCACCCTCCTTGGCGCTCGCAACGATATCGGCGACCGGGTCGACCTTGGCCTTTCGTATTGCGACGATGCCGATTTTTTCGATCACACCGACGGACATGGCTTTCCCCTCACGAGATCGCTTTCTCTTTCTGCTGTCCTTTTTGTTAGTCGCTGTCATTGCTGTTGAATTATGAAAACCCGTTATAGTTGTAAAATTTTTTTAGTCCTTTTTCACAACCACAATTGTATACCAATATCGAAAACAGGGACAATCCAACCGCGTTTATAAACAATTTGGTCTTGATTTCTCAATACGTCGCGCACGAACGGCAGCGCCACACCGCCGTCCGCATAAATCGTCCAGGGTCCGTAAATGTGGAAGATGGCTCCCAAAAGGGCTCGCCCGCAAGGCTCGAAAAGCAGGTCGAGGCGTTCCCTTTGCGGCCCCGATGTCTTGTACACGGCAAAGCCCACGGATACCCCGGCCGATATGCCGATCTCCACCATCCGACCGGGAAGGATGGCATAGCCGAACAAGATGTCGATGGGAACAAGGCTCTGGGATCCATCCACGCCATGGGCATGGAATTCGGACCACCCGGCCCAGGCGATCGACACGGAAGTCGTCACCCTTTTGGAGAACGCTCCTTCCAGCGTGAACCGGGGGCCGGCGATGAAATCGCCCGTCTCCAGCACCGTGTACATGGTCAGGGCGAGGCCCAGGCTCCGTATATCCGGATACTCCGTTTTCTCGATGGGATGCTCCTTCTTCACGCCGCCCACCGCCGGCGGCTCTATGATAGCCAGCCCGGCTCCGAGAGCGGCGCCGGTTCCTTTTTCCAGATATGGGGTAACAGCCTCCTCTACCACTATTGCCATGGTCCACGCCGTTGATCCGATACTCTCGGCCCGCCTGATCTCCCGGACCACGTCGTCCCCTTTCGAGGTGGCCAGGTTGTCCACTGCCAGCAGGATGAACTCCCCGGAGAGCCGCCTCAAATGGACGACCCAGAACCATTGTTTCTCTGCGTCCCGCGCAGCCTCGTCCTCCTTCACTTCGTCGACGGTGGTCTCGGGATCCGCCGCTCCCGCTCCGATACGGACGGTCATGTCATATCGGGCGAGGCGAATGGCCAGCGCGTCCACAAGGGTGGCGGCCTCCCCCGCAAGCGACTCCTCGTACTCGACGATCAGGCATCTGTCCACCGGGCACTTGATGGGTCTCGGTTCCGGTGTTTCAGTCTGGGCCCACGAAACGAGAGACAACAGCAGGCAGATTATCGCCAGGAGTGCGCAAAACACGTTTTTGATGGGAAGCCGGCAATTTCGATTGTAAAACATCTGAGTAATTATAACCCTTTTTATTAGGATATCATGGATCCTGTAGGTGCCAACCCCCCCGTGGACCTCCCCGTCGCTCTTGTCACGGGCGGGGCCGTGCGGGTCGGGCGTTCGATCTGCGAGCGCCTGGCCGTGGATTCCTTTCGCGTGGCCATCCACTACAACGGCTCGCGACAGGCGGCGGCCGATCTCGTCGGAAAGCTGGCCGACCTCGGCCTGAAAGCCGATTCGTTTTGCGTCGATCTCACGAGACCAGGCGCTACCGGCAAGCTCGTGGAAAAGGTGATCGGGACCACCGGGCGCATCGATCTCCTGGTCAACAACGCGGCCGTCTTTGTGTCGGACGACGGCGAGATGACCGATCTCGCGATGATGAAAGTCCTCAACATGGACGTGCCGACCAATTTGGTGGAGCTAGTGACTCCCTATCTGATCGAGACCGGCGGCTCCATAGTAAACATCGCCGATCTGGCCGGCTTTGTGGAGTTTCCAAGGTTCAAGGCATATTCGCTTTCCAAGAAGGCCCTCCTGTCGCTCACCTTCCGCAAGGCCCTGGAGCTCGCAAACCGGGGCGTGAGGGTGAATGCCGTCTGTCCCGGAACCGTGCTCTTTCCCGAGTGGTACTCGCCCCAACAGAGGCAAGAGGTGATCGATGGGATTCCCATGGGACGGGAAGGCACACCACAGGACATCGCGGGGGCGGTGGCGTACCTGGCGACGGCGCCGTTCGTCACGGGTCAAACCCTCTCAGTGGACGGCGGACGACTGGTCGCGCTGATGCGCCACCTGGCGGAGTAGCGGGTCTCCTTGTACAGGCTTCATCCTTCCGGGGCAATGCAGGATCCTTTCGAAAATCCATTTTTCTCACGGAATATTACATCGTGCAAAATGCGAGGGAAAGATGAGAAAGCGGATCAGGCGGCGTCTTGAAGGGCTTTTTTTAGCTTCTTTAAGGCCCGGTGCTCTATCTGCGCCACCCGTTGCTTGGTGATCCCCATCTGCGCGCCGAGATCTTTCAATTGCACGGGCTCATCCGTGAGGTGGCGCTTGCGGACGATGTCCCTCTCCCGCTCGTCGAGATCCATGAGCGCCGACTCGATCATGACGCCGCGATGGGCTTCCATCTCCAGGCGGGCGATCATGTCCTCCTGGTTTTCCTGGTCCGCAGGCATCAGCTCGACGAGGGAAGTACCGGTCTGGGCCACAGGCATGTCGAGGGATGCGTCCCGCCCGGTCAGGTGCCGGTCCATTTCCTCCACATCGTCTCTGTTCACCTCGAGCTGTTCGCTGGCGATATCGAGCAGCTTATCCCGGCCGGTCATGCCCTTTGCGGAGAGCTGGCCCTTGAGGGATCGCAGCTTGAAGAAGAGCTTCCTGTGGGCCCGGGTAGTCCCGATCTTGATCATTCTTGCGGTGCTCATGAGAAACGAATGTATGTATGATCGAATCCAGAAAACGGCGTACGTGATCAATCGATAGCCCTTGTCCGGGTCGAACTTCTTGACGGCCATCATCAGGCCGATGCTTCCCTCCTGGACGAGATCGAGGATCCGTGCGCCGTAGCCGCGATACTCGTTTGCGATCTTGACCACGAAACGGAGGTTGGCCGTGACCAGCGCGTGGGCGGCCTGGACGTCGCCCGTGTCCCTCCACCGCTTCGCCAGGTCCGTTTCCTGTTCACGGGAGAGCACGGGGTACTTGCTTATCTGGGCCATGTACCGATCCAGATCGCTGACTACCGCCAGTGTCTGTATTTGTTTCGTCATGCGTTACTTCCTCCAGTAAACAACATAAGCATGGGTCCGGGCCGGTCAAGTCCCCTGTCAAAAGCGATGGGGTTGACAAATCCCCAAAGCCCATACTATCGACCCGAGGTCGACATGTCGCACCTGTTCCACAAGCAGGTCAACGGAGGTTCAAATGACTACCAGCAAAGAGATAATCGAAGTCACCGAGAAGTACGGCGCCCGCAACTACCATCCCTTGCCCATCGTCATCTCGAAGGCTCAAGGCTGTTGGGTGGAAGATCCGGAGGGCAACCGATACATGGACATGCTCAGCGCGTACTCCGCGCTCAATCAGGGTCATCGCCACCCCCGCATCATCGGTGCTCTCAAGGAACAGGCCGATCGCGTCACGCTCACCAGCCGCGCGTTCCACAACGACCAGCTCGGCGAGCTGTACAGGGATATCGCCGAGCTCACGGGTATGGACATGGTGCTGCCCATGAACACCGGCGCGGAGGCGGTGGAGACCGCGGTCAAGGCCGCCCGCAAGTGGGGTCATACGGTCAAGAAGATCGCTCCGGAGACCGCCGAGATCATCGTGTGCGAGGGCAACTTCCACGGCCGCACCACCACCGTCATCAGCTTCTCGTCCGAGGACGCCTACAAGAAGGGCTTCGGCCCGCTCACCCCGGGCTTCAAGATCGTCCCATACGGGGACGCCGACGCGCTGGAAAAGGCTATCACCCCGGCCACCTGCGCGTTCCTTGTGGAGCCCATCCAGGGCGAGGCCGGCGTGGTAATACCTCCTGTGGGCTATCTCAAGAGGTGTCGCGAGATCTGTAACGAGAACAACGTTTTGCTCATGGTCGATGAGATTCAGACCGGCTTCGGGCGTACGGGCAAGCTGTTCTGCGTGGATCACGAGGACGTGATCCCGGACGCGATAATCATGGGCAAGGCGCTCTCCGGCGGCGTGCTGCCGGTGTCCGCGGTCGCGTCGAAAAAAGAGGTGCTCGGCGTGTTCAATCCCGGCGAGCACGGCTCCACCTTCGGAGGATCGCCCCTGGCTTGCGCGGTGGCACGGGCCGCAATAGCCGTTATATTGGACGAGAAGCTCACCGAACGCTCCGCCGAGCTCGGCGCGTATTTCAAGGAGCGGATAGTGGAAATGAACTCCCCCCACGTGAAGGAGATCCGGGGTAGCGGCCTGTTCATCGGCTTGGAGCTCACGGACAAGGCCGGCCCGGCTCGCCCCTTTTGCGAGCGACTCAAGGAGGAGGGCATACTCTGCAAGGAGACCCACGAGACGGTCGTTCGCTTCGCCCCGCCTCTGATCATATCGAGGGAAGACCTGGACTGGGCCATCGAACGCATCCGCAAGGTTTTGCGCTAGCCTGCATAATTCCCTGGACCGGCCGGCAGCTGCGCACCGTGCCAGACCGCCACAACCCACACGGTTTTTCCCACCACTCGATAAAAGAAACGATATGGCCTTACGATGACTTCACGGTGCGGCAGATCGGGAAACTCAGGAATCGAACGTCCCGATTCGGGAAACTCCTCAAGCCGTCGAAGAACCTTTTCTGCTTTTTTGCGAAATTTCCGGGCGGCAGTCGGACTGTCCCGCCGTATGTACTCCAGCCCTTCGAGAAATTGAGCACGGGCGGAAGAGGTGAATTTCACCTTCAAGAATCGTCGTCTCTCAAAAGAGCGTCCGCCTCTTTCAGAACACTTGCCAAAGTGTATCCTTCACCAGCCGCAATTTCCTTTTCACCGGTGGCCAAAAGGCGCAACAACTCGCGCTCGTGCTCGGATTTCTCATAGGCGTCAATGCTCTGGAGTACAGCAATGGCTCGTCCACGTTGCGTAACCACGAGTGGGTCAACCGCACCTTGAAGTTTCTTGAGGACAGCTGCCGCGTCTTGCCGCAGGTCGGTCACAGGGATGATATCGGGAATCTTCATTTTAACGTACCTCCATCTGTACGTTTAACTGTACGTCCAAAAGACATTTTTCGCAATCCCATTTTTCGTATGATCGCCGCGGAGCACCGGATGAAAATGAGATGAAATCTCACCGATAAAAGCGGATCGAAAACCTTCTCCGGCTCTAAAAGTACTCGTTCACAAATCCGCGAAGAGCTTTTTCGATATCGTTCCCGGAGTGGTAGAGGGCGTCGTTGTGCCCGCCGCCGATCTCGAGAAAACGCCTGGGCTCGTTGGCCGCCGCGAAGATCTTCTCTCCGTGGGCAAAGGAGATGATCTCGTCGTTGCGCCCGTGGATCACCATGATCGGCGAAGAGATCTTTTTCACGTTGTCGAGAGTCGGATAGGAGAACCTTGAGAGCAATTTCACCGGCAACCAGGGATAGACCTCCTGCCCCTCCTCGGGAATGGATGTGAACGCGGACATGAGCACCACCGCGCCGGGTCTCTCCCGCGCCGCCAGATGCGACACGACGGCGCCTCCGAGGGATCTGCCGAACGCCAGGATCCGGTCGGGAGAGAAGCCGCGTTCCTCGATCAGATGTTTCCAGGCGGCGTCCGCGTCCAGGTACGTTCCCTCCTCGTTGGGCGCGCCCGCGCTGCGCCCGTATCCGCGGTAGTCGAAAATGAAGACGTTCAGGTCAATCCCGTGAAGGAGGCGGATCATCTCCAGTCTCCCGGAGATGTTTCCCGCGTTTCCGTGGCAGAAGAGCACCACGGGCCGCTCGTCCGACGAGGGGACGAACCAGCCGTGGAGATCTACACCGTCCTCGGTGGTCATGTGCTCGTCCGTGTATTCGAGACCGATGAGGCCGGGATCGCCTTGCATGTGCGGGGAGGGAAAGTAGATGAACGAACTCTGGAACGCCCACATGGCCGCGCAGATCAACAGGTATATTCCAACGGGCACGAGGACCGCCCAGAGCAAGCTCTTCCTCCATCCGGAAGTACGGATCGATCTGTTCACTTCAGCTTCTTCACGACCTCCCGCAGAATGCGGGCGTCCTCTTCCTGCGCGGGTCTGGCCTTTTCGCGGGCCTTTCTCACCATCTCGACATCCCTTCGGATGGCGACCAGGGCGGAGAGCCGTTCCTGTGGAGTCTGCGACAGCCAGAAGTCCAGATCCCACATCTCGGCCTCGTCATGAGACCGTGCTCGATTGGTGACCATGCGCTTCGCGCGCAACCGGGATCTCTCTTCCATGCTCATGTTTGTAGCTTATCAGAACAGAGGTTGTTATAAAAAGGTTCTTCCGGATCCAACAGTAAAGATACCACGGTCAACGCCGCCTCACCGCCGTTTCGCCGCTCTTTCGCCGATTTTTTTACATCCCGGACAACGATCGTTCATCCGCCATAGCCTGAGTCCACGAGGGCGGCGGCGGACAAACGTCATCGAGTTCCCCCACACAAGAGTCTCCCCCACACAAGAGTCCCCCCCCACACAAGAGTCCCAGTCATTATCCCCCCCCACACAAGAGTCCCAGTCATTATTTCCCCGAGTTTCGAAGGAAAAATTACCTCTTTTTGACGATTTCAGGAAACCGACGGCGCAAACGGCCGATTACAGGGGTAAAGGAGACCCCATGCCGAAACGACCAAGATGGCTCAAGCCCGATGCCGCATACTGCGAGACTCAACGTACCGTCGATAGACAATTCTTCTTCAAACCCGATGATAAAATCAGAAACATTATCGGAGCCTGCGCGGGGCGAGCTCTGAAGAAGTACCCGGTCAAACTCTATTGGCTCGACTTCAACATCAACCACAAACAAGACGGCAAGGCGCCAATCTCTGACAGCCCCGAACACCTGCTGAACCTCGTAAAGTTCGACCAGCTCTTCAACTCACTGGTCGCCCGCGAGATCAACAGACACCTCGACCGGGAGGGGCCTCTGTTCTCCACCAGGAACCGCACCGACGAAGCTGTCGACGATGCCAGCCTGGAGCAGCAACTCATTTACGCGGTGACCAACCCCGTCAAAGATGGTCTCGTGGACAGGGTGACCCACTGGAAGGGATTTTCATCGTACGAGCAGCTGGCGACGGGAAAGGTGGAGACCTTCACATATCTGGACCGCACTGCGTGGCACCGGGCCGGAGGAGAGCGGAGTCGCAAATCGCGGGAGGCGTTCACGAAAACCGTAACGGTCGAATTGTCCCCGATTCCCTCATGGGAACATCTGCCGTCTCACAAGCGTCAGGCGCATTTTCGGCGGCGGGTTCGTGAGATAGAACAGAGTTGTCGAGCTGAACGAGAGCGGGAAGGCCGAAGAGAAATGGGTCCAAAGAAGCTGGCGAAGGTTGACCATCGGGACCGTCCCAAGACTAGGAAGCCGAGGACACGCCAGCCTTTGTGTCACGCTTCCAGTGTTGAAGCGGCAAACGAGTACAGGGAAAGCTGGCGATCATTTCTGGATCGCTTCTGGTACGCATCCGGAATGTGGTTGAAAGGGGTGCGGGACGTGGAGTTTCCCGCAGGCTCCTTCAGACCGCCGTTGCTGCAGTTATGCTGACCCGACCAACCTGATGGCTTACCTGAGTGCCGCCTTTTCCGCGAGAACTTCTCTCGAAATGAACTGGTGCGCCTGAAATCCCCCGTTTCACTCAAAGATCTCCATCCTAGCTCGTCGCTACTCGGCTCACTCCTCAGAACGCATGAAATCACCATTCCGTTTCCGTTTTCATCGACCATTATCGGCCAACGGAGCGTTTCATCGAGAGGGGGGATCTAATGACTGGGACTCTTGTGGGAGGGGATCTAATGACTGGGACTCTTGTGGGAGGGGGACTCTTGTGGGAGGGACTCTTGTGGGAGGGGGAGGGACGGACTCTTGTGGGAGGGACTTCCGGCGTGATGCCGCGCTCGCCAAGCTGAGCGCTGAACGCTCTCTTTAGCTGTCTGAGCCGAAATTTCGGCTGTCTCCTGACTCATCTTACGATATAATACCTTCAGGAGGGGCAACTTTGTCGTCCGCCGTCGCGCAAGCGCTATGGCGTGACAGGCCCAAGATCTATTATGACAACTATGATATATCATTGTGAGGCCTATGTGCATAGACTAGGCGGCGGCGGGATGAATATTTCCATGCATACTCTCGGGAGGCCCATCGATGACATCTTCAAAAAAGGCACTGACCCTGTGGTTGCTGATTGCGGGTGTCACGGGATTCGTTGCGTGCGCGGGCGACAAGACGACCGACAACGAGACCGACGGTGGAGGACCGGACGCCGGCGACACCGACGCGGGAGATGATTTCACCCTGGATTGGGAGAGCCTGACGCCCGTCGAGTCCCATCGGGAGGATCTGGGCGGAAACACGGTGGTATGGCTTTCGGGCAGCCCCTTCGAAATGGGTCAGCAGCAGGGAGAGCTTCTGCACGACGAGATCGCGGACGGCATCGCCAACTCTTCCTACATTCAGGAGATCCTGGATCTGATCCCTGTTGCCACCCTGATGGGTTTCGTCGTCATGGCCGAGAACAACTCCTACCCCGAGGTGGTCGAGGAATGCGAAGGAATCATGGACACGGCGGGGGACGTGGGCTGGACCATGGAACTGTGCCTCATCGTCGCCTTCGGTGAAGTTTTGATGGAGAAGATGCCCGCCACCAAGGCCCTCCCCCTCTCCTCGGGCTGCTCCCAGTTCATCGCGTCCGGCGACGCGACGGCGGACGGGCGGCTGTATCACGGGCGGCTGCTCGATTGGGGGTACGTGGACTACCTGCTCGAGTATCCCGTGATCTTCGTACGCCAGCCGACGGGCGGCGTGCCTCACGTTACCGTGGGTTTTCCCGGAAACGTCGCACCGTTCAACGGCATGAACGCGGCCGGCCTGTCGCTCGCCTCCAACGAGGCCGATCCGTCCGGCGCCTCCCAGAGCGATGACGAGGGACGGGGACATGTACAGCTGCTGGGACATATCCTCGCGGGCGCCGACAGCATGGATGCCGCCCTGGATGAGCTTGCGATCACGGACCATATGTCCGTGGAAGGGATAGGAATCGCGGACGGCCGGGCCCGCCGCGGCGCGGCCCTCGAGATGAGCGCGACCACGGTGGGAGTGCGAGAGCTAGCGGAAGGCGTGGTCTACCTGACCAACCACTTCGTCGGGGATGACACCGAGTCGTGCGCGACTCCGTACGCCAGCTCGTCGCTTCGGTACGATCGGCTGGATCAGCTGTTGCCGCCGGCTGCGGAGGACACACGCCACGGGGAGATCGATGCGGCCGTCACCGTGGAAATTCTCAGGGATCGAATCTCACCGTATACCCACGAAGAGGTCGCCGAGGGCACCTTCGACAACGATGGGAGCCTCGCGACCAACGGTGCCATCTACGCCATCGTCTTCGATCCCGGCGCGCTTCGCTTCTGGGTGGCTGCGGGCACCACCCCCGTTCCCGAGCAACCGTTCGTGGGCTATTCCCTCGCGCAGCTCCTCGGCGTCGAGGATTACCCCCCGGTCGAGCCCGCCTCCTTCGAGTGAGTCACCTCGCTATGTGCATCAGATCCATTGATCTATTCTGAAGCGAGTACCTTCACTACACCTTCACCCGGTTCTCGGCCTCATGCTCGAGAATGTCCGCGTAGCCCGCAAGGCGGGGTTCGACGACTTCCGAGAGAAAATCATCCACCTGCTCGACGGCCCTGCCGATGAAGCGGGAGGCGTCACCGGCTATCCCGGATAGGTCGTCGGCGTCGAGGGGGATGCGGTCGTCCCGCGCGAGGCGGTCGAGGAGATCGTTGGGCTTTCCCTCCTCCTTGACCAATCGCGCAACCTCCATCGAGTGCTCCCGAATAGCCTCGTGGGCATCCTGGCGGGAGGCGCCCTTTTCCACCGCCGCCATCATGATCTCCTCGGTGGCGAGGAAAGGAAGATCCGCGGCCAGGCGCGCGCCGATGGCGAAACTGTTGGGAACCAGGCCCCCGCAGATGTCCAGGAGGAGGCCGAGCACCGCGTCGGCAAGCAGGTAGGCCTGGGGAATGTCCATGCGCCGGATGGCGGAGTCGTCGAGGGTTCGCTCCATCCACTGGTTGGCGTGGGTGGCGTGAAAATCGACGGGCAGGTTCATCAACTTGCGCGCCAGGGAGCACATCCGTTCGGATCGCATGGGGTTGCGTTTGTAAGCCATGGCGGACGATCCCACTTGCTTCTTGCCGAAAGGCTCGTCCATCTCCTTTTGCCCGGACATGAGGCGAATGTTCACGCCGATCCAGTGCGCGGACGCGCCGATGCCGGCCAGGGCCTCGGCGATCTTGGTGTCGAGCTTGCGCGGATATGTCTGCCCCGTGACGGGGTACGCCGCCGCGAAGCCGAGCTTCCTGGCCACCGCTTCGTCGAGCTGTTTTACTTTCTCGCAGTCGCCGTTAAAAAGCTTGAGGAATGACGCCTGGGTTCCGGTTGTGCCCTTCGCGCCCCGCGCCTTCACCTGATTCATGACCCACTCCATGGCGTCCAGATCCATGATGAGGTCTTGTAGCGCGACGCTGAACCGTTTTCCCAACGTGGTCGGCTGGGCGGGCTGGAAGTGGGTCGCGCCCAGGACCGGAAGATCCTTGTGGCGCTTCACGGTGGCGGCCAGGCGGTGAATCGCCCTGACAAGGTCGGCGCGGATGAGCGCGAGGGCTTCCCGATGCAGGATCAAGTCGGTGTTGCAGACCACGAACTGTGACGTGGCCCCAAGGTGAATGATCCCTGCGGCGGCCGGACATTGGGCTCCAAAGGCGTACACGTGGGCCATGACGTCGTGTCTGAGTTCCTTCTCCTTCGCCTCGGCGACCTCGTAGTTGATGTCGTCCGCGTGGGCCTTCATCTGCGCTATCGCCTCTTTGCCGACAATGGAGTCGAGCCCGATCTCCTCCTGAGACTCCGCGAGGGCTATCCAGCACCGGCGCCAGGTTCTGAACTTGGTGTTCTCGCCGAAAAGCTCCTGCATGGCGCGGCCGGTGTAGCGGCTGACGAGCGGCTCTCGATAGGTGTCACGTTCCATTTTGCTTCTCCTTAAAGCGGCCTCCATCATCTTCCCCTTCCCCTCGCAGGGGAAGGCCGGGATGGGGTCAAAGCGGCCTCCATCATCTTCCCCTTCCCCTCGCAGGGGAAGGCCGGGATGGGGTTAAAAGAGGATGGCGCCGAACCAAGACTATTCAATGCGTCTCTCGTGAGCAAGGGAATGATGTTTTGGGGCACATCTTGCGTCTCAAGGTGGTTTTCTTCCTTTTCTGCGCGCAAAAAAGGTCTACAGTGCAAATTGTCGGAAAACGATGAGGCAGACCACGAACCCGAAAATTTCGAATTCACGGAGGAAACCATGGGCGGATTGTTCGGCGTTGCCACCAAGGATGATTGCATTCTCGATCTGTTTTACGGGACGGACTATCACTCCCATCTCGGCACCCGACGCGGCGGGCTCGTTGTGCAAAAGGAAAATGGGTTCAAGCGCAACATCCACGACATCACCAATGCGCCGTTCCGGTCCAAGTTCGAGGAGGACCTGCCCAAGCTGAGCGGGCGCATGGGCATCGGTGTGATCAGCGACAGCGAGGATCAGCCCATGCTGATAGGTTCCCACCACGGTTCCTACGCCCTTGCCACCGTGGGCAAGATAGACAACATTGAAGAGTTGTCCAGAGAGGCGCTCAAGCACCGGGGAACTCACTTCTCGGAGCTCAGCGGCAACGAGATCAACCCCACCGAGCTGGTGGCGTCTATCATCGATCGGGAGGCCACAATCGCGGACGGGATCCGCGCCGCCCAGAACACGATCGTCGGATCGTGCTCCCTGCTGTTGCTCACCAATGACTGCGTCTACGGCGCCCGCGATCGGCTGGGCCGCACCCCGATCGTGGTGGGCAAGAAGGACGGCGCCTACGCTGTCACCCTGGAAACATGCGCGCTGCCCAACCTGGGCTACGCCGTCGATCGGTACCTTGGTCCTTCCGAGATCGTGCGCATCACAGCGGATGGCGTGGAGCAGGTTGCCCCCCCGGGAAAGGACATGCAGATCTGCGCGTTCCTCTGGGTCTATTACGGATATCCCGTGTCAACGTACGAGGGGATCAATACCGAGGAGGCGCGAAACCGTTGCGGCGCGGCCCTGGCCAGGGCGGACGACGTGGAGGCCGACCTCGTCGCGGGCATCCCCGATTCCGGTATCGGCCACGCCATCGGCTACGCCAACGAGTCCGGGATTCCCTATCGCCGTCCGTTCGTCAAGTACACACCCACCTGGCCCAGGAGCTTCATGCCCCAGGATCAGAAGGTGCGCGATCTGGTGGCAAAGATGAAGCTGATCCCCATCGCCGAGATGATCAAGGATAAGCGCCTGTTGTTCTGCGAGGATTCCATAGTCAGAGGGACCCAACTGCGTGACATCATCAGGCGGCTCTTCGGATACGGCGCCCTGGAGCTGCACATGCGGCCCGCCTGCCCGCCACTGGTATTCAGCTGCAAGTACCTCAACTTCTCGCGCTCCAAATCCGAACTCGACCTGGTCGCGCGAAAGGCGATCAAGGATCTCGAGGGCGACGCGGGAGCGCACCTGGACGAATACTCCAACCCCGACACGGATCGCTACCAAGCAATGGTGGAGTGGATCGGAAAACACCTGGATCTCACCACCTGCAAGTACCAGCGTCTTCCCGACCTCATCGAGGCCATCGGCCTGCCGAGGGAGAAACTCTGCACCTTCTGCTGGAACGGCGAAGACCTTTACGGCAAGTGAACAAGAAATCTCGCACAATCCACTTTCTCTCCCTCGGTTGCCCGAAGAACCGAGTGGACACGGAGGTGCTCGCGGGAATAGCGGCGCTCGAGGGTTACAGCCTGGTGTCCGATTCATCCGACGCGGACGTGATAGTGGTCAACACCTGCGGGTTCATCGCGGAGGCGAGGGAGGAGTCGGTGAACGCCCTTCTTGCGATGGGGCGTCATCGCACGGACGGTCGTTGCCAAAAGCTGGTTGCAGCCGGTTGCCTGTCTCAGAGGTACGCTATAGAGGTGGCGAGGGAGATGCCGGAGATCGACTGTGTCCTCGGCACCACCGCGGGGGAACAGTTCGAGGAAGTCCTTCATACCCGGGGGCGCGTGATCGAGGTGAGTGCGCCGGGCCATTTTCTTCAGGGTCCAAACACCCCCAGGTTTGTGGAATCGGGCGCCCCGTCGGCATACGTGAAGGTGGCGGACGGCTGCTCACGGAAGTGCGCTTTTTGTGCGATTCCGTCGATTCGGGGAAGGGCGAGAAGTCGGCCCATCGCGCAGATAGTCGGCGAAGCGGAGGAGCTCGTAAAGGCGGGGGTGGTGGAGATCAACCTGGTTTCGCAGGATACGTCCGCGTACGGCGCGGACCTGAGCGACGGCAGCGATATCGTGTCCCTGGTGCGCGCCCTGGACCGGGTGGAGGGGCTGCGATGGGTTCGCGTTCATTACCTGTACCCGGACGGAGTTCCAAACGAGCTGCTACACGCGATGGGAGATCTGGAAAAGCTGGTTCCATACCTGGACATCCCCATTCAGCACGCAGCTTCGAAAATGCTGAAAAGGATGAGACGCGGGCACGGTCCGCGCACGCTCACCAGCCTTATAGAGCGAGCGAGGCGGATTGTTCCCGGTATCTTTCTTCGAACCACTGTGCTCGTGGGTCATCCGGGGGAGACCGCGGGCGACTTCGAGGAGCTGCTGGATTTCGTGAAATGGGCCGGGTTCGATCACCTCGGCGTTTTTCGGTACAGCGACGAGGAGGGGACGCCGTCCTTCAAAAAGGGGCCGGTGGTTTCACGCAGGGATTCGTACAATCGCTTTCGGAAGGTGATGAAGGTGCAGCGCGTGATCGCGCGGGAGAACAGCTTGAGGATGATCGGCAAGATCGTGCGCGTACTGGTGGAGGACTCGGCCGACGAGATCGGATACGTTCTTGAGGGGCGACATCAAGGGCAGGCGCCGGAGGTGGACGGGAAGACATATCTCGTTTCGAGCGATGCCCGGGTGGGTGACATGGTGGACGCCCGCGTCGTGAGTCATCGCGACCACGATCTCGTGGCGGAGCCGATCTGACCGCATTTTCGTGATATTCTCCAGACGTAATGCGAGCCTACCTACTGTGTCTTGCGGCGTTCTTCATCATGCTCCGGCCCGTGACGGCGCTTGCGCAGGATACGCTCACCCCGCCATCCCTCGTGGAGTACGTAAAGGCCGACTATCCGAAGGAGGCCTTCGACAGCGGAATAGAGGGTGTGGTGACTGCGCAGATCGACGTGGACGAGAACGGCCTGGTGACCCATGTGGAGATCAAGGAGGCCGCGGGGCACGGATTTGACGAGGTCGCGGTGGATGCCATGTACGGATTCGTCTTCTTCCCCGCCACAAAGGACGGCGAGCCGATCCCGGCGCGGGTTCTGTACAGGTATACGTTTTTCATCGAGGAGACAGAGCAGGAGATCGAGATCGACCGGGCGCCGCCGCCCGCTGAGGATGCTGTCGAGGAAGAGATCGACGGGGGGATCGATGATCCCGTCTACGAAACAGTGGTCCGGGCTCGCAAGCCCCTGCGCGAGGTCACGAGGCGGGAGGTGACCATGCGGGAGATCACCCGGATACCCGGCACCGGGGGCGACGCTCTGCGGGCCGTACAGAATCTTCCGGGGATGGCCCGGGCGCCGATGATCTCCGGCGCACTCATCGTTCGAGGCAGCGCTCCTGAGGATACGGAGGTATTCTTCGACTCCATCCCCATGCCCATGCTCTACCACTTCGGAGGGCTCACCTCCGTGATCAACTCGGATCTGCTCGAGCAGATCGATTTCTATCCGGGCAACTACTCCGTCAGATACGGGGGCGCCACGGGCGGCATAGTCGACGTATTCCCCCGCGCCCCGAAGACCGATCGTTTTCACGGCTACGTCGACGCGGACATCTGGGATGTGGGCGCTCTTGTAGAGACGCCCATTGGTGAGAACTGGTCCGTCGCGGTGGCGGCCAGGCGCAGCTACATCGACGGGATCCTCAACGCGGTGCTCCCGAAGGACGGCGGGTTCGAACTGACAACCGCTCCGAGATACTGGGACTACCAGGTCGCGGCTGACTATCACCCGGACAGGCGCGACAACCTGCGACTGTTCCTGTACGGCTCGGACGACAAGCTGGTCTTTGTCATGGGCGACGACGTGGCGGACAACCCCAACCTCGGCGGCGCCGTAGATGTCCGTCTCATGTTTCACAATCTCCAGGGGAGGTGGAATCACGTCTTTTCCCGGACCGTGTCCAACACGGTCAACGTGGGGTTCGGATACCAGATGAACCGGGGAAGCCTGGGAGAGTTCATCATGTTCGAAGAGCGTGACCTGCCGCTCCACTTGCGGGACGAGCTGGTCATCGATCCCGGAAGAATCTTCATCCTGCGAACCGGTCTCGACGGGGTGTTGGGCCGGGCGAAGTGGAAGTTCAGGGCGCCGAGCGATTATCCCATGGAGGGAACTCAGTGGGATCCCATGGGGGCGAACACAGAGTGGGTAGAGGACGAGGGCGAGGTGTTCTACTACCGGCCGGGCTGGTACGGCGAGCTGGAGTTGACGGCGATCCCCCGGTGGCGGCTCATCTACGGCCTGCGGGTGGACTATTTTGCCCGGATCAATGACGTGGGGATCGATCCGCGCTTCGTCGCCCGGTACCGGATTTTCGACAAGACGACCCTCAAGGCCGGGTTCGGCCTGTTTCACCAGGCGCCGGGCGGGGCGCAGGCCAACGAGGAGTACGGAAACCCGGACCTCCTCTACATCAACGCGATCCATTACGGGTTGGGTGTGGAGCAGCAAATCTTCACAAACATCGAGGTCGGTCTGGAGGGTTTCTACAAGGATATCTCGAACATGGTCGTGGACTCGGACCGGATGGTCGAGCGCGACGGCTCTTTTGTCCCGGAGGTTTACTCAAACGAGGGGGAAGGGGACGTATTCGGCATGGAGGTGCTGATCAAGCACTATCCCACGGATCGGTTCTTCGGCTGGATCTCGTACACCCTGATGAAGAGCGGCAGGATAGATCACCCGGGTGACGACGCACGCCTGTTCGATCACGATCAGACGCACATCCTCACGGTGGTGGCGAGCGTGGTGCTCGGTCGCGGCTGGGAGGCAGGGCTGCGGTTCAGGCTGGCGAGCGGGGACCCGTCCACGCCGGTCGTGGGGTCCGTCTACGACGCAGACTCGGACATCTATTGGCCTATCCACGGAGAGGTCAACTCCACCCGCCGGCCACTCTTCCACCAGCTCGATCTCAGGGTGGACAAGAACCTCATCGTCGAGGACATACTCAAGGTGGCGATCTATATCGATGTGCAGAACGTGTACAACCACAAGAACGTGGAGGGGTTCCGCTACAGCTACGACTATTCCCAGAAGGCCTATTTCCACGGCCTTCCCGTCATCCCGAGCCTGGGGTTGAAAATCGAATACTGACCCGGAAGATCATGGGATTTGCAGATACCGGGGAGTCCTGTCTAATACGCCACCAGGAATGCGCCGGCGGCGGCGAGGGAGATGGCTATGACTCGGCGCCTGGTCAGGGGTTCTTTCAGGAAGATCACGGCGAAAACGAAGATGAAAATGGCGGACAGCTGATTCAACAGCGCCGCCCGGTGCACGTCGATGTACTTCATCCCGCCGATCCAGACGATCATGGCCAGGTAGGTGCCGAACAGGGCCGCGGGAAAAGCGCGGGTCCACGTCTTTGAAGAAAGGACCGACTTGAAAAGGAGCCGTCTTTGAGAATGGAAGATCATTATGGGGATGAGCGCGACGGTCGCCGCGGCTATTCGGACCGTTGTCGCCCACAGAATGGGCACGTGGGCCAGAATACCCTTGATCATCACTATGCCGATCGCCATGAGGAAGATCCCCAGTATCCCCACAACGGTACCGATGACGATGTCCCGCCGGGCCTTTCCCTTATCGGGTCGCGCGGCCGAGCCCACGAGGAGCGCGCTCATGATGAGGACGGCTCCCACCAGGCTCTTGGGCGCCATGTCCTCCGAGAGGAAGAAGAAAGACATGCCCAGCATCAGGGGAGTATAGGTCGTGTCGACGACCGCGGTCAGCCCGGCCCCCAGCTTCTCGAGGGAGAAGAAGAACATGGTGTCCGCGACGGCGATGCCGATCACCCCGGAGCCCGCCATCAGAAGCCACCACTCAAGGGGAACTTCGGGGAAAAAGGCCTCCGAGGCGACGAGCATCGTGATGGGCAGAAGGACCAAGGCCACGCAGTTCTTGTACAGGTTGAGGGCCAAAGGCTGCATTCGCTCGCCGGCGAGCTTGAAAAAGATCACGCCGATCGCCCAGAAAAGGGCGGCCGAAAGAGAAAGAATTTCCCCAATGTAAGGAATACCGGACATGGGCACCATTTACATTTTGAAGTGTTAAAAGGACAGGGAAAAGGCACTTGAGGCCGGGAACCTTTTTAAAGGAGCTATTGTCCGTTTTGTGAGACAATTACATTCAACGGCCAGATGTTTTTATTATGGGAGGACCGATGTTTGAAGATATCAAGATCTTTTTCGTGGTGGTGTTTTGTTCGGCAGCGCTCATCGCGGTGAGTTGCGGAAGCGAATCACCGCCGACACACTTTATCGGGGACGGCGGCGAAACCGATACGGACAGCGATACCGACGGAGATACGGACAGCGATACGGACAGCGATACCGACAGCGATTCGGATGTGGACGAATGCGCGGAAGGTTCGGACGATTGCGACGAGAACGCCACGTGCACCGACACGCCGGACGGTTACGAGTGCGATTGCAACGAGGGCTACACGGGCGACGGGTTCGATTGCGAGCCCGTGGTCCTCAACCTGAGTTTTTGGGAAATGTACTGGGAGGCGGCCGGTTACGAACAGCACGATCTCCTGATAGGGCCGGACAGCTCCGAGGATCCGGACGACGGATCCTGGGACGTCCTTGCCGACGGCGCCGCCATGTTCAACGCGGCGGCCGACAACGCGTGGGCTCGCGGTGCGGTGATCGATATCAGCGCCTGGTCCGGCCAGGACGTGCGCATCGCCTTCCACTATCAGGGAACCAACGCCGATAAGTGGTACGTGGAGGATATTTGCATCGGTCTTGCACCGGCTGGTCAGGAGCCGGCTGTCTGCGATACCGAGGCGGGCTTCGACAACACCTCACCGCCCGCGTTGCCGGCGGCGTGGTCCAGCGTAGACGGCAACGGCAACTTCGATTTCCTCAACGACTGGCGAACCTCGACGGATCAGTTCATCAGCTCACCCACTTCGGCGGTGATCAATAATTCGTTGCCGCTCACATTTTCCAACAAATATCTGGTAAGCCTGGTGATCACTCTTCCTTGAGACTGATTGAACAGGGGAAGCTCGCATGACACGATCAAAAGTCGCTGTACTCACAACCACCCCGGCCACGGTTCGCACGGATTATCACGAGTTGATGAACCTCGCGGGCTACCGGGATGTAATCGAAAAAGACGCGGATACCGCGCTGAAGATCAACATCAGCTGGCACTTCTTCTACCCGGCGTGCTCCACCACGCCCTGGCAACTGGACGCGGTGATCAACGCCATGAAGAAGGACGGCTACGATCCCGATCTCATCCACGGATGTCACAACCGCACCGTCGTTATCGACTCTCACCTGGGGGAGCGCGAGAACAAGCAGATCAACGTCATCGAGGATCACGGCCTGCGCAACGTGCATCTCTACGAGGGCGAGGAGTGGATCCACATCCGGGACGCGGTGGGCGACCTTGCCGACGAATTTCTGGTGCTCAACGATGTGTACGCGGACGGCTTCAGCATTCCCAGGCGGTTCATCGGCGAGAACATCATTCACCTGCCCACCGTCAAGAACCACATTTTCACAACCACGACCGGGGCCATGAAGAACGCCTTCGGAGGGCTCCTCAACGAGCACCGTCACTGGACCCATCCGGTAATCCACGAAACCCTCGTTGACCTTTTGACGATCCAGAAGAAGATACACAGGGGCGTCTTCGCGGTGATGGACGGCACCTTCGCCGGTGACGGCCCGGGCCCGCGCTGTATGCGGCCTCATGTCAAGAACGTCATCCTCGCGTCGTCGGATCAGGTAGCCATAGACGCGGTGGCGGCCAGGATGATGGGATACGATCCGCTCGATCTAAAGTACATTCGCATCGCCCACGAGAAGGGCCTGGGCTGCGGCGATCCGTCCGAGATCGAGATAGTGGGGGACAAAAAAGCCGCGCGGCAGAATTGGAACTTCACCGATCCCTCAGAGGAGCTCACGTTCGCGGGCAGGATGCAGCATCAAATCTACTGGGGCAAGCTCAAGAAGCCCCTGGAGTGGTCCCTCAAGACCTGGCTGGCGCCCTGGTCGTACCTGGCCTCGGTGGTCTACCACGACCTCTACTGGTACCCTCAAAACGGCAACGATCAAGTCTTCGAAGCGCTGCAGAGCGACTGGGGGCGCCTGTTCCACAACTGGGAGCACCTCACACCCGATGCGGCCGGTTTCCCGCAGGTCGGACCGCCCCCCGCAGGCAGGACAAAAAGCACCGCCGAGCTTCTCAAGAAGGGGATCAGAGTCCTGGGCACCGCCATGATGGAGGCGCCCGAAGTGGCAAACCGTTTGAGGAAAAAGAAGTAGGCGTCGATAGATCTTCAGGGCGGCGGCTCGGCCTCGTCCTGGTGCTCGGCGGTCAGATCCTCGTGCACGTGGCTGTATACCTGGAGCTCCACACAACCGTTCGCAGTTTGAACCGAGTCGTAGGTGATCCGGTAGAGGTTGCCGTTGCCCGCCCCGGAGACCGGATACTCGTTGAAGATCTGCAAGAAATCCTTGGGTATTACGGCGGCGCCGGTGTCGTCGAACAGGCAGCGCATGGTGACCGGAGAGTTGCCGTGCTGATCGATGTTGAGGGTGGCCAGGATCCTGGCATCGCCGCTCGACGGCGTCCAGTTGATGGTGAGATCGTCGGTGACTTCCAGGGTGGTTTCGTCCCTCTCGATGATCCACTCGGCGCCGGGGGTTTCCAGAACCTCCATGCCGTACCCGTCCAGGATGAACAGGTCGACGCCGTCACCGCCCGGCACAACCAGCGAGATCTCTGAACCGTCCTCGAATGGCGGGTGCTCGACCGCAGTATCGCTGTAGTCCCCCACGGAGTTGGGATCGATTTCGAGATCCGAGAGGAGGCCCATGACAGTGATTGTCCCCATGTCCAACGTTGCGGGGAACGGGATGCACTCGCCGTTCGTGTCACAGGTATAACCCGGTTCGCAGGCGGGGGTGCATTGCGGGTAGTTCTTCTCCAGCAATATGCACGGACCGTCAGATTCCTGCGGATGAAGTACCTCGGTGGGGTTGACCCCGTTTTTGACGGTCCCGGTCACGGCCGAGTAAATTTCGTGGTGGCTTATCTCGAAGAGGCCGACCCGGTCGTCGTAAGCGCACTCGCCGTCCACCGAGAACTGGTGAGTGTCCGTATCAATTTCGTTGCCGTCGCCATCGCCGCCGTTGCAACCCTGAACGAACAGCAGGACTGTCGCGAGCAACAACATCCATTTGACGCGGTCGATCATTTCATCAACTCCCGTTCGTTCCCCAGCCCGGGTAAGGCCGGGCCTGCTTGATCCAGAGTTCGGAGCCGTTCCCCTCCCAGTCGTCGTCGAATTTGAACTCCACGTCCATGCCGTAGAAATGACTGGGCGTGAGCGGGCCGTAGAGGTTGTAGAAGTAGCTGTTTATCTCGGCGAGCGCCGCGCCCAGCTCCAGGATCTGCGATCGGGTGAGCACGGTCTGGCCCGGCGGCACCAGGTTGGAGTGCGACAAGTAGACGATGGGCTGGCCCGGCATCTGGTAATGAAGGACGAACGAATCGCTGGTCACGCCGGGATTCGGCAGCACCACCGATTCGTCGCCGAACTGCGCGTTGACATAGAAACCGGGCTCCATGCACAGGGAGTCGAAGAGGTTTGCGGTGATGGCCACGCCGTTGGCCTCCTCGTAGGGGAACGAGTGATGCACCAGGAGCGCCATCCCCACGCTCTCGTGCTCGATTTGCCTGTACTCCCGTTCTTCGAAGGCCCGAAAAAACCAGATGCTGGACCAGACCGTCCGTACGGCGTCGAGCACCGGATAGGCGGGATCGTTGGGATCGCCGCTCTTGGATGTATAGAGTCCCGCCCCCGTGAACCCGTCGAGATCCTCGCAGTTGGTGCTGGACCTGAACCTCATCCGCGTACCCGGATACTCGGCGTTGAGCTTGTCGATGAGCATCTGCTCGAACGCGGCGTCCACGGGCGCGGCTTTCATGGCATCCCGCAGGCTCTCCAGCCCAAGTGCCCTTTGCGCCGGGTCGTTCTGGAAATCCGAATCCGCGAGCATCTGCTCGACCTGCACGTCGAACCCGTTTTGCTCCATGAACTGGCGATAGTAGTACAAGGGCACGGCGAACGCCCTTGGATACTGCAGGACCGACTTGTCCATGTACGTGAAAGCTCCGTAGTGGCTTGCCTTGCCGCCGAACGCCGGGATGGCCTTCGCGATGGCTTCGCCCAGATCGTACATCACCATCTTCGGCGAAAGGACCCACTCTATGTCCCGCAGATCCGTGACGCTGAGATCCATGGCGGGCACAGTCACCTTGTCCGGGGCGTTTTCCTCCCACCACTGATCCGCCTCTTCCTTGGTGACTTCCGTGACCGAGTATTCGAACGCGCCGACCGTCAGCTTGACCCACTTGCCCTCCAGGGATCGGAGCTCCTGCGAGTCGAACGCGCCGCGCAGGCCCATGTTGGGGGTGCCCCGGTTCTGGGAGAGCACGTTGATGTGGGACAAGGGTGTCTGGAACTCCTGTGTGATGATCCCCAGGCACACCGAGATGTCGTTAGGCACCGCGTCGAGCACGACGATGTCGCGGAAGGAGAGATAGTTGGTCTCCAGATCGCTCGCGTGGAAAAACCGCAGCAGCCCCATGCTCTCACTGAGGTTCAGGGGCTGGTAGTCTATTCCGGCGAACAGCTCGTCCGTGGTAATGACGGGTATGGATTCGGGCAGATCCTGGGCCACCGCCTCCACCGCCTCGGACGTGGGATGGAAGAAAAGCCTTTTTCCGAAATAGGAGTTCTTCCTGATCTTGCGAAAAGCTATCTCGATCATCTCCGCCGAGCCGGTGTCGTACGGAGCGATCTCGTACGCCCAGATGTCGGGGCCTTCATAGTATACGATTGCCCCGAGCAGGAACCGCCTGTCCGGGCTGTAGTACTCCGTCATGTTGAACTGACCGAGCAGAGGGACGATGGGCAGCCCGTCTCCCGAAAGATGGGCCGACGTGAAAGTGTGATGAATCTGGTACTTCACGCTGTTTTGAAAATAGAGTTTGAAATCATCGACCCTGTCGACGACCACCTTCACGGAAAGGGCGCCTGGGATGGCCGTGGAGACCGGCGGGGATGCCAGGAGATCGAAATCCGGTCGGCAACCGATCTGTTGCGAAAAATCGGGATCGGCGTCGGTGATCACGCATTCCCAATTTTTTTCATCGGAGCAGGATCCCACGACGAGAACCGTCGCAAGCAACGTGAAACACACCTGGATTCGAAGGATCATCGCATCCTCACGGATAGACCCGAGGCTTGCCGGGTACGCCGATATCGACCTCGCGAAGATAGTGCTGCCAACCTTCGGGCACGTAAATGGAATTGGATTTCCAGCCGTCGCTGCCCGTTCCCCACTGGAAGTTGGGCATGTACGTCCCGGATGACTGCTCATCGATCAGGGCGACAACGTCCTGTCCGTCCGATGAGATCCGGTAGATGATGGATGCTCCGTAATCGCACACGTAGACGTTGCCGCAAACATCCACGCCCATGCCGTCCAGGCAGCCGGTTCCGATGCCGGTCGCCCACACCTCCATGGTGCCCGGGTTTCCATCTCCGTCGATGGGCAGCTTCCAGATCTCGCCGCCCGCGCAGAATTCTCCGATGTAAAGCGCGGTGTAGTCCTCGTTGAAGGTGATGCCGTTGGGGTTGTGCATGCCGCTATGAAGAACGGTGAAATCCCCGGAGTAGGGATCGACCCTCTTGACCTGCCCCGCACCGTGCTCGGTGAAGTAGATGAACCCGTCCATGCCGATTGTGATCCCGTTGGGGTACTGCAATCCCGACAGGATTGTGGTCTGTGAGCCGTCCTCCTCTATCCGGACCAGGGTGCCGGCGTCGTCGTTGCACACGATCAGGTTTCCGTCGGGAAGCATGCGCATGCCGGCCCGAAAGTCGATGTCGGGCACGAATACAGTCGGGCTTCCCGAGTAGGTCGATTTGAAGATCGCGTTGTCGTCGGAACCCACCACGTTGCCGTCCGCGTCGAAGGCGAGATCCTCGGAGGCGATGACGTTCCCGCCCCCGATCGTGGTGAGCGTGAGGGGACCGGTGGGAAGGTTGTCGCAGTCGTAATCGGTGTCCACGTCCGAGTCGGAGTCGGAATCCGAGTCCGAATCGCTATCCGAGTCCGAATCCGAACCGGCGTCATATGGATTAATGTAACCGGGAAGCTTCACATTACAACCGAGCGCGAAAACAGCGACCGATAACAACAACATTTGAAATAACTTATGGAGCTTCATAAAATCGATTCCCTAATTTATGAGCGTTGCGTCAAGCTGCACCCTTTACTTTTGTGTCGCCCAGCGTGATGCACGGCTAAGAAAATGATACCATCATTCCAGTACGTGCGCATTCATAAGGAGCATTTTCCTGTGAAAAACACTTTGATAGGGGTAACGGCATGCGTTGCTCTGGTCCTCCTCGGTTGCTCCGGGGAAGAGACGGTCACAAAGATAGTTTGTCCCGACGGAAGCACCGACGGGGATTCGGACTCCGACTCGGATACGGATTCGCCATGGGTTTCCATAATCTACCCGGGCGATGGGGAGGAGGCGCCCAACCCGGTGACCTTCGAGTTCGACGGCGGCGGCGGCGTCGTGTCCGTTGCGTTCTTCGCCGACGACGAGTGGCCCCTGCAGGACGATCCGGTTCCGGTCGGTCAGGGGGCGCTCACATACGAATTCTCCGAGGTAAACTATCCGCGGGACATTTCCCTGATCGGCTACGACGCCGACGGCGAGGTGGTAGCCGAGGATCAGGTCAGCTTTATTCCGCTTGATCTGTCCTGCCTGATCGGGCCGCAGCCCGGGTTCAACGAGTACACCGTTCGCGTGATCAACGACTGGACCATGTACCCGAAAGACGGGACCTATCCGTACTGCTGGGGCGAACCCTGGTGCGGGGACATGTGGGGACAGATCCACGACGGCTACTACGGGGACGAGCTTCTCTTCGACGGAGGTGGCGATTGCTTCTGCTCCGGACACACACTCGAGATCTTCCTGGCGGCCTATCGGCTCTGGCTGTTTGATCACGATCTCGATGAATCCGTCCTGTTCGAATACGGCGGCGACGTGCTGACCGTGGACTCGGTGGACATCGGCGATTTTTACCAGTGGTGGCAAGGGTTCGGGGTGGCGTCCTACGCAAGCTCCGCCGATGCGTTCGAGACCGTCGGTATCGGAGAGAACATCTACGAGGAGAACTGGGACGAGGTGCTGGCGGGAGACTACGTCAATCTGTCTCGGTCCACCGGATCCGGGCACGCGGTCATCTTCATCAATTGGATAGAGGAAGACGGGCAGAAGGTTGGATTGCGCTACTACGGGTGCAACAACTCGGGGAGCTCCTGCCCGGATCCCGAGGATCCCGACAACACCACCGGCAACAGCGGTCCGGCGTTCATCACGGAATATTTCGAGGGTGAGGGTGGGACGGTTCTTCCGGCCTGGCTCTTCATCGGCCGGGTTTTTCTCCCGACGAACTGACGATGACCATTTTTCTCGTTGATCACAACAATGACGAGCCGGCGTCCGAACTGGAACCCGAAGCCGTGGAGGTGCCCATCGACGGGGTGCTGGACCTGCACTCCTTCCACCCCCGGGATGTGAAGGATCTGGTGCCGAACTACCTGGAGGAATGCAGAGATCGCGGAATTCTTCAGGTTCGGATAATCCACGGCAAGGGCGTGGGCGTGGTGCGAAAAATGGTGCACGCGGCCCTGGACCGGCTCGATTTCGTCGAATCCTACCGGCTCGGCGGCCACGGTTCAGGCAGCTGGGGGGCCACCCTGGTCGAGCTGCATTCTGCAAAATCTGGAAAATAGGAAAGTTTCCGTAAGTTCAGACTTGACTGAACTATCAGAACCGCGCACATTACCCTGCGGTGGAAATAAACCCCATCCCGGCCTTCCCCTGACAGGGGAAGGGGAAGATGATGGAGGCCGGCTTTAACTCCAGCGGAGAAGCGTAATGAAAAAAAAGGGGACGACCTTGCACAGGGAGATGGAATTCGTGGAGGAGTTTGGCGTCTTGTTCGACAACTTCGGCCTCGGCGGCATGTCGGGAAGGATCCTTGGTTGGCTGCTCATCTGCGATCCGGAGCACCAGACCTCGGCCCAACTCGCGGAGAAACTGAAGGCGTCAAAAGGATCCATCAGCACGGTGACCAGGCTCCTCGATCAGATGGGTTTCATTAAGCGGATCACCATCCCCGGGGAACGCGCCACTTACTTCAAGTTCACCACCACGTCCTGGCCCGAGCTCATACATCGCAAGATCAAGGGCATCATTCAGATGAAGACCCTCGCCGCCCATGGCTTGGAGATCCTTGAGGGAGCCAGGCCGCAGCAGCGGGAGCGCCTCGAGTTGATGAAGGAGTTCTACACGTTCATGGGGCGGGAGTTCCCCGCGATGATCAATCGATGGGACGACCATAGAAGGAATCTCAAGATATGAAAATATTCCTCAAGTTCCTGTTGGCCCTGGCCGTCATCGGCGCCGGGGTTGCGATCTTCAAGTTGCTGGCGTCGGCGAAGACCGATCCGGAGAAGAAACCCCCGCCGGACAACGCGGTGGTCGTTGCCGTGGAGGAGGCCAGGGCGATAGGGGAGCGGGTCACCATCGCCGCCATGGGGACCGTGATGCCCTCTCGAAGCGTGACCATCTTTCCCGAGGTGGGGGGCAAGGTGGTCTACCAGAACCCCAAACTGATACCCGGGGGTCACTTCAAGTCCGGCGAGCGGATCCTCCGGATCGATCCCAGGGACTACAACCTGTTGCTCCAGCAGCAGGAGGCCGGCGTGCGCAGGGCCGAGATGGAGCTGGCAACTGAAAAGGCTCGCGGGGAGGTTGCAAGAAAAGAATGGGATCTCATCAAGGACGAGGTGCAGCCCACCGAGGAGGGAAAAAAGCTGGCCCTCCGGGAGATCCAGCTGGAGACCGCGCAGTCGTCTCTTTCATCGGCAAAGGCGGGGCTGGAAAAGGCCCGGCTGTCCCGCAATCGAACCGTGATCAAGGCGCCGTTCAACGGAACGATACTCGAAGAGTTCGTGGACAAGGGACAGGTGCTGGCGCCGGGGGCAAGAATCGCCACCCTGGTGGACAGCGACACGTACTGGGTGCGCGTCTCCGTACCGGTGGACCGACTCCCGTGGATAAAGATCCCAGGTATAAACGGTGCAAAAGAGGGCTCCCCTGCCTCGGTGATCCACAAGGTGGCGCAAGGTAAAACCGTGAAGCGCGAAGGTCGGGTCAAGAGGTTGCTCGGCGACCTGGACATGAAGGGCAAAATGGCGCGGCTCCTGGTGGAGTTCACCGATCCCATGGGGATCGATCCCGTGGGGACGGATCCGGACTCAACCGACTTCGATCTTCCCTTGTTGATCGGTGCATATGTGAATGTGGAGATCGAGGGCCCCATGCTCACGGATGTCATCCTCGTTTCCCGTCTTTCCATGCGCGGCAAGGATAAAGTCTGGATCAATCGCGACGGCAAGCTGAAGATCGCACAGGTCGAGGTGGCATGGTCCGCCGGTGAGAAGGTGTACATCCGCGACGGGCTTGAAGTCGGCGATCAGGTGGTGACGAGTCACATCGCCGCTCCCGTGGATGGTATGGAGATCAAGCTTGAGACCAACGGGCACGCGGGTGACGCCGGTCCGTCTAAGACAGCCGAGCCTCCGGCGGCTGAGGTTGTGAAATGACCCGGGGAGATCTCGCCAAAGGATCCATTTCGTGGATGGCCCGCAATCCCGTGGCCGCCAACCTGATAATGGTCGCGCTCATCGTGGGCGGTCTCATCATGGCGTTTCGCATCCGACAGGAGGTCTTTCCGACCACCGAACTGGATATGATAGTTGTGTCCGTGCCCTACCCGGGGGCCAGCCCGGAGGAGGTGGAGAAGGGAATAGTTCTCGCCATCGAGGAAACGGTAAGATCCCTCGATGATGTCAAGGAGGTTAGAGGAAAGGCCCTAGAGGGGATGGGCATGGTCACCATCGAGCTGGAGACCGGCGCCGACAAGAACAAGGTGCTGTCCGATGTGAAAAACCAGGTCGACAGGATCACAACTTTCCCACTGGAGGCCGAGCGCCCCATCGTCTCGTCTCCCGAACTCAAGAGGGAAGCCATCTGGCTTGTCCTGTACGGAGATCTGGACGAAAAGGTCCTGTACGAGATAAGCGAACAGGTGCGCGACAGGATCCTCACTCATCCGGATATTTCCTACGTGGAAATGGACGGGGTGCTGCCCCTGGAGATAGCGGTCGAGGTACCCCACGACACCTTGCGGGCGTACAACCTGACCCTTAACGGAATAGCCGAAAAGATACGCCGTACGGCCCTGGAGATTCCCGCTGGAGCGGTGAAGACAAAAGGCGGCGAGGTGATGCTTCGCACGGCGGAGCGGCGGGATCTCGGCATGGACTTCGCCGACGTCCCGATGATAGTCGACGGCAACGGCAGCACGGTCACCCTCGGAGATATCGCCGAAATCAAGGACGGCTTTGCCGAGGTCGATCTCACCGCTCGGTTCGAGGGTGTGCCGTGCGTCTTCATAAAGGTCTTTTCGGTGGGGGATCAGTCACCGACGGACGTGGCAGACGCCGCCAAGAAAATGGTGGTCGAGCTGAAGGAGTCCCTGCCCCCCGGCGTGGAGGCAACCACCTGGATGGACTTCTCCAAGATGTACCAGGACCGGCTCGATCTGATGCTGCGCAACGCGGCCATCGGTCTTGCGCTCGTGCTTATTATCCTGGGTCTCTTCCTCGAGCCGCGCCTGGCCTTCTGGGTCACAATGGGCATCCCAATCTCATTTCTGGGCTCCTTCCTCTTTTTGCCGGCGCTGGGGATCTCACTGAATATGATCTCCATGTTCGCTTTTATCGTGACCCTCGGGCTGGTTGTGGACGACGCAATCATTGTGGGAGAAAACGCCTTTCGGCACCGGCAAAACGGCGTACCTCCGCTCAAAGCGGCGATCCTGGGCGCAAAAGAGATGTCCGTGCCGGTGTTCTTCTCCATCGCCACTTCCATCGCTGCTTTTTCCCCGTTGCTCTTCATCCCCGGCGTGCGAGGCAAGTTCATGCTGGCCATACCGGTGGTCACGATCATCGTGCTGGCGCTCTCGCTCATCGAGTCGTTCTTCGTCCTGCCGGCTCACCTGGCGCACGTAAAAGCGGGAAAGCTGATGCCCAGGGTCAGAACTTTTCTCAAGAAGCGCATCTTCCCCGAGAGGCAGTCGGGGGTGGGCTGGTACTTCGATATCTTTGCCAGCGTGGTGTTGCTGCCGTTTATCCTTCTTTCAAGAATGCTCGCGTGGCTTCTTTTCGTTATTCTCCTGGTACAGGCGCCCTTCTCCGAGGCGGTGGAGCGCTTCATCAGCAACATTTACGGACCGGTCGTGCGCAGGGCCCTTCGCAACCGGGGAATCACCCTGGCCATCGGCGTGGCCGTTCTCATAGCCACCTTCGGGCTGACGGCCGGCGGGTGGGTAAAGACCATCGACTTTCCCAAGGAGGAGTCCGACTGGGTGTTCGTGAGCGCCAGTTTACCCTTCGGATCGGCGGTGGAGGAGACCGAGGAGCTCGCCCGGCGCCTCGTCAATTCGGGCCACCAGGTGATCGCAGAGAACGGAGGTGACGATATCAGCTTGGGTATCTTCTCGGTGGTAGGCTCGGGCCATGTGCGCGGTACCAATGAACAGGGGACGCACGTCGTTACCGTGGGGGTGTTCCTGGTCCCCACCGACGAGCGGGACATCGGATCCCAAGCCTTCGCCGACGAGTGGAGGGAAAAGCTGGGAGAGGTTCCGGGGTTGGAGACCCTGGATTTCGATGCCAGCACCGGTCATGGGGAGACACCGCCTATCGACCTGCGTCTATCCCACCGGGATCACGAGATGCTCGAGTCCGCAGCGATTGACCTGACCGAATATTTTAACACCATCAAGGGCGTAATTGACGTGGACGACGGGATCGAAAGAGGCAAACCCCAGCTTGATTTCAAGCTCTCCGACGACGGGATCGCCGCGGGGTTGACCTCCATGGATCTAGCGGCCCAGGTGAGGGGATCTTTCTATGGCGCCGAGGCATTGCGCCAACAGCGGGGCAGGAACGAGATCAAGGTTCTGGTCAAGCTGCCTCGTGAGGAGCGGGAATCGTTGTCCAATCTGGAGAATCTGATCGTCCGCACTCCCACCGGCGGGGAGATGCCCCTGCGAATGGCCGCGGACGTTACTTACGGGCACGCGTACACGACCATCCGGCGCACGGACGGAAAACGGCGCATCTCCGTGAAGGCGCAGGTGGTGGAGGACGAGGCCAACGCAAACGAGGTGATGGACGCAATGTACAAGGAGTTCCTGCCAATACTCCAGGCCAGGTACCCGGGCCTGGTGCTAGAAAAGGGTGGTCGGCAGAAGCACATGGATGAGTTTTTCGACTTCCTGATAGTGGGCTACATCATGGCCTTGCTGGTGATGTTCATTCTGATAGCGGTTCCTCTCAAGAGCTACGTCCAGCCGATTTCCGTTGTCATGATCGCCATTCCGTTCGGCGTGGTGGGCGCTATACTGGGCCACTTTATCATGGGTATCGATCTGAGCATGATTAGCTGGATGGGGCTGGTGGCCCTGTCCGGCGTGGTTGTCAACGATTCCCTTGTTCTGGTCACCGCGGCGAACCGCTTCAGGAGCGAAGGCATGTCCGCCCTCGAGGCGGGGGAGGCAGCCGCCAAGCAACGGTTCAGACCCATCGTCCTCACGTCGCTCACCACGTTCGGCGGTCTGTCACCCATGATTTTGGAGACCTCGGTCCAGGCACGCATCCTCATCCCCATGGCGGTGAGCCTGGGCTTCGGAGTGCTCTTCTCCACGCTGATCATCCTGCTAATCGTCCCGTCACTTTACGTCATGACCGAGACTTTCAGAGATTGGTTCGCGAAACAGCTCGGGAAAAAAGGGCCGGCTTTGGAAGATGAAATGGCCGATCTGACGGCGGAGGAGGCGTCATGACTTTCATGAAGGTGAAGCACCTGTTAACGCAGGTTTCCAACAACTTCCCCTTGCCCTCGCAGGGGAAGCCTGCCCGCCATAGCCTTGGCGGAGGAGGGGCCGGGATGGGGTTCGCCCTTGGCGCCATGCTCATGGTGGCGCCGATCGGGGTTGCGGCTCAGAGCGATCCCGTCGCTCCCCCGGAAGGCCCTCCCGCGCCGGTAAACGCCAACCTGTCGGTGTCGGCGGCTGAATCCCCGGCCCTCTTAGAGCTTTCCTCGATCGAGCCCGGAGAGGAGGTCACCCTGGAGAACGCCATTCGAATGACCGACGAGCGCAACCTCTCCCTGGAGGCTATTCGCACCGAGATCGCGAGCGCCGACGCAGAACTCTACAGGGCCTGGTCGACATTGTTTCCCGCGGCCAACGCCTCCATGACCTTGACGCACCTGGACCACCCGGACACCGTCAACTTCGGCGGCGGGACCCTGACCACCCGCCACCAGAACAGCCTCGGCGGCGCCATCGAGGTCAAGATGCCCATCGTCAGCCCGATGGCCTGGGCGGGGATCGGCGTCGGCAGGGCGGGGTTGAATCTGGCGGAGCTGACGGTCACGAACGCGCGCCAGGCGTTACTCATGATGGTAGTTCAGTCCTACTACCAGGCCCTCACCGCAAAACGCCTGATCGATGTCCATGCTGGGCAGGTTCAGTCCGCCGCGCGTCACCTGGAGGTGTCAAAAACCCGCCTGGTTTCCGGTGTTGGAAAACGGCTCGACATGATCCGCGCGAGGGGCGACCTGGTGAGGATCAGGGAACAGATGATCTCGGCGCTCGGCATGTACGACAACTCGCGGGATACGCTCGGTCGGCTCACCGGAATCAGCGGGCTTGCGACGCCCGTGGATGTTGTTGAGGGCGAGGTCGCCCCCGACGAAAGCGACGAGGATCTGGTCGAACGCGGCGAAAAGAACCGGGAAGATCTGCGCATCAAGGAGGCCCTCGTGAACCTGTACGAGAAGCAGCTGGCCGTTTCCTGGATGCAGTTTCTCCCGTCCCTCAACGCGTCCTGGCAGCTCTCACATCAGTTCACCGAGACCAGCGACATGGGAGATCCGGACACCACCCGGTGGGCGGCATACCTGGTTCTGTCTGTTCCGATTTACAGCCAGACGAGATACGCGGACCTGGACGCCCGGCGGGCCACCGTCGCCAGGGCAAAGATCGAGGCAGAGGATGCCAGGTCGGGAGCGGCGCTGGAGATCCGCACGGCTCGGAGGAATTACATGACCGCGATTTCGAAGATCGCGACCGCCTCCGAGCAGGCCGACCTCGCAAAGGAGACACTGCTACTCGTGGAAACGGAGTACAGGATGGGAACGGGTTCATCTCTCGCGGTCACCGACGCGAGGCGCTCCGACTCCGAAGCGGAAATCAATCTTGCTTCAAAGCAGTTCGAGGCTCAGGCCTCCCTGCTTGCGCTCCTTCGCGCCGTGGGGGCGGACATCGGCAAACTGGGGGAGGGAAAATAGTGATCGTAAAGGCGTCGAATGTTGGCCTGTCAGGCAGGAGGTAGCACATGCTCAGAACCGCTTTCGTGGTCGTTCTTCAGGCGGCGATCGTTGTGGCCGCGTCCGGCGGAGTGGCTGTTGCGACCAACCTGGCCCGACCCGACGGGATACCGCTGGTCACGGACGTGGAGTACGATATCTTTGCGCCGTGCAGGGATTCCGAGGCCGATTCGGAGGCGGCCGGCCCGGCCGATCTCCTGGGATCCGCGCACGAGGTGATTCTGTACGTGGACGCAAGACCCGCGCCGGCGTTCGCGGAGGAGCACGTAGACGGGGCGATCAACGTTCCGTATTCGGCCCTGTTCGGCGCGTCCGAGCAAGACATAGCCATGATCAAGGAGCGGGCCGCGGCCAAAAAAGCTACAAAGATCATTGTCTACGGGGTTTTCAAGGATCCCGCGTCTCCACAGCAGAAGGTGGACTTCGCAAAGCCGCTGGCCCTGCAGCTCGTGGAATCGGAAATCAAGGGTGTAAAACATCTCGAAGGAGGAATGGAAAAACTGAAGAAAGCAGGCACCAAAACGGTCAAAGGAACCGGAGGAGCTAACTGATGGCCATTCGAAAAGATTGGATCAAGGACGGGGTGAGCACCGCCATCAGATTGGCCCTGGCCGTCACGTTCATCTGGGCGTGCATCCACAAGATATCCAATCCATACGAGTTCGGGCTTCAGGTGGCCACGTATCAGATCCTTCCCTTGAGCCTGGTGAATCTGCAGGCGATCATCCTGCCCTGGGTGGAGCTGGTCGTCGGCTTGCTCCTCATCGCCGGGCTCCTCACGCGGGCGTCGGCGCTCGTGACCTGCGGGATGAACCTCATGTTCATAGTGGCGATAGCGATGGCCTTGGCGGCGGATCTGCACCTGCAGTGCGGCTGCTTCGCTTCCGCAGAGGCGGGAGAGGAGATGGATGCGAACCTGCTCGTGAGAGACGCACTTTTCCTGGTGCTCGGAGCCGCTATCGTTTACATGCGCCCGGATCGGTTCACCCTGGACCACCTGCTGGCAAGGAGAAGGCAAAATGCGTAGCAGCAAGATTGTTTTTCCGGTCCTCTTCACCGCTTTCGTCCTGGGATCCGCGGCCGCCTCCGCCGACGATATCGCCTGGGACAAAATAGTCGGAGCCAATCCCGGCAAGTTGAACGCGGAACAGAAACAGCGGGTCAAGGACAACCTGAACCGCCTGAAGAACACCCGCGGGTGCATGGAGACCATCGCCGTGTGCATGACCGCAGGAGACCAGACAGCGCGTCGCCACGCCGGTTTCGTGGTGCGAATGGTGAGGAAGAAAAAGTCGGACGAGTTCATAGAGAGGGGCCTCGCTCAGCGCGTAGAATCGGCGTTTCCCGAGGAGACGTTCAGCCCCGACTTGTCAGGTCATCCAAGCATGGGGAGCAAAGGCGCCAGGGTGGTTATCGTGGAGTACGCGTGCTTCCAGTGCCCCTTCTGCGCGCATCTTGCCCCCAAGCTCAAGAATCTCGAAAAGAAGTTCGGCGGCAAGGTGGCGCACTATTACAAGTTCTTCCCGGTGCGCAGCCACTCCAGGGGAGTCGCATCGGCGCTGGCCGGTGTGGCGGCGATGAAGCAGGGCAAGTTCTGGCAGATGTACGACTTGATGTACGCCAATCGCTCCGATCTCGATGACGACGATATTCTCAAGTACGCGCAACAGGTCGGGATGGACATCGCGAAGTTCAAGGCGGACATGAAGGATCCCGCGGTGATGAAGTTCATCGAAAAAGACAAGCTCGAAGGCATGCGATACGGCGTTGACGGAACGCCCACCTTCTTCATCAACGGAAAGGTATTTCTGGGGCTGAACGACTATGCTGAAGTCCTCGACCGCCTCGGTGAAGAGATCGATATTGTCGAGGGGAAAATCAAGTAGAGTTCAGTGATGCTCGAGCAATCCAACGAGTATCACACGCAATCGCCGAGACACTCCTGAAACGTCTGATGGCACTCGGCTCTGCAATCCAGGTATCCGGACATGTCCGTCGAGTTGTCCTCGCAGTCCCATACACAACCGGTCTTTACCGGTGAGCAGAGATTGACACAGTTGTATGCGGAGTCAGCGCCGGCGCAATCCACGTAGTCGTTAGAACAGGCCGTCAGACAATCCATATCCTCGCTGCCGCAGTTCAACACGCAGCTCTGTGAGGCCCCGAGGCAGGGGCACCCCGACATGCACATGATCATCTCCACATTGCATTCGAACTCGTAGTCTTCGCAATCCCACATGCAAGAAACGTCATCGGGGCTCGAACAGTCCTCCATGCAGGTCGCCGCGTTCTCTTCGCAGGAATCGACCGCGCCGGCATATTTTCCCGCGCAGCTCTGCTCGCATTCCACGTTGCCGGCTTCATCATCGTCACAGCAAGAAAAGAAAAAAAGCAGTCCGAGGCAACCGGCCACCGCGGACAGCTGATGCATTGTGATTCCCGTGCAAATCGACATGTTTTTACACCTTTCTTCTTATCACATTCATAGCCGTGCCCCGCAATCAACCGGACTTGTCGGCCAGGCTCTCGCGCAAGGCAATTATTGCTCCGGAACCTGCTCCACAAGATATTATTGACCTCATGGCCTCCTCCACTCCGATCGAGACCGCGTGAACATATTTCCCCTCGAGATGGAATATCTGACCCGAGGTTGGATTGGGGCCGGTGGGCACAAACACAGTGAACATCCCGTTGTCGTGCTCGTCCGTGATGAAGGCTGTCGCCAGGGTGTCGCTGCCGTAGAGTTGCACGATGGCCACCTGTGAGAACGGTGACTTTTTCTTTCCCAGAAATTGCAGCACCGTCTCCTTGACCAGCTTGTACCCGGGCGCGAAGCGAGACAGCTTGGCCTCCAGTTTTGTCTGAACAAACCGGCCGACGCCGGTCTTGACCAGCACGCCGAGCACAAAGCAGAAGACGATGATCGTCACGATCACAATCAGGTCGGCAAGAAACTTCCATATCTCAGACTTGGCCAACAACAAGCCGGTCAGCGGACCGATCAGCGCGGTGATCTTCCCGTACAACCAGCTGAACACGCCGAAGATGATGGTGGCCGGCAGGATTACCACCAGGCCGCCGATAATCGTTGTCTTGAAAAAGGAGACTGCGTTTTTCATGGAGCACCTCTCGAGTGCGATCACTTCTCGCGGATCGCTGCTCCATTCATATCACAATGGTGTCTTCACGCCGAAAGGGAGATTACCGCGCCATGAGTTTGCAATCTCTCACGTACATCTTGGGGCCGCTGCAAGCGGCACAGGCACATAGTCCGCATTATGATATGCCATTTTTGACATAATACACCTTGGGCGACAAAGTTGCCCCTCCGGAAGGTATTATATCGTAAGATGAGAGGAGAAACAGCCAAAAATTCGGTTCAGACAGCTATAGAGAGCTGTTCTGACCGGGGGTTGGATCACAGCGATCCCGCCACAACCGACAGGTACACCCACGTCCGAGCCGCCGAACAGACAGCACCGATGGTCGAGGCGCGGTGGGAGAAGTTGAAGGGGAGGACCCCCGAGCTAAAGACCTCTTTAATATGGAGTCATTATTGGGGTGATTATTGGGGTCGTCTGCTTGACAGGTTACACGTATAGGTGTAAATTGGTAAAATGAAGAAGCGTGATTTGGAGAAGAAAATGCGCTCGTACGGTTGGTGGCCTCAAAGACCCGGAAGCAACCACGACGTCTGGACCAACGGGACGATGAAGGAGCCGGTGCCTCGACACCGGGAGATCGCCGAGGAGCTGGCGAAGAAAATCCTCAAGAAAGCGAAGGAGAACAGAGGATAGGCAGATGTGAGATAGGCTCGAAGCCGAAGACAAAGTAAGAGGCAAAGCAAAGGCAAAGAAATGCGATTTAAAGGCAAAATTTGGAAGAGCAAGAAGTTCTGGCTTGTCGAGGTTCCCGCGCTCGACATCATGACTCAGGGGAATACAAAACGGGAGGCCCTTGAGATGATTGCGGACGCAATCGAAGTTCTCGTCGACAAACCTGACTTCAAGATCGAGGTACATGCCGGTCGGGGAGATGGAATTGAGGTTGGTTCGGAGAATATCGGTTTGCTCACTGCGCTGTTCCTGCAGCGGAGGCGACAGGCGAGTGGACTGACGCTGGCAGAAACAGCAAAGCGACTAGGTGCGAAGTCACATAATGCGTATGCGCGCTACGAGCAGGGCAAATCGGTACCGACCATCGAGAAGCTCGTTCAGCTATTGTCCGTAGTCGACTCGGAACGAGATTTTGTAGTCAGCCGAAGCCAGTTCTAGCCTGCGGAAAATGAGACTGGTACCTTTTTGGGGAGCTCTTTCATAAGGAGGAGTCATTATTGGGGGCTAGCGATCGTTTCCTGCCATTATGACATCCGGATCGTCGCGATCGCGCGCGTCTTCCCACGTCTTCTGCTTCCTGCGGATCAACCTGGGGATCAATACCCCCTTGAGAGGTGTCAGACAATTTTTTTACTGGAACTACTCTTCCTCGCAGTAGCAATAGGCGCCTTGGTCCCCGACGTGCTCGCAAAACACGTAGTAGTTGGTCGAGCCGACGGACCACGAACCCTCGCACCCGTCGTTCCAGGAATCGATCTGGGCATCATCCGATGGCTCGAAACCGCAGCATTGATCGTCGGGCTCACAGGCCAGGTCCGGATCGTCTGTGGTCGGCGTGCAGATGTCACCTTCCCCTTCCCAGCAGTAGCAATACGCTTCCAAGGTGCCCACGCCCTCGCAGGTGACGGTGTACGCGGTGTCGCCGGCGTACCACTCGCCACTGCAGTCTTCGCCGTCCACGTCGATGAAGGATTCGCCGTCGGCGGCGGGGAAGCCGCAGCACTCGTCTGCAGGAGTGCAGGCGAGATCCGGCTCCTGGGTCGACGGTTCGCAGATCATGTCGTTGTACTCGGCGCACCAGCACATCGGATCGTTGCCGCCCAGGTTCTCACACTCGATCTCGTAGACGGAGTCTCCGCTGATCCACTCGCCCCAACAATCGTCGTTGTTCCAGTCTACCTCGGCGTCACCGTCGGGATCCGGGAAGCCGCAGCACTCGGACGCCGGTGTACACGCGGTTTCCTCGTCCAGATCCGTGGGCTCGCAGTCAGAAAGTATTTCGGTGTCGGTATCCGTATCCGTATCCGTATCTGAATCGGTATCGGAATCAGAGTCGGTGTCGGCATCTGAATCTGAATCGGAGTCGCTGTCCGTGCCGCCATCCCCGATCGCAGCGGGCGCGCTTCCGCCACACCCGATGAATGAGGTAACTAAAATGCACAAAATGAACAATTGTGAGCGTTTCATCGAATCATTCCTTCTCCCCAAGAGGGGCGTAACAACCGAGTTTTCGTTTAGATCTCTACTACCCTAATGGTAACCGCTCGGTACGAAACCTTCGCTTTTTTTTCACGGGGAATCGAAGATCGTTTGACGTTCGTCATTTTCCATTTCCATCCCATCGAGGGTAAGACCTCGAAGATCAGGTTCTCAGCTGCAACCGTGAAGCGGACCCTTTTCGAAGTACTCAGAGACCTTAGCTCGGGGCAACAAACGGTGCCATACATTTTTTCACTGCACATAGTCCGCATTATGATATGCCATTCTTGACATAATCGATCTTGGGCGACAAAGCTGCCCCTCCTGAAGGCATTATATCGTAAGATGAGGTGAGAGACAGCCGAATTTTCGGATCAGGCAGCTAAAGAGAGCGACGCCAAGAAAGTCAAGCAGCTCGACGAAGCGGTGGCGAAGAAGCTCGGCTTCGCGTCGTCGTACCCCGTCACGGGCCAGACATATCCGCGCAAGCTCGACACGAAGATCGCCGAGACCCTGGCCGGCATCGGCGCGTCCGCGCACTGGATCGGCGTGAACATCCGCCTGATGTCCGGGTGCAAGGAGATGGACGAGCCTTTCGGCAAGAAGCAGGTGGGATCGTCCGCAATGGCGTACAAACGCAACCCCATGCGATCCGAAAGGATGTGCTCTCTGGCGCGCAAGCTGATGAACCTGCCCGTCGATTTTCACGCTACCCACGCCAATCAGTGGATGGAGCGGACCCTCGACGACTCCGCCATCCGGCGCATGGATATCCCCCAGTCCTACCTGCTTGCCGACGCTGTGCTCGGCCTTCTCCTGGACATCTGTGGGGGCCTGGTTCCCAACAGTTTCGCCATCGACGCGCGCCTGGCCGCGGATCTTCCCTTCCTCGCCACCGAGGAGATCCTGATGGTGGCGGTGGAAAAGGGCGCCTCCCGCCAGGATGCCCACGAGGCTATTCGAGAGCACTCGATGGAGGTTGCGCGATTGGTCAAGGAGGAGGGAAAGCCCAACGATCTCCTCGACCGCCTCGCTGCTGACAACCGCATCCCCCTCGCCGCGGACGACCTGTCCGGGCTGGCGCGGGACGCCTCCCGTTTCATCGGCAGGGCCGTCGAGCAGGTGGATGATTTTCTCTCGGAAGTCGTCGAACCCCGCCTCGCCGGCTACGCGGACATTCTCGAACAGGAAACCGAAAACCGGGTGAAGGTGTAGATGTAAAGGTATTCAGCTCCAGAATAGATCAATGGATCTGATGCACATAGGCCGCACAATGATATGTCATAGTTGACAGCCGCTCGAGCGGATGGGCTTTCAGCTCGAAATAATTCGAACGAGATCGAACGGGTTCTTGCGGTGTGAGTTGACCCAATTGGGATGCCGGTTTCCGAAACGAAAACTCAGGGTTTGGGAGGCTTCATTGGCACTTTACTATCCAAATTGCCCAGTTTTCGATAAAGGGTGCGCTCGCTTATCCCAAGAATTTCAGCGGCCTTCGCTCTGTCCCACTCCGTGAACTCCAGGACATGCGCGATATGATCGGTTTCCATCTGCTGCAGGGTCATCAGACCCGCTCTCTCATGATTCTCAGGTCCACGAATCTCTCCGGGTAGGTTCCGTTCCGTAATCTCCGAGCCCTCCGATAGTACATAAGCACGTTCAATGGCGTTAAGCAGTTCCCTCACATTTCCCGGCCAACTGTATTCTTCGAGTTTTTTTCGCACCTCCGATCCAATTGTTTTCTCTTGGTTGAAGCGTCCGTTAAAACGATCTAGAAAATGGTCGATCAACGCGCCGATATCCTCCCTACGCTCACGTAAGGGAGGTACCTCAATGCGGATAGTGCTCAAACGATAATAGAGATCTTTGCGAAAAAATTCCTTTTCCATCATGCCCTTCAAATCTCTATTTGTTGCAGCAATGATTCGAGAATCGGTGTTGATTTCCTTGGTACCACCCACATGTCGAAACCGCCCGGTTTCAAGAACTCTCAGCAGTTTCACCTGTGTCGCGAGGCTGACATCACCTATCTCATCAAGAAAGACTGTTCCTCCGTCCGCCACCTCGAACAATCCATGCTTGGACTGCAGCGCCCCGGTAAATGACCCTTTTTCGTGGCCAAAAAGTTCACTGTGAAGAAGATCTTCCTGAAGTGCTGCGCACTCCACAACTACCCACGGTTTATCGCGCCTATCACTGCGAGCATGGATCAGATTCGCTACCACATCCTTTCCCACACCGGTCTCTCCAAGAATAAGCATGGAGGAATCAGTGGCCGCCACCTTGGCAATCAGTTCCTTCAATCGATTGAACTGAGGGCTTCTGCCCACAAACTGGGCACCCATGTCTTGGCTGGAGTATCCATCGGAGAGAATCAGGTTACGCTCAATGAGACGACGATGCTCGAGGGCTCGCTCGATAGTGACTTCGATCTCATCTGTCGAACAAGGTTTGCGCAGATAATCGAACGCACCGCCACGCATGGCCTCTATGGCGTTATCCACGGTACCATGGCCGGTGAGCACGATGACCTGGGTATTGGGCCGCTCGGAATTGAGCCAACGAACAATTTCCAAGCCACTGCCGTCCGGCAAGTTGATATCCACCAAAGCAGCATGCACCTCGAGGTTCCGGGCCTTTTCGAGTGCCGAAGCGACACTGTCGGCACTTAGAACCTTATATCCTCTCCTGCTGATTTCCTTCCCCAGTACGGTGCGCAGGGTATCGTCATCATCGACGAGAAGTATTTTAGCTTGAGTCATCCGCCGCCTCCGTTTCTTCGCGTGTATTTGGAAATTGCACTGTAAATTTGGCTCCATCTCCCAGCTTGCTGTCAACTCGCACATCTCCACCCCAACTCTGAACCAAGTTCATGGTGACGAACAATCCGAGGCCGGTACCCTTTTCACGGCCTGTGAAAAACGGTTCGAAGATCTGCCCGATATTCTCCGGGGGAATCCCCTGACCATTGTCGGACACGCACAACTCCACTCCATCGGCCGTCACAGCGCCGTAGATCTCAACCTTAGCCCCCTCCTCACTGGCCTCCAGTGCATTCATCACCAAATTGAGAAGAACCTGCTGTACCGCTGCCTCACTCGCCAACACCTTGGGCAATATTTCAGGCAAGCGCGAAATGACATCCACATGAAAACCTCGTGAGATCGCTTTCAACAACCGAATTGTAATCGCCACCGACTCGTTTAAATCCACCACATCGTCCCCAAGGGATTTCCCCCGAGCCAACTGTAAAAACTGTTTGGTGATGTCGCCGCAACGCTGCACCTGAGTCGACGCGATCCGAGCGTACTCCAGTATTTGACTTGTATCTTCGATTGTAATGGTCGTTTCAACAGAACTCATGCGGGTAATCCCGTCGAGACAAGTTCCGATCGAAGCCAACGGCGTGTTTACCTCGTGAGAAAAGCCCGATGCTAACCGTCCGAGAGAAACCATCCGTTCATACTCCGCGAGACGAGCTTCCGCTGTGCGTCGATCGGTAATGTCTCGCCAAACCTCGACCACATGCAAAACTTCGCCGTCGTCTTGGAACACGGGCGCAGCGCGCACCTCCTCCAGGCGCTCAGAGCCGTCCTCGCGTCTGCGAGTACCAATGATCGTCTGAACCTCTCCTTCGCTGAAACACTTCAACGCCGGGCACGAACCGATGCCGCATCGACCGCGCTCGGCGCCCTGGTTACAGCACGAGCGACCGACACGAACCTGTCCCTTATCTCCGAAACGCCGCCAGAAGGCGCCGTTGGCCGCCACAATGATGCGATTCCGATCGAGCACTACGATACCCTCGTCGACGCTGTTCATCACCCGCTCGAGATTTGCCGTCTGTTGCCGGAGCTCGGCAAGTAGCTTGTCGACAGAATCGGCCATCTGATTGAACTGTCGTTCCAGCCCACCAAGCGAATCTCTCCCACCGGCTGGCAATCGCATACTCAATTGGCCTCGCCCAATTGCCCGGGCGGCCTCCTGAAACTTTCCGAGTCGCCTGAGCACGAGGCGTCTGAAAACCAAACCGATACTAACCAAAAGGAACAATGAAAGGCCACCGGTCCCAAGGGCCAGCCGTTGAATAGAGCGCTCCAGTGAGTCGGTTTTTTCTGCCAAACTAACATCCACGACAATCAGTCCGTTGAGCTTATGGGCCGGATCGTGACAACTATGACAAACCGGACGATTGGGTATCGGTTCCACACAGCGAAGAACCTTCTCGCGTTCGAACTCAAGTGTGACGCTCCGCTGCCGTTCTTCCGGTGCCAACCGATGGCAGACTTGGCACGTGGGAGATCCCTCGCTGAGACTGCTCTTTTCGATATTTTGGTCACTGGTGAATTTCAGATTGCCTCGGCGGTCGAGAATCATGACGCGCTGAACCGAGCGATCCCGCGCGAAGTTCTCAACCATTTCGGCAATCAGCGTGTCGTCCTTGTTGAGCATCTGGTGCTCAAGACCATTGAGGATTAGCCGCGTCTCGATCTGAGCATGCTCGCGAATCATCTCGACTGTGTTATCGAAATAGTAATCATGGATCAAAAAGAACCCCACTGCGTGCGCCACCATGACCAAACCCGCCACACTGAATCCGAGCTTCAAACTCAAATGATCCATGCGCGAGATGATCCCCATCCATTCTCCGCTTCAGAGTTAGTTGTTGGCGACCCTGAATTCCAGCTTCAAACTGCGGTCGAGCCATGTCATATTATACTCGATTCGCATCCAATATCTGGGAAATCCGGGTTACTTTCATCCTTGACGGAATTCTTCGCCTGTTTTCTAGAGTCTATATGAAATTCACCCAGCATTATAGGTAAGGCAACTTTTAGCATCAGAGTAAAAACGAGAAAACCGATTCCGAAGATCCCCATCGTAACCTGAAACTCGACACGACTGGGCCCGTACTCGAAAATCTCCCCCTGGGTAGACGGCGTGAAACCCGGAATGACAAGCGCCATCCCCTTCTCGATATAGACCCCGGCATAAATCAGCAGTGCGCCCAGATTCAGCGTAAACGGATGCCTGCGGGTTCTGGGGACGACGAATAACACGAAAGCCGTAACGCTGCAGAACACGGCCAACCACGCATACGGTACAATTTTTCCATGACCGTCAAGGCCGACATATAAGTACTTCGTGAACAATAGATGATGGGTTCCCGAATATGCTTCCCGGAAAATCTCTGCGCCCAAGAGAAACAGATTGATGAACATGGCATAAGCCATCAGCTCCGCGATTTTCCAGATGGCCTCTTGCTTGATTCCGAGCCGTGTGTATTTCTGAATCAGCTGCAATAGAATGATGATAATGGCCGGGCCGGAGCAGAAAGCGGATGCCAGAAAACGGGGCGCAAGAATCGCAGAGTTCCAAAAAGGCCGGGCCGGCATCCCATTGTAAACGAACGCAGTGACCGTGTGGATGCTCACGGCCATGGGAATTGAAAGCAAAAGTAAGGGCCGAATCCAAGTGACGTTGTAGTCCCGTTTTACGAAACCCGAATAGATGATGTGGGTGGCAATACCGAAGTTGAGTGCACCATAAAAATTGAGCACCAGGACATCCCAGGCAAGCAGTGAAGACGGGAAGTTGAGATGGCCGACAACAGGCAACAGATGCCAGGCCCTATCCGGACGACCAATATCCACTGCAACAAAAAGTAAAACCATGACAATTGCACTGACGGCCAACAACTCACCGATAATTGCAATCTCCTTGATGGGTTTCCACGAATACACATATGCAGGAATAACCAGCACCACCGCCGCAGCAGCTACACCGACCAAGAATGTGAAATTCCCAATGTAAAATCCCCAAGACACGGGATCTCGCATGTGAGTCTTGATCAATCCGGTGGAGAGTTGCTCAACGTACCCCAACACCCCGATCACAGCGCAACACAGAAGAAAAATCACCCAGACCCAATAGGTCTTGCTGCCCCGAGTCACAATTTTCAGGCTGCCTAGAAAGAAATCGATAAACAGCATCCCAACCTCCTCATGCGCCGTAGAAGTAGTAGAATTTGGGTTGCGTGTTCATCTCTTCTTTCAAAATGAAAACGCGTTTGTTCTCCATGACGTAATAAACTTCACTTTCGGGATCGAGAAGGTTGCCAAACTTGCGAGCCCCCACCGGACAAATTTCAACGCAAGCAGGATAGCGACCCTTGCGCACGCGTTGGATACAAAATGTGCATTTCTCCACGACCCCTGTATAACGGGGACGGTTACCGAGATAGTGGGTATCGGGATTGATCTCGTCTTTGGGGATCGTGGGTTTCCCCCAGTTGAAGTGTCTCGCACCGTACGGGCATGCAGCCATGCAATAGCGACAGCCGATGCACCAATTATAGTCCACGACGACCACACCGTCGGGTTCTTTCCAGGTGGCTCCCACGGGACACACCGTCACACACTGGGGCCGCCGACATTGCTGGCAGGCAATGGGCATGTAGAAATGCCCCTCGCGAGGCACTTCTTTGGGGTTGTAGTACATATCCGATTCGTAGATGTCCACGCCCTTGGCCTTTTCCATCTCGAGCACTTGAATCCAGTGGACTTGGGGATCCCGGGACTGGTTGTTCTCTTGAGTACAGGCATACACACATCGCCTACAACCGACGCAACGAGACAAATCGAGAGCATATCCGAACTGAATGCCATCGGTTGCCGGCTCGTCATCAACAGTGAACTCCACCCCGTGTTCGGCCTTGTATTCCCTCTCAAGGCGCCTCAGGATTTTCTTCCGCTCCTCGCCATTTAGCTCTTTGAAGTGCTGTTGAAAAAAAGCTTCGCGACTCCCAGGATCACAAGCCGCGAGAAAGCCCGTAGCAGCAGCAACCCCTGCGGCTTTCAAAAAATTTCTGCGACCCTGCGCCCCATTGCTGCATTCGAGGCTGGAGGCGCTACAATCGGCTTTCTTCTTTGGTATGCTCATCGGATGTCCCCCGGTCGAATGGGTGGCGGCATGGGTGCAATGGGCTTGAACTTGGGAGTGTGTGGATTGTGGCAGTGAGCACACAACAAGTAGTTGCGCGGCCCGTCCCAGTTGCCCGTTCGTTTTCCGTGAACTCCTTTTCGCCAATCACGCAACTTCGGTCCGTGGCACTGTCCGCAAAGCAGATACGATTTGGTAAACGGCACCAGCTTCCCACTGGTAAGGCGCAACTGATTTCGGTCATCTGGATTGTGACAATCGAAACACCAGCGATCTCTTGGCCCGTGATCCAGCACTATCCCGTCATGCTCATCGAGTTTACGGCGCTCCATATTGGGTTCCATATCTTCGTGACAGTCAGAGCATGGGAAAATGTCTTCTGAAAACGGCGGTGCAGGCACAGGGTACTCGTCATCGCCTCCATCGGACTGGCTGGGAGGCGGTGGAACTGCACCCTCCGGCAACCGGATAGCCTCGTACGAACTAGACTCGCTGCCGCCTTCTTTTTGCTGGTGCTGGCAGGAACACGCCAAGACGACAAAGCAAGCCAACATGCAGGTTATCCTCGAGAATGTACTGAAGTTCATCTGTAACAGCATCTGTGCACCTCTTTGCGCGATCAACCAACGGAACTAGCTGGAGATCGACTCGGCCTGCCCTGGCTTGCCTGCCTTTGCAGGTCCCTCAATATGATCACCTCGAGCATAGCAACCCGATCGCCAATCACGCGTGAAAGATTCTTCATCACCTTTAGGTGCAATCCAGGTTCTGCGTCAAGCAAACCCGAAAAAGCCTCACGCTCCAACGTAAAAAGCTCGACATCAGTACTCGCTTCGGCGCTCATGGTCAGTCTGTAAGGTGCAACAAGAGTCGACCAACCGATGACTGAACCGGCGGGTTTTTCGTATATGGTTATCGAATGCGAAGTCTCTCTAATTGGGATTGGAAAACGAAGCGCTACAATGCCGGACCGGATAACAAATATCGCCGCAGCCTCAGTTCCGTACTTGAAGATCTCCGAACTCTTGGCCGCAGACTGCAAATTGGTAACAGACGCTACTTTTTCCAATTCAGAATCAGTAAGCTCCGCAAATAATTGTGTAGAAGCCAACTCAGCTTCGATATTTACCGAATCTTTCATAATTTCCCCTCCCAAAGAAATGTCACTGAAGAAATGAGCCTAGTTGATCCAGATGCTGTTCTCGGTTGGATTGCTCAAATAGCGATCAGCCGCGATCCGATCCTTGCGGAGGCGTTCCTCGTATTCCGCCACGAGAGCTTCGGCAGTCACTTCGTCAGCTCCCATAAGGGCGTCATCCATAACTTTATCGATGGGCTGCGCAAACGCGATTGACTGCATTGCAGCAACTTTCTGCGCGTGCATCCCTGCTGCTACTTCAGCCTCCAACGGTTGCACCTCTGTCTCCTTAGGCGAGGAAAACGAAAGTGCGCCAAGCGCTCCGATAACGATAAAAAGTAAGGGCGCTCCGATAAAAATGATTTCTGACATTGTTTCCCTCCCAGTAAAGGCTCTCATTTGCGTTCTGTGCAGCAAGAGCATTGCGAGGTTCGTGCCAGAAACCGAGAACACCACCAAGTATAAGTAATTACATGTATTTACCCGCGACTATAAATTCCCTGTTTTCCGGGACAGACTGACATGTTGTCAGTTGATACATTTCCCTATAGGTCTTTTTTACGTTTAATATCCGACATTTACAGAGTCTTGACAGGATTTCCGAAGCTGTCACGAGCGGGTAGAGACAAAAACTAGTCGACCACTCCGCCGAGAAGGAGGGCTATCTCCATTAGCATGTCGTGATTGAGTTCCCTGGCGATGTGCATCCAGTCCTTGCTCGACGCCCGACCGTGATCCTTGGCGATCATCAGCTGACCATCCTGGCTCTTCAGCACATAGGCCGCACAATGATGTGTCACAGTTGATATAATCGATCTTGGGCGACAAAGCTGCCCCTCCTGAAGGCATTATATCGTAAGATGAGGTGAGAGACAGCCGAATTTTCGGTTCAGACAGCTATAGAGAGCCACCCATTAAAGCAGTTTTCACGGTGAGGATGGATCTGCCCAATGACGAAAATGTGTCGAGTCATGTATTTCCTGTGGACGAACCGCATTGCTGTATCAACTAGCGTACTGAAGCCTATTTCCCAGCGAGGCTCTCGGCTTTTGCGACTAAACTCGGAGAGAACACGCCATTTGCGAGCTTTGCACGCACCTTTTTGAACTCCTTTGCCCAAACCGCCTTCTCTTTTTTGGTAAGGGACACTACGGTCATTCGCTTCTTAATCATTTTGTAAGCCTTTTGGTCTTCACGGCGGATGCGCTTGGTCAGCATTTTACTGGCTTTCTTACCCGTTTTTAACAGCAGTTTTCGAAGATCAGCGGGAAGATGGTCCAGTCGCTGCTTGGAAATAACGATACCTCCAATGCCCACGCCAACCACGTTATCGACGATATGATCTAGATGGGACCACCACTGCAGCTGAAACGCTGCAAGGCAAGGAACGGAGATCACATTGATGCGGCCACTCGAGAGTGCGGGAAGCAGCCCAGGCACAGAGGAGGGAATGGAGGGATAGCCCACGACAGATGAGGTCAC